>Ga0182024_10015599_pt1 | contig 14514 bp, 13 predicted proteins | sample P32metaG_FD_120480 | JGI IMG/M metagenome (GOLD analysis project Ga0182024, IMG submission 120480) | Permafrost microbial communities from Stordalen Mire, Sweden - P3-2 metaG (Illumina Assembly) | ecosystem: Environmental > Terrestrial > Soil > Wetlands > Permafrost | place: Sweden: Stordalen... | reverse complement strand
TTTCTATGGTACGGGCTTTAAGTATTTGCGAAGGCGCTATCGCATCCACTCTAAAATTACATGCTCAAGGTTCTTTGCATTTAGATATTAAACCCGCGAATATGATGTATGACCCCGCCACTCATGCAACAACCATAATTGATATGGGTAGTCATCAACCTATTAAAAATAAGAAAACCGATCATGAAGGTACCTCTCCTCCCTACATTGCCCCAGAAATATTTAAACACAAAGATGTTCCAAGTTTTTCTACTAAAAGTGATGTTTATGCCTTAGGTTTAACTTTAGGTCAAGTGTTTGGCCTCGCAAAGTTCGAAGGTAAAAACCAATATGGAGAAATGTTAAAAATTGTAACTCCACAAGATCCAGAATATACCGACAATAAAATCATTGAAGATCCCAAAGTTAGAAAAGTTATTTTAGCATTATTAAGATATATGACAGATCCGGATCCAAAAAAACGTCCCAAAATGAGTCAAGTACAATTTGTTTTTCAAAATATAGAAAATAATTATTTAAAAGCTCAAGATTTAATAATTAAAACGGCTTATTTAGATATAAGCGAGTTTAAGCAAGCATCTGAAGAACAACAAAACCAAATTCTACAACAAATGCATACAATGGATGAAATCACTCTTGTAGATCATAACAAACATTCGCAAAAAGATTATGTGCAACTCAAACGCTTTTTTGATAGCAAAGGATTGGTGGTACATAATAACGTAGTCCAAATGCCAGCAGAGAAAAATTTATCCCAGAAAGCCAGAGAAATCCACTTGCTTAAATCTATCCGCGCCTATCGAGTACAACGAGAACGTATAGAAAAAAGAGTTTTCGAATGTAGCTTAATCCGCCTTAATAAAACGCCCATAGCCTTAGATGTATTGGAGTCTACTCAAATATACAAAGTAATATCGGTTTTAGCCCGTGATATGACGCGTTTGGTACATAAGTATGATCTAGAAGATGGACGCGAAGCCGCGAAAGAACGGATAGAAGCGATTAAAGAAACCAAAGCTAGATTACGTGAATATATTCATTCAAAAGATAAGAAATTAACTTTTAAAGAACTTCATCAAATGTTAGATTCTTTAGAACAACAATTATTGCAAAAAACACCGGTGAAAAGTTTCTTGGAAAAAAACTTAGGTTTGTGGAAACGTAATTCAAGAAAAACCATTGAAAAATTAAAAGCTGAAATTAAAGCCGCAGAAAAACCACGTTTCAAAATGAGATAAACTGCGTTTAATACGCAATTACTGATTTTGCTTCCAATACATCAACAATTTTGTTTCCATCCCAAACGTAACGCAAATGAGTTTTCTGAATTGGCATCGATGTAGCTGGTGGTCGCAATAAAGCAATACATTGGCCACTAACATCACGCACGCTATTATAAATTAATCCCCAAGATTGAATTGCTCGCAATTTTTTACCGAATTTCTGCGAGTCAGCATATTCATCCGGATGATGATAGCGCTGATATTTTTTAACTCGGACATCGTGCAAAGGTTTTAAAATTTTAGCCTCATACATCCGCATAGTAATCTCACACGGATTTTCTTTGGTGGCACTAAAAAAACGTTCCCGATGATAAACCGTTTCATGAATGGCTGTTTCTTGGGTAAGACTTGCATAATAAATTCCGTAAGTTCCATCTGAAAAACGGGAGGGTTTGCCTATATGCGTAAATGCTGCCATAACTACAGACGAACCAGGTCCACTCACCCGATCTTCCATGGGCACTAAAAAAATGTCACCGGTTTCTTGACGCAAACGTTCGTTGGTTAAACTTTCAATTTCCCATAAAATTTCCATTTCTTGTGAATCTACTAAATCTTCAAAAAAATTAATGGTGGGATAAACTGATGGAATAATACGATAATGTTTAGATTGAATTAATTTAACAACTGGTAAATCCATTTAAAAACTAGCCTCTTTCTGCATCCAAATAACGTCGAACATCTGCCAGATCGATCACTTTGCCTTTAGTTAATTTATCTAGAGCAGTTTTGCCACCAAACAGTGGCGCAGTATTTGGTTTATGAATCCATTGATTTGCAGCAGTTTCTGCAGGTAATAAAATTCTTAAGGCTTTATAAATACCAAGAATATAAGAAATCCGCTCGAGAGTATCAGCAGAAAGCGTTCCCTCTAATTGCTGTTTCCAACGGTAAAATGTTGCGCGAGGAACACCTAATAATATGCGTTCATCCTCGCTAGACAAGTTCCATTTATGAGTAATTCCAAAAAAAGCTTTAAGGGCCACCGAATTTTTGTGGGCGGTTGAAGCAGTACCATGAGTACGCGCTTGCATGTTTTACCCTCAATCTATAGCTTAATACTAGTATAGTCTCATTTGGGACTTATGTCAAAACTAAGTCCTATTTGAGACTATACGTTATAAGCACTATCTTAAGGGGCTCAACATTTTGCCTGCTGTTATATCAGCATTACTTCTAATTGGAGTCGGATATGTTGCTGCAGGTTGGGATTGGATACTTTCCACTGTTTCAGCACGGGTAGTAGTGGTTGTGGTACAACTAGACATACATCCTGCAACCATCAACACAAAAATTATTTTAACAATCTGCATTCGTAATCTCCTTTTACAATTAAGTTAAATTAACAACATGATAGCAAGTAGCTTTTCATTTCTCTTCTGGTATTCTGTAAACCTAACTAAAAATACAAGGAGTTAAAAAATGAGCGCTTCTAGAGACAATGATAATACTTTAAATTGCAAATATGATCTGCGTGTTTTTTCAAAGTCAGCAGGCAAAACTGCATTAAAACTTGGTTCCATTGGTGTTATAGGCGCTACTTCAGGGGTAGATCCTAGTTTGCTAATGGGAGGTGCCGTAATTGGCGGATTGTGGGCTGTTGTCAAAGGAGGTCACGCTATGCGGAAAGATTTCGTTCAATGTACAAAGCTAAGAAAAGATTTCGCAGAATATCAAGAAAAAACGCGATATAGAATTAAATAAGGGTAATTATAAAGAGCAGGTGTCCACCTAAAGGTGTCCAGGCACGTTCCTGAATAGAAGGTGTAAGACACGTGTCTGACACCTTCTTAAATGCTTACGCTTTAATCATTTCTAATTATTGCCCTCGTTTTTTGATCCTGATATATTCACTTCCACTTAAAATAACCAACTATGGATCAATTATGCGTGTACCATTTAGTTATGATGTTGTTTCTGAAAATGATAAAAGTTCCTTCGCCGCTTTAGATATTAAAATTGACACCTTACAAATCCCAGGCCAACCAAGTGAATTAAACTTACCTTTGGATCTTGAGAGCGACGTACGAGCAATTGGAATTTTAGGATTAAAAAAGAATGGAGTATTAACCGACGAATTTCACGTTTTTTTTGGCGAAAGTGAAATCTACAAGGCAGTGCAAGAATATAACCCCGAAGGAGGCGTGCAATCCCTTGCCCATGAATACAATGAAGTCACCCTAAAAAATGCAGCATTAGCTGAAAATGATGATCTTGCCTTTGTAAGCTATCATCAGGCCCTTACCAAGGCGAACGATCAGGTAAGTTGTTGGGGCGGGTCTGTAACCACCAATGAGCCGGCTGAGGCCTATAACGAATTAAGCGTGGCAGCACTTTGCCAAAGAGCAAGACAAGGCAATCATCCTGTTATAAGCCCATCCTCAAAAATCGATAATGCTGAGCCCCAAGATCCTTTACATCAACCTTTATTAGTCTGGTAACCATATCAATCATAAGCTACTGATTCTAGTAGCTTATTTCACCTAAGCAATTGTACATTTTTCTTGCATTTGTTCATTTTTTAGTCTACAATAGACTTTTAATTCTGGGTATAATGCTATGTTTTTAAAATCAATTCTTAAAACTGGTAAAAATCTTAAGCCTAAAAGATTGGACCGGGAACGCATTAGCTTCATTGAAGAACCTGATCCGCAATTAGCATTGTCAATAACTTCTGAAGAAGAGATAACGTCTCCTGAAGTGGATTTATTGCAATCACCCGAGCATGGGGCTAGGCAATCACTCCCGGGAAGTCAGGATAGCTCAGCTGCTTCATCCGTTGCTGCTACTCCCGATCAAAGAGCCAGAGCTATACCCAGACTTGCACCAGTTGCTTTATTCACTTTAGGACCTGGCCCTTACGCAAATCAGAGTTTTGCTATCCACCAAGGACCACACGGCATACCTGTATATTCTGCAGTAAGTGATTTGCCAAGAGGAAGACGATATTGTCGTTATACGTTAATGCCTAATATTGATCTGCAACCTATTAGTGATCAACAAATGAGAACCCAAAATGGATGGAAGTTCGGCCATAGATAAATTACTGTACGATAACTCCATTAACTAAATTATTTAAAATTTGTTTACCAATTGATTCACGCAAGGATGCGTTCACATTTCCTGAAAGAATAATCGTAGGATTATTTTCAGTATCGCGCACAAACCAAATATCTAATACGTTTTTGGCAACTGACTTATCACTCTGATAGGCAGGACACGTTTGTAATTTAGCATTAAATAATTCTGTTTGGTGATTCGTGTTAGCAATCATAAAATTATTCATGATATTTACATTAACAAAATAATTATTTTTATGCCCTGCCAAAAATATTCTTCCCATCATCAGCAACATTTGTGGATTTAAATGGAGTTTATGAAACATGTTGGTATATAACTGAGTAAATTTTTCAACTAAGTAATTCCCTATTTTTTTATTGTGCCAATCTTTTTTTAACATACATGCTAGTTTTACGGTTGTTGGACACGCTTGATGATGATCTGTTTCAGCAACAGATTGTTGTACCCTCTTAGATAAATCCAAAAATGTGGGATTATCTTCCAGGTTCATTTTTAGCAAACTGGTTCTCACAAATAACCCAATGGTGCGATCATAAATATCATTATCGCGAGTTGATTTAACAAAGTTGAGCACTACATTACTTTTATTCGTTTTTTTAGTATCTAAATAATTAGCTACAGTTTTGCCCACGGCTGCACACAAACTATCTGTAAGACTCAAATGATGATTACTACAAAAGTTATGTAGCTTATGTAAATCTACTTCGGGAATATTTAAATAGGTAGAATACAGTAACTCGGTTTTAGAATTAGCTTTGCCATTGTTCGGAAAAGCATATAAAGCCGTATCTTTAAGATATTCTTCCCAAAATTTAATATCCGTCATCATTTTAGAATTAAAAACTTGTTTTTCATGGTAAATATAATCTTTAAACTGAATAGGGCTAGGCCGAATTTCTGTATTTTGAATATTGTGGTTTATATAATAGTCTGATAATTCACCAAATAAAATTTCTGGTGAGATTTCATCACTAATTAAATGCGATAAACACAACTGTAACTCAGTAATATTATTATCTAATAAAAAAGCCTTCGCTGCGATCAGCGGAAAACCCTTTTCCCACTCATGTTTCTCTCCCTCTTGAATTGCAATAGATAATATTTGTTCCTGTTCAGCATGAGTTAATTCGCTAAGATCAATTTCTTGTAGCGGTACTGATTTGCATTGCCAAATTAATTGTTGTGGAAAAAAACTAGAAATTTGATATGACAAAATTTCATGTCTCTTTAATAAAGAATTCAAACTAAGTTGCAGTGTGGACATATCCAGCTTAGAAGCTAGACGTTTTCTTGCAACAATATTTAATACTTTATTTTTGCGATAAAATGTATTAATCAACCAAAAAACGAATTGCAATTCACTTAAAGGTATAGTTGTTGAATTAATAATTGCTTTATCTTCACCCTCTACTACTTTTAATTTTTTAATTGCTTTGGTTGAATCAACTAATTTTGCGAGTGCAATAATATTGGCACAATGATAAAAATCGCGAAATTTAACTTCTTTATTTAATGTTTTTGTAATTTGAGTAATAATTCTAGCTGCCAATAACGAGTTGCCGCCTAGCTCAAAAAAATTGTCACTAACACTAATCTTGTTATTGTTTAAAGTCGTAGACCAAATAGCAAGAATGGTTTTTTCTGTTGGAGTACTAGGAACAATGAATTTTTCCTCTAAATGCACTTCTGGTTTAGGTAATTTATTCCTATCTACTTTACCGTTTTGCGTCAAAGGCAAAGATTCCAGACTTACAAAGAAATTCGGCAACATATAATCTGGCAAATGCAAAAATATATGTTCTCGCAATTCTTCTGCTACAGGTTGTGATTCTTGATTTTTATACACAATATAAGCAACCAATTGTTTTTCTGTAGCATTAGGGTGCTCATAAACAGTTACTAAGGCTTCTTTAATTAATGGATGAGCAACTAAGCAAGCTTCAATTTCACCAAACTCAATTCTAAATCCTCTTATTTTAGTTTGATGATCCATTCTTCCTAAAATTTCTACATTGCCATCTGGCAAGTAGCGACACAAATCACCCGTTTTATATAATATATCCTGTGAATTTTTATTAAATGGATTTGTGATAAACTTTTCTGCAGTAATTTCTTTACGATTTAAATAACCTTGTCCAACACCCTCTCCGCCAATATAAAGTTCGCCAGATGTCCCAATTGGTTGAGGCTGAAGTTTAGAATCTAAAATATATAAAGCTGTATTTAAAGCTGGTTTGCCAATTGGAATTGAATTTTTATACTTGTGGAGATTGTTACGATCAATAACCATCCACGATGTGGCCACGGTTGCTTCTGTTGGGCCATACTCGCAAAACATTTTTTGTTGAGGAAATTTATCCAACCAATTTTTAAGATCTTTGGCATACAACATTTCTCCGCCAAAAATAATATATTTTAAATTCAGTAAGGTATCATTTGCACTTACAAAATTGCTTAGCTGACGAAAATAACTTGGAGTTAATTTAATATAATTAATTTTATTAACTTGTAGATATTGTAAATAACTTTGCGGATCCTTTTTTTGTAATTCGGAACAAATTACAACAGTTGCTCCTTGGGTTAGAGGAAACAGAGTGGTTGCTACAGAAAAATCAAATGAAATTGAAGAAGAAAAATCAAATATATCATCAGGAGTAATCTCCAACGCCTGCCCAAACCAATTAATAAAGGTATTGAGATTTAAATGAGAGATCATTACGCCCTTTGGCTTTCCTGTAGAACCAGAGGTATAAATTACATATACTAAGTCTGATAAGTTAATCTTTCGTTTTGGATTTTCTGTACTAAAGTTTGTAATTTTTTCATCTTTATCAACACAAATTATTTTAATTTTTTTATTTTTGAAAGAATCAGCAAATGCAAATTTAGTAATTAATAATGGGGCCTTAGTATCTTCAAGCATAAATTGAAGGCGTTCATTAGGATAATCAGGGTCAAGAGGTAGATAGGCTGCACCTGCTTTTATTATTCCTAAAATCCCAACAAATAAATCTAAAGATGATTCCATGCAAATGGCAATCAGGGTTTTTTGATTGATGCCTAAATCAAGTAAGTAATGAGCTATTTGATTACTTCGATTATTTAATTCTTGATAAGTAAGAATCTGATCTCCAAATCGCAAAGCTATATGGTCAGGTGCCTTAGCTACCTGTGCTTCAAAGTAATCAATAATTAATTTATTTTTTGGATAATTGGAATGAGTTTGATTCCATAGATAAACAGTTTTTTGAAAATCTTCAGGGCTTATACTGTTTTGCGTTTCTATTTGTTCCATCCCCGGTATAACCCCTTAATTCTTCTTAAAGAAGATAGAAGTAATCTCAATTATAGCTAGATAACCTAATTGATTAGTATTAGGTAACACTCCTAAGCCTCTAAGTAGTACTGGGTAGAGTTGAAGTAGCATTGTTTAGCCTTACCTTTGCAAAGCGAGATACCAACAACGTGCAGACGGTATTGCAAGTTACATTTAACATTGTGGCCAACGGGTCAATGATAATGCTGATAACTGCTATTATCATTAAGGCTTCCGGGGGGAACCCGTATAAGGAAACGATGAGCATTTTCCAATTAATCCCCCGCTGGGAATTGCACCCATCACCGTTCCAACCAATATGCCAATTGCTAATGCTGTTACTAAAACAAAAGGCCCTGTAAATGGAAGATGAAAGATACTAAAAAGAAAAGCAATTTTTAAAATACCTCCTAATACAGAACCGTCTTTATGCACGATAGTTCCAAGAGGGATAACCAAATCATAAATTTCTGGATGTACTCCCATTTTTTTTGCGGCTGATAAATTAACGGGAATACTGGCGGCACTACTGCAAGTAGCTAGCGCCATTAAAGTTGGTCCAAAAATATTTTGCCAAAATAATGTAACACCTTTGTGCTGATAAGCAAGATATGCAAAACCACTCATAATAACAACAAAATAAATAATTGCTGCAGGATAATAAATAATGAAAGTATGAAAGTAGGCACCAAACAATTTAGGCCCATATTCTGCAACTAGCACCGCAAAATAAGCAAAAAAACCTATAGGAGCATAACACATAACGAAACTAATCATTTTGATAAACACATCATTTCCAGCATTCAAAAAATTAGTGAACGCTTTAGATTTTTCTCCCAAGCTAGAAGTTGCTACCCCTACCAATAAAGAAAACACAATTAACGCTAACATGTGATCACGCGAAAATAATTTTCCAAAATCAGGAACTGTAAAAATCTCTACTAATTGATTACCGATATTTGAAGAAACTGCGGTAACCGGTTTCAGTTGATCAAATGCAATGTCGGTTCCTATTGGAAAAATTTTTACGACTATTAACATGTAAATGGCAGCGATGATGCTTGTAAATAAAAAAGCCCCAACCATACCTAAAATAATTTGAGTGAATTGACTAGATTTTTTCAAGTTAGCGATGGCAGAAGAAACACTAAAAAAAACTAAAGGTACTACTATGGTAAACATTAAATTTAATAAGACATCACCGAATGGCTTTAAAATTGCGGCCTTGTCTCCTAAAAAATAACCTGTTAAGCCACCGGCCACCACGGAAAATAGCAGTATTATAGGGAAGCGATTTGAAAAGGATTTAAGATTCAAGATAGTCCCAATATTTAGGTTACAATTGAGCTATTTTAGTAGCAAATGGAATAATTTTCTACAACAATCTTCTCTTAATCCCGGTATTAGCTAAAATTTTGGAGGCAATTTCTTCAATCGATCTATTCGTGGTGCTTAAAAAAGGAATATTCTCTTTTTTAAAGATATTCTCTATCTCGGCACACTCGTATTTACATTGCTTCAAATCTGCATAATTACTATTGGGCCTTCTTTCATTTCTGATTTCATTTAGGCGATGCGGATCAATCGTCAAACCAAATAGTTTGTCCCTAAAAGGCTGCAAGTGCTCTGGCAATCGTAAAATATTAAAATCATCTTCCACAAATGGATAATTTGCCGCAAAAATGCCAAATTGCATCGCCAAATACAAACAGCTTGGAGTTTTACCCGAACGAGAAACTCCCAACAATAGAATATCCGCCTTCTCATATTCTTTCGTATTAATTCCATCATCACAACTTAAAGCATAATTCACTGCCTGAATGCGCAGCATGTAGTTATTATAATCTTGCATACCATGAAAACGGCCCACTGTATGGGAAGATTGCTGCCCCAATAAATTTTCTAATGGGTTAATAAAAGTTTGAAAAAAGTCCATTAACATACCGTGACTATCTTTCAAGACTTTACTAATTTCAGGATCGATAATGGTAGCGAAAATAAGTGGGCGCTCTCCATCCTTTTGATACGCTTGCTCTATTTGTTGATAGACTACCTGAGCTTTTTCCTTATTATTTACATAAGGTATGGTTTCGCAAACAAAATTAATTTTATCGAATTGAGTCATTAAACTTTGCCCAAGGGTCTCTGCCGTAATCCCAGTACCATCGGAGATAAAAAATACAGTCCTACGCATAATATTTTTACTCTTGGAGATTAATTAGATATGGTAGTATGCAAGAAATTTATAGATTGAAACAAGTCAAAGGGCCTTATATGAATAATATTATTTGGTTTGAACATGTTGGAATGAATGATGTTGGTACAGTGGGCGGCAAAAACGCTTCTTTAGGTGAAATGATTCAACATTTAAATTCTAGTGGAGTTAAGGTTCCTAATGGTTTTGCAACAACAGCAGCTGCTTATAGAGATTTTATAGCCCAAAATGGCTTAGATTTACGTATTAAAGAAATTTTGCAAAATCTAGATACCAATAATATCGATGCATTAAGCCAAGCTGGGGCAACTATTCGCAAGCTTATTAACGATACCCCTTTTTTGCCGCAGTTTGTTAAAGAACTAACTGAGTCATATGAAACATTAGTTTCTAAAAGTAATAAAAATTTATACGTTGCCGTGCGTTCATCTGCCACTGCAGAAGATTTACCTGATGCCTCATTTGCAGGTCAGCAAGAAACATTTTTAAATATCCAAGGTATCGATCAAGTTCTAGCAGCCACTAAAAAAGTTTTTGCTTCCCTTTTTAATGATCGCGCCATTGCTTATCGAGTTCATCATGGTTTTGACCATAACCAAGTAGCTTTATCAGCAGGCATTCAACAAATGGTGCGAAGTGATGAAGCTGTAAGTGGAGTGCTATTTACTATCGATACAGAATCAGGTTTTGATAAAGTAGTATTTATCACTGCTTCCTATGGGTTGGGTGAACCAATTGTGCAAGGCCAAGTAAATCCAGACGAATTCTACGTTTATAAACCTAATCTTGAAAAAAATCGTTCGGCTATTTTGCGACGCACATTAGGATCTAAACGTCTTAAAATGATTTTTGCGGATAGTAAAGATATTCACTCGACTGTAGCTATGGTTCCGGTTTCGGATGTAGAACAAAATAAATTTTGTTTGCAAGATATAGACATTGAAACACTCGCCAAATATGCCGTTCTCATAGAAAAACATTACGGACGTGCAATGGATGTTGAATGGGCCAAAGATGCAATAGACAATCAACTTTATATTTTGCAAGCTCGCCCCGAAACCGTTAAGAGCCGCGGAGGGCAAGTTAGTCAACGTTACCTTTTGAAAGAACGCGGAACTGTACTAGTTGAAGGTCGCAGCATCGGTCAAAAAATTGGGAAAGGTAAAGCCAAACTGTTAACCAAATTAACCGACATGGAAAAATTTGCGAAAGGCGATGTGTTAGTTACAGACATGACAGATCCTGATTGGGAACCAATTATGAAACGCGCCAGCGCAATTGTTACCAATCGCGGCGGCAGAACTTGCCATGCAGCAATTGTTGCGCGGGAATTAGGGATTCCTGCAGTTGTGGGCTGTGGTGATGCTACCAAAAAAATTGTGGAAAATGCTCCAATTACAGTGAGCTGTGCCGAAGGTGATGTGGGTTATGTCTATGCTGGTGAATTAGATTTTGAAATTCTTGCTGCAGAACTCAGTAATCTACCTCCAATACCTTTAAAAATTATGATGAATGTTGCAAATCCTGAACGTGCATTTGGTTTTCAAGAAATTTCTAATGCAGGGGTTGGGCTTGCACGAATTGAATTTATTATCAATCAAACCATAGGTATTCATCCAAAAGCATTATTACAATATGCTACTCAGCCACCCGATATCAAAACCAAAATTGATGAACGCATTGCTTGTTATAGCGGGCCAGTTGAATTTTATATTGAACGCTTAAAAGAAGGTATTGCTACCATTGCTGCGGCATTTTTCCCAAAACCCGTGATCGTGCGTTTGTCAGATTTCAAAAGTAACGAATACGCAAATTTGTTAGGCGGGCATTTATATGAACCGCATGAAGAAAATCCTATGTTGGGATTTAGAGGTGCATCGCGTTATGTTTCTGAAAGTTTCAGTGATTGTTTTGAATTAGAGTGTCGAGCGTTAAAGCGTGTTCGAGAGGAAATGGATTTAACCAATGTGGAAATCATGATTCCTTTTGTACGCACGGTTGCGGAAGCACAAAAAACCATAGATTTATTAGCTGCAAACGGATTAGTGCGCGGTCAAAATGGATTACGCATCATTATGATGTGTGAAATACCTTCGAATGCGTTATTGGCTGACGATTTCCTTCAGTATTTTGATGGCTTTTCTATAGGTTCCAATGATCTTACTCAATTAACTCTAGGCTTGGATCGGGACTCTGCCATTGTATCCGGATTGTTTGATGAGAGAGATAAGGCAGTAAAAACTCTGCTTAAAATGGCTATCGATGCTTGTATCAGTAAAAATAAATATATTGGTATTTGCGGGCAAGGGCCTTCTGATTTCCCAGATTTTGCAAAATGGTTGATGCTCCAAGGTATAGATAGTATTTCCTTAAATCCAGATTCAGTTATTGAAACTTGGAGGATGTTAGGAGCAGTGCACGCGGAAGCAGGTGTAGAGGTTAAGCGCTAGCTTAATGTTGCATGATTTTAAATAGCGCTATGACTCCAAATACTACTAATAGTTTTAGCATTAAAGTTAGCTTGCTGGAAATGCGTTCCCAAAGTGAAGGACCTTTAATTTTAATTTTGCGGTCAGCAAACCAATTGGGGCCGTAATCAATTAAAATTTCTTGTCCCGGTTTAATTGCTTCGCGGGCTGTGAAGGTAATAAGGTTATTACTGACATCGTACTCATAATTGGCATTGGGATTCGGACTATGGTTATATAAAGCTCCATTACCCGCCGGAAATGCAGATGCTGCTCCTGCTTGAAATAGGTAATGGGCTAAAGCTGTTGGCTGATAATCTAATAAAAAAACCCAACATTCTTCAATGATATCGTCGACTTTAATAGACTCGTCCGCAAAAACTCCGTAACCATGGATAAGAGAGTTCTTGATCAATAGCTTTCTTTTAAATAAACCTGGTTTCATGGGTATTAGACTAGAGGGAAAGTTAAATAATATACTATCCCTCTAATTTGGAAAAGCTTCTTAAAATCTTAATTTGTTCTGAACCTTAGGACTTTCTGCCAAGGCAAAAAATTTCTCTGCAAAGTCAAACATTCCTTTATCCACAGAAATCACACTTTTATTGCCAATGAAAATTGACTGCAAGTTTAGAAAAAAATTGGGATTTAGTCTTTTGCAAATATCACTTATGGTAGCAGCCATAAAAATAACATCTTTAGGTAAATCATCGAACTTCGTTTGCAAGCGTTCAGGGCTGACTATACCTGGACGCCAATCAAGTTTAAAAATTCCAGCTAGGTCACATAAATTTTGTTTTAGTAAGTCAAATGGAAATAATTGAATTTCTGGAACAATGCCATTTAACCTACTTTCCATTTCCAACGATTGTTTGCGCCTAACATGAATAGAAATATATTCTGGTTGCGTTTGCACAAAAATATGATGTTTTAATGATTCATAATCTTCATCTTTATACATATTAAAAACTAATTTACTGATTAATTCACAAGCAGAATAAAATCTTTGCGTGTTTAATCCAGACTCTAATTTGGTTAGCAAAGCTGAATGCACATCTAAAAAAATATATTTAAGACCTGGATTTTCATCACCATTTAGTTGTTCAACTTGAAATTCCGATGGTTCACATTTGGCATCTGTCGCTTCTACGGTTGCAACTTGCTCTTCTAATAAATTTAGAATCTTTGATGCATCTTCAAGAACAGAAAATTTTTCGTCTGCGTTTTTTGGTGAAAGCTCAGGAAAATGTTGATATAAAAAAGTTACTTTATGAGCTTTAGGATCACGAGTAATTGCCATGGTTAAATTCCTTTTTTTGTTGTAAAAATCTGGATGCAGAAGCTTAGCGTAAAACTTGACCGTTGCAAATATCTATTTAATCAGTGGTTTATGAAAGCCCATAATAATTAATTTAGTCGATTTACTTAACAATTTACCATGGGTATAATTGCGAACTTTTAATAAAGCAAGGTTCTACCCTATGCGCTACATCTTTACTTGTTTCGCGCTACTGGTATTAACTTTAACGACTCAATCTGGCTGGGGACTCATGTTTACTGCAAATAAATTAAATGAAACTAAATATTATATTCAGATAGGTGACGAACAATTTCGCGCTAGCATTGGCAAATCAGGCGTTATCGCTGACAAAAAAGAAGGTGACGGCGGCACACCCTTAGGTGCTTTTACTATAAGAGAAATTTATTATCGCCCTGATAGAATTAATCCTAAGGATATTCATACTGATTTTCCTTTAATTAAATTAAATCCTAATGATGGTTGGTGTGATGACCCCACTGCCCCTGAATACAATACGCCGGTAACATTGCCATTCAAGCCAAGCCACGAAGAGCTTTGGAGGGAGGATCACATCTACGACATCATTGCGGTGCTTTCTTATAATATTGATCCTGTAATTAAAGGCAAAGGCAGCGCTATCTTCTTGCATATTGCTAGAGATAATTATAGCGGGACCGCTGGTTGTATTGCTTTAAAGAAAGAAGATTTATTAAAATTTCTTTCTGAGTTTAAGCATGAAGATAAAATCGAAACTAATTTATCGGGGAATTCTATTGTAATTAAACCTCCAACCCCAACACCATAAATTCTTACTCCACTACTTCGCAAAACACATTTAATTTTAATTTTCC
>Ga0182024_10015598_pt1 | contig 14517 bp, 12 predicted proteins | sample P32metaG_FD_120480 | JGI IMG/M metagenome (GOLD analysis project Ga0182024, IMG submission 120480) | Permafrost microbial communities from Stordalen Mire, Sweden - P3-2 metaG (Illumina Assembly) | ecosystem: Environmental > Terrestrial > Soil > Wetlands > Permafrost | place: Sweden: Stordalen... | reverse complement strand
GGCGGTGGACAAGGCCGTGGGCATGGTAGAAGGCGAACTGGGGCCGGTCGAAGTTCTCGTAGCCAACGCGGGCATCAACGACGACAAGCTCCTGCTCCAAATGGACGAGGGGTCCTTTGCGCGCGTGCTCGACACCAACCTGGTCGGCACCTTCCGGGTGGTGCGCCGGGCGCTGCCGAAGATGCTCCGCCAACGGAGGGGACGGATAGTCCTCATTTCCTCGGTCGTGGCGCTCTCGGGCGCCGCGGGCCAAGCCAATTACGCAGCTTCAAAGGCTGGGTTGATCGGTTTCGCACGGAGCCTTGCTAGGGAGATCGGGAGCCGCAGCATCACCGTAAACGTGGTGGCGCCCGGCTTCATCGAGACCGACATGACAGCCAAGCTGAGCGACGAGCGGCGGGGCGATGTGCTTGCCCAGGTCCCGCTCAAACGCTTCGGGTTGCCCGACGAGGTCGCCGGAGTGGTGCGATGGCTCGCTTCGCAGGACGCCGGCTACGTAACGGGCAGCGTGGTCCCGGTTGACGGCGGCCTGGGGATGGGCCATTGACGTTCCCCAGGCCAGAGGAAATCCTGCCTCATCGGCCGCCTTTCCTGTTCGTAGACGAGATCACCGCCCTCAGCCCTGGCAAGAGCGCAAGCGGCCTGTGGCGCTTGACGGGCACAGAGGACTTCTTCCGGGGCCATTTTCCCGGCCGCCCACTCCTGCCCGGGGTCCTGATGGTGGAGGCAATGGCCCAACTGGGTGGGATCGCCCTGCTCACCGACGAGCGCTATGCCGGCGGCCTGGCCCTTTTCGGGGGCATCGACAAGGCCCGCTTCCGGCGCCAGGTCGGCCCGGGCGACACGCTGGAGATGGCGATAGAGCTCGACCAGCTGGGCTCCAACGCAGGCAAAGGCCACGGGACCGCGACTGTGGAGGGCAAGGTCGCGGCAACCCTTTCGATGCTGTTCGTCCTCGCGCGCGCCTGAGGGCGCCTACAAGAGGCCTTCGGCAGAGCCTTTCATCGGCCAGTCACCCTCTGTTTACCTGGAAGTCGCCAAATTGTCGGCTTGACGGCCGACACTGGAAAAATCGCCGCTAAGCAGCCCGCTTTGGCGCCCGCCCAAGTGCTGGTAGCCACCGCACCCCCCGCCCGGGATGACGGCCGGCCCGGCGCGCTGCGGCCCAAGGTTGGGACCGCTGTGATGGTCGCCCACGCTCTCGGCGCCGGCGCGGTGCCAGCCGACCTCGAGGGGGCAGGTTTCGAGGTGGTCGTGGCGACAGATGGCGAGGCTGCGATGTCTTGCGCAGGCAGCGATCGGGCCGACATAGCCATCGTCGACGGGCGCTTCGAAGGCGACGGCCTAACTTTCTGCGAACGGCTGTGGGCTGCGTACCCCGGTTTCCCCGTGCTGTTCCTCGGCCCCAACGACGAGAACCTCGTGACCAAGGCCCTCGCAGCCGGCGCAGACGACTATCTTCTCCTTCCGCTTCGGCCGGCGGAACTGGTGGCCCGGGTACGCGCCGTTCTCCGCCGCGCGCCCCACTGGGGGAGCAGTGCCAGCCCGGAGGAACGTGTACTCCACGCGGGCGACGTCCGCCTAGACCCTGAGAGCCACGAGGTGACGCTCCGGTCGGCCCGGGTGCACTTGCCTCTCCGGGAGTTCGAGCTGCTGCGGCTCCTCCTGGAGAACGCCGGGATAGTGCTCCCCCGCGCCACACTGATGAACCGGCTTTGGGGGCCTTCCGCGGCGCTCGACAGCACCAGCTTGGAAGTGCACGTCCGGCGCCTGCGCTCCAAGCTCGAAGACGACCCCGCCGACCCCAAGCGGATCGTTACAGTCCGGGGGATCGGGTACCGCTACCAGGTCGAACGTTGATGCCGCCGGAGAGTTCACCCCGCAACGGACCGGTTGTCACCGTCCGTTCATCTTCCGTTCAATCAGACCTCGTAGAGTCTTCACGTTGTGAGAAGCGTGTCTAATCGCCAGACCCGCGGAGCGGCCGGATGAGTTCGCAGATGACACCCTCGATGAGCACCGCAGTAGAAACCGGCGTCATTGACGTGGACAAGCCGCCCGCAGCTACCGCCATGGAGGCAAAGGACCTGGCGCTCGGCTTCGGCTCCGCCACCGTGCTGTCGGACATCAACGTCTCCATCCCCAAGGGCGCCATTACCGCTTTGATCGGGCCGACCGGATCTGGCAAGACGACGTTCCTGCGTTCCCTCAACCGTATGAACGACAGGGTCTCCAAGCACTGGCACAAGGGCGAAGTACTCCTCGAAGGCTCGAGCATCTACTCGCCAGGCGTGCAGCTCATGGCGTTGCGCAGACGGGTGGGGATGCTCTTCCAGCGCCCGAACCCTTTCCCGATGTCCATCGAGGGCAACATCCTTTCCGGCGTCAAGGCTCACAGGATCGCCGGCAAGGCCCACCAGGGCGCGATCGTCGAGGCGCGGCTCAGGGAGGTCGGGCTCTGGGATGCTGTGTCTAACCGGCTTAACACCTCGCCTTTCAACCTCTCTGGAGGCCAGCAGCAGCTCCTTTGCCTGGCGCGTGCGCTCGCCATAGGCCCTGAGGTCCTTCTTCTCGACGAACCGACATCATCCCTGGACCCGATCACCACCGAGAACATAGAGGCGATGATCCGCGCCCTGGCCCCCGCCGTGACGATCATCATCGTCACGCACAACCTGGGCCAGGCCAGGCGGATCTCCGACAGGACCATCTTCTTCTACCAGGGGAAGCTGGTCGAGTTCGACGAGACCGAGAGGCTCTTCGAAGACCCAAAGGAGCCCGAAACGGCCAGGTACGTCACCGGCCGAATGGGCTGAAATACTGCCCGGGTAACGGCGCCGGGTAGCAACTCAGAGTAGGCGGCGCCGCGCCTACTAACCCCTGCAAATAACCCGCCCTTTGTACAAGCGCGCTCCTAGGAGGAACACGCCCAAATGTCACTTACAAGCCCTTCCTACGTACGGCGGCACAAGGCCCTGCTCGCAGCCGTGGCCATCATCACCGGGATACTCGGGACGGCCACCACAGCAGTAGGCGCCTCGGCTAGCACCAGGTCGGCCTCTTCGATTGAGATCGCCTTCAAGAAGAAGAAGCCGAAACCGAAGCCCAAGCCGAAACCGAAGCCGACAACAACGACCGTGCCCACGCCCACGACCGATCTGACCCCCCCGAATGCCTCGGTCGGCATCACCGAAGAGGGCAGCACCCTGCTGCTCCCGCTCTTCGAGCTGTGGTCTGATGCGTACCATCAGCAGTACTCGAACATCTCGGTGACCCCCGGTGGGGGTGGCTCAGGCAAGGGCCTTACAGACGCGGCCAACGGCGTCGTCGACATAGGTGCCTCCGACGCCTACCTGTCGAGCTCACAGGTCAGTGAGTACCCGGGCCTGAAGAACATCGCGCTGGCGATCTCGGCTCAGATGGTCAACTACAACATCCCGTTCCTCAAGCCCGCCGGGACGCACCTGGTGCTTTCGGGGAAAGTGATCTCGGAGATTTACCAGGGCAAGATCACCGAATGGAACGACCCGGCGATCACCGCGCTGAACCCTAACGCGATCATCCCGTCCCTCCCGATCGTCACGCTGCACCGCTCGGACTCCAGCGGCGACACGTTCATTTTCAGCTCGTTCCTGTCCGCCGCGGACCCGAACGGTTGGGGAGCCAGCATCAGCTATGGGACGAGCATCTCGTTCCCAGCGATCCCCAATGCTGTGGGCGAGAACGGCAACGGTGGGATGGTTTCGGGCTGCCAGAAAATAGCGGGCTGCATCGCCTACATCGGCATCAGCTACCTGAGCCAGACACAGACAGCGGGGCTCGGCGAAGCCGAACTGGTCAACGAGGCCGGTCACCCCGAGCTGCCCACGGCGGCGACGATAACCGCAGAGTCCCAGGAGCTCGAGAGCAGCACCCCCCCGGACGAGACACTGTCGATGGTCTACGACAAGGCTCCAGGCGGCTACCCGATCATCAACTACGAGTATGGGATCATCCCGCCCAAGGAGCCCGACGCCAATACGGCCGCGGCTGTGAAGGCGTTCCTGTACTGGGCGATCGACCCGAACAAGGGGAGCTCGCCCAGCTTCTTGAACCAGGTCAACTTCCAACCACTGCCGACCGAAGTTGCCGACCTGTCGGATAAGCAGATCGCGTTGATCACCAACTAGCAGCGGCTCCTTTGCCAAGCGGCCCGCTCCTGCCTCACGAGGCTGGAGCGGGCCGCTGCCCTACAATCCCAACCGGTCAAAGGACACGGACCCAGTAACAACCCATGACCATCACCACACCCGACCAGGTCCCGCCCCCGCCGGCGGACCCAATCTCGACCCCTCTCGACGGGATGGGTAGAAAGCCATTCCTCAGGCTTAGCAAGGAAACCTTGCCTCGGGTGGTAACGGGGCTAACCGCGCTGCTGCCGCTGGCGGCCCTGCTTGCCATCGTCGTCGTCCTTTTCTGGAAGGCATACCCGGCTATCAGGTACAACGGTTTCGGGTTCTTTGTGCGCACTACGTGGCGCCCGGGCAACACCTACGCCAACCCGCTCAAAACTGGCGGCGTCCTTCACCCGCTCGACGTCAGCTACGGTGCGCTCCCGCTCATCGCTGGCACCCTCGAGAGCTCTGTGATCGCACTGACCGTCGCTGTTCCTGTGTCGATCGGAGCTGCGCTCGCTATCGTCGAGAAACTCCCGAGACGCCTTTCCAATGCGGCGGGCCTGTTCCTCGAGGTGATCGCCGGCATCCCGAGCGTCGTGTTCGGCTTATGGGGCGCCCTCACGTTCGGTCCCGTCCTGGCCCGCGATTTCTCGCCGTTGATCGCCAAGCACATGCCCGACGTCCCGGTGCTCGACTTCTTCCGGGGCAACGTCGGCTATGGAGAAGGCTTGCTCACCTCGGGCCTCGTGCTCGCGGTGATGATCGTGCCCATCGTGGCAGCTACAACCCGTGACCTGCTCCGCCAGGTCCCGCGCCTGCCCAGGGAGGGCGCCATGGCGCTCGGGATGAACGATTGGGAGGTCGCCAGAAAGGTGAGCCTTCCCTGGGTGCGGGCCGGCATAATCGGCGCAGCCGTCCTGGGCCTGGCTAGGGCGCTCGGCGAGACGATTGCCGTCGCGATGGTCTCGGGCTCGATCCTGGGCCAGGTGCCCCCGAACCTCTACGAGGGCTTTAGCACCATTTCTGCCGCGATCGTCCAGCAGCTCGACGGCGCCTTGGGCGACGGCACCGGCTTCGAGGTGCGGACGCTCGCTGAGTTCGCTCTCCTTCTGGCCGTGATCACCCTGTTGACCAACGTGGCGGCCCGGTTGCTGGTCCGCAAAGTGGCTGGCACGGCCCTGCCAATCGGACGAGGAGTATAACAATGGCGGCCCAAGCTCCCAAAACAGGCAGCAACCTCTCCGAAGGACTCGACCTGTACGGCCGGCCCGCCTGGAACAGGGTGGCCGGGAACTACCTCGGCTGGGGCCTGTGCATCCTGGCCGTCATAATCATCGCGGCACCGCTGATCTCCGTGCTCTGGGGAGTCATCGGGCGAGCCATACCGGTGTGGCATTGGAGCGTCCTTACGGAGCCGACTACCGCAACAGGTGGCGGGCTGGCAAACGAGATCCTCGGCACCCTTGTGATCGTCGCGGGCGTCGGCATCGTGGCCGGTGCCATCGGCATACTGTCGGGGATTTACCTTTCCGAGTACGCGAGCGGCGCCTTCGGTTCGTTCCTGAGGGGAGCCTCGGAAGTCCTCGCTGGCATCCCGTCGATCGTGCTCGGTTACGTGGGTTACATAGCTCTCGTGATCGGCTTGCACTGGCAGTACTCGCTCGGCGCCGCACTGATAGCGCTCTCGGCACTCACCGTGCCGTACATCGCCAAGGCCACGGAGTCGGCTCTCCGCCAGGTACCCACGACTTACCGAGAAGGAGCAGACGCGCTCGGGATGGCCCCGATGCGTTCGCTCTCTCGCATCACGATGAAGGCCGCTCTGCCCGGCATCACGACGGGGTGGTTGGTCGCCATGGCTATCTCGGTTGGCGAGACCGCACCCCTGCTGTACACCGCCGGCTTCAGCGAGTCGCTGCCGACGCTCCACCTCACACATGCGCCTATCGGTTATCTCACCTACGCAGTGTGGACTTTCTACAACTCCCCCTTCAAAGGCCAGCAAGACCTCTCGTACGACGCTGCGCTCATATTGGTCGTGCTTGTGCTCCTCCTCATAGTCGGCTCCCGCCTGATAGTCGGCCTGACCCAGCGCAACACCGAGCGGAACTAGCGCCAGTCTCCGCCCCGGTACGATGAGCGGGGTGAGTGAGGTTGAGAAGGCACCGACGGCCACAGCCGACACTGCCTCCGTTGTCGAGGCTGCGGGGCATTTCCGCATCTATCTCGGTGCCGCTGCCGGGGTCGGCAAGACCTACGACATGCTCAACGAAGGTAAGCGTCGCCTGGAGCGCGGCACGGATGTCGTCGTGGGCTTCGTAGAGTGCCACAAACGCCCCTTGACTGAGAAGCTGCTCGAGGGCTTCGAGGTGGTCCCCCGCAAAGTCGTCGACTATCGGGGAAGCTGCTTCGAGGAGATGGACCTCGACGCGATCCTGGCCCGCCACCCAAAGGTCGCTCTTGTTGACGAGCTGGCCCACACCAACGTGCCGGGCTCGGGCCGCCACGCCAAACGTTGGGAGGACGTGCTGGAGCTTGTCGACGCTGGCATCGACGTGGTGTCCACGCTCAACATCCAACACGTCGAAAGCCTGGCGGACGCGGTCGAGCAGATGACCGGCACGCATGTCCGCGAGCGCGTCCCCGACTGGATGCTGCGCAGGGCCAACCAGCTCGAGCTGGTCGACTCCTCGCCCGAGCAGCTGCGCCGCCGGATGTTGCACGGCAACATCTACCCCCCCGACAAAGTCCCCTATGCGCTCACGCACTTCTTCCAGACCGATAACTTGATCGCGCTCCGAGAGCTAGCTCTTCGCTTTCTCGCGGACGAAACCGAAGAGGAGCTCCTGGAGCACCTGCACCGGCACAGCGACAAGCGGCTTTGGGAGACAAGAGAACGGATCCTCCTGGCATTAGCCGGCGCCCCCGGCTCGGACGTGCTGCTAAGGCGTGCAGCCAGGTTGACATCGCGTTCCAAAGGCGAGCTCAACGTGGTCCACATAACGGACCCGGAGGCCAAACCAGCCAGGGACAAATCCCTTTTCGAATCGCTCCGCACGCTGGCAAGCGACCTCGGCGCCCACTGGTACGAGCTCGTCAACACGGACCCCGCCGAGGCCATAACCAGTTTCGCCAAGGAGCACCAGATCACTCAGATCGTTCTCGGCTCGAGCCAGAAGAGCCGTTGGCAAGAACTGTTCGGAGGCGGGGAAATCGTCCGCAAGGTTATCCGCCGGGCCAGTGACATGGGCATCGACATTCACGTGATCGCCCGGCGGGAGCTGCCGGCGGGCGACGACCACGGTTCGGAGGCGACCGAGGAAAGCTGAAAGGTCCCGGGTCGTCCCTGGCGCCGCCTGGCGTGGCGCTAGCGCAGCTTCGAAAGGGCCACGTTCAGCTGGAGGACATCGACGTAGCTGCTCCCGAGGAAGCCGAGCTGAGCGCCGTGGCTTTCCTTGTCGACCAGGGCACGTAGCACCGAGGAGGAAAGGCCGGTTGCCTTTGAGACCATCGGGATCTGGACGATGGCGTCCTGCGGTGTGATGTCCGGGTCGTAGCCGCTGCCCGACGTCGTCACCAGGTCCGGCGTCGGGTCAACACCGAGCTTGTGCCAGTAGGTCACCAACGCCTCGGTGTCGGCAAGCAGGACCGCCGACCGCGGCCCGAGGTTGGTCGCCGCCGATTCACCGTTTACACAAACAGGCTTTTTCGTCCAATCAGAACACGCGACAAGGGGGTTGTCCCCGTCGCCGGCGTATGGGCCCGTGTCGTCGGGGCGGCCGTGGAACCATTGCGGGCAGTCCTTTTGCAGGCCTATGCCCTTGCAGTCCGACCAGTTCTGGCCGATGAGCGTTGACCCGTTGGCGGTGATCGAGCCGTCTGCTTGGTGGGTGAAGGCGACCTGGGCGAGCCCGGTGCCGACGAGGGCGTAGGCGAAGGTGAGGGCGATCGCTACGAGGCTGAAGAACAACGCACGGCGCAAGTTGAGCAACATCAGACGGCCTCTCTTAGTACCAGTGGATTGCGACCAGGAACAGGTCGATGAGCCATATGAAAAAGAACGGGGTGATGATCCCGCCTACGCCGTAGATCCACACGTTGCGGCGCAGGATGGCCGCAGACGAAGCAGCGCGGAACTTCACCCCGCGCAGTGCGAGGGGGATCAAGGCCACGATGACTAAAGCGTTGAATATGACGGCCGAGAGCACGGCGGACTGCGCGTTGTGCAAGCCCATAATGTTCAGCTTGCTGAGCACCTTGGCATCGCCTACCGAGAACAGCGCCGGGATGATGGCAAAGTACTTCGCCACGTCGTTGGCGATCGAGAATGTCGTGAGCGAGCCTCGCGTGATCAGGAGCTGCTTGCCGATCTCTACGATGTCGATGAGCTTGGTCGGGTTCGAGTCGAGGTCGACCATGTTGCCGGCCTCTTTTGCAGCCGTAGTGCCGGTGTTCATAGCCACTCCGACGTCGGCTTGAGCCAGTGCCGGCGCGTCGTTGGTCCCGTCGCCGGTCATTGCCACGAGCTTGCCGCCCTCTTGCTCGGCTTTGATCAGGTCCATCTTCGCTTCGGGGGTGGCCTCGGCCAAGTAGTCGTCGACGCCTGCTTCCTGTGCGATCGCGGCCGCAGTCAGCGGGTTATCGCCTGTGATCATGACCGTACGGATGCCCATCTGGCGCATCTGGTCGAACTTTTCGTGAATGCCTTGCTTTACGACGTCCTTCAGCTCGATGACACCGAGGATGTCCTTGCCGTCCGCCACGACCAAAGGTGTAGCGCCTGAGCGCGACACGCCTTCGACTACCGGGTCGAGGTCGGGAGGCACTGTGCCACCTTGTTCTGTCACCCAGCGTTTCACGGACTCGGCGGCACCTTTCCGGATCTGCTGGGCACCCATGTCGAGGCCCGACATCCGTGTCGTCGCAGTGAAGGGGACGAAGCTGTGCCCCTCTCCCAGGGCGCGTTCGCGTATATCGAAGCGTTCCTTAGCGAGGACGACGATCGAACGGCCCTCGGGGGTCTCGTCGGCAAGGGAAGCGAGCTGGGCGGTGGCGGCCAGTTCCTGTTCGCTGTGGCCCGCCACGGGCAAAAACGCCGAGGCCATGCGGTTCCCGAGGGTGATAGTGCCCGTCTTGTCGAGGAGCAACGTCTGCACGTCGCCGGCCGCTTCAACGGCCCGGCCGCTCATGGCGAGCACGTTGCGCTGCACAAGCCGGTCCATCCCGGCGATGCCGATGGCCGACAGCAGCGCACCGATCGTGGTGGGGATCAAGCAGACGAGCAGCGACACCAAGATGACAACTGACACGGTCGCACCTGCGTAGTTGCCGAAGGGCTGCAGCACTACGACAACAGGCAAGAAGACGATCGTGAGCACGGCGAGCAGGATCGTGAGGGCGATCTCGTTGGGGGTCTTCTGGCGGTTGGCGCCTTCGACGAGGCCGATCATGCGGTCCAAGAACGTGTGGCCGCGCTCAGCCGTGATCCGCACGACGATGCGGTCCGAGAGCACTTTTGTGCCTCCCGTGACGGCGGACCGGTCTCCGCCCGACTCACGGATCACCGGTGCAGATTCCCCTGTTATAGCTGACTCGTCGACCGAGGCGATACCTTCGATGATCTCCCCGTCGGAGGGGATGATGTCGCCGGCTTCGCAGACGACAGAATCACCTTTGCTGAGAGACGCTGCGGGGACCCGTTCCTCTGTGCCGTCCGGTAGGAGCCGGCGGGCCAGGGTCTCCGAGCGCATCTTGCGAAGCGTCTCGGCTTGTGCCTTCCCGCGGCCTTCGGCCATCGCCTCGGCGAAGTTGGCAAAGATCACGGTCAGCAGCAGCCAGATCGTAATGCTCCAGTCGAAGAGCCCCGGGTTTGCAATGGACTCCACGAGCGTGACGACGGTGCCGACGAGCACTACGAACATCACCGGGTTCTTGACCTGGACGCGCGGGTCCAGCTTCTTGAACGAATCGAAGAAGGCCTGGCGGAGAATCCCGCGGTCGAAAAGGCTCCGTGCTTGCGCTACGCCGTGTGCCGAAGTTGCCGAAGCGCCCGTTGGGCCGCTCGACTGGGCGTTCCCTTGGTCTTTTGACGAGGTTGTGGTATCGCTCATTGGGGTGTTTGGCTGCTCCATTACAGGAACTTCCCGAGGCTCAAGTGCTGGAGGACCGGGCCTATCAAGCCGGAGGGGGACCAGAACTTGTGGCTGAACGCTTCGACCAATGGGCCGAGGGCGACTGCGGGGAAGAAGGTGAGCCCGCCGATGATGATGATGACGCCGATCGTCAAGCCGACGAACATTGTGTTGTCCGTACGGAAGGTGCCCAGCGATACCGGCACAACATTTTTGGCGGCGAGGATCCCGCCCAAAGCAAGGCAGGGGATCATGATGCCGAACCGGCCGATCAACATGTCGATCGCACCGATCACGTTGTAGAAGTTGCTGTTACCGGTAAGGCCGCCGAAGGCGGAACCATTGTTATTGCCCTGGGATGTCAGGCCGTAGAGGATTTCGGTGAAACCGTGCGGGCCGGCGTTCAACGGGCCGACCCGTCCCGCATGGATCGACACAGCGATGCCGGTCAATACGAGCACGGTTATTGGCATGACCAGCGCTGCGAAGCCAGCCAATTTCACTTCTCTTGACTGGATCTTCTTTCCCAGGTACTCCGGTGTTCGCCCAATCATGAGGCCACCGATGAAGACTGCGATGATGGCGTATATCAAGATCGTGTACATGCCGCTCCCCGTGCCGCCCGGGGTCACCTCCCCCAGCATCATCCCGGTCAGGAGGCCGAAGCCACCGATCGGGGTGAACGAATCGTAGGAGGCATCAGCGGACCCTGTGGAGGTGTTCGTCGAGGCGACGCCGAAAAGTGCGGTGCTGGTGTCACCGAACTCGCTTTCCTTGCCCTCAGTATTGCCGGTGTTGTGCTGCGTAACGCCGGCAGCCACGACCGCCGGGTTCCCCTGATGCTCGGCGTAACTGGTAAAGGCGACCCACGATCCGAAGATGAGGACCATCGCCGCGAGCAACGCTGCCCCGTGGCGGATGCTGCCGACCATCTTGCCGAAGGTGTACGTCAGCGCGAAGGGGATGGACAACAGCAGGAAGATCGAGAGCCAGTTGGTGAGCGCTGTCGGGTTTTCGAACGTGGTGGCGGAGTTTTGGTCAAGGAAGCCCCCGCCGTTGGTGCCCAACTGCTTGATCGCTTCCATGAAGGCGATCGGGCCACGTGCGATGGTCTGCGTCACCCCGTTCAAGCCGTCGGTAATCGTCGCCGGCCCGGCCAGGGTCTGCACGCCGCCCGATGCGACGAAGATGATGCCCGCGACGAACGCGATCGGCACGAGGATGTACAGGAGGCAGCGGGTCATGTCCACCCAGAAGTTGCCGATCGTCGGGGAGTTGCGGCGTGAGAAGCCACGCACCATGGCGATGGCTGCCGCGATCCCCACGGCCGGGCTCACGAACTGCTGGAAGGTGAGAGCGCCGATCTGGGAGAAGTACGACATGGTTTCCTCGCCGCCGTAGTTCTGCCAGTTGGTGTTGGTGAGGAACGAAGCCGCCGTATTGAAGCTGAGTGCAGGCGTGACGGCTCCCAGGTGCTGCGGGTTGAGCGGCAGCGAGCCTTGGATCCGGATGATCAGGTAGGTGAACGCCAACGAGACGGCAGAGAAGATGATCACCGAGCTCGCATAGCGCTGCCAGGTCTGCTCGTGGTCCGGCCCCGTCCCGAGCATCCGGTACACGGGCCTTTCAGCCCAGGCGAGGAAGTGCACTCGGCCGTCGAAGACGCCGGCCATGTACGAGCCCAGGTACCGCCAAGCGAGCCCGAGAGCAATGACGAGTGTGACTAAGGTCCAGAAAAAGCCCATTAGAACCACTCAGGCTTGAACAGCGCCACCCCGAGGAACCCGAACACGAGTATGGACACGGAAAGGAGGATCCCCTGAGACAAGCTCATACGTGCTCCAGTCCTTTGATGAGCGCGAGCATCGCAACGGTAAAGATCACGAACCCGACAACAGAGAGAAAGTCAGCCATACGCCTAGCGTGGGCCCGGCGCTCCTGAACAGGATCTGAACAGAGGCGCGAAAGCCTGAATAATTCCTGAACGAGCTGGAGTGGCCGGGCTCAGCCTGCGGAGAGGCAGTAGCCGATGCCGGGTGACGTGCGCAGGAGCGGGCCGCCTTTTTTCCCCAGCTTCTTGCGAAGCCGGTAGACGTAAACCCGCAGGTAGTCCGCTTCTGCACCGTAGCTGTCCCCCCAGACCTGGCGAAGTACCATCTGGTGGGTGCAGGTCTTGCCGGCGTGGCGGGCAAGGAACGCCAGAAGCTCGAACTCCCTGGCCGTAAGCTCGACCGGCTCGCCGGCGACGGTCACCTGGTAGTGGACGAGGTCGAGCTCGATCGTGCCCACGGCGAGCAGGCCCTCCTCTGGAGCGGCCGGTGCTGAGGCGTGGCGGAGCGCGGTGCGGATCCTGGCTTCCAGCTCCGCCATACCAAAAGGCTTGGTTACGTAGTCGTTGGCGCCAGCGTCCAGAGCAGCCACCTTGCGGTCCTCCAGAGCTGTGGCCGACAGCACTATTACCGGGACCTCGCTCCAGCTGCGGATGCGATGGACGACGTCGAGCCCGTCGAGATCGGGGAGCCCGAGGTCGAGCACAACTACGTCCGGTGAGCGCAGCGCCAGCACCGACAGGCCTTCCTCCGCCGTGGCAGAGGTAAGCACCTCGTGGCCTTTGGCAGCTAGGGCCACCTTGAGCGCACGCAACAAAGCCTTGTCGTCGTCTATCACCAGTACCCGCGCCATCAGCCAGTTCGGTCCACATCTTGCAGGACCGGGAGGGTGAAGACGAAGCGAGCCCCCGGGGCCCCGGGGGGCCCGCCGGCGTCCTCGACCCAAATCCGCTCGCCGTGAGCCTCCACAAAGGCCTGCGAGATGGCCAGGCCGAGACCTCCCCTCCCGCCGGCCTCCCGCCGGTTGAACATCTGGAAGACCCTTTCCTGCTCCGCGCGCGGTACCCCCGGTCCGCTGTCGGTCACCCGCACCTCCACTTTGTCGCCGGCCACCCGCCTGGTCGACACGGTGACGGGAGCGCCCGGCGGGGAGTGGCGGAGCGCATTGTCAACGAGGTTTGCGAGCACCTGGCGCACGAGGACGTGGTCGACATCTACCAGGGGCAGGTCTGGGGGAGCGTGCCAACGGATGTCGCCAGCGTGCCCGCCCCGTCCGAGCACCAGGAGCGCCTCGTCGACCAGGTCGGCCACCGCTGCCGGCTGGCGGCGGAGCTCGAGGGCGCCAGACTGGATCCGCGTCATGTCCAGCAGGTTGGACACGAGACGGTCGAGGCGGTCGGCTTGTCCGTCGATGAGCTCGGCGAGCTCTTTCAGGTCGCCCGGGCTGAGAGAGGCACCGTTTTCGAGCAGCGCTGATGCCGAGACTTTTATTGTCGCGAGTGGTGTACGCAGGTCATGAGACACCGCTCCCACCAGGGCCCGACGGAGCCGGTCAACCTCCTCCAACAAACGCGCACGGACGGCGTCGTCACGGAGCCCGGCCCTCTCTAGGGCAAGGGCAAGGTGGTTGGCGAAGGCTCGTAAGAGCTGTTGTTCATCCCTGGAGCTCGGAGCACCTCGCAGCGCCATCAGCCCCACCGCCTCGCCGGTAGCGACGAGAGCGACGACCTGAAGGGCGCCACTGCCGCCGCCAGGCGCGACGGGCTCGAGGCTGACCGGCGAGCCGGTGCTGGCGGAGAGGCCTTGAGCCTCTTGCTGCGACAGCGGGGCCCCGGCGGAGGCGGCCACCTCGAGGCCCCCGTTGAATGGGAGCAGCAGGGCGGCCCCGTCTAAGTCGAAAGCCTCTTTCACCGAGTTGACGATCGTGTCCAACAACTTGGGCGTCGGCAGCTCACGCACAAGCAGCTCGGACAGGTCGAAGAGGCGGCGCACCTCGGCTGTGCGCTGCTGAGATTCGGCCCGGGCGGAGCTGGCAACGCCAACAACGCGGGCTACCAGCACCATGACCACGGCATAGACGCCCAGGGCGGCCCAGTCCTCGGCCCGTTGCACGTACAGCGTGTAGTAGGGCGCGAGGAAGAAGAAGTCATATGCGAAAAAACAGGTCCCGGTGGCGACTAGGCCGGCCACGAACCCGCCGACGCTGACCCCGGCCACGACGGGGACGACCAGCACGAGAGCCGTGGTCGCTGCGCTTAGGTGCGTGCGCAGTGGCACCATGCAGGCCGTCAATGCTGCCGCTATGGCTATCGCCACGAGGGAGCCGTACACGGACCGGCGCCCCTGGGGCCACGCGCGGCGCCATGCGGCGCTCACTTGGGCCGTCCCGGTTACCCCCCT
>Ga0182024_10015597_pt1 | contig 14517 bp, 10 predicted proteins | sample P32metaG_FD_120480 | JGI IMG/M metagenome (GOLD analysis project Ga0182024, IMG submission 120480) | Permafrost microbial communities from Stordalen Mire, Sweden - P3-2 metaG (Illumina Assembly) | ecosystem: Environmental > Terrestrial > Soil > Wetlands > Permafrost | place: Sweden: Stordalen... | reverse complement strand
GTGCGGCCGTCAAACTCCGAGAGCGCCGCGCCTCGCCACTTCAACGGCAGGGTCCGATCCTCCGGATGGTCCATCTTGATGTGCATCACGGGCGTGTTGTCGCGCTTGAGTTCGCCGATCTCTCCCAATGTCACGCGAGTGGAGAATCCGGTCAGCCGGTCGCGCCGTGAGACCAGATGTTGGAAGGCGGCGCGCGCGGTTCTAGGCAGGAAGAAAAATAATCCGGCTGTAATTGCGAGGATGGCCACCGAAACAAGCAGAGCCGAAGCAGTGAGGCGGAGAGAGAGCCCGCGGCTGGAAAATCTGGCTACCGTGCCACGCTTTCGCGCCGACTGCCGGATCTCGCCGCTCGAGAACGTGGCCACACCCAAAACCAGAAAGAGCAAAAGAAATCCGAAGAAGTTGACCCGTGAAGATAAGATGCAGGCGGCCAGCAATTCCAGAAAAGCAATCACCTTCAGGAATAGGTAGTCGCGATTGGTTTGCGCGGTCAGAATTTTCACTACAGCAACGAAGAAGACAAGATGGACGGCGGAGGGCAGGAAGGATTCCGAGATGAAGAAATAATCCACTGGGTAAAAGCCGACATAAGCGAGAGTGGCGACGGTGACCACGCCGGCGGGCAGTTCCAGGCGCAGCAGCCCTGCGGTAATCAGCGCTCTCAGGAAAAGCGCCGCAGCGGTGATCACCGTGGTGGGTGTGTCCAGATAGCCGGAGCCCACCACTGCCAGAAAGCCGCTGGCCAGCAAACCCAACAAGGCAAATTCGAAGAATCTGTCCGCCGGCGATAGTCGTGCGGCGGAATCGGGGTGCATAATCTTATTCTAAGCCCTCGTCCGATTGCTATTATGAAGACACTGGAGGAGTATTGAGCTCGGTTACCACTTTGCCCGAGGTGCACGTTGTGGATGCGGATAAGCGCCGGCGGGCGGTGCTGATCGTCATCGGGTGCACGCTGATCATCGGAGCGGCGCAATACCTAATCAAGCTGGGCGCCAATCAGTTGGCCGCTCAACAGCATTCCGTCCATGGCGGCTCGGTAAGCCTCGAAGCGGCGGTGATGGGTATTTTCACTAACCCAGCAATTTTCAGCGGCTACTGTTTATACGCGGTCTTCACCGTCCTTTTCGTCTTTGCGCTAAGGCACGGCGAGCTCTCAATACTGTATCCGCTCATATCGCTTGGCTACGTTTGGGTCGTGATTATTGGAGCGGTTGCATTTCACGAGGCGATGAATCCGCTCAAGCTCGCCGGCATTGCGATCATAATGGCGGGCGTGACGGTGCTCGGCCGCGGGAGCGCGAAGTGACTACGCCACCCTCTTCCATAGTTCTGGTATTGGTAGGAGCCGTGATCGGATCGTTTGGCGCGATATTCCTCAAATGGGGCGCCCATGCGCTGAGCCGGAGCTGGACCAGTATTGTTTACAACTGGAAACTGGCGGTTGGCGTGGTGACCTATTTGTTGTCCTCGGTCTTGTTCGTAAAAGGTATGTCCAACGGCGAACTGTCGGTTCTTTTTCCTATGGTCTCGGTCGGATACATCTGCACGCTGCTGTGGTCGCACTTGTTCTTTCATGAGCGGGTAACCAAAGCGAAATTGGCCGGCGTTGGATTAATTCTGGTGGGAATCGTATTTCTCGGCTTGGGAAACGCCACGCATTGACCGCAACTTCAAGAAGCACCGCGGCGTCGAAGCTCTAAGGATTTCGGTCCGCATTAGAGCGCCTCATGAAAAAGCTTTTAACTTCGCTGACCTTCCTGATTTTGCCAGTGTCCGCGCAGTATACGGGTCTAGTCGCCACGCGGAATGGTAACCAGGTCTATTTTTCCTCATCGCTGCGATTGCGAGGCACCGCTGAGGTGGATTCTCCGAAGATCTTCCGCTATTCGACAGGTTTCGAGTTGATTCAGCAGCCGACTGCTGCTTCCGGACAAGCCCTGCTGGAACCCCAAGTCAGCGCGGACGGTACGGTCGCCGGCTATACAACCAGCTTACCCGGCTCATGTATCGACTGGTTTTGTTTTGTCCCGACTCCGGAATTCGGAGTGATCACTGGCGTCCAGATCCCGCACAACGCGTTGCCTGGTCTCACTGGCAGATTGCGTCTGGCGCGCGATGGCAAGTCTGCGACGATCTGCTGTTCGGATCTAGCTCCGCCAGCAGAGCCACAGCTTATCGATCTGAGAACGGGCGAGGTATGGGATCTCAAAGGATTCGACGCGATCGGCGACGGCCTGGAGACGCTGGGCGACGAATCGAGCGGCAGTCCGATCATTCTGCTGGTGGATCAAACATCCAGCCCGTTGCTCTATCACAAAGGAAGAACCACGCCTCTACATTTCTCACACCCGGCTATATTGGCCCGCATGAGTTCCGATGGCACCGTCATCGTGTATGAGGCGGCGGATCCGGGCGGCAAATATGAACTGATCGTTCACCACGTTGGAACGGGAGCGGAACAGATTTTGCAAGTGGGCCCGCCAGTTCCGGCCAGCCCTCCCAATAACACTCCTTCTTATTTCCAACCCTGGCTGAGCGACGATGGATCGTCAGTGCTATTCTTCGCCGTGGACGCGAAGGGGCACCAGCAGGTTTTTTACGAGGCGACCAACGGATCGGGAGAACGCGCGCTGACTACCTCCGCCGGCGTTCCCGAGGGTGTGAATGCCGCGACCTTGTCGGGCGACGGGACCATCGCCTACGCCGCCACGCCGGATGGAAGAATTCTCCGCATCTCAGTTCCGAGCGGCAACACGGACGAACTGGCTGGACGCACGCCGCAGGTGAATGGGCTGCAAAATCCTGCAGTCGGATCCGTGAACTGGATTACCGGGCTCGCACTCTCCGGGGGCGACACTCCTCCGCAAGTTCTGGTTGGAGACCTGCAGGCCCCGGTTATCTCCGCTGCGCCTACGCTAGTGAAATTTCAGATTCCATGGGAAGTCCGGACCGGACAGCAGGCGGAGATCCGGCTTCAGTACGGTCCACCGCCTCCGTTTGAATCAGTCCTGACTTTCACTGCCGCCACGATTAGTGGGAATTTCTTGAGCCCGCTTGGGAATCCTTTTTCTGGGCCACTTCTCGCTTCGCATCACGATTTCCAGTCGCTGGTCACTCCGTCCGACCCGGCGCTCCCTGGCGAAATCATCCACTTTTACTTGACTGGCCTCGGGCCGGTGACGCCATCTGTCGCCACCGGAGAAAGGACGCCGGCATCCGCGCCGCTGCATCGAGTGGTGTATCCGCCCGTCTTCTGCACTGTGTCGAACATCGGCCCGTCCTGCGCGACATTCCTGAATACACCTCTACCTTTTGTGGGACTGGCGCCGGGTTACGTCGGTCTCTACCAGATGGACCTTCAAATTCCTCAAGGTCTGCTGAACGCCGATTCCCCGCTGAGCTGCGGCATCCGCGATATCGAGCAAGGCGGCTATGCGGTAGTGGTGGTGGACTTGTACGTCCGCGTGCCATAGCGGGTGGTAGGGTGGATCGCGCGGGTCCCCTGGACCCAATGCCTCAAGCATTTACAAATACCAGCAGCAGGCCGACGCGGGCGTCGGCCGCGGACCAGGGGGGCCGCCCCACTTGGCATCTAGAACAGGTGATCTCACTGAACCGTTACACTCTGTTCTTCGGTTGCACGAGCGATGGATCGCTTCTGTTTACGGCTGTTCTTGTGCGCGTACATTCGCCGGTCCGCCTCCGCCAGAAGTTCTTCGCCGTTGACGCCATCATCGGGCCACGACGCCACGCCAACACTCGCCGAAATAAAACTCTCGCCGCAAACCATCCGGCCCACTTCGGAAGCCAGGGCAGACAAGGCCAAGACTTTGTCGCCCGCGCCGTCGGCTGTCATATCCGGTAGCACCAGAACAAATTCATCGCCTCCAAAGCGTGCCTTCACATCGTATTCCCGGATGAGGTTCGCCAATCCCTTTGCAAATTCCTGCAACACTCTGTTTCCGGCGTTGTGGCCGAAACGGTCATTCACCTGTTTGAAACCATCCAGGTCGCACACCATCACCGTGAGCGGCGAGCGGTGCCGTTCCGAGCGTGAGACCTCACTATTCAGGCACTCAAACAAAGCTCGCGTATTGATCAGGCCGGTTAGATAATCGGTTGTAGCAGATGCCTCCAGCGCGCGATATTTCAGCGCATTCTCGAACGAGAGGCCGATCTTGGCGCTGAGTCCGGAGAGAATACGAAGGTGATCCGGAGCGAACGCATCCGCGTCAGCGCGATACAGCGTGAGCACGGCCACCGTGCTTTCCTGACCGGCCAGGGGCACCGACAGCGCGGATCGCAACAGGCTGAATTTCTTAGGATCGTTGAGGTAGCCGGGCTCGACGGAGGGATTTCCATTGAGAATCGGCTTATTGTGCTTGGCCACCCAGCCCGACAGCCCTTCTCCAACGGGAATCTGGAGTGAGGAAAACAACATGCGATCCCGGCCGTCCACATAAACCGGCCGCAGCACTTCCTGATGGCATTCGTATACTGCGATGGAATCACAGGGGATCAATTGGGTGAGCCGCGAGTTCAAGACCGAAAGCATTTCCTCGATACCGAGTGAATTTCCCAACTCTGATATCAGCTCCAGCGTGGATTGGGCTTCCCTTCCGGCGGCCGCGATCTGCGAACGGAAATCGTTTTGTGCGTCGGGGGCCGCGCCTTCAAATCCGGCGGCTGGCGCTAAGCCGCGCTCGATGCGCGCCTCGACCGAGAGTTTTGCCACAGGCTTGCCAAGCTGAACGGCTTCCGCCTCGAGTTGGCGATAACGCCGGGAGAGAATCTCGACCACCCGTGGATCGTAGCCCTTGCCCGACTCGCCAAGCACCACCGCCATGGCCTCGTCCAGGGGCATGGCGCGCCGGTACTGACGGTCGGAAGCCAGCGCGTCCAGGCAATCCACCGCGGATAGGATCCGGGCGCCCAGCGGGATCTCCTCCCTCTTCAAGCCGATTGGATAGCCGCTTCCGTCCCATCTTTCGTGGTGCGCCTTCACGATGGGCGCCACGGGATACGGAAAATCGACCTGCTCCAGAATTTCGGAGCCCACCAAAGGATGGATTTTCATTTTCTCGAATTCCTGAGGCGTCAACTTGCCCGGCTTCGTGAGAATATGCTCCGGTACTGCCAGCTTTCCGATATCATGCAGCAACGAGGCCGCCCGCAAGGCATTCAGTTCGGCTTCGTCCAGACCCATTTCTTTGCCGATCTCAATGGCATAGTGCTGCACGCGGCGGAGATGCTCGTGGGTGGTTTGGTCCTTGGCTTCAATCGCCAGCGCGAGCGTCTCGATGGTGCGGATGTGAAGAGCGTTCATCTGCTCGACGTGAATCTTCTCCTGCTCAACGCGTTCTTTCTCGGTCTCCAACCGGCCGATGTAAAGCCGGTACGAGCGATAAACCGCCCAGGCCACCGGCATGGCCAGCAGGGAAAACTCCCAGCCCAGATTCTGATTCACCCAGTGAATGATGCAAACCAGCGTGGCGCCCAGCAGGTAGTAGGGAAGGGCCCAAATATAGCATTCCTGCCACACCTTGGAAAGGCTCTGTTTTTCCGTCATCGAAATTGCGCCGGCGATCGGGATTGTGTTGGTAAAAAAGTATGCTACGGTGGCTAGCAAAAGCTGGAGCGGAAGGCTGCCCCCCAGAGCCCCGGCGATGGAGGAGTGATAGGCCGCCTCCGCGCATCGAATCGCGATCGCAATCACAGCCAGATTAAACAGCACTTGATAAAGCGGGGGGCGCTTCTTAGCGTGCCAGTAAATTTGAACCAGAGCGGAACCGGTGCCGAGCACCATGGTCTGCAGGGGGCCAAGCTCCACAACGCCCGAAAGGATGAACAGGAAGCTGACGGACAACGTCCCGGTTACTCCAGGAAGTGTCACTTTCAAGCCTGAGGAGAGTATCGTAAGCAGCAGATAGCAGAGGAAACGCGTGGAGAGCCCCTGACCCGCGTCTACCAGAAGTTCCAGCGCAGCCAGGAAGCCGCCTGCGGTAACCAGACCAATGAAGGCATTGGCAAGACTAAGTCTTCGCGGCGGCTTCACCCGGTCTCCTCCATGGCGTTCTATGGTTCTCCGTTGATGGAAATGGAGGCCGCACCCGCACCGGCAGTGCTGGTGCCCCAGATGGCGTTCGTGCCCCAGATCGCGTTGAAACCCTGAGTCGTGCTGGTGCCCCAGATGGCGTTCGTGCCCCAGATCGCGGAGCTCCCGTTGGTGAATACGTTGGTGCCCCAAATCGCGGAAGTCCCCCAGATCGCCGAGGTTCCCCAGATGGCCGAGGTTCCCCAAATCGCGGAGGTCCCCGCATCGAGCGTGACGACACCGGTTGTCGAGTTAAAGGACACCCCCGGCGAGACCGCCGATCCGGTCCCCGTGTCGGTATCGTTGAGGGCTGCCCAGACGTTCAAATATCCGGCGCCGATAGTGAAGATGTCGTACTGGCTGGTGTAAGAGATTCCGGTCACCGGATCCACCGCCGTGCTCGACACCGGAAAATTCTTGCTGGCCGTCTGCATCATCCGGGCCTTCACCAGGTCGGGAGTTAAAGAGCTGTTTGCTGCAAGCATCAAGGCGGCCGCGCCGCTGACCACCGGGGTGGCCATGCTGGTGCCGCTCAGCCGGAAGTAAACCAGCGAAGTCCCTAAGCCTACCGCGGACAAGATTTTATTCACTGCGTTGGGCTGGTAGTAAGACGCCTGAATTTGATTCGCCGGGTAGGCGGTGGATAGATAGCTGGCGATGGTCATGTCGGAAACCACGCGGTTCCCGGGGGCCACCAGGTCGGGTTTCACCACGTGATCGAAAAGCGTCGGACCCTTCGAGCTATAACTGGCGATCCGGTCATCACCGGTTGGATAGGTCTCTTCGGTCTTCATGGCGCCGACGGTGATCACGTAAGGATCGTTGCCAGGCGCGCTAATGGTCCCGTAGCCCTGGTTGCCGAAAGAGTTGTTGCGGCCATCATTGCCCGCTGCCACAACCACTACGATGCCCGCTTTCCAGGCAGCTTCTACAGCTTGACAGAGCGGGTCCAGCGTGAAGCTCTCATACACGGCCCGGCCTAACGACAGGTTCAAGACACGGATGTTATATGTGCTTTTCAATTGGATAGCCCGGTTGATTCCCGCGATGACGGCGCTATCGGTACCCTGCCCCTGGCTATTGAGTACTTTCAGATTGATGATCTTGGCTGCTGGAGCTAAACCCCGGATCGTGTGGCTGTACTGGGCGCCGGTGGAACTGGCGCCGTCGCCGGCCGCGATTCCGGCTACGTGCGTTCCGTGACCATATTCATCGTTCGTCTGCGAGTCTCCGGATACGAAGCTCTGGCTGTAAACGATTCGGGACGTAGGAAATAGACTGTTCGAGGTGTTGAGATCGGCATGTTGATTGACCCCGCTATCTACAATGGCGATGCCGATTCCCGCTCCCGTATAACCGCTCTGATATGCGACGTTGCCGCCGACGGCCGTGGAGCTGTAATCCAAGGACCCATGCACCGGGCGGTCGGCTGAAATGTAGTTCACGGCCGGGTCCGACTCCAGTTCGCGGAGTGCTTCCGCTGGAATTGTGGCCGCCACAACCCTTACTTCATCCATCTGCAGATCCGCCGTGCCTCCTGCCGAAAGGATCTTCTGGATGTGAATGTCGTTGGGCTTCTCGCTATAGGCGATGATGACATGCACATCCCCGGTAACGCCCTCCAGATCAGCCGAATGCTTCCTGTCGGCGCCAAATACCGGCAGCGAGCAGCAAATCACCGCTACTACGAGCATCGCTCGGCGAATTCCATCGTTGTGCATGGTGGATCGGACTGTAGTTTTCATATCGGATGACTCTAACCCTTTCATTAGTTTGTCTTTTCCCATATCTCGACCTATTTCTCTCCCTCAAGGGTTATGGCGCTGGATTCGGTGGCGTCTGTTCCCGTGCCCCAGATCACATTAGTACCCCAGATTACACTACAGGCACTGGTGGTGCCCGTTCCCCAAATTACGTTGGTGCCCCAGATCACATTCGCGCCCGAGAGCACGCTGGTTCCCCAGATTACGTTCGTTCCCCAAATCACGTTGGTTCCCCAGATCACGTTCAATCCCTTCACCAGGGTCACGGCGCCGGTGGACGATTTGAACTTAGCTGTGGGAGACAGCGCCGTTTCCCCAACTGGAGCCACATCGGTGCTGGCAAGCGCTGCCGCGGCATTCAGATATCCTGCGCCGACCGTGAAAACGTCGTAGTAGGTCGTATAAGTAACGTCTGTGACCGCATCGGTGGCGGTGGTCATCATCTGAGCCTGGGACGTGCACGTTTGACCCACCGGACAAGTGGCGGCCGGGAAGTTCTTGTCGGCCGTCTCCATCAGGCGAGCCTTCACCTGATCCGGAGTCAGGTTGGGATTCTGCTGCAGCAGCAAAGCTGCGGTTCCGCTGACTGTGGGCGTCGCCATACTAGTGCCGCTGAGTTGGAAGTAATAGCTTTTGAAGCCCGAAAGCAGGCTAAGCAGGGACGGCGAGACGATGTTCTGAGGATATTCCAGAGCCAGTGTGCTTCCGCTGGCCAGGACCGAGAACATCCGGTTACCGGGCGCCACCAGGTCCGGCTTTACCACGTGATCGAACAGCGTAGGGCCCTTGGAACTATAGGTGGTCATCTTGTCGTCTGAGCGCGCGAGCGTACCTTCGGTATTCATTGCACCCACTGTAATTACGTAAGGATCGTTCCCGGGCGCCGTGATGGTGCCGTAGCCGGCTGTGCCGGCGGAGTTGTCGCGCCCATCGTTCCCCGCCGCAACCACCACCACGATACCTGCTTGCCAGGCCGATTCCACTGCCTGGCAGAGCGGATCGGTGGTATAGGAAGACGACACCGGCCGGCCGAGCGACAGATTGATGACCCCGATATTGAACTGCGATTGCAGCGCGATGGCCCGTTGAATGGCGGCAATCACGGCGCTATCGGTGCCGTTGCCGTTCTGGTCAAGCACGCGAAGATTGAGCAGATTGACGTTAGGCGCCAGACCACGGATTACGTAGCTGGAAGCGAAGGTTCGCGAGTTGTACCCGTCACCCGCCACCAGACCCGCGACATGCGTGCCGTGGCCGTAGGCGTCGTTAGTGGTGGAATCTCCCAACACGAAGCTCTGGTTGTAGACCACGCGGCTGGTGCCCTGGGCTGTGTTGAAGTCGTTGCTCGATCGGATTCCTGAGTCAATCACTGCTACGCCGATTCCAGTTCCGTCATAGGCGGCTTTCGCGGAAGGGGAGCTCAGGCCCAAAAGGCTCATCCAACCGTAGTCGGGTGTGTTGACCGCTAACGACGAGACCGTTGAGACTGGCGTACCGCTGACATCCATGGCCGCTACTTTGTGATCCGGGCTGATAAGCACAACCTCGGGATCGTTGGCCAATCCGGCGAGCGCTTTGGCGGGGACAGAGAATACAGCTCCATGCACCAGGCCGAGCGTTCCAAGATGGCGCCCACCCGTACGCACAACGGCGTCAATGTGGCGCTGCTCCGGCGTGTGCTTGTACTGGATGATTACGTTCACAGCCGCTTCCGGATCCAGGCCTTCGAGTTCCGTGGAGAGCTTCGGGAAATGTTGACCATAGGCCAAGCTGGCGGCTGCGACTACGATGATTGCAAGGCGAAATCGTTTTCTGGTTTGATCGATGCAAGTCATGCCGCTTTATTTGCACGCGCGTGCCCTTCGCAACGCATTGATAATAAAAGATAAATCGCTGCGCTGAACAAGACAGTTTGTCGCAGTACTGCCTGTGACGACGATCTATTCCGCTGGTACCAGAATCACCTTAGTATCAGGGAACTATCGGTATGATGCGACCGGACTTGAAATCCAGTGAATCAGAAGTACCTGGAGGATTGAACCGAGCGTACCAATTCCGGCTCTAAATGGAGCTCTGCGTCACGAATGTAACCGAAAGCGACAACTTGTCCCAGTTCGCCGACGTGGGCGTCGGCTGCGGACCAGGGGGTCCGCCACGTTGCATTGACGTTATTTCCGCGCCAGCACCGGCTGTGCAGCGGCTGGCGGGCCGCCGGGGGGGACCTCGGGCGGAGGAACTTTTTTCGGACGCGCGTCCAGCTTGGTCAGGATCAAATCTTCTTTCGCCTTTTGGAACTTCGGCGTGCCGGGCTTAGCGCCTGTAGCCAGTACATCGCGCTCGCTGACTTCCTGAGCGCTGGGCAGATACTTCTGCAAATAATTCCGGATGCGGTCGTGCACGATGCGCTCGGAAGAATGCGCCAGCAGGAACAGGATCTGCTCGCCTGGGGCCTTGGAGAGCAACACATAAATGTGCGACGGCTTCTGAAGCTTGGCCGATTTCAGATCCTTCTCCAGCTTCTTGGAGTTGGCTTCCAGCTTTTGCCACTGCTCCACCTCGCGTTTGGTAAGGCCGATTCCTTTCGCAAACTCGGCCCGCTCCTTGACCGATAATTTTTCGCCCAGGAAATAGAGGAACAGCCCTATGTTGTCCAGGTGCATGTCGACGCCGAAGGGAACCATCTGTTTGGCCTTCTGCAGTTTCTGCAGACCTGCCATATTCAGCTTGCCGCCCTCCAAGGCGTTGGAATAAAGATGCAGCAGTTTTTCTTCTTCGAGCAGACGCACTACGTCGGCGCAGTTCGGCTCGTTGGCGGTATGCCGCAGTTCGTCGAGTAAAGCGGCTTGCTGAATGCGCGTCTCCAGTTGCGCCTCGCGGGCATTATCGTACTGCATCTTAGTCCGCTCATCGATATTGAAACCGAGGCGCACTTTGAAGCGCAGCACTCGCAGCAGACGCGCCGGATCGTCGTAGAGCGTGTAGTTGCTTACCGCGCGCAGCTCTTTGCGCTCCAGGTCACCGACTCCATTGTTGGGGTCGAGCAGCAATCCGCGTGAAGCTGGATTCAGCGAAAGCGCAATGGAGTTGATGGTGAAGTCGCGTCCGCGCAAGTCCTCATGCAACGTGGCCGGCTTGACTACCGGTTTTTCGCCCGGCTTGGGATACTTTTCCTGGCGCGCCATCCCGATGGTGGCATGCACGCCACCTGGGAAAGACATATGAACCAGCTTGCGGTTTTCATCGATCGCTAATATTTTTCCGCCCGCCTTCTTAGTGACGGCTTGCGCCAGCTTGATGGCATTTCCCTCTACCGTGAAATCGATCTCAACGATAGGAAAGCCGCCTAACATATCGCGCATCGCTCCACCGGTCAGAAAAATATTGGTGTTGGCTTGAGCAGCGGCGGTCTGAAATTCGCTCACCACCCGGCTCTGGTCGGAGCTCAAGTGGCTTTCGAGCATAAACATGTAATCGCTCATCGATTCGCTCTCTTTTGAACTGGCGCGGGGTTCTCCCGATCCACGCTCCAAATTTTTTGGTTCGTCCGATTCCGCATCAGGCCCGGGGATGATGGTCGTCCACGGTTTTCCTCAACCGGGACCGCATGACATGGGTATAAATCTGCGTGGTCGAGATGTCGGTGTGCCCCAACATGGTTTGCACGCTCCGCAGGTCCGCCCCGCCTTCCAATAAATGAGTCGCGAACGTGTGCCGCAGCACGTGCGGCGTGAGGTTATGAAAAATCCCGGCTTTCTTTCCATACCCCACCAGCAGCTTCCAGAAAGCCTGCCGGGTCATCGCGGCGCCACGATTCGTGACGAATAAATAGGGGCTGGCGCGGCCCTTCAGCAAGCGGGGCCGTCCGCTGTCAAAATAGACCTCGACGGCTCGAAGCGCAGCTTTGCCCACTGGAACGATACGATGCTTGTTCCCCTTGCCGATCACACGGACAAACCCGAGGTCGCGCTCGAGGTCGGACACGCGGACCCGGCACAGCTCCGAAACCCGAAGTCCGGTGGCATACAGGAATTCCAGCATCGCGCCATCGCGCAATCCTTGCGGATGGTTTCGATCCGGCGAAGCCATCAAGTCACTCAACTGCTGTTTATTAAGATACTTAGGAAGACTGTGCCAGTGTTTTGGCGAGGCCAGGAGCGCCGTAGGGTCTGAATCCACCGCGCCTTGTTCCATCAGAAATTTATAAAGATTGCGGATGGTGGTCACATGGCGGGCGATGGACCGGCTGCTCATTCCGTTCTGGTAGAGCGAATCGACGTGACGGTGCACAACGGAGGGGTCGTTCAGGCTGTCGGCAGGTTGGAGGGAGCCCGCAAAGCATTTTAAATCAAGATTATAGGCTTCAACCGTGGCATTGGATAACCCCTTCTCGATACGGCAGAAATCGAGAAACGAAGCCACCCTAGCCGATATTGATGCAACAGAGCGCATCGTGCCAATGATACAATACTCGGGAAATTGTTTGGAAGAAAAGTACAACGTTAGGAGTGATTTGGGGGGTTCAACCAACAAGAAAGTGCTGGTTTCGCGTTTTGACCGCGAAGCGGCGTCGGGTTTCGTGAATCCGCAAAGCTATCTGTTGGCGGAGGGTCTGGAGTTACTGAGCCAAACGGGAGCCGTGAGCGTGATCCCCTATGAAGACATAAAACTCGTTTGTTTTGTTAGAGATTTCCAGCAAGGTGAGCCGCGCAAGGAGTTGCGCCTGTTCACGACGCGGCCCAAAATGGAAGGCCTTTGGATTCGGATGCGCTTCCGCGACGGCGACGCCATGGACGGAGTACTGGCCAATAATCTTCTGCAGTTCGATCCTTACGGTTTTTCGGTGATTCCCCCCGATCCCGGCTTCCAGAATCAGCGCGTATTCGTCCCCAAGGCGGCCTTATCGGCCATTCAGGTTTTGGGTGTAGTGGGAAGTCCGTTAAGGACGAAGAAACCGAAACCCGTAACGAAGGAACAGCTAGAGATGTTTGAGAAAACCGGGGAGCAGTAGGCAGGAGGCAGGCGGCAGAACTGCCGATCGTGGATGCACCGTAGCCGTCGACAGTCTTTCCCGCAGCCTGCCGCCTGGCGCCTGCCGCCTGCAGCCTGGCGCCTGCTTACTGGGCCGTTCCTTTCCAGGTGCCTTCGTCCACTGCGGAACCGTCCGCGGTCGCTTTGGTGTGATATTCGCCCGCGAGCGTGGTTGCCTTCAGTTCGCCCGTGATGGTGGATTCGAGACCGTTGCCGTCCAGATCGAATTCGTACACGACTTTGACTTTTGAGCCGTCGACTGTGACGGAAGTAACCTTCGTCTTGATATCCGCGCCGCTGAACGTGAACACGACTTCGCTCTTCCATGCGCCGTCATCGGCCTGTTTGAGCGTCACCTGGATGTCGCCGCTCGCGCCCGCGGAGCCCGAATAGCTGCCTTTATAGGTCCCGGCTATTCCGGCTGCGAATAGTACCAAAGCTAAGGCGAAGCACAGGATGAGAAGACGCATGCGGCCAAGATAGCACACAGCGGACGTCGATTCGTGCATCGGTTCCGCGATCCTTGCCGATGTGTTAAGCGGGGCCTTCATCGGGTCTCCAGAGGAGACTGCTGATCGTGAAACAGACTAGTATCCGGACCAAGCTGTTCTTGTGTTTTGGGTTGGTGGTTGTGGCTGCAATGGCGGCGGCGGCTTATTCCTTGTCCACCATCCGCGGTATCAAGAGCCAAGTGCGGGAGGAGATCGTGGGTAGCGCCGCGCGGCTCGATCAATCGCGCCAAATCGCGATTTGCATAGCCAACATGCGTAGCGCCATGCGTGGCGTCTCAACCTTCTCGATGATGCACGCCGCTGGACCATTCGCCAAGGCGCGCTCGACTTTCGACGACACTGCAGCAGAGATGCGGAAGGTAATCCAGCAGATGGAGGCATCCAAGCTGACCGCGGAGGATCAGGCGGCTGTCAATGCGATTCGATCGGCTTTGGACCAATGGGTAGACAGCTTCCGGGAGTTCGCTGATATGTCCGCCGCGGGGCACGGGGAGGAAGCTAGCGCGATCGCACTGAAAAAGAGCACGCCGCTTATCGATACGTTACAGAAGAGCGCCGCGGCTTTCGGCCAGGCGAACAGCACGCGCAGGGACGCGGGCGTAGCGACTACCGAGGCCGGCATCCAACGCAATCAATTGGTGATGCTGGTGATTTCGGCTCTGGTCCTGCTGGCGGGCGTTGGCGGATTTGTTAACGTGACCCGTCTGGCAAGAACCCTCAAGCATATTTCAGAATCCGTGGCGGAGGGCGCTCAGCAAGTGGCCTAGGTGGCCACGCAGGTTTCCTCATCCAGCCAGGCGCTGGCCCAGGGATCGTCCGAAAATGCCGGATCGCTCGAAGAAACGTCCGCTGCGGTCGCCGAGATCAGCTCCATGGCTCAGAGGAACACGGAAAACTCCCGGAACGCGGTAGGCATTGTGGCGCACTCCGCCGAGAAGTTCGCCGAAACCAACCTGGCCCTGGATGGGATGGTTCTGGCCATGGGCGAAATCAACGGCTCCAGTCAGAAGATTTCCAAGATCATCAAAGTCATCGATGAAATCGCGTTCCAGACCAACATCCTGGCCCTGAATGCGGCGGTGGAAGCTGCGCGCGCGGGCGAGGCGGGCTTGGGTTT
>Ga0182024_10015596_pt1 | contig 14517 bp, 13 predicted proteins | sample P32metaG_FD_120480 | JGI IMG/M metagenome (GOLD analysis project Ga0182024, IMG submission 120480) | Permafrost microbial communities from Stordalen Mire, Sweden - P3-2 metaG (Illumina Assembly) | ecosystem: Environmental > Terrestrial > Soil > Wetlands > Permafrost | place: Sweden: Stordalen... | reverse complement strand
GCATCTGGAGTAGGCGCGATCTTTGTTATTCTGTCGACCTCTGCGGAATTTCTGATGCCCGCACCAGGGACACGTTTCACCTTTTGCCATTGCGCATTCCTCCCGCCGATCGCCGATGTGGAGTGTCCTCTTACTTCAAATCGAAATATTGGAGTAGCCACGCGTTCACAATTTGCGCGGTCGATGTTTTTTTGTCGCTTTTTCTTTACCCTACCTTGACAACCCAGCCTCAATGTTCGCTCTTTGTTCTCATCATGCCGGTTCAGACCCTCGGCGATGCCTGGAAGCTCGGCTGGCGTATCACCGCCCGCTGCATCTGGGGCGTCGAAGACCCGCACAGCAGGAGCAAGCGAAGAACGATAGAATGCGACACCACCGCCGAGTTGGATCTGAAGACCCTCGTCTAGACCCGAGGCGATCGCTTCCCCATCGATCAACTGGAGGCCCGCCTCAAATGCCCGCGCTGCGGGTCCAGGCGCGTCAAGGTGATATTCAGCGTGCCGGGACAGCCCAAGCTTCAGCGCGCCGCGGAATGAGCGCCACGGGGTTTCACCCTGCCGGCGCCTCGGGACTTGGCACCGCTCTGGCACCCATACCCACTGGCTTGTCCGAGCATCCGAATGCGCTATATGTACCGGCGTTTTCGGCGGCCATCCCCTAAGCCACCCTCCACAAGTGCCAAAACGGTGCCAAAGAAAACGATCAGGTACGCTAAGTGCTTGAAATTGCTGGATGGCGGAGTAGCTCAGTTGGTTAGAGCAGCGGAATCATAATCCGTGTGTCGGCGGTTCAAATCCGTCCTCCGCTACCAATATTTCTAAATAATATCAGCCGCTTAGTGTGGCCTTTCGCCTCGCGTCGGCGGGGATTTCGGCGTTCGACCGAGAGCGCAATGTCTATATCTGTCCCGCCGGCAAGTTGCTCACGACGACGGGCAATGTCGGCGATGACCACGTGTTGCGCTACCTTGCATCCAAGCGCGATTGCGATACATGCTCACTCAAACCACAATGTTGCCCGAAGATGTCTTTTCGCAAGATCCCGCGAGACATCAACGAGGACGCCCGCGATTTTGCCCGCGCACTGGTCGGCACCCCGGAGTTCGACAGATCACGCGACGAGCGAAAGAAGGTCGAGATGCGGTTTGCTCACCTCAAGACCCATCATCACTTCGAGCGAATGCGATTGAGAGGCCTCTCGGGCGCTCGCGACGAGTTCCACCTCGCCGCAATCGCGCAAAACCTCAAGGCGCTCGCGCTCCGGATCTGGCGGCCGCCGCGGAGCATGCCAAATGTGTGCGTCCCGTGAACGGGCGTGGCGTCCAACGTCCATCAAACGCTGGACGCCGGCGCAAGTGATCCTCTTCCAGCCAGCGGGCATCGGAAAACGCGATCACAGGCTGCCAAAAGGGAACCGGGGGCTTCGCCCGCTTAAACAGCGACTTTTTCAACGCTATCGACCCACAGCAGCGACACTTCGGCGACGTAAATTGACGCATTGCGAAAGCTTCATTCGATCACCTGGTCGACGCACGCTCCGCTCGCCCGGGCGTGGCTGATCACGGCCGAGTGATGCGTTGCATCAGCTTCACCGCGACTGAGGCGAACTTGGAAGTGCCGCGCCTCAGCACGAACCGCAAGGCGGTCTCGAGTTTTGAATCAGAGCATTCGAGTCGCGGGCAAGTGCGATGGGTCGGGGTCTTAACGTTCGAAGACGCTGCAATGGACGGCCGGAATGCACTCGATTGCGGTCCATCGCGGAACGCGACGGATGCGCCAGGAGCGGGCGTTCCACAAGACGGGAACCCGCCATTTCGAGCTATCGCGGATTATCCCTGCGAGCGACACCAAACCTCGACAGGGCCGGCGACCTACGCCGACGCTGAGGCGACCGTTCGCCGCCATTCAAGGGTTGCCGTGGCGACCAGCGCAATCGTGACGACGAACAGACCGGCGACGATCATCCACTCGACCGACCCGTCGTGCTGGTCCGGATCCCAGCCGGACACGGCCTCGATCCAGTCCGGAAAAACCGGCGTGATCAGCGCCAAAAGGCCGGTGATCGCCGCCAGACTCACTTCGATCCAGAACAGAAGCCGGAAATTTCGCCGCATGTGAAACACCCCAAGATTTCAGCGCCGCAGGCGCGCTGTCTCGCCTTCATCCGCGATCGTCGTCCGGGAAATCATCATCGTCGTCGTCACAGCAGGGGTACCCCTGCCCGCAGGGCGGACCCTCGTCGCAACACGGTTTGGGGCAATCGTCGCAATCCTCCTTGCGGCGCCCTTCGCACCCCTGCTTGTAGCCGCGCTCCCAGATCGTATAGGCCATCACCTCGACGGTCTTGTTCGGCGTTGTGGGATCGTCGCTGTCGATCACCAGCTCGCACGGGCGCGGGCATTTTTCGTCGGCATGGTATTGAATGACGACCGGAAGGCTGGCGCCTGGCCGCAACTTGGCCGGGAAGGGGTTGTTGAGCAATCGCCAGCGCCGGCTTCTGCGTTTGAAGCGAACGCTGGTCACGTCGAGAGCGCAGTGGCCCGTATTGCTGATCCATAGGGTGCGATCCGCACAGCACCCTGCGTTAACCCCGCCAAACGTCGTCGAGCCCGCGACCGTAAGCTTGCCCGGCGGCGCCTCGCCGGAAACCTCGACGCTGATCGGGCTTGCGGGATCGTCGCTCGTGACAGTGATCGTCCCGGCCTTGGGGCCGAAGCTAAGAGGCTTGAACCGGACCGGCAGCGGCAGAGCGTCGCCTGGCCCGACCGCGATCGGGAACGATGACACGTGCGGCGCAAAGAAATCCACCGCACTGGACGAAATCCCGATGATGGAAAGGACGCACTTTCCGCTGTTGGTTACGATCAGGGGCTCGTCTGCGAACGAGCCGACGCAGACCTCGCCAAAGCTTCCCGCGTTCGCGATGATCAGGTTCGCCTTGGGCGCGGCGAGCACGCCGGAGACGGCCACCGCGTGGGGCCCTCTCGGATCGTTGCTGAGGATCGTGATCACGCCGGCCTTCGGACCATCGGGAGCCGACGGCTGGAAGCGGATGACCACATCGATCGAGTCCCCCGGGCCGACGAGCACTGGGTAGGACAGCACGCTCGGCGCTAGGAAGTCCGGCGACCCGACAATGTCGAAAATCCAGAGCGGACAGGTCCCGGAATTGTTGATCGTGAGCAGTTCATCGGCGAACGCGCCAAGGCAGACGTTTCCGAAGCTGCCGGAATTGGCGATCGCCGTCGTCGTCCGGCTTGTTCCCGGGATGCCTTTCGCCAGGAGGTCGACGAATGGAGCGGTCGGGTCGTTAGTGATGATCCGGATCGTAGCGGCCTCGGGTCCGGCGCCGGTCGGCGAATAGGCGACTGTGAACTCGATTTCTTCGCCGGGGGCGAGGATGAGCGGCGTCGCCGGGTTCGGCAGCACCGTGAAGTCGGTCGAGCCCATGAGACGTTGGACGCTGGTGATGACGAGATCCGCAACCCCGACGTTGGAAACCTCGATCGTCAGGTAATCCGTGGATCCCGGGCAGACAGTCCCGAAGGCGAGCCCGTCTTCAAGACCGACGTCGATCGCCGGGCCGGTCGGCTTGACGAAGGAAAATGCACCTCGCCCGAAGGTCGCCGCCCTCAACTCGCCATTGTGGAACGCCAGGTCGAACACCGGCGCGCCGGGGAAGTGAATGTCGTCGAGCACGCTCCAGTTTGCGCCGCCGTCCACGGAGCGCAGAACGCCGAGGTCCGTTCCGGTGTAAATGGCGGTGGGCAACACGCTGCCGTCGAGGGCGAGCGCATTGAACGGCAGGTCGAGCGGCGGAGAGATGTCGGTCCACGTCGTTGCGGCAAGGGTCGTGCGGAAGACGTGCCCGCCCGGAGAGCCGGTGAACCCGGCAAGCACGGCGTATAGGGTCGCTGGATCATTGGGATCGAAGGCGACGCGGGCGACGAAACGACCGGGCAAATTGCGCGTGATGTCCTTGAGCGTGAAGGTGGTGAGCGCGTCGGTCGAGACCAGCACCCTTCCTCCGACAGCGACAGCCAGATTGTTGCTGTTGGCCGGCGCGACGTGGACGTCATTGGCGGCGCTTGGGATCGGCGCCTTGTTCGGCCAACTCGACCCGCCGTTCGTGGTTCGCCAGAGATTCAGATTGCTGCTCACATAGACGCCGCCGGCCGCATTGGGGTCGGTCGCGACGGCCGCGAGGTACGTTCCCCCTTCCGCAGCCGAGAATGGCGGTGTGATGCTCCCGTAGGAGTCGCCGTCGGTTGTCGAACCGACGATCGTGCCGTTGGACCGACCGTAAGCGTCGGTCGGGTTCAGCCAGTCGTGCGCGACGGCGAAACCGTCGCCGCCAACGCCCATCTTCCAGGTTGGCGCGACCTCGCCCGCGGTCGTTACGATGCCGTTGTCCTGGAGCGCGCCTAGGGTCACGCTCGCCCCGGCGTCCTTCTTGACATCGAGGTTGTAGAACAGCGCCGTCTGAATGCCGTTCGGAGTGCCGTTGCCGTTGAGCGAGGAGAACGTGGAGCCGCTCGCGCAGGTGAACAACCCACCGTCATTGCCGGAATAGGCGATGGAGAAAGGACCGGGCTGAGGCGAAAACGCCCAGGCATGCGTGTCGGCGTGCAGTCCGCCGAGCGCTGAGAAACTGCCGCCCGCGTCGGTGGACCTCGCCTGATGCGTGGCGCCGAAATAGATAATGTCGCCGACGCCGTCGCCGGGCGACTGGGGATCGACGGCCATGAGGAAACTGTAGCCGCGGAACTGCGGCGCGCCGGTCAGGGCCGCAAGTCCGGTGGCGGACTGCGCAGTCCAGGTCGCGCCCTGGTCCTTGCTCAGGAAGACGCCGAGGTTCGGCGGCGCGGTTCCCGTTCCGACCATGGTGGCGTAGAGCACCTGGATGCCGGTCGGGCTTGGCGGCGAGGCTGGCGGCGCGAGCGCAACGACGACTTTGCCGATTCCGCCTCCGGTGAGGGCGGCGGCGACCGCCGGAGTTGAGCCATTGAGGATCGTCCTCCAGGTCAGCCCCCCGTCGATGGACTGGACCACGCCGACGCCGTAGACGCCCGCGTACAGAATTCGCGCGCCGGCGGGCGAGGTCGCATCCAGCGCGAGGGCGCGTACGTCTCCGGCGGGGGCTACGCCCTGTTTCCAGTTGAAACCGCTATCCGTTGAAACGAAGAGGCCGGCATTGGATGCGAGGTAGACGGTCTGGGGGGCGGCCGGATCGACGATGACGACGGTGATGAGCTGACTGAAAAGGATGCTCGCATTGCTCGGAGGGCCCGGAGGATATGCGGAGCCCAGCTGGATCCAGCTCGCACCGCCGTCAGTCGACTTGAAGAGCCCCGCGGGTGGTTGTGTCGTTTTCGCCGAGCCGGCAAACACCGAGCCTTCGCGGCTGGTGGTGCCGACATATATAATGTTCGTGTTCACCGGGTCGATCGCGAGGGCGCCGGGATCGCCGACGCCCAGCGAAGGCGCGCGATCGAAGATCGGCGTCCAGGTGACGCCGCCGTCGCGGCTGAGCCAGACGCCGCCCCACGCCGTGCCGATATAGATAATCTTGGGGTTGTTCGGGTTGATGGCGATCGCGGTGACCTGACCGTTGGCGCTGATCGCGCCCTGGTCGATCGGGCTCGGGCCGATCGGCGCCCATACTGTGCCGGTGAGGCTCATTGCTCCGGCCCCTTTCCGCCCAGCGGGGCCTCATCTGGTTGTTGGGGAGTGCTCGGGGCCGGATTGCCGACACCGGGATTCATGGACGGCCGGACGACGGCGCCCGGCAAGCGGTTCCATTGTTCGCGGGCGAGCGCGTAGCGTTCCGGCGTTGCGGGCAGACTGCCGATGAACCGATGCTTCTCGACCCTATGGTGTTCTTCGGGATCGTCCCACGGCGCGCGCTCCTCCTCCCGGCGCCGTTTGCGCTCGCGATCGCCCTCGTCCCCATCCTCGTCGCCTTGGCCGCCGCGCCTACCTCGCTGGGGCAATGCTCCCTCCCTGTCGCTCAACCGCTTCGGCCTTGCGGTTACAGCATCAAGCCGTTCGGATACGGGTGACCAAATCGAAAACGATCTTGCGCCGAAACCTTTTTAGCCCGAACAAGGCTGGCCACCTACGATACTCACGCTGCTTGAACACCGACTCATCGATAATGTATTGTAGTACTAATTGGATATAACACGTAGGTAGCATGGCACTAATCGGATATAAAGACGTAGGTAGCATGGCACCGCGACTCGGCCTGGGCTGCGTCGGGTGTTTGAACTGTACGGCTACCCTTTTGAGCAACCTTCCGCCACACGTTAGGTGCGGATCGGAATTCGTCGAACGGCCGGTTCAAATTGCATATCATGAAGGGCTCACGGACGCCGAAAGCCGCGCGTTTCATGCGACGGTTGTCGTTGGCCGCAATTTTTCGTAAGTTGGTCGCGGCAAAACCGAGCCGTAAAGGTTCCATAATGATCCTTCTGTCGCAGGCAAACCGGATGAGAGGAGGCAACAGTGAAGTGGGCCACGCGAGAGCGAATTCGGATGGACCGTGCCGCCAGCGCGTGGCTGATCTTACGCTTTGTCGATAAAGATGCCGAGTTTGAATTTGTGCCCACCAAGGGCGCTCTGGAACTCGCCCATGCGAAGGACGCGATTCCATTTGTGATTCCAGGGGCCGAACTCTCAAGAAAAGAAGGCAAAGTGACCTTCGATGCGATCCTGGAGAAATATGAACTGACGGATCCGGCCCTGCACAAGCTGGCGCTCATTGTTCGCGAGGCCGATATCAGCGGAAGCTCAGCCGTAAGTGCTGAGGCACCAGGATTTAGAGCTATCCTGCATGGCTTCTTCCTTTTGGACATGCCCGACCCCGACACCTTGAGACTCGAACTTCCCATTTTCGACGCGCTGTATCGCTTCTGTCAGGGAAAGCATATCCGCGACTAAGCACAGCTTTCTAAAAGGACATCTGCGATGCACCAGAAAACAGTGACGCTACTGCTGTTCGCGCTTTTGGTTTGGGCGTCGACAATACGCGTTGCCCCCACGGATCCATTATCTGATTTTTATCGAGGAAAAACTGTCAGTTTATACATCGGCGCCGAAGCAGGCGGCGGATATGATTTATATGCCCGCGCGCTAAGCCGCTACATGGCACGGTACATTCCCGGCGATCCGGCCGTCCTGCCAATGAATATGCCGGGGGCCAGTAGCATAATTCTAGGGAACTACCTTGCAAAGATTGCGCCACGGGATGGCTCTGTCATTGGAGTTGTGAGTCCGCTCCTGCTTTTTGAACCGCTATTCAATGGCTCTCAATCCATGGCTCAATTCCGTGGGCCGGAGATGACCATGATTGGCAACGGCGCCAGCGCGCATTGGGCGTTGCTGGCGCGGCATTCGGCGGGAATCTCTTCCGTCGATGATTTGAAGCGCAAAGACCTTATCGTCGGTACGACAGCGCGCGCAGGCGCTGCTTATATCCTGACACACGCCATCAAGGAGGTTCTAGGCTTAGATCATCTCAAAATCGTAACGGGGTACAGCGGCATTCGTGATGTCATCGCAGCCGTCGAGCGTGGAGAGATATCCGGCTGTGTGATGGATTTGGAAGACGTTATTGCTTTGCGACCTCAATGGTTGGACAGCGCAGACATTGACGTCGTGGCGCAGCTATCTGCGCGCAACATGACCGCAGCTCCAATTCAGGCACCGTCGATTCTGGATTCTGCGATGAGCGATCAAGACAAACAGGTGTTGGATGTAATCTTTGCTAGTACAATGCTTTCTCGTCCTTTGATCGCGCCGCCAGAAATCCCGACTGCTAGGGCCAAGTCGCTTCGCGACGCCTTCTTGGCAACATTGAATGACCCCGATTTTTTGACCGAGGCGGTAAGAATCAAGATTACGCCCAGTCCGCTTTCAGGAGAAAGAATGCAAAACATCATCGGCAGCACCTATGAATTGCCATCTGCTGTTTTGGCCAAAGTGCGCGCTGTCATTATCGATTGAAGAATGTCGATAGAGTTGCAGTGATCGGCCTTCCACCCCCGAAAACCTTGAAGAAAACGCTCGGCATTCTTGACCGGATGAGGAGCGCGAGCGGGACGGTGATGCCGAGCCACTTCCCGCCGTCGAGGCGCCGCCAGTGGATAGAACCGTTCCTTCACATCCGACACAGGCCCGCCCACGCCAGCCACTGCTCCCAGAAGCCTTCAAACGTGTGAACGCGAACCAAGAAGCGGCTGGAGTAGATGGACAGTCGATTACGGAGCTCGAGGCCAACCTTTCGGGCAACCTCTACAAATTCTGGAATCGCTTGTCCTCAGGGAGCTATTTTCCCCCGCCGGTGCGGCGGGTCGATATTCCGAAAGCAGGGGGCGGTACGCGGCCGTTGGGCATTCCATGTTCGCTTGGACCCGCCGTTCTTCTGACGGCAAGGCTGACCGAAAGACCGTTCCACCTTGTCCTCGAATTCCATGAATGGAAGGGCCTTGGTACCGATTCCGAAGAGAAGCACGAGCGCGTCAGCGACATCCACACTGCGGCGGCGGGATAGTCTGAAAGTGCTTGACCCCAAGCAGGCGAATTAGAGAAGCCGGCATGGAATCAATTTCTTTCTCCCAAACGAACAAAAGGCACTGGAATGACACCGACCTCGATGACCATTTGCGAGCCACCGGACGATGGCATGGGGGTTCGGCCTGCGGCGATATCGCGGAGCAATGCATCGAGATCTGCAGCGAGCGTGACGCGGACCGTGCGACCATCGGCAGCGGCTTCGATCGATGCGGCTTCGAACATCAGGATGTCGGTGAGGCCGGACACCGGCAGCGCCTGGGTTCGGGCAAAGCGCGCGAAGCCAAGGGCTTCGTCGGTCGGAAAGGCAGTTGGCGGCGCGAGGGCGGTGTATCGATCGAGGAGATCGCGGACGCGTATTTCTCCCAACGACATCAGCAGCAGCCGGACGCTGTTCTTGAGAAGTTGCGTGATCGCCCCGTACCGGAACGATGTAGCGAGTTCCACATACAGCGCGAAACTTCGCTCATCCGATGTTGCAAGTGGGGGCGCGGGCGCAGGAGGCCAGTAGGAGGGAGGAAGCATTCTGATAGCAATCTGTCGCTCCCATTGCTCCGGCGTGACGCTGGCAGGGACAATGGAGGGCGAGGGTGCTTTTGGCGTTGCCGCGGCCGCGGGTGCGGAACGTGTTTTGGCCCATAGGCGATGGAGCGTTTCCATTTCTTGCAGGAATGCGACGGGGCCGAAAGCGGAGAAGCGATATGGGGAGATCTCGAAGATGATGGCTCCAAGATTGGGAAGGTCAGGGACGATATCGGCGGCGAGCATTGCAAGGTCCGGATCGATGCGGCCGCAATGCGCATCGAGCCAATGGCCGTGGGCGAACTCTGCACCAGCCAGATGCACCTCCCAGACGCGGTCGAGCGGGAGCCTAGCCAGCACATCGTTGATCCTGGCGCGACCATTCCTGGCGTTGACCCAAAGGTTGTTGAGATCGAGCAGGATGCCGCAGTCCGCCGCCTCGGCGATTGCCGCGAAGAAGTCGCCATCCGCCAATTCGTCTGGGCGCGCGGCAAAATAATTCACGCCGGTTTCGAACGCGAAGGGGCGACCGATTTTCGCTGCGCGGTGCCTGATATTCGCAACCGCCAGCGCGACCTGTGCCTCGGTCTGTAGCGGCGGCATCAGGAACCCGCAGGACTGCGGGGCGCCGGCGGCGGGTATTTCGAGGATGCTCAGGTGTTCGCTTGTCCAAGGCGAGGCAAGGCTCTCGGTCCAGCGGCGGAACTCGTCGATATGGCGGTCCTGGTCACATAGCGTACCGCCCACGGGGAAACCGACACCATGGGTAAGCGTGTGCTGCGGGAGCGTCGCCAGCTCGCGGAGCTCCGTGGGGCTTCCGCGCGGTAGAGCGCCGGGCGCGGTTGGTTTCGTCCATAGGCCCTGCGGCTCAATCTCCACGACCCGAACTAGGTCGGGGTTCGCGCGGAACACTTGATCGAGGGACCGCAAGTAGACAGCGCCGGGGCCGAGCCTCGGCGCGTGAAATCTTTGGCCGGTGATCAAATCTTGGCCTTGTGAACCTCGAGGGTTTTGGCGTCTACCGTATAGTCTTGATGAGCTTCGGTGGTAAAACGGATATCGCGGCTGGAAAAGCAATGTGGATGGCCCGTTGCCGCAACAACGCCGGTTACGACCTTGAGGGCCTCATCGAGGGTGAGGGTGCGCGGAATGGTTACGTTGACGACGCTCATGGCTTCCTCCTGCTTGACGTTACTGTTTCAACATACCCTCCCGAATCCGGAAGGGCTTACTGCGTTAGGTTGGAAAGGCTTCCCACGTTAGGCTCGACTATTTCCTGTCTCCGGTCAACGCTTGCGAAACCTTGGCCGCACGCAACCACTCCCGATGACGCTAGTTTATGGGCCCGCCGGGGCATCTGATTCGATAATTAGAGAGCCAAGACAGAATTATTAATCTTTCTAGCTCCATTAACTCCCACTAGTCTGCAATACAATTTCTATAACTTCAACGACAGAAATGTGACCACGATGCCGCCGGCTTCTGATGTGGCGCGATGATACGATGGCACTCTCTTTGCGGTAACTGGACACCAATTTGGAAATCAGTACGCCTGATCAAGGTTACGCTCGACGGTGAATGGATATTGAAGTGGTGTTACTACACCGTTGACGAGGATTTTGATAAGTGGCCTTTCCGTTTCTCACTTGATCAGGGTCATGCACATTCGAAGAGGGCGATCCTCGCATTTGGCATGGAGCAACATGACCCCTGATGGTCGCCGAGCCGCCACCGCCAACATGGCCGCGACCCGTGACTGACGCCGCTTGGCCGTCGATAGGGCAACCGTCATCCCGCAGGCAGGAACAAGATGTTCCTAGCCTGCCTTTACGAACTCAGGTGAGAATAAAACGTTTTGTTGCGGTGCATGAGTCAGCTGCTGGCCCAACCGCCAAGTCGCCGCAGCGCAAGAACAGGTCTGCTATCTGAGGCAGCGCGGTCATAAGAGAGCGCGGCCCCAAGTTGGGTAACAGGTGGGTAACAGCAACCTGTGTGGTTGAATGTAGCGCCCTGCAAGGGCTCGCAACGCTCTGGCGCGAAATAGGACGCAATCATGTACAGTTGGATGTGCAGGATGTGGCGGTTGAAGGCGGGTTGCTAGGAATTAAAGCCGCAATCATAATCCGTGTGTCGGCGGTTCAAATCCGTCCTCCGCTACCACCGCTCCGCAGCATAACTGCCCCAACGCCCGTAAAGGCTGGGGCGCGAGTCCTCCTAGAGTGGCCCAAGCCGCCGGCCCGGCCGTGTCCGCAATTGCCTCGTCGCGCGCTACGCGCCCGACGGCAACACGCTCCTAATTAATTACGAATAGCGCGCATTTGATTAATCCACACCTGCGGAGGCAAAATTACGATCCCCTCGCCAGCTTGGAGCCCATTTGTAAGCTGGTCCAAACACCCCTCTTCATCGCGGTGAGCGCTGCATCGCACGTCGTACCGAAACCTCAGGAAGCTTCTGGAAGCGGCGATCAGGAAACCTGTGAACGACTGCCGGCGCGGCGCATCCGATGATGCCGACCCGGCTCCGGGCTTGATCGTGGCTTAATCGCGTTGCGACGCAGCATGAATAGCCGTATGATTGGCGGCGTCAGGTGAGGGAGCAGCCATGGCGACGCAGGGCGATCCGCCAACCAAGATCGCTGAGCTGCCGCTCACAGCCTTCGAGCTGCCAAAATGGCTCGTCGGGCCGGCGGTGCGCTCCTGCCGGCTGTTCAACACCGCGCTCGATTTCATCTTCTACGACGTGCCGACGCTGCGCGCCGCGCTGGTCGAGAAGGACGCGCCGATGCAGGCCCGGGGCGAAAAACCGCCCTCGCGGATCATCGATTTCGATGCACTGAGCGACCCCGAGGGGTCACTGCTCCTCATCAACGCGAGCACCGCACCCTATGTCCACAAATATCAGAGCGTGAAGGAATTCCTCGAATCGCGCTATCAGGAAACCCGCGACGTCGACATCGCCACGATCACCGGCGTCGGCAGCTCGGCGCTGGGAAGCGCGGCCATGGCTTGGGACATCTCGGTCGCGATCGAAAAGCCGGTGCTGGCAATCGTGCCCGGCTATGGCGTTGCTGATGTCATCCTGCAGGGACTCGGCGGCTGGTTCGCCTTCGGTCTGCATGACTTCCTCAGCAGCAAGACACTGATCCAGACCGGGCTTGCGACGGCCGCCCCGGAGACCGCGCGCATCGGCCGGGAGCTTGCCGCATCGGCCCCGCAGGAACCGACCGCGCGCGGCGGCGCGCCGATCTTCCGCTACGGCTCGGGCTCATCGGACGTACTTCATGCCCTGCTCGAGCATCGCGTGACACCCTTCCGCCTGCTGGTCGGGCACAGCAAGGGGGCGCTGCAGATCAACAATGCGATCCAATCCCTTCCCGCCGAACGGACGCACGGGCTGCGCGTGGTGACGCTGGGCTGTCCGATCGGCGAAAATGTCGCGGGCGTGGAGTATCACCAATATCTGGGCCTGTTCGATGCGCTCGGCCAGCTTAACTCCTGGGGTCATTGGCCCGAATATTGGCCGCCGACCTGGCACAGCACCAATCCCGAGCTGCCGCCAGCCATGGCGGTCGGCGAGATGACTTCTGAGTCAGTGCGCGACTGAAGCAGGGCGGGCGCGCGGCCGTTCGTCCTTCCCCAAAAAAAGCGATTCGCGTGCGGATCGCGTTTTCACGTCCAGCCGAGCCGCCGCATGATGGCGCGGCCCATCACCCAGTCCTTGTCCTGCTCGGACAGGAACGGCAGCTCCTCGGTGAAATGGGTGATGCGCTGCTGGTAGGTGAGCTCTGGGAAGCGATCGATGCCGGCGGTGAGGTCGGTGCCCCAGAAACTGCGGCGCGGGCCGAAGGCGTCGAACACGCGATGAAGGTGCTCGGTCAGGTCGCGGAACGGGTATGCCTCCGACGACTTGTGCGGAACGGACGACATCTTGACTTGCACGTTCGGGTGCTTCGCGAAGTCGACCACCTCCGCGATAGCTTCCGGGATCTTGCCCGCCTTCGCGGTTTCGTCGGACAGGTTCATGTGGTCGATGATGAAAATGAGGTCTGGATTGCGCTCGACAATGCGTAGAAAGTCGCGCGCGCGGCCTGCGGTCGGCGTCATCACCGGAATGCCGGCCTTGGCGGCTGCCGGCCAGAACCAATCGGCGGTGCCGTCGGTCAGCCAACCGCTCTGCAAACGGTTGAACGTGTGGCGGACGCCCAGCATGCCGGGTTGGTCCTTCCAGGTCGCAAGCAGGTCCTTCGATTTCGGCTCGTCGAGACGCAGGCGGCCCATCACGGCAAAACGATGCGGCCACTTCTTTGCCGCCTCCATTGCATATTCGTTGTGATAGCCTTCCCAGGACGGCGGCACGAGGACGGCGCGGTCGACACCGGCCTCGTCCATTCGCGCCAGAAGTTCGTAGTACGAGAACGGCCGCGGGATGTGCGCTTGCCCGATACCGTCGGCGGGCCAGGGACGCTCGGGCGTGCTCGCGAGCCAGATATGGACTTGCCCATCGACGATGGTGCGACCTTCGAACCGAGCCTCGGCGGGTTCGGGTGCATGCGATGCCATTGCAAGACCTGCTCCGGCAGCGATCGTGGTGGTGAGAACATCGCGTCGTGACAACATGGGTGGGCCCCTCCTTCGCTGGCATTCGGACGATGTCTTGGCGAGCGGCATCGATTGTCGTCCCTTTGCATGCGTGCCGCAACAGCCGGCAACCGCTGAATCTCGTCTCGCCTCATCATCCTGCCGCCGGCGATTCCGATCCTGTTTGTGGCGGCGGATACCCCGTCGAAAGCGGCCTCGTTGACGCCTGGCCCATGAGGAGTTGGCGGACCGGGATGGCTGCTAACTGGTTCAAGAATTTCCGGAACGATTGAAACCTGGCGGGAACCGCGGGTCCCCCAGGACGCTCTGTGCATCCGGGCGATGATCGGTCCGAGTCTGCTCAGCGGAAAACTTTCGCTCACTTTGAGGCTTACAGCTCCTGACCCATCAGCGACACGACTAGATTCGCGTGTGGCACGTTACGGAACGCGCGTCGTTATTCAGGCTTGATGTTGGCGAGCTTGATCACCTTGGTCCACGTTCGTCGGCAACTCAAATTGGAAAATCGAGCCCTTGTCGATTCCCCGCGTCGCCCAAATACGACCGTTATGGCTTTCGATAATAGAATGGCAGATGGAAAGGCCAATTCCCAAACCTCGCTCTTTGGTGGTGAACATCGGGTTGAAAATATGATCGTGGTTGGATGGATCGATACCCGTGCCAGTATCCTCAACGGTGACGTGAACAACGTTTGGTTTGCTGACGCCGGATCGTATGCTCAATATTCGCGGCGCTACCGACTGCATCGCCTCAATGGCGTTCATGACCAAGTTCAAAACGACTTGCTGCAATTGAACTCGGTTGCCTTCCAAGGTCGGGAG
>Ga0182024_10015595_pt1 | contig 14518 bp, 15 predicted proteins | sample P32metaG_FD_120480 | JGI IMG/M metagenome (GOLD analysis project Ga0182024, IMG submission 120480) | Permafrost microbial communities from Stordalen Mire, Sweden - P3-2 metaG (Illumina Assembly) | ecosystem: Environmental > Terrestrial > Soil > Wetlands > Permafrost | place: Sweden: Stordalen... | reverse complement strand
CCCCGCCGATCTCGACCTCGCACGAGCCGGTCTCTCCATTTATCGGGGGAGCAAAACAATCCTACAAAAAGCCAGCCGGTTCGCCGGGGCTCACCAATCCCAATCTTTTTCCCCGATCGAGCAGGTTCTTGACCGAGGAGGGAGACCAGTGTCGGCCGCCGCGCGAGGTGTGTTCGCGCATCGCTTCAAGCTGGGAGGCGATGTCGCGCAAGGTCATCTCCGGATTGGCCATGGAAATACCGACGACGAGCGTCATCAGGCGGTCTTCGGAAGGTTTGCGACGCGCGCGCTCGATCAAATACGGCTCGACAAGATGCTCCTTGACGAGGCGGCGGACGGCACGCCGCAGACGCTCGACCGTCCACAATCTCGCCGGGCGCTTCGTATTGAGCACCCGCACGACATCTTCCCAGGGATGATCTGGCCGCATCCGCCTGACCGTTGGGAGCCAGGTGTCCATTGATGAGAGCAGGGCGGCGATATAAGTCTTGTCGCGCGCCGCCGAGACTTTCTGCAAAGCTTCCGGGCGCCGCTCGCGCAGGCCGGGATTGCCCGGGAGCTTGCCGCGCGTCCGCGCCGCCTTGATCCCCGCCTTGGTCCGCTCCGAGATCAAGGCTCGCTCGAGCTGCGCCACGGCGCCCAATACCTGCAACGAAAACATACCTTGCGGCGTCGATGTGTCGATCGGGTCGCGCAGCGACCGGAAATGCGCGCCGCGGTCTTCGAGCCGCTCGATCGTATCGAGGAGATGGCTCACCGATCGGGCCAAGCGATCGAGACGCACTACAACCAGGACGTCGCCGGGCTCGATTTCCCGCATGAGGCGGGCGAGCTCAGGGCGAGCGCGGGACGCGCCGGAGCCGGTTTCGCGAAAAATCACGTCGCAGCCGGCGGCCGTGAGTTCGTCGGTCTGCGCCTCCGTCGTCTGGTCCTCGGTCGAAACCCGCGCGTAGCCCGTCAGCCGGCCGATAGGACTCTGCGGGGAGAGGGATGTCTTTCTTGCCGCTGGCCGACGCATTTTTTGACGCTTGAGAGCCTGTGACGAGTGAAATCGAGGCCGAATCAGCGATCAAACGGCCTGTCCCGGCATTTTGTACAAACTCGCAAGTTATAAGTAAACGACCGTTTGAGCGCGCCGCCAAACGACCTAGCCGCGATCCCTCCAACCGCTCTCCAGAGGCAAAAGGCCGCCTCTGGAGCGATTCCGGCTGGCAAGGGCAGGGCAGGGGGCTCCACGCGATAATCGCTCATTATCGATGGTGCTCACCCTGCTTTGCAAGGCATAGCTATGACGGAATGTATAACCGTGTTAGTTTCTGTTTGCACCTTCCTTATTAAGGTTATCAAGCCGATGCCGACCGGCTATGCACTCCCCGACCCGCTCCCTTGGGCCGCTTTGGCGGCTTCGTTCGCCGCCGCCGAGGATCGCCTCGCCCGCCTCGACGAACGATTGCGCGCCAGCCCGATCCGGGAGGGCTGGATCGCCCGGACCCATTTTGCCGACAGCTGCGCCAGCCTATGGCTCGACGGAGAAGTGGTTCCGCTTGAAGATCTGGTGCTCCACGACGCGCATCGGGACATCCACGCCCCGACCCGCGAACTCGCAAGGGCGCACAGGCCGTGCTCCGCGCCCGCCGCCGCGTCGCCGGCGCGGACCCCGGCTGGGCGCTGACCCCGGCGGGGCTCGCCATTCTGCGCGGCAGGGCAGGGGAGGGGGACCCGGACACTGAGCCGGCCCCGCGCGACACCGTGCCGGTCATGGACCACGATCTCGGGGCAGGCGACGACATTTCTGGCAACAGTTTCTTACCGGAGGACGGACCGGATGGATTGCTCGCGGACGCCTTTGCCGCCGTCGAGGCCGCCGTCGGCCGTACCGTGCAGAGGTCCGCCGTCGACACGGCGCGACCGGAGCGTGATCCGCTGGTCTATGATCTCGAGTGGAACGAGGAGAACCGCCTGGCCGAGTGGCGCACCGCCGTCGCGGAAACCGCGGCCCTGCCGCCGGTTCTCGCCGCCGCCCTTGCCCTCGACGCCTGGGAGCACATCGCGCCGCTTCAGCACAGCTTCTGGCTCGGGCGCCTGCTGATCCCGGCGCTACTCCGCGCGCGCGGCAAGACCAAAGCCCATCTCGTCTGCCTCGCCATCGGGCTCCGCGCCGTGCCGCGGGAACGCCGCCGGGCCGTTGACCAGACCGCGCGCCTCGTCGCCTTCGTCGACGCCCTCGCGGCGGCGGCCGATGCCGGCCTCAAGGAGCACGAGCGCTGGGCCGCCGCCCGCGCCCTGTTGGCGCGCAAGCTCGCTGGGCGCCGCGCGACCTCCCGGCTGCCTGCCCTCGTCGACTATGTGATGGCTCGCCCGATCGTCTCGGCCGGGATGATTGCCGAAGAACTCCGCATCACCCCGCGCGCCGCGCAAAACCTGGTGGCGGACTTAGGGCTGCGGGAGGCGACCGGGCCGGGCGCTATCGCGCCTGGGGGATCATCTGAGGGGGGACGAAGTAGGGGCTGCGGCTGCTCTGCTGCACCCCCAACGGCGACGGCACTCTTCACGAACTTGACGAATCTAACGGACTTGCCCATCTTACCGAGAGGAGGTTCACCATGAAATCTTCGAAAGCCAAACCCACGCGCGCGCGTGGAACGGGTCGTGCGGCTCGGGCAACGGCGGTGCAGCTCTACGCCGGCGCCGCATCGACAAAGCAGCCGAAGGTCGCCATCCCAGTCCGGATAAAGACGCTGCGAACGGTGTCCGGCAAAACGGGTCCAATGACCAAATTGATCGAGCGGTATGGCGCCGCGTTCGAGAAGAGCAAGCTGATGGGAGGCCCTGTGAGCTTCAAGGTCGACGTCAACCCGAAAGGTGTGCCCACCTTCACCCCGCTCGAGGGGGGAAGCGCCGCTTTCAAAGCGCCACACCAGGCTTCCGAGCGGCCAGATGACCTGGATCAAGCGCTGGCGAGCGCACGCGAGCGCGGCCGGGTGCGGGTCGCCGATATTCTGAGCGGCGAGGACATGCTGAGCGCCGACGAATTCGCAGAGCTCTTGGGCACGAGCCGCGTCACGGTCAACGCCAAGCGCCAGAACCATCAGGTCCTTGGGCTGGAGGGGGCCAAGCGTGGGTTCCGCTTCCCAGACTGGCAGATCGGCGAGGACGGCAAGCCTTTCGAGGCGCTGCCCGAGCTGTTTGATCGGCTCGGCGACAATCCTTGGGCGGTCTATCGCTTCTTGGTTCAGCATCATCCCGAGCTCGACGGGTTGACCGGCCGCGAGGCGATCAAGCGAGGCAGGACGGCCGAGGTGGTGGAAGCGGCGGAAAGTGTCGCTCGGGCATTCGCCTGAGTGCCCACCCTGCGTCCCAGTGCGGCGTTCGCTTGCACCGCGTTGGACCTGACGATAGTCGCGCCGGGTACCCGCTTCGGCCGCATCTATCATTGGCGCTATCCTGACCCCCTCGGGATCGGCCAGACACCAAGCCGCTTCAGCGACCCGCGTCGACGGATCCCAGCGAATCGCTTCGGAGTCCTCTATCTCGGCTCCTCGCTCAAGGTCTGCTTCGTCGAAGCGGTGCTGCGCGATCAACGCAACGGCGCGGTCACCGACTACCCGATCGAAGAGCGGGAACTGCATGAGCGCCTCTACGCCGACGTCGAGGTCGCCGAGCCGCTTTCGCTCGTCGATCTCCGCGGCGATGGGCCCTTGCGGATGGGGGTGCCGAGTGACGTCGCGCGCGGCGCCCGACAGAGGCTGGCGCGCCTCTGGTCGGTGGCCTTCCACACGCATCCGAGCCGGCCGGACGGGATCTTGTACCCCTCTCGTCTCAACGGTGAAACCAACCTGGCGGTCTACGACCGAGCCATCTCCAAGCTCAGGACGGCCAACACCAACCCGCTCATCGCGGCCGCGGGTCTCGCTGGGGTTCTCAACGACCTCAAGGTGGCGTTGGCATGATCGTCACGCCCGCAGAGATCTCAGGTGAAGACCGCCCCGAATCTGACGTGCGGCGACCGCCGCGAGTGGGCACCCCGGCGGCGCGCCTCGGCCCAGTCCCCATCGTCCGGCGGATTCAAAGATCAATTCCGTGCAACTCTTGGAGCCGATTCTTGTCCTTTTCCTGAAAAACCGTCGCAGGGGAAAAAGCGTGTGGCTGACCTTCTCGGTTTGACCACTTGTGCCGCGGAGTTGGGCCGGCCGCAAGCGACAGGATGGAACACTATTCGTCGAGAGGAAAAAGAATCATTTTCCGTACCGCTCCAAGCGCCTCTTGATCTCCGCGGCTGGGAGTCGACAACGCGGATCTTCTGAAATTGACGTTAGGGCATCGCGTAATTTTCTGAGGGGAAGAAGCCGCCCCGCCTCGAGCTGGTCGAACAGCCAAAGCACGCCGTACACCTCGATTTTCTTGGTGATGGCGAGCTGTCTTAGCGTGCCGTGGTCTGTTAGCAAGGCCCAGCCTCGCGCTGCGGCAAGAGAAAACGCGAACGTATCAGGTACGGAGAGGTCAGTGCGTTGCCGCAGCACCGCAGTCGCCCGAGTGACCTCGCCTGGCGTGAGCTCTTCAACCCGCAACCCCCGGCCTATCAGCTGATCGCCTAGTGGTCCACTCAGCTCCCGGTGAAAGAGTAGGTCGGGAACTGCGAACTCGAAGGGTAGCCGAAACCAGTCATTCAGAAGCGCGCCCCGCTCCACGTCGATGATGACCGAGGTGTCAGAGACAAGGACGCGCAACGGATCACACGGTCCCCTGGTCCAGACGTGCGTCAAGCTCACGAACCGAAATGCCCAAAAGCTCGGCGACGCGGGCCTCACCGATCACTTTCTCCGCAAGCGCCCTGTAACAGAGACGCTCGAAGCGTTTTGGCTCTTCGTCCTCGGGGGGCATTCTCGCTGGCTCCGCGTAAGGCGGCGAGCGCCACCCACGCTGTGCGAACAGACGATAGAGTTGCGTGAACGCCGGTCCACTGATGATGCCGAGATCCTTGCAGCGGTAGGCGATCGCCTGGATGCTAGCGCCAAACCGCTCCTTCAAGCCGATGAGTTCGCCAACACTGATTGAAGACCGATTTGCGCCAACTTCGGCGCGTACGGCATCAGCCGGCATCAGGAAGGCACCGGCGAATCGGTGCGCCGCCTTTTCAGCGTCGACGTTAGGTGCCGGCGCCATAACCATGTGGCCAAGCTCGTGCGCCAGGTTGAAGCGCTTGCGCTCCGACCACGTGTCTTTCTTCACAACGATGACCCGCGCAGCCTCGCGATCCCTACGCCGGACCTTTGCTGCGAGTCCGTCGATTTTGTCGAGATCGAGAGACAGCACCTTTATGCCCCGTTCCTCAAGGAGTTCGGCCAGCTTCGGGATGGGATCGTTTCCCAACCCCCAATCCTCGCGAACGGAACGGGCGGCATCCTCTGCGTCTCGCGCGTCCTGCAACGGGTACGGCGCGCTTCGCGGCTGCTCCCAGTCGACACTGCGCAACTGCAGCAAAGCCTCGACGGTGAGATAGCGCTCGAGCAAATGGATCGTCCGTGCCTCAATCGTTGCCTCCTCCCGTGACGATACGGCCTTTTTGCGGAACTCGACGCCGTCCAACACAAGCTCGTCGTCGCTCAGGAGGTAGTCCTCCGTCACGTCCAGCGCTGCCGCCAAGGCGATAAGGACACGCGAGCTGGGCATATCTTCATTGCGCTCGTACTTGCCGATCGCCTGCGCCGTGACGAGCCCATTGATTCGAGCCGACAGCTCTCGCAGGGACAGACCGGACGCGGCTCGAGCCACTTTCAATTTTTGTCCGATCACGGGTTATCCTCGCTTTCCACAGTTTACATATATGGGACTTACAAAAAAACCGTAAACTGGTCCCCTTGCGTAAACGAGGGGAACATCCAATCTATTTTGGCATAATCACCTCTTTGTGACCGGATTTTGTAAACCGGCTCCCCTAGGAGGAGTGATTGGACGAGGGCCCAGCCACCAGCTGGCCGGTGACCAGAGGTTAGGTTCCATGGCGTTGAGCAATACGCAGCTTCGATATTTCGACAGTAACGTGCTCCGGCTGCCAGCCGACAAGCGGAGCGAGTACCATGAACAGGTCGATCGGCTGGTCGCCGCACTCGGCAAGAGCCTGAAGGGGCAGGCGGACATCACGATCTCGCGGGTCGTCAAGGCCGGCTCGTTCGCCAAATACACGATCCTGAAGAAGACATCGTCCGATCCGGTTGATGTTGACGTGGTCGTCTACATTTCCGGGCGCGATGCAGACCAGGAGACCTTCGAAGGCCTGAGCGAGACGATCTACAACCTCCTCGTCAAGATCTATCCCTCAAAAGACGTCGAGGATTTCCAGATCCAGAGGAAGGCGGCCACTGTCAAATTCGTCGGCACTGGGCTCAGCGTCGATGTCGTTCCGGTGATCGAGGATCCGGATCGCCCCGGCTATGGCTGGCAGTTCGACATCCGGGATGGTTCGAAAGCCGAGACTTGCGCCCCCTGCCAGATCAAGTTCGTCCGGGATCGGAAGGATCAGGACAAGGATTTCCGTACCTTGGTACGCATGGCAAAGAGGTGGCGCAACCAGGCCGAGCTGAAGCCGCTGAAGTCGTTCACAATCGAGCTGCTCATGGCTCATGTTCTCGCGCAGAACGGCACGGGTGATACGATTGAGAAGCGCTTCCGCGATTTCCTGCTCTACGTTGCACAATCCGGCCTCAAGGACGAGATTCGCTTTCGCGAGAACGTAGCCCCGTTCAAGACCTTCACCGATCCGGTGGTGATACTCGACCCGGTTTACAGCCAGAACAACGTCGCCAGCCGGATTTCTGAGGAAGAGCGAAAGCAGATCGTCGCCGCGGCCGAAGCGGCCTGGGATACGGCACATTTTGCATCTGCCGAGAACGACGCTTCGGTCTGGAAGGAACTTTTCGGACCCCGCTTCAAGACCGAGGAGTGAGCGATGAGTATGACCGCGACACGCTCTGCCAGCGCCACCTACACCCATGTCGACGTCGAGAATGTCGTTCGTCGCGTCACGACCGACCTCGTCATGATGGCCGGCAGCACGCTGGCGATCACGGAAGCTAAGGCACGTGAGTATGGGCACGACATCGAGTTCTTGGCCAAAGGCGGGTTTCTCAAACACGTCGATGTGACCTTGCTCAGCGCTGGAACGGAAGTTCGGGCCGCACGCTACGACGTGAACACTGAATCCGGCAATCTTTCCAGCAGCCGCCCAGGCGGCGTGCTGTGGCCGCGGGTGTCGGAGCCGTATCTGCGGCTCGTTCTCTACCACACAGATGCCTATACCAGCACGGCACGGGCAAGCATGGCGAGCAAGCTGAAGATCTCTTGGACGCCAACGAACGCCGATACCAGCCACGCAGGCCTGACAGCGAACGGCGGTCGCGACTATGCAAGCAATAGCTTCGGCATGCAGCGTAAGGATTGGGCGGCATGAGCGAAGCAACCATCTTCGACCGAGAAACGCCCCTGCCTGACGAGGGCCTGACTAAGCGCCAAAAGACGCTCCTAGGCTTCGAGCAACGCTATGCCCGTGTCCACGATCAGCTCCGGCTGCTTCTGCATGTCGGAGAACTCGGCGCTTGGAACAAGAAACATCACGCCGGCAAGCTCGCCTTGTGCGATCTTGTGCGCGAGCAATACCCGTTGGTGATTTTCCACGGCGACGTCGGCACCGGCAAGACGGCAATGGCTGAATGCATTGCAAACCGCCTGGTCGCGGAGTCAAAGGCGGAGGACTCTATCCTCTTCAAGCTGAGCAATCGCGTTCGCGGGAGCGGCATGGTCGGCGAAATGGGTATGCTGATCGCGGAGGCGTTCCGCAAGGTGGTGCAGTCCGCCGGAAAGAATCGCCGCGCCGTGCTCATCATAGACGAGGGCGACTCCCTTGCGGCCGCACGATCACAGCAGCACAGCCATCACGAAGACAAGGTGGCCGTGAACACCCTCATCCAATATGTGGACGATCTACGCCACTACGGCGGCCGCATCGTTGTGTTCCTGTGTACCAATCGACTCTCAGTCCTCGACGCGGCGCTCCAGCGCCGCGCCGGGCTCATCGAGGAATTCCGGCGGCCGAGTGCCGAGGAGCGGCGACAACTCTTCACCATGGATCTGGCCGCTCTTTCCCTCCCGGCCAGCCAAATCGCCCATCTGGTCGATGCCACAGGGGAACGCAACGGTCGGCCCTGCTGGACTTATTCCGATATCCGGACCCGGCTTTATCCCGCTGCTCTCGCCAAAGCTTACCCGAACGACGCGCTCCGCTTCGACCATCTGAAAAGCGTCGCCGAGACCCTCCGTGCCTCGCCCGTCATGGAGGACCGTTGATGGCGAAATCTCCGCTCTTCGGCCGACGGATCCACATCTCGGGCAGCATCGTCGAAGATCCGGCGATCGCGTCGCCGGAGGATGTGGCCCATGCGCGCGAGTTTGTGGCAACGCTCGTCAAGGAGCTCGTTAGGCGCGGCGCCACCTTCGTGGTGCCGGTCGACGCTGAGCCCCTGCGCAAAGTCGACGGTCTGCCAATCTGCTTCGATTGGCTGATCTGGCAGACGCTGAAAGAGCACCTTTTTTCTCGGCCGGCTGGTGCACCCGCCCCTCTTGCCATCGCGATTCAGCATCACAAGACCGAAGAACAGATTCCGGTGAAGGTGCAGGCCTTGTGGGACGAGCTTCGTGGCAGTGACCTCGTTAAGATCGAAAACGCCGCCTACTGGAATATTGCGAGCAAGCGAATGGAGGCACAGGCTCGATGGGGCGACATTCTCGTTCCCATCGGCGGCACCGAAGGCGTTCTCTTCCTCGCGAATCTCTATCATGACGCGGGCAGGCCGGTCGTGCCGGTCAATCTGGCGATTTGCCCGCAGAACACCGGCGCGCGACGGCTGTTCGAGTTTGGCCTTGCGAGCAACCACGCGCGGCGTCTGTTCCAGACCACAGGTGGTCTCGATCACCATGGCTGGATCAACCGCATCAATTTCCCGTCCCGCAAGCCAGTTTCCGAGCGGGTTGAAGACTTCCTCGAGCTGTTAGAGGCTCTGGAGCCTCCAAATGCGTTCGTCGTCCGGCTGCTGGATCCGGATCACGAGAACTTTGCCGCCGTTCAGGAATTTTTCGATACGGTCGTTGAGCCAGTGCTTGAAGGCGATCTCGGCTACACCCTCACCGTCGTCGACGGCAAGAAGGCTTACGAGCATTCGCGTATCGACCAGGAAATCTTCGCTAGGCTCCACCGCAGCAGCGTCGTCATCGCCGACATCACCGGCGCACGCCCCAACTGCTTTCTTGAACTCGGATACGCTCTGGGCCGGGGTCTCCCGACGATGCTGACGGCGAAGGAGGGGAGCAACCATCCGTTCGATATTTACACGCTGTCCGGCTTCCACTGGAAAACAACGGGAGGGGCTGCCGAGCGGCGCCGGCTCTTTAGAGAGCACTGGGATGCGATCAGAACCCGGCCACCCCTCGTTCCCCTTGAGCCGCTGATCCCATGAGCGAGAAACACGAAGTCTTCATTTCCGTCGACGTCGAGACGGCTGGCCCCATTCCGGAGGAGTACAGCCTACTTTCGATCGGGGCCTGCCGGGTCGATGACGACACGAACGCCTTTTCGTGCGACTTGAAGCCGATCAACCACAATGCCGATCCCAAAGCGCTTGAAGTGACTGGACTGTCGCTGGAGGAGCTGGACCATAGGGGGCTCGACCCCATCGTGGGGATGCAGCGGTTCGAGGACTGGATCGTGAGAGCCGTAGGCGAGAGCGGGACACCCATCTTCATAGGGTTCAATGCCGCGTTCGACTGGTCATTCATTAACTACTACTTCCACAAGTTTATAGGTAGGAACCCGTTCGGCTTTGCAGCTCTCGACATCAAGTCCTTCTACATGGGCGCGACCAATTGCTCCTGGGCCGATACGCGCTCAAGCCAGATTGCTAAGCGTCTGAAGCCACAGCGCGTCGGCAATCATGATGCTTTGCATGACGCGAAATATCAGGCTGAGCTATTTCGGTTGGTGCTTCAAACACGCTGAACGGTGCAACTGTGGAGGATTAGGCCTCAAGGGGAGTAACCGGTGAATTGCTTATCGGTGATCTGGAATTCCGAACAAAACTCAATGCTACACTGGCAGCTGACCTTCGTCTGGCCGGTCCACAATCCCGTTCCTCAGCAGACCAGTACGAAGTCGTATACGGCATTGTGATTAAGTCGCAGAGACCAATCGAGCTGCCACTTTTCAGCAAAGTCTGCCTGCGACACGCGCGGCGGCGGTTGATCGGTTACGGCTATAAAGTGACTCTGAAAAAGAATAATAGGAGCACCTAGGAGCCACAAATGCGGTTTGATGAGTACGAGAAAAGTTACGGGACTGTCTACGCTGAGTTTGCCGAGACAGTAAAATTCATTTTGGAGAAAGCGTTTGGCCAGACGAGTGCAATTCCTCGGCCGCAATCGATCCAGTGCCGCGCGAAATCTGCGGCGAGCCTCAAGCCCAAGCTACAGGAACGCGGCCTTTTTGAATCAGAGTCTATTGAGACGGAAGTCAAAGACCGCCGGTGCCCGTCTGATTTTTTATACGAACACGGATGTCGATCGGTTCCTCAATTCGCGCCTGATACCCGATACTTTCGAGATTGATCGCGATGCAACGAAAATCCACCACCCTACCAAAGAGAATGAAGGTATTCGCTATCAGGCCATTCACTACACAGTGCGGATGAGTGAGGAGCGAGCGAAGCTACCAGAGTATGCAAAGTTCAAGGGGATGCGCTGCGAGATTCAGATTCAAACCATTCTGAGTCACGCATGGTCCGAGACCTCACACGACATTATTTACAAAGACAAACCCAGAGATGGCTTCGGCAGCAAGGCGAGGGACTCAATCACCAATCGCTTGAATCAGATCATGGACAAATATCTTCTGCCTGCTGGCTATGAGTTTCAACGTGTCCAGCACGACTATGAGCGCTTGCAACAGGGCAAGGAGTTGTTTGATCGCGATGCAATTCGGTCCGTGGAAGCAGCCAAAAGCAATAACGATCGGTACGAATTGCTTTCATCTCTTAAAGAGTATGTGCTGCCGAATTACGACGATATCCCCGCAATTTATGGCGACTTGCGTGACCCGCTGGTTGAGGCGGTGAAAGCGGCGCGGCCCACGATGGTCGAGCCAATCAAGACACCGTTCGGGGATGTTGAAGGGAAAACGGCGGCAGACGTTATCAATATTATTGTCGATATCTTCGATATCCTCAGATATGTAGATATTGAACATACCTTTTCCGCCCTGTGCGAAATCTATCGAGACGAGCCTAATCGTGACGTTCGGAAGCACATTCTCGATGCCATCACACATCTTGCCCACTATGATCTGGAGGTTTGGCGTCAGGTGGGATCGCAAGTTCAATTGGCGCTTGTCGGCGTCATTGAGCGCCTGGAAGCGAATGATCGTGTGAAGCTCCGCCCGCTGCTGATTACGGTTTGGAGCGAAATTCTGGAGCCCGACCTCACCGGCACATCGTGGGCGGCGGATTCCGTTACGTTGAGCAGGGGGGCATTGCCGCTATCGGAGGAGATTAAGGCCATCCGTGAGAAGGCAATGTCCGGTCTGTTTGATTTGTTTGGACAATCAATTTCGGAAAGTCAAAAGAGAGAGGTAATATCTATTCTTCAGAACGCTACGCGCGTTCCCTCGCAAGCGGCGTACTCGAATGAATTCCTCGCGCTGACCCTTGTGGATAACAAACGAATCGTGGACTTCTTGACTCAGCACGCGATGGAGCAATCCTATGAGTTGCTCGCACATCTCGAACATGTATTTCTTTATGACTACCGCCGCACCCGCGAGATTGCGGAAAATGAAAACGACCGGTTCGGTTGTAGTTCGGATGCCAAAGGCCTCATAGTGTCTATCGAGACATTCAGGGACAAAGTGAACGTTGACCAGCAATTCGTCCGATACAAGACGCTGGTCGGCTTCGAGTCCGTTTTTCATCCCCATTGGGAAGACGAAGATTTTGATTTTGGGGAGGCCGATATATTTCGGCATGAACGCGCAGGGGAATATATCGACGCGATTTCCGAAGCAACCGAGGATGAGTGGTATCGGGTGATTGAACGCTGTGCATCTACCAAATCGGATGACTTAGCGACATTCCCCGTCTTCGGCGAATTCCTTTACCGGTTGGCTAAGGCCAAGCCGAGTTTCGCTGCGAGATACCTGGCGCGTGCCGACGACAACGTCTTGCATTTCTTGCCCGCATTTCTTAACGGGTTGAATGACAGCGGTTCTGAAGAGGAATATCGAGCGGTCCTGACGCGTTACCTGGCGGATGGAAAGCATTTGGTCGCAATTGCCCGGCACTTTCGGAAAACCAGCACGGTTGTCAGTGTTTCGATCAAGGAGGTGCTGAAGAGGGCCATTGCAGCGAGTGATGATATTGCCGTTATGGAGTGCTTGGTTCTCGCGATCGAAAGACAAGAATCGCAAGAGCACGCCCTCGTCGAGGACGTGTTTGTACCGGCCATCAAATACCTCATCGGCCGGAAGGATGCGCGCTGGCTGCATGGAGCGTGGTATTTGCCAGCGGGTAAGACGTTTTTCTCAGCGCTTTCGGCCGATCACGCCAATCTGGTGCTGGATAGCCTGTTGTCACTGCCCAGGATAGAACACCATGCTGAAAGAATTCTAGTTTACATCGCTGGAACGCATCTGAAAGCCGTTTGGGAATTTTTAGGTCGCCGCCTGGCCGAAAAGCGCGAAGAAAAAGAGGAAAGTTACGAAGCGTTTCCGTACCAATTCCATGGGCTGGAGCAACCGCTCGGCATGAACGTTGAATTGGCGATAGGATCAGTCCGCAGCTTGTTTCGTGCTGGAGACCCGCTGTTTCGGTTTGATGGCGGGCGGCTCTTGAGCACCGCATTTCCGGCATTTCCCGAACCGTTTGCACAAAAGCTGAGTGACATGGCTGCGAATGGGTCGGATGACGACGTCGGGTTCGTTCTTGGGATACTTCAGAATTATAAGGGCGAAGCGCCGACGCACCCGGTGTTGAAGGCACTGGTCAATCGTTTGTCGGAGAACGATCCAAGACTCGCTCAAGTCGATATCTCCCTTCAAAATACCGGAGTCGTCGGCGGGGAATTTGGATTTGTGGAAGCCTTCCGCGAAAAGAAGGCGGTAATGGTCTCGTGGCTCGATGATCCTAGGCCCCGTGTGAAGGGTTTCGCAGCGGAATATATTCGCAGACTCGGCCAGCGAATTGCCTCCGAGCAACGTTCGGCAGAGCAAATGAAGGAACAGCGAAAGCGTGACTTCGAAACGGACACCGATGATTGACAGGTTGCCGACGCGGCAAGAGCTACTCGCTGGCAGCGTTTAGTTGAACGGGTCCCGCTTGAAATTTATGTCATTGAAAATGCAGCATAGTTTTCAATACATTGCCTTTTTGTGCGGCTCTATCATATTGATTCGTAAGTGGAAATAAGACACCTGCCTCGTACTGCGTGCAGCTCTGGCCTTGATTCACTGGTGAGTCGTCGGTAGCCAGGCGCATGCAAACAAAATCAGGGTGGCCGCTTGACCAGGTGTTCGAGTTCTTGGCGCGGAGCGCTTCTACTGTCACTGGGTGGTCTCGGCTGTTGGGCAAGAGGCTGGGTCTTTTCCAGAATGCGGCGAGCGGTCGGCGCTTCGGCACAGTTGGCATATCCGGCATCTCCAAGACCTGCCGGTGCAAGGAGTAGTCGTGACAGTGAAGCTTCGGGTGAGCCGCTGCCGATGTCGTAACCGGAGAATGCAAGCGCCAGACATTCGCCGAGCAGCTGCCTGCGCGTCGAGCCCGGGGCGGGTCGCTGAACTCGTTCAGCGCTTTGGCCATGGCACCGGCGGACGACTGGGAGAACGGTTGATGAAGCGCCTTGGCAATATGCCGGCCCCCTATACGCTGGCCGCCGTCTGCCCGGAAATCTGCTCTAGCTTGTCCCTGGAGAATGAGACGCACCTGGTTTCGATGACAAGTTGCATTGTTACGACGCGTCAACGGAGGTTCACTGGCGTTCGTCTCTCTGACCCCTACCTACGCGAGGTCAAGTCCCCGACGCTTTGACCCCAATGCTCACCACCACGGCTCTTTACCGCAGCAGCTTGGGTTGGTTTGAAGCCTGCTCCTGAAAGCCGACTCCGAAGGCCCTTCCTTCATCTCTCATGCAGCTTATGCACATTCAGTCAGATCGTATTGAACCTCCTGTTTGTGCGCCTGCGGCGCACTCTCATTCCAAGAGGGTCTGCGTCACTCTCGGTGCAAATCGCCCACGTTTAGCGGGATCATCCGGGCGCGAACCGTCACCGGCGTCCCTTGCGCCTGAAGATCTTGGAGAGTTTGTCGATACGAACTATGCCGTGAACTCGATCGGGCGCCACAGACGGGGCACGTCGCGTGATCCTGGCCGGTCACCGAAACGACCCAATCTGTCTCGTTCCACTCGACCGCCAGGACCTTCAGATTTG
>Ga0182024_10015594_pt1 | contig 14520 bp, 14 predicted proteins | sample P32metaG_FD_120480 | JGI IMG/M metagenome (GOLD analysis project Ga0182024, IMG submission 120480) | Permafrost microbial communities from Stordalen Mire, Sweden - P3-2 metaG (Illumina Assembly) | ecosystem: Environmental > Terrestrial > Soil > Wetlands > Permafrost | place: Sweden: Stordalen... | reverse complement strand
TCGATCGCGGCTGTGATTCCGTCGTTGGTGGCTCTGAGCAGCCAGCGGCGATTCTCTGCTGCGCGCATCCGTGCCAACAACAGGTGCTGCTCGCGCGCGGCGCTCCTACCGAAATAGCCGTCGTTAGAAATATTGACCAGCAAATTCGCGCCGCGTTTCGCGAACTGGCGGACTTCGGCCGGGAACGCCGACTCATAGCAGATGAATACGCCCATGCTGTGACCGTTCGTAGGGAAGACAACGATGCGAGTGCCGGGCGCGAAGTCGCCGGCTTCTTTGGTGATGCGATTCACGAAGCTGAATAATCGGGGCACATACTCGCCGAACGGCACCAGGTTGATCTTGTCGTAACGATCCTCCAGATCGCCCGAGGGACGGAGAAGCACGGCGGAATTGAGCGGCTCGCCTTGCGGCGTCTCACCCACCGTTCCGAACAAGAAATAGGAATGAGTATCGCGGGTCAGGCGAGCTGCTTCCTCGCGAAACGTGGAGTCCTGATAATAGTAGAGTGGGCCTGGCGTTTCCGGCCAAAGGATCAGCCGCGCGCCCTCACGGAGCGCCGCTTCGCGCGATATCGTTATCAGGTGGTCGCGCTCGTGGCCGGCGGAAGCTAGCGTCCATTGTTCGTCTTCAGACATGTTGGGCTGAATGGCGACGGCGGTTTCCGTGCCTCTGGCTGGCGTCGGAAGGTCGGGCAACAGCAGCAGCGCGGGAGTTACCGCGAGCCAGTACAATTCGCGGCGATTGCGGTGCAGGATCAATACCGCAACGGTCGTGCCCAGCAACGCGAACAGGAACGAGATTCCGTAGACGCCTAGAAATGGCGCCAGCCGGAGCGGCAGCGCCATATCGATTGCGGCATTGCCCAAGTCAAGCCACGCGAAACCGAAAGTAGCGTGCGTGCGTTCGATGCCGGTCCACAGCGCTGCGATGGCGGGAATCGCGTACGGCTTTCTGAGCAGTATGGCGGCAAACAAACTGAACACGCCCAGGTGGATCGCCTTCGCGACGGAAAACAACACAAAAGTTCCCCATCCGCCCCAACGTCCCATGCCTCCGTGGTATTCCAGAACGAATTGAATCCAGTAGCAGACGCCAAACCAGTACACGAATCCCGCGCACTCGCCGAGCAGGAATCGCCGGAGCGGGCGGGTTTCGCGGGAAAGCGCGATCAGCAGTGGAGTCAGTGCGAGGGGCGCCAGCCATGGCAAGCCGGTGTTACCTAGCGCGGGGTTGGGAAAGGTAAGAACCAGAAGCACCGCAGAGAGCAGCGCGAGGGCGAAGTTAAGCAGTGACTCGGGTGGCTTCTTCATTCACCAGGTCGGCCATGTAGGAGCTGCGAACCAGCGGACCGCTGAATACCATCTTGAATCCGATGGCGAGGCCGTGCTCGCGATAGGCGTCGAACTGATCGGGCGTTACATAAGATGCCACTGGCAGGTTGCGGCGCGTGGGTTGCAGATACTGGCCGATGGTGGCAACGTCGACGTTCGCGCCGCGGAGATCGCGCAAGAGCTCCTCCACTTCGCTTGGTTCCTCGCCGAGACCCACCATCAATCCGGATTTCGTGAGCACATCCGGACGGTAGGTTTTTGCGAACCGAAGCACATCCAGGGACTGCTGGTAATCAGCTTGAGGGCGAACGCGCCGGTATAGCCGCCTGATGGTCTCCATGTTGTGATTGAAAACGTGGGGACCAGAGTCCAGAACGCGAGCCACAGCGTCCAGATCGCCGCAAAAATCGGGAGTCAATACCTCAATGCGAGCGGAGGGGAGCGCTTTGCGAACTTCGCGCACTGTTTCAGCAAAATGCCGGGAGCCGCCGTCCGGGAGATCGTCGCGGTTCACAGACGTTATCACTACGTAGCGCAGTTTCCAGCCGGCTGCGGCGCGCGCGACGTTGGCCGGTTCGTTGGGGTCCAGCGTAAACTCCTGCTTGTGCGGAGATCCCTTGGGCACGGAGCAGAATCCGCAACCACGCGTGCAGAGATTGCCGAGGATCATGAAGGTGGCCGCGCCGCGGCTGAAGCATTCGTGAAGGTTTGGGCAGCGCGCTGATTCGCAGACCGTGTGCAAGTTCAGGCCGCGGATTTCCGCTTTGAGAGCGTGCACCGCCGGAAAATGCGTGGTGCTTTTGCGAAGCCACTCCGGCAAGCGAGGCTGCGCGGGTGGCCGCGGCTCAAGTTGGACAAGCTGTTGGGGGAACGAGTCGAGCGCCAATTCAGTATCTTTTTATGATCGAATGCGTAAACCCGGCCGCTTCCAGTTTGGTCCGTGCTTCCGCCTGCGTGCCACTATCCGGAAACGGACCCACCAGAACGCGGAAGACGCCTTCCTTGGATGCGGGCGTCACCAACACATGGAAGCCTTTCTTAGTGAGTGCTTCGCTGATGATCTCGGCACCCGGACGTGAAGTCGCGACAACTTGCCAGTATTGGCCTGCGGCCGGCTCATTCGTGATGGAAGCCAGTCCAGCGGCAGGAGGTCCCACGGCCGCGGGCTTCGACTTCGCAGGAGCAACTGGCGTAGGTTTGACGGGTGCGGGCGCTGGCGCGGCCTGTTCGGGGTGCGTGGTGGCCGGCTGGGATGCCGCGGGTTTTGTTTCCGCTGGTTTCGTTTCTGGTGGAGTAGCCGGCGGTTCCTGCGCGGATGTGGCGGGATTGGAACTAGCTGGCTGCGACTCCGCTGGCGGAGTTTCCACAGCCACGGTCTTGCCGCCGTTGTGAGCGGCCTCCGCGGCGGGGGCGGCCGAGTTACGGCCCACGATGTACCCCATGGAGAAAAACACGCCCAAGAGAACCACCACGATCAGAAAGACACTGATGAGCTGCCGGTTCCCAAGTATTAATTCAAATTCGCCTTCGTCGCTCTTAGCCAAGATCCTTAACCTTCCTGCTTCTTGCCGCCCAGACCATCGAGAGCACGCCCTAAAGACGAGAATATATCGATAGGCAGCGGGAACACAACCGTGGTGTTCTTCTCGGACCCGATTTCGACCAGTGTCTGGAGATATCGGAGCTGGATGGCGGCGGGCTGCTTCTGGATTAGCTCAGCGGCCATAGCCAGTTTCTCGGCGGCCATGTACTCGCCCTCAGCGTGAATGATCTTAGCGCGGCGCTCGCGCTCGGCTTCGGCCTGCTTGCCGATGGCGCGGATCATCTGATCGGGCAAGTCTACCTGCTTTACCTCTACCACCGTCACCTTCACGCCCCAGGGCCCGGTGTGTTGATCGAGCACGGATTGCAGGCGGAGGTTGAGTTTTTCACGCTGGCTGAGCAGTTCGTCCAACTCAACTTCTCCCAGCGCGCTGCGCAACGTGGTTTGCGCCACCTGCGAGGTGGCATACAGGAAGTTTGTTACTTCGAGAACAGCCTTGGTGGGATCCATAACACGGAAATAAACCACCGCATTCACTTTGACCGTGACGTTGTCACGCGTGACGACGTCCTGCGGTGGAACCTCCATGGCCTCGATGCGCAACGAAATACGCACCATGCGGTCGATTGGCGCGAAAACCAGAATCACGCCCGGTCCCTTGGGTTGTGGCAGAACGCGGCCCAAACGGAAGACTACTGCGCGTTCGTACTCGGCCAGAATCTTGATGGACGAGAACAAGTAAATGAGGATGATCAGGACGGGGATCAGAATAACCAGGTCGGGCATGGGGCCTCCAGAGTCATTTCACTATACATCGGCGGCGCGTAGCATGGGGGAACTGTCGCGTTAAGATGGGTCTCGTGAAACGGCGCGGTTGAAGGGAATTGTTCCGCCGGAGTATCCGGAGTGAAGGCGCAGAAGGCAGTAAGCAGGCGGCAGGGTGCCGTGAAACGTCAAGCTTCAGGGGCAATTATTCTCAGGATCTCGGTTTCATCGATTTGCAGCTTCCGAGCAAGTGCGGCCGCGTTCGGTATGATCCAGTATGGGGAGTCGGCATCGAACGGCGCTGGATGGCGGCTCAGGTTATATATTGTCTTAGCGCACACCTCCTCGAACGAGTACTGAGCCTGGAGAAGCTTGTCGCCTCTGCGGTCGGCGTCCAGCGTCTTGTGTCTTATTCGGTCAAATAAGGCGTGGGCTCGTTGCCAGCGTGCCCGCTCTGCCGAGAGCAGTCCCATTAGCTCGTCCATGCTCCTGCGGTCTGAGCAGCGTGGCGCGAACCACTCAAGCAACCGTTGCATCGCGACAATGATGTTGTCACTCTTCATTACGAGGCCAAACTGGCCTCAACTCACCAAGCAGCGTATGCGAGCGCTTGACGAATGTCTTCGTCCTCGAGATAAGGATATGCACGGAGAATCTCGGCATTGGAGTGCCCGGCCGCGATGAGGCCCACAATTGTCCCGACGGTGACACGCATGCCGCGAAGGCAGGGTTTGCCACCCATGACTTCGGGATTGCGAGTGATACGATCGAGGTTCGGCATACAGGCGTCCCTTAAATTGTACAGTACCCGCTCCATTAGCGCCCGGCAAGAATTTTTCCGGTGACACGGCAAGATTACTGTGGTACCTTAAGAGACTGGGCAGTCTGTGAAGGACTACATCGCGTTAACTAAGCCGCGAATCACCTGGCTCATTTTGATGAGTACAGGCGTCGGATATTTCTTCGGCGCGCGCGGCGGTTGGCACTGGCTGACGCTGCTTCACACCATCATCGGTACCGGGCTGATTGCTTCCGGCACTGCCGCGCTGAACCAATGGTACGAACGCGCGGCCGACGCCAAGATGAAGCGGACGCAGGCGCGTCCTTTGCCTTCTGGGCGGCTTTCCGCCAGCAACGCGCTGATTTTCGCGATCCTCATTTCGGTGGCTGGGTTCATTGAATTGTTTGTCGCCGTGAACGCGCTGACCGGCTGGCTTGGACTTTTCACACTGCTGAGTTATCTGTTCATCTACACGCCGCTCAAGCAGCGCTCGCCGCATTCCACAACCATTGGCGCGATTCCAGGCGCGATGCCGCCGCTCATCGGTTACGCGGCCGCAAGCGGAACATTGACGTGGGACGCCTGGATCTTGTTTGCGATTCTCTTCTTCTGGCAGTTCCCGCATTTCTACGCGATCGCATGGATGTATCGCGAGGATTACGAACGCGCCGGAATCCGAATGCTTCCCGTTGTCGAGCCGGACGGAGAATCCACCGCGCGCCGGATTCTGCTGTATTCGCTGATCCTGATTCCTATCAGCATGATTCCGAAATTTCTCGCCATGACTGGCAATCTGTACCTGGTCGGCGCTCTAGCGCTAGGCCTGTTCTTTTTGTACGCGGGCGTGCGGGTGAGCTTCGATCGAACGCGGCAACAGGCTCGGCGCGTCTTGCTTGCGTCCGTAGTCTACCTGCCGATTTTGTACGGTTTGATGCTCTTCGATCGTCCGGCATGAAGCTTGTAGTAGTCCTCACGCTTATTCTTGCGTTGGCAGCTTGCATTCATCCGGCCAGTTCTCTGCCGGTGTATTATGACGTGCCCCAGTTCCAACTGACCGCGCAGGATGGGCAACCGTTCGACAGCAAAGTGCTGGCGGGCAAGATCTGGGTTGCGGATTTCATTTACACCACTTGTCCTGGCCCTTGCCCGCGCATGACGTCGCAGATGCATGAAGTGCAAAATGCGATTCTGAAGATGCCGGACGTCAAGCTGGTATCGTTCACCGTGGACCCCGCGCGGGACACACCGCAAGTTCTGGCCGTGTACGCAAAGGTGCATGGGGCTTCGCCCGAGCACTGGTATTTCCTGACTGGGCCTCCCTCCGCTTTGCAGAAACTGGATCGGGATACTTTCAAGCTCGGGAACATCGGCGCGACACTCGAGCACAGCACACGGTTTGTGTTGGTGGACCGGAAATCGCGGATTCGCGGATATTACGATACGTCCGAATCGCAGTCCATTCCGAAGCTGATCGAGAGCGTTTACGCGCTCGCGCGGGAAAGTTCCTGATGGACATCCATACCTTACCGGCGGTGAATGCCACGCTCAATGGAACTGCGGCCGTACTGCTGGTTACCGGCTACACGTTGATCCGGCGCAAACAGATTCAGGCTCACAAACGGGTGATGTTGACCGCGTTCGCGGTGTCGGTTGCGTTTCTGATTTGTTATGTGATCTATCACGCGCAGGTTGGGTCGGTGCACTATCCGAAGACTGGTCCCATTCGCGTGGTGTATTACACGATTCTAATTACACATACGTCGCTGGCTTTGACGGTTCCCGTGCTGGCGGTGATTACGCTGCGGCGCGGTCTCAAGGGCGATTACCAGCGCCATCGTCAAATCGCACGGTGGACGTTTCCGATTTGGTTGTACGTCAGCGTGACGGGCGTCGTTGTGTATTTGATGCTGTATCAGCTGTAGGGCAAGCCTCCGGCTTGCTGGGCAAGTCAGAGACTTGCCCTACTTCTGCCTAGAACGAGAACCTGGATCCTACTTGGAACGCGCGGGGGCCACCGGTGCCGAAAGTGCCTCCGGCGCGGCCGCTGGGTTGTCCGAAGCCCGTATCCAAAAGATTGCTGTCGTAGCCGGTGGGGTTCGAGAAATTGAAAACATTGAAGCATTCCCCGAAGATCTGCAGCTCGTATCGCTCGCGGTACTTGAAGATTTTCGTCACGCGGATGTCCTGCGAGTTGAAGTCGTGGCCGAACTGGTAGTCGCCGGTGGGAACTGCAATGTGCGGGAACGTCTGACTTGGATTGGGGCCAGCCTTGCCCGCGTAAGTTTGATTGTATTGGTTAATCAGGTTCACCAGGTCACCCGCACCTAGTCCGAAATTGAATAAGCTGCCGCCCATGCCGGGCAACGGGAAGCCGTTGACGCCGCTGCCGGTGAGATCGACGCCAGGGATGGTCGGCTGGAATGGGCCTCGGCTGGTGTAGCTTGAAATAAACGAGAACTGGAACTTCCAGGGAAGATCCACAGTGCCGCTGACGTTGAGAATGTTGTGCGGCGCCTGGGGTCCCCAATACTGGAAGAAATTATAATCGTTGTAAATTCCGTTGATACCCATCTGAGACTGCAAGGCGTAGGAAATCTGCGTCTGGAGGCGGCGCGAGAATCGTTTATTTGCCTTGACGAGCAGCGCCTTATAGTCGGTCCGGCCGCCGCTGAAGATGACGCCCACGCCGCCGTTGGAGCAGGGAGCGTTGGGGACCAGCTCCTGGGCGGAGGAGCAAATGGGGATCACTGGAGTCTGGACGCCGTTGGCATAACGATAAAAGAAATTCTCGTCGACGTCGCGGATGGTTTGGTGCAGGAAGAGGCGATACACAGCGTCGGCGCTGATGGCCCAATCCTTAGTCAACTGCCGTTGTACGCCGAGGCTGAAATGGTTGGCCTTGCCGGGCGTGTAGTTGGGGGAGATCAGCTCGGTTCCGGTCTTGAACAAGCCGATAGTAGTCACCGCCAAGTTTGTGTTGTTCGGATTGACGCCAAGCTGCTGGATGAAAGCCTGGCGTACGGCGGGTAGGATGTACTCCAGGAGCGCGCCGTTAAACGGCGTCGGGCTAGTAAAATTGAGCGCTGTTCCCTCTGGGACACCGGGAATTCCGGGAATCGGATTGGGAACAATACTGCCCGGCAGGTTGAGATAGCCGGACCCGAGTGGGCTCAAGTAGGAACGCTCGATCAGCCGCAACTCGATGTCGATGGTGTCATAGTACACGCCCGCTCCACCGCGGATTACGGTCTTATTATCTTTCCAGGGCGACCAGGCAAAGCCAAGCATGGGAGAGAAATGTTTGTAATCATGCAGCTCGTGCCCCAGGCCACCAGCGCCGAAAATCGGTGCGAGCCATGCCGGTTTGACCAGGTCGTGGTTCAGCGCATTGCTCTCGAAGTTCCAACCTAATCCGTAGTTGATTGTGAAGTTCGGTTTGATCTTCCAGGAGTCTTCCCAATAGAAGTGGAAGGTGTTGTCGCGTTCCGCGTTGGCCTGCTGGAACGGCGGCGGCTGTTCGTTGTTGCCGACGCTAAAATCCCAGCTCATCAAGGGGAGTTTCAGAATGTCGGCCAGGGTGGTATAGGTCTTCGGAAGCAAGGGCAGCAGTTCGGGTGCAAACTGGGCCACCTCTTCCGGCGAGTACAGCGTCATGGCGGCCGGCTCGTCGATGGTGTAGGTACCGGTTCCCTTCTGATATTCCCACTCGCCGCCCATCTTCATCCGGTGTTTGCCTTTTTGCCAGGTGAAGTTATCGGCGCTGATGTAGCGGCGCAGCACTCGGGATTGCGGAGTATTGGTTTGATTGCCGAAGGAAAGCCCGGTTCCGTCCACATTGATGTTGGGGCCATCCAAACCTATGCAATTGGGGCATTGGGCAGCGGACGGAAGGTTGTTCCGATTGCTCCAGTAGGTCATGGAGAACCGGGCCTCGTTCACAATGGCGGGTGTAAAGCTGCTGATCAATGAGAAAACGCCGGAATCCGCCCAATTAATGTTGCTCACCCAGGCGGATGGCAATTGATTCGAGGAGCGCGGCGCGAAGCTGTTGTTCCCGTCATGGGAGTAGCGGAGAAACGCGTTGTTCTTGCTGTTAATGCGATAATCGATGCGCTCGGTGAGCGTGGTGCCGACATAAGGGCTGGCCGCGACGGTGGAGAAGGCCTGGAACAAAGGGTCGGTGGGGAGCGGCGCGTAGACCCCCTTCTGATTATTGTGTTCGATGCTGGAAAAAAAGAACAACTTGTCTTTCTTAACCGGGCCGCCGATCCATCCGCCGGATTGCCTCCGGGCGAAGAAGGGATTCTCATCAATAGGATTGCGCTGGAGGTTCGGGTAAGCCGCCATGTTGTGATCGCGGAAGAAGAAGAACGCGCTGCCATGAAATTCGTTTCCGCCAGACCGTGTGACGACATTGACCGCTCCTCCGGCGCCCAGGCTGGTGGAAAGGTCGAAGTTCACGCTGGATATCTGGAACTCCTCGACGATTTCCTGGGAGAAGTTTTGTTGCGTGCCACCGGTGACTGAATCGCGGACCGTGGCGCCATCGACGGTGATACGAGTCAGGTCGGAGTCGGCTCCCAGGATGGACACGTCGAAAGCGCGATTATATTGGCCCTGGCTATTGGCCGACACCGTAACGCCCGGCTCGAGCATCGCCAGTTGCAGGAAGCTGCGTCCATTCAAGGGGAGGTTCTCGATCTGTTGCCGGGTGACGGTACCTTCGATGGCATGGCTTTCATATTCGATTTGCGGTGTAGCCGCCTCCACCGTGACGATGTCCTTGGAGGCGCCGACTTGCAGGTGGAGATCAACCGTAGTCAGGGCGCCAACGGTTATCGTTGCTTCGCGCAGCAACGTGCGGAAGCCAGCGACCTCAGTCTTGACCTCGTAAGTGCCGGCCGGCAGAGCAGAAGCGTTGTAGAGACCCGCCGCGTTGCTGGTGACGTTTCGGACCAGGCCGGTATCTTTGTTGGTGATTGTAACCTGAGCGTTAGGAATGACGGCGCCAGATTCGTCAAAAACCGTTCCAGAAACATCGCCGACTGGCGCCTGCGCCAAGCCGGCCACCACCAAACCAAATATCAGAAGCACAGACAACGAACATAGTTGCAGTGACGCTTTCATGACGGGTCCCCCAAGCCTTTCCTGAGCGAGAATACAAGGTCTAAGAAATACTTTCACAACTCAGCAGTACTGTCAAGAGGTCTGAAGGCCTTCTAGGGCTTTGGCCCTAGGCGGCCTTCGGCCCGAATTCGAGGAAGTCGATGAATTCAGGAAGTCGAGGAAGCTAGGATGCGGTGGATATAAGCTTCCAAAAAGCGGCTAACTTCTTCTAAAACAATAGTCTGTTCTAGTGTTTCCGCGTACCCAAGGTCCTGGGCCAGGATTAAGTAGTAGCGAGACTCCTCAAGGGAGCCTTGGGCAATGTTTAGTAGGCGAGCTTTGTCGGCTACGCCTCTGCGCTTGAATCCTTCGGCTATGTTGGCCGCAACAGACACCGCAGCTCTTTGCATTTGGCAGGTCAGTCCGTACGTTTCCTGTTTAGGAAAGCTAGCAGTCAGCCGATAGACTGCTAACGCGAGCTGGTGGGCTTTCTGCCATACCAAAAGGTCCTTAAAAGTTCGAGCTGGTTCACGCACCACCACCTATAGTAAAGAAAAGAGCCCTTCCTCTCTTCCTCGACTTCTTGAATCCATGAATTCTTGGATTCGTTATCCTAGTCTGGTGCCTCAAGTCTCCAAACTTACATCAACCACTTCCGCCGGCGGATGCGCTTCCAAGCTGAGTCCTAAAATTTTGGACCAGGTGCTGGCCCGGATTCCACGCTGGCCGAATGAGAACGTTCTGGTTGGTTTCGACACCGCCGACGATGCCGGGGTTTACAAGCTGACGCCGGAGATCGCGCTGGTGCAGACTGTGGATTTTTTCAGTCCGGTGGTGGACGATCCGCATACCTTTGGAGCCATCGCCGCCGCCAACGCTCTGAGCGATGTTTATGCCATGGGAGGGCGGCCAATCTCCGCGCTTTCGATTCTGGCATGGCCGGCCAACGGCGACCTGGAGGTGCTGGCGGAAATTGTCAAAGGCGGTGCGGAGAAGGTACGTGAGGCCGACTGTTCGATTCTTGGTGGCCACAGCGTCGCCGACAACGAGATCAAGTTTGGATACGCTGTCACTGGTTTGATACATCCGGACCGTATCAAGACCAACGCCGGAGCGCGGCCGGGCGATGTGCTGGTGCTGACGAAACGCCTTGGGACCGGCGTCATCTCAACGGCGTTGAAGCGCGGGATGGCCAAGGAGGCCGACGTGGAAGGCGCTGAAAAATCCATGTTGACGCTGAACCGCGCGGCCTGCGAGGCGATGCTTTCCTTCGACGTGCACGGCTGCACGGACGTGACCGGTTTTGGTCTCATTGGTCACGCGCGCGAGATGGCACTCGCGAGTCACGTGACCATCGAGATCGACCCGCGCAAACTTCAGTTTCTTCCCGGCGCTGTCGAATATGCCAGCCAGGGGGCGATTCCTGGTGGTTTGAAGAACAATCGCGAGTTTGCGTCCTACTGCGTCGAGGGGCAGTCAGAATTCGACGATCTGCTCTACGATCCGCAGACTTCCGGTGGGCTGCTGATTTCGCTCTCTGAAGAGGATGCGGAGGGCCTCGAACGCAAGTTCCCCAGCGCGTATCGAATGGGGCGAGTTACAGAGAAATCACGGAAACCGATCCGCATCCTGTGACTAACAATCCAATCATCGTGGCTCTTGATTTTGAGGATGCAACCCAGGCGCGTGCACTGATCTCGCGATTGGGCGGCGCATCGGATTTCTACAAGGTCGGGATGGAGTTGTACGCATCGGAGGGCATGCAATTCGTGCGGGAGCTGACGGAAGCGGCGAAGCAGATCTTCCTGGATCTGAAGCTGTACGACATCCCCGAGACGGTGAAGCGCGCTACCGCGCAGGTGGCTAAGACCGGCGCGCGTTTCCTTACCGTTCACGGCAGTAACGCCGTAATGCGCGCTGCTGTAGAAGGGCGTGGCGCGTCGCGGCTTGGTCTGCTGGCTGTGACCGTACTGACCAGCTTTGACCGCGAGGACCTGGCCGAGCTCGGCTATCCGGCGAGCATTGAGGATCTGGTGGCGTTGCGCGTTAAGAATGCGATGGCGGCAGGCATGGACGGCATTGTCTGTTCGGCCAGGGAAGCCGCGGCAGTGCGGGCTCTGGCGGGACCAGGGGCGATTCTGGTGACGCCCGGAGTGAGGTCCGAGAGCGCGGCCGTGGGTGATCAGAAACGGGTGGCTACTCCTGCGGAAGCTATTGCCGCGGGGGCAGATTATTTGGTGATTGGCCGCGAAATTACTCGAGCGGCGGATCCGCGGGCCGAAGCTGTGCGGATTCTTGGTGAAATGAATTCATGAATTCAGAATTCAAGGAAGTCGAGGAAGAAGGAAGGGCGTCTCCTTCCTAAAAACCGGGAAGCCGCGGCGGCAGCCGCATCCTGCTTCCTCGACTTCTTGAATCCATTGAATTCCTTGGATTCGGGTTATTTCGACTCGGTGGTGATTCCGCCGGCCGCTTTCGCCGCTTCTTTGGCCGCTTTCATCTTCTTGGTATCGAGCGCCTTCTGGACCCAAACATCGGCCCTTTCCACGTCGGCTTTGTACTGCTCCGGTGTGTCGTCGAGATCGGCCTTCTCGCGGATCAGCAGGTTCATGTAGGCCATGGCGTCATCGTACTCATGGTCGATCTGGAGCGCCTTGTCCAAATTCTTCATGCCGTCGTCGACTACCGCGGCGTACTTCTCGTTCAGCTCGGCCTTGACCTTTTTATCCTTGAGCGGGCCAGGCTCTTCCGGTTTCATGCCCAGGTCGGCGCGAGCCTTCATCCAGGCGGCATACCACTTCACCCAGTCGATCACCGCCAGGCTGTAGAAGCCTTCCTTGTTTTGCGGATCGGCCGAGATGAGTTTCAAGTACCACTCTTTGGAGTCGTCCAGTTTCTTCAGCTTCTGATCCAGATCCGGCATGCCCTGAGCTTGTTGGTAGCTCAAGGACGCAAGAGACGCCAACGCAGTAGTATCGTTGGGGTGGTTCTCAAGAACCTTGATAAACTCTTCCTTGGCCTCCTTGGCCAGTTGCATGTTGTCCGGCGACTCGGCCCCGGGGATGTATTGGCTCATGTAGGCCGTGGCGAGAAACAAGCGGCCGTTAATGTTGGTGGGATCCAGTTGGACCGCCTCCTTGAAGAACTCCACGGCATCGGCGTACCTGGCACTTTTATAGGACTGAATGCCCTTGTTGAGCCGATCGCGCGACTTCAGCTTGTTGCACCCGGTGGTGAACAGAAGCAACAGTCCGATTCCCAGTACGAATAATTTGCTCTTCATAGGTTTAGATATTGAACAGGCGCGCTCAACCGCGCACTTTCCCTTCCGTCCCCTTGCTGACGCGCGGGGCTGTTTGTCCCCTTGCTGACGCGCGGGGCTATTGACCGGCCTCAATCTTGGGGGTCATCAGACCGATCTTATCGATGGCCGCTCCCTTGGCGATGTCGATGGCCTTGGCCACGGTCTCATATTCGAGATCCGGATCGGCCTTGACGAAAACGATCCGCTCGGCTCGGGTCTTGAAGATCTGCTCCAAGCGTGGCCCGAGTTTGTCTAGGTCGGTGTCCTCATTATTGAGGTGCATCCGTTTATCCTTGTCGATGACGATCACCACCGTTCGATCCTGATCGGGAGGAGGTGGTTTCGACTTGTCGGGGGGTTGAGGCGCCAATGCTTCCAGACCATGCGGCGTTAAAGGCGTGATGACCATGAAAATGATCAGCAGCACCAGCAGCACGTCAATCAGCGGCGTCATGTTGATATCTGATTTGGGTCCGCTCTGGTCCCCACCCACTGCCATTGACATAAATTAGTTCCCTCGTTCCTCTGTCACTCGTTCTTCGGTTCCTCGGTTCTTCAGTTCTTCCGTTCTTCAGCCCTGAACCGATGAACTGAGGAACCGAAGAACTGAAGAACAGTTTTCCTACTGTCCCCCGGCGTTGATCGGGGTCGCTTTGTTATTCTTCACCGGAATCAACTCCGTGATTAATCCAATTTGATCCACACCAGCGGCGCGAACGTTGTCCACAACGTCTTCCACCACGCCGTAGCGGGCCCGCGCGTCGCTCTTGATGAATACTGTTTTGTCCACTTTATTCGTCAGCAGATCCTTTACCTTCTCCGGAAGCTGATCGGGGGTGATACGGAGATTGCCGGGGCTCAGGAAAACACCCCCATTGCGCGTCACCGAAATCAGCACAGCATCTTCCTTATCCGCCGCCTGCATGGTGACTGGATTGTGGGTGCGCACCAAATCGATCGGTTGGCCTTTGGTGAGCATGGGCGTGATGACCATGAAGATGATCAGCAGCACCAACATGACATCCACCATGGGTGTCACATTGATGTCGGCTACCGGAGGCGGAGCTTTTTGCAATTTCATATCGAACTCCTTCTTAGGGTGAGGGCATGGACGGGATCGAATCCCGGCTCACACCCTCTCACCCGAACCAATTCAACTCGCTGACTCTCCAATCTACTTAGAAACGGTCCGCTGCGTTCGCTTCAAGAAGTAGTCGATCAACTCCGAACTCGAGTTGCCCATCTCGACGTCGAACGCCTCAATCCGATTGGTGAAGTAGTTGTACATCCACACCGCTGGGACGGCCACAAAGAGACCGACGGCGGTGGTTACCAGGGCTTCGGAAATACCGCCGGCGACCGCGCCCAGACCGGTAGACTTCTGCGTTGCGATGCCCTTGAACGCGTTGATGATGCCTACCACCGTTCCGAACAGTCCGACGAACGGTGAGGTAGAACCGATGGTTGCGAGACTGCTGACGCCTCGCTTCAATTCGGCGTGGACGATAGCCTCGGCGCGTTCGAGAGCGCGTTTGGACGCCTCAATCTCTTCTCCGGAAATATCCGAGCTCAATTGATGTGCCCGGAATTCCTGGAGCCCCGCCACTACAACTTTCGCCAGATGGCTCTTGCTATAGCGGTCGGCGATCTTGATGGCCTCATCCAGCTTGCCTTCGCGCAATGCGCC
>Ga0182024_10015593_pt1 | contig 14522 bp, 17 predicted proteins | sample P32metaG_FD_120480 | JGI IMG/M metagenome (GOLD analysis project Ga0182024, IMG submission 120480) | Permafrost microbial communities from Stordalen Mire, Sweden - P3-2 metaG (Illumina Assembly) | ecosystem: Environmental > Terrestrial > Soil > Wetlands > Permafrost | place: Sweden: Stordalen... | reverse complement strand
CAATCCTTTGTCTACGAAAGTTCATCTGATTCATCAAAGGCACATCTGATATTAGGATGCACATTAGCTGGGTGTCTAAATAAAATCCAGGAATTCGCGGTCACAAGCCTGGTGCCTGGAGCAGGAAAGCAATCCTTTGTCTACGAAAGTTCATCTGATTCATCAAAGGCACATCTGATATTAGGGAAAGCAACTATGGAACATCCATCATCGTACATGGATTCCTGTGCTCAGGCACCAGGGTTGGTGTATCGGATATGGAAAGGATTCCTTCGTCTCCGAAGGTTCATCTGATTCATAAAAGGCACATCTGATATCAGGGAGAACAAGGGCTGGGAGCCTAAAGAAGATACCAGAATTCCTACCGAGGTCACTGCGTTCCAAGTCACCGCACCCACCGATGTCACCGCGTTCGAAGTGAACGCACCGAAGTCACCGCACACACACACACACCAGATTTCCAACAACGCAACGGGGATATACTCCTCGCTCCCTCGCTCGCTCCCATTGCCAAACAGGTCATGTCCGAGGTACGCGTCGTACATACTCTAGATGACGCGCGGAATAACTCAAGTGAGTCGGTGTAATGCTGCTGTACTGTTGCGACACGACATGGTATATGTACGGATGGTGGACTATTGTACCAGGTGCATGGAATGAGATGGAAAAAACGAATTACCGCCTCCCCGACACAGGGTAATCAAAACAAACTACTTATAACACCCCCGCGGTGCGGAGCGTCGGGATCATGGACCTGGGATAAATGTCGGACGGGAGTGTGGTGTATTACTGCCATGGGTGACAGCGGCGGTGACGGTGATGGTATTGTTGATGGGAAAGGAGGGAATGGAGCAGAAGGGAGTGCGATACCGGTCTCAGGCGGGGGGGGGGGAGGCCAGGGGGCTCAAACTCGGTGAATATCTGACGGCTACAATTCGGTTATTATACTTTCTATAGGAATAAATCCTTCCTCCGAAATCCATGTATGCATACAACTCGCTCTCCCGCCTTCCCCCCCGGGGAAAACAATACATATATCCAGTCCTTCAAACATTGCGCACTCCCTTCTCAGGGTATATATATGCACTTCATCAAGGCCCGTCTCAACTCGAGTGCCAGCAGTACCCCCTCAAAAAAGTTTTCCTCACTGACCCGTACAAAATCGATGGGAATCCCCACCTCGGAAAGACCCCTGCGCATCAATTAACCCACGAAACCACATCGCGTTCCCGAGATGGTACCAGCACACAATCCCGTTTCATCATCTTTCGAGGGTCGCTAAGATTCCACACCTGATAATACCCCGTTCGTATGTCCGCAAAGCGAGATATGGCTAGAAATATATGTATAATTAATGTCAGACAAGAATGACGATGCCAAAGATGATTGTCCTGAAGCAGTGGAGTTGCCCGTGTTATTGCGCTTCAAGAGACCGTGGACTTAGCTCTATTCAGCGACGGAAGCTGTGAAAGGCATGGAGGGGGGAAATAGAATCTGAATGGTTTTACACCTGGCGGGCGCGAGGAATCGGGGGCGGGGCGTGTAGTCTGGTACCACGGGATCGGAGCGAGGAAGCGGGAGGGTGCGGAAAGTAAAATTCAATGAATTCAACCATACACTTCAGCTGGCAGGACCTTCCGATGTAGTCTCGTACCCAGACCTACCGGTTGATTGTACCTTCGGTACGGTCTGCTGGTACCACGGGAGGTAGCGGGAGGGTGCGGGAACATCGAAAGTAGAATTCAATGAATTTATAATTAGTTTCGCTGGTCGGAGCGGCCTTCGGATACATTATCCGACTAAAAGAATAAAGATATGCAGAACTATAATGCTTGAGTTATTCAAGCTTCTTTAAAGTCAGATGCGCGTGTGTCCGCTGCCGACTGCTACATACCTCCCGCATCAGAGTTTATATTCGCTAATTCACCAAGTTACATGTATGTATATCTCCACCAATTCTCAATGGATTTATTTCATTTTGAGGCTAAAAGGTATCTTATAGCCAATACAGTCCATAAATATCAAGTTCAAATTGAAGGTGAATTTTTTGAGATCCTCCGAGATATACCGTGGTACCAGACTAGGAACCAGGGAAAGTGACGTTCCCCATGTGGACCACCGCCGGCCGCGGGGTGACAAACGGAGGAAATACAGGGCATATGAGATCGAGTGACGGCCGAAACAAATTCTCAGCAGGGTACCTCTAGTATAGATCTTCAAATCCTATACACGGAGTTTTCGTGTAACTTCCCCGTTAAATCCCTACGGGCTGGAACTTCAATCCATTTTTACCTTCTCTGCTACGGGCCAGAAACTGCCAGCTTTTTACACACAAATTATTACTAGGAACTTAGGCGCAGAGATCTCTCCGCAGCACAGTCCAGACTCCACTGTTAGGATCCTGGTCTTTGCTACTGACCTTTTGGAGGTGAGAGAATCTGCCCCGAGGCATAACAGAAGCCGCTTGGGGAAGCAGATCACGGTACGGGATGGTTTCGATATCCAATCACAAGTGCGCCGGACAAGTAACAAGGTTGGACGAGGATTACGCGGCCCTTGCCGTCTCGCTGCTGCGCCTGCTTACCAGCAATGTCCACCATCGACGCCTTCCGAACAATGAGCGGCATCACCCAAACTTCTTTCCTTCACGTTGACCCTGAGCGTGCACAAAATATCATCGAGACCGTCTCGGCCAGAGACACTGCGAGCGCAGCCGCCGTGCCTGTCACTCTCTTGCCAGTATCCACCTATGTCAACGAAGCAAAATCACTCGACTCGGGTCTCGCTTACGCTTATCCCAAGCAGCCCCCCTTCGCCTCGCACTGGGGCATCATCATCGGTGATCCGGCCATCGGGGGCGCCTTCCTTCTTCACTTACTTCTGCGTGGCGAAGGTGCAGCTCGCCGCGCAGATTTTTACGCTACCAATGTTAAACGCGACAGTCATTGGCTTGTGAATTCATCTGTGCAATCCGTGGGGCAAACGAAATACTCAATTCCAGACCTTACGCGAATCGGCGACGAGATGATCGAGGCATTCGGAAACTATCACCTCGTCTTCTGGAATTGCCAGATGTTCGCCAAGTGTTATTTAAGGGTAATCACTGGCGATGATGCTGTCTTCACGCAATGGACATCTGCCGACGTAACAAATCTATTCCTGTGCGCACTCGTTGTCCCAGCTCCTGTTGTCTCTACCTCACGTCGTCGCGATAAGGAAAGAATGAAGCAACTCGGCGACATTGGCGTGGAGGCTGCCGCTAGTTTGGCCGGCTTGGGTCAAGAGGGAGCGGCACGAGAGCTAACGGAGAACGAAGTATTGCGGGCTAGTGATGCCGTTATCGATTTGATGCGTTCCTCTTGGTACGAAGATGACAGTTCGAAGGGTTTATCGGGGCCTATCAAGGATTCCTCCGACAAAGTTGGGCTCATGAGGAAAATCAACGACTTCATTCGTAAGGCGGTTGGTGCCTGGAGCTAGGCATTGTCCCTCAGGGGTAGTATCGCGGATCACAGGATCTTTTCGCCAATTTAAGTGCGAGTGTATGTATTGGGCGAGGGAAAACTGATGCAGCGAAGCTGATATGAGGGAAAAGTCTGCGTGAAAGTCGAGTGCGAGGCCGTCAAAGGGGACCGCCCCATGTGTAGCGCATTCTTTACGGTGAATAAATAATAAAACACGGTTTGTGGACTTTCGCAGTTAGACAATATATGAAGAAAGGGGCTCGCTCCTGCGTATTATTGAGACATCAAAACTGACTGTGACATGGAGAAGAATAATAAGATCAAATTTTGAGATACTAAAAATGCAAGTTGTCCATCCTCTGTGAGGGCTGTTGGGGACTCACTTTCAAACAACACCCTCGGTTTGGCTATGTAGTACATACATATACGCCTGCGCCGTTACAAATCCCGCTGATGCCTTGCATCTCGAATCATCTGCTCCTCACAACCAGGGTTGAATCCAGCATGAGTCTCCCGCAGATGTTGTTGGTCCTGACCATACGGTTTCTTGGATTAGCCCAAGGATCGGACAGGTATACGAAAATCAGACGGGTCCGGAGGTATCTTATAAGGCACGCCACAGGAACTGTTCAACATTGTCTCCATATTGCCGCGATCCTCGGCTGTCCATACAGGGCTCGCGGTGTCTCTAACATACGTGGACGTGTTATCTGCGCAGATGGCGTCTTCGAAATCGATGACCTTGAGAGTGTTCTGTTGGCGATCCCAGAACCAATTAGGGGGATTGTCGTCTAGGTGGTAGACTCCAAGTTCGTGGAACTTGTCGAGAAGTGCATAGACAGCCGTCTCCATGGCTTGTCTCTCGCTGGGGGAATAGTCGTCAGGGTCCCGGTCTGCTAGCGACGGCAGGTCGATGACTCCAAGCAAGATTGCAGAAACCGGGTACATCGAAGTTTGATATTGGTCCCATTGTTTGTGAACGCGGAAGTCGTCGTAGAACAAGGGGATGGTCGTACCTTGGAAGGACTCGAGACGCTGGTAGACGGCTATCTCGGCCTCCCTTCCGGCCTCGCAGAACTGCGTTGCTCCTTGAGGATATGTAAGTGGATCCATGGGGTTTTGATTCATATTTGGATCAAAGACCTTGGCGACGAACGCCGGGAGACCGCTCTGTTCGGGCTTCACGACGCGGACGAGGAGAACAACACTTCGTTTTTCCGAGTCGTATCCGTAACCATGTCCGGAAAGATATTTCTCAATGACTACTTCAAGAGTCGTCGAGCGCAGACTCTCTGTTAGCCGATTTGGGCCCGAGGCTTGAAGTACAAGGCGCGTGTGAAGGGGATACAAGTCATAGATACATTCATCGTCGTGCATTGCTGTTGGTTATTAGTCTGGTTGTGAACGAAACAGGGTGACATTAGCTTGCAACAATTCATTCTCCGCACCCTCAATCCTTGTTCCCCGGCGCTTTGCCTAGTTCCCTGGCTCTCCGGAGTTACTCCCAACCCGCTCCGTAACAGATAGATGCGGACATACAGAGCGGCCGTTGGAAGAGACACGCGACACGATTGGGCGGTTCAACGTTCGTTGCGATTGCGGTCTCAATCAAAAAAAGAAAATTAGTCAGCCGAGATGAAGTTACTGTAAATTAGTTATTAACCGGTAGTTGCAGATAATCCGGTAGTTACAGATAATCCGCTATTCTTACCGATAACAACCCTAACCCAAATGCAATGGACTTAGCGCGCAATCGGTGGGAAAAATGTACGTTTTTTCTTGGGTCCAAGGTATGCTTTGAGCGCGCAAAAGAAAGGTTATTGAACGCTCAGGTAACCCATTATTGCTCGTTCGATAGGCGGGCTAAGTCATGATTAATCGGCGGTGCTGCTGTGAAATTACGATGGAATTTATTTACATATGATCAGTCGGGGTCAGAATTTCCTCTTTTGTTTACTCCACCACGACGAAATCGCGTGTTGACACTCAAACGTTGCTGGACATCACAGCGTCAGGGAACGCACTCGCCAACGCCGGCGTGCCTGCTGCGTCCTGTCTGCTTTCTGATCTCAAGAAAAACAACCGTAGGAGCGAGACAAAGCAGAGGAGAGTCCAATTTGACGCGGACGGTATGTTTCCCCCTGTCCCCCGATCCCCCCGTCCCTCGGTCCCCCTGAGTCGCATTGACCTCTCTGTTCCATCGCACATCCCGCTCTAAATTAGCTCTCACTTGCGTGCAACGGTGGGACGGCTTTGGGTGCGATGTGGATCCCATTGTGATAAGTCGACGGGAGGCTGATTGTAGCGATGGAGGCCGAAAAACAACAGCAGAAAAAAGCGGCCGTTGGTGGAACCAGCACGCCTACAAAGCCCAAGACGAAGCCGGATCCAAAGGTAATTGGAAGCAGCTCGACCTGGAAGGATGGCGAGCTGGAATTGTTTAGGGTGAGTCTGAGAGATGTTGCGAGTCCGAAGGAAATGATTCCCGAGAAGTGGTTTGATTTCAGTCGACTGAAGGGGTATCAAGAAGGTATTCACAGTCCGCGCTTCTCTCTCCTGGGCTGATGGTAGGGCGCGATATACTATTGTCCATGAGTGAACAAGATGTGTTCGACCATCAAAAGATACGGAGAACGGAATGGTTCAATTTCGCCTTTCTCAATTTGCGCAGTTTGAGGACTCTGAAAACAACGGCCACGCGCAGGAGCCGACTCGCAGCGAAACGTCGAGAACATCAAGAAAACATGGACGAAGGAGCAAATCCCGAAGAAGATGAAGATGAAGAAGAAGAAGAAGAGAATAACCCCCTTGATTCGTTGCCGCCCCTAGTTTCTCAGTTTAAAGCGCACCGCGTCGGTCCACGAGCATCCCCCGAACCCGAGACTAATGCAGCAGACCCGCCGCGCATCCCAAGTATCGCCGACCCCAATGTTCCTGGCGTGGATACGAACCTGTATTACTCCTGCCGTGAACTCACCAGTCAGAACCTGGGGAACAATTTCTGCACGGGTGCATTGTCGTTTTGCTTTGACCAGGACCCGAAAGCGGAACTGCAGTGGGTGGAAGGGCGAAATGCCTTCCCCATACTCCACTGGCGCGATGAGTAACTCCCTCGTCCCATGGGATTGACAGTAGACCACTTGTTGCGGACTTCAAATTGAATAGGCGGCGGATTGGAGTAGAAACGGACGGAGGCCTCCAAATACTACTTCCTCAGCCCAACGGCGACGATATCGAGTGGAATCGGTCGTACTACGAAATCGGACTCGAGGTAAATCCCCTTCACACTTCACACTGCGCGGGCCTGCAACTCACTCACACATAGGCAAAACGCTTCTTCGTCTGCAAAAACAAAGGTGGCGGCCAAGATATCTTTGAATTCGACCCAGACCATTCGATCCAAGCAGGCCAGATCTTCGCAGAAATGCTTGGCGCAGTGTGCCACCCTGACTTCTATGTCACTACCACTGAGGTACCCTCCTGATCTCCGCCGTCCCCTTCCATCGTCATCTATCATCTGTCTTGCAGGGCCACGCTAACGTAGGCATATATTGTATACATCCAACACACTTCCTTCCGCCTGTACCACTGCCCCTTCCCGCCCGAGTATCTCGACGCGCTGTACAACACCGGTCAACCAGAGGCCTCGTCCGCGGGCGTCGAACTGTGTCGAACTCAGGCATATAATTTCGAGAATGTTCAGGACCGGGCTGAGTGGTATGATATTTTTGTTGCGCTGGTGCAATATTTATTGAGCGGCGAGAGCGACGTGGGGTATTTGAATAACAAGGGACGCACAGGCAGGGTGAATCGGATTCATAAGAGGCCATCACCTTCGACCACCGCGGCCGGGACAGGGAGTGTGAAACGGGAAAGGGATGCAGATGACTCGACGGAGATTGATTTGACTACGAGTCGTATGGATCAAGACATGAGTGGAGCCGGGAGCAAGAAGCCCCGCGTGCAATAAGTCAAATTTGTGATACCTCAAGGAGCATAATTGTTATTTGTTCATACCCCGGTGGCATATCTAGCATAGCATTTATATTCTATTATTTTTTCTGCGCGTAACGGCTCATACATTGTTCAGATTCACTGCGGATGGACTCTGACTCCTGGTCAAGAATGTTTCCGCTTTTGCTTCGCCGGCGCAAAGTACAATACATCGCCCTTAATCATAAGTTTCAAGATGAGCGGGCGACGCGATCGATCGATCGACCCAAATGACCGCGTCGCGGTTTACTTAGTCTCCGTCAAACGATGATTATTTACATGTCATATGAACTAGGGTCCAAGGGCGCGTCGAGTACTCTCGTCAGATGAAGTGTTGCAAAAGACTCCCCTTCTTTGCAATTTCCTCCCACCCGCCTCCCACGTCCATTCCCCAACCGTCGCCTTTCCCTTCTGGCGTTTGGATTCGGAAATAAGGAGAAAGAGTTTCCGGGGTCCGAACCATCCGCCATGGCTATCGGATCAGAAGACAGAAGCTCCGTAATATCAAATCGCGATGGGGACGGTCTGCATTACCTCCTTAATCCGTCGACGGCCGTATCCCCCAAACAAACTGACTATCCCGACCATATCACCTCCGAATCGATCAATGACGGATCTTGACGAAATTCTGTATACTTCGACAATTCCTAGTTACTGCGAGATAGCCTTCAATTCTCCTTCATGCGGGCCTTATTTCCCACCGCAATACTACAATTTAGGGGTTTGAGACTGTCGGATGAGAAACCGATGGAGTTATTTGACATTTTCCACAGGTTCTTCAGGCTCCAGCGCATGCTCGAGCGTTCTCCATGCGCCAGACCAGCAGTCAAATCAGTGATCCAGGTCAGGGGCCCATTTCTAGTAATTTTGAGTCTCCACCAATTACGATCCCAGAATCTGGTGCATTTAAATAATCGCGAAATTGGGTCTTTGACAGGGAATATCTCCGTGCACAGACGTGCTAAAAATATGGGGGTTAAACGAGGACGTTTAGCGGGACGATGTGTATATTAAGATGTGTCTAGGGATCCTTGCGTGGAGATTCGGGATAATTGTGGAAGGTAGAAGTTGGTTCTTGCATAGTTAAGAAGGGGATCAGCGAGGGGGAATTTCCACCATGGCCTGCACGGTGTGGTTTGGAGTGTTTGAAATGAAAGATCTCTACGTACATAGGCGCTAAAAATACGGGAGTTAGACGTGAATATTCACGACATTAAAGCGCATCTATCGACAGATAATTATACCATTGCAGGAAGTACTGGCGGCTTGGTGTGGCTAAAGGTGCCAGTTTCTCCAGCGTTCCGCGGCCGCAAGGGATCGGCGGCGATTCGGCGCTCCACCTCGAAGGTCAAATGGGGTGTTTGGAACGGGATAACTCCACGCACCGACGTGGTAAAAATATGCACGTTGAATGAGGGTATTCACGGCAATAAGCCGCATTATCTGACCAATAATTAGACCGCTCCGGAAACAATTGATGGCTGAGGGTTGTTCCTCCATAGTTAAGAATGGATTGGCGCTCCACCTCGAAAAGGCCGCATTTGCAGATTTGGAATTTTTGGAGTGGAATAACTCCACGCTCAGACTTCCAAAACGTGTGGGACACGGACGAGGGTATTCAGGACGTTGAATCACAATTCCTCTCTTATAATTAGACCATTCCATGCAGAAGCGGCGAGAGCGTATTGCCAAATGTCCCGGGTCTGCATACTTAAGAACAGGATCGGCGGGGGGATCAGCATGCAGCGCCTGACTGAGGACCTTTGACCATCCACAAGTCCACCACCAAGCATGCTATAGAAACGGGGATAAAACCAAAATGTTCTGCACATCAAGGTCTATAAAATACTTCTTAACGTGAATTTTCCAAGAACAATTGGGATAGTTAGCGCAGGTTAAAGCATCGGTTGCCATAGGATCGCGATCGGCGGCGGTGGACCACGAAATTCGCAAAGTCGAGCTCTTGTTTCGCGTCATTATCGAGGGCCTTGGCATTAGTCTCGTACCCAGTACTAGTCCTACTTCTGTGATCAACTCGTGGTTGATCGTATATGGACCTTCGGTACTGGAGGTTGCGGGAGGCTGCGGGAGGCTGCGGGAGATAGGTTGCGGGAGATTGAGGGAGGTTGAGGCAGAGGTTACCGGAGGTTCAAACTTAGAATTGAATGCATTCAACCATAAAGTTCAATTGGCGGGACCCTCGGATGCATTCCCTGATTAAAAGAATAAGGATCTAAGCTATCATGATTTCTTCCAAGCCAGGTGCGGTACTTCCCGCACCCAGCACCTAGCTTTCTAATTCCAACTTCGAGTCCCTGACGATAAGGCCCCCGAAGAGGGTTGAAGGGAGTTTGCCAATGAGAGTCGATGAATCGACAATATCCTGAACCAATCACAATGTTGCAACCGACGCAAGTGGCCTTAAAGGGATCGGAGGTCTACAATCAGAACCAATTCGTCCTCTCCAAACAATCCTCCTCATTGCGGCGGTATTCAATATCGAGATCCTTGTATTCTAGATAGCTTCGGAAGAGAACATTGTGGCGGATGCTGCCTCGCGTCATGATTACAAGAAATTGGCTGACCCGGCGTCGTATAGGAGATACAAAAATGTCGACCCTGCACCAGAAGCTATTTTCCTTTTTGACAAATCGCTCGCCCCTGCCACGAAGAAAAACTACGACTCGGCATGTTCCTCCTACGAAACTTTCTGTCGCCTCCACCGCTACAAACCCTTTCCCGCCTCAGTCAAATCGATCACACACTGGCTTGCCAAAGTCATGCAAAAAGCTAAACCCGCAACAGCCAAAAGCTACGCCAGTGCCCTCCGATCTACTCGATGCGGCAAGGAGAATTGCGACACCGTGATGGAACGGGTCAGTTTTAGAGGAGGGGAGGGTGAGTTTGACTGAAACGTTCGAGTTGAGGATGACGTGGTGGCGTGCAAGGTAGATGCCGTTGGGTGTATCCCATGTAAACTCGCCAGATCAAAGGAATCCGGCAAATGCCACGCATAGCGCCGTTTTGAGGTTGACACCATCGCAGTCATCTCTAATTTCATTAACGATTCGGTGGAGGGGCAGTGAGTGGAAGGCGAAGACTTTTCTCTCCTTCACCATAGAAACGTTTCCCGCCTCGGATGACAAGGTCGATTCTGTCATCGTCAAATGCTTCCATATCAGCTCCACCCCAATTTGCCCTGTCCGCGCCCTTCGAACGCTCTTCGTCCGATTTCCCTACAGCCCCTCCCATCCCTTGTTCTCTCGTACATTCGGTCCTTTCAGTAGACAATATCTCGTGGGAAAAATCAAAGATTTGCTCCTCCGCGCTGGCATCCCTACCACCGGCTTCTCCGGACACTCCCTCAGGAAAGGCGCCGCAGTCTCGGCTGCAGCAAATGGAATGTCCTGCGACGAGATTAAACTCCTCGGACGCTGGAAAAGCGATGCAGACGACGTCTACATCAACGAAATCAGTCATGCCGACCGAGTACAGAAACTCCTCCAACTCAATTCAAAACTCCATAAATTCCCGCCTCCTAAACTCATCTCTTCTCTGGCTTCAGCAGTCTAACGATCCTTCCATCGGCGCCGCAGTCCCACGAGTCCTCCCATCGACGCTGTCGGTCCCGCAACACTCCTGACTGGCACGTAGAGACTTGCAGAGAAGCCTTCGTGGCGACGGGATCACGAAAAGCCCATTAATGGATGTATTATAATGATCAACTTCTTGCGGAGTGAATTGGAGTGTTGTAATCATACCTCTTAACAACACAGTCGAGTTCCCTCACCACATCAACATTGTTAGGTGGTGGATTGCCATAGAATTTGCGGTGAGCGCGAGTTTTGTGCCCCCCCGGTTAGGATTGGGGGAAAGAACTAGGTACGGGAGAAAATAGGATTGGTGGGAAGTACTACGCCAACCTTGGGATACTGGAGAGTGAGAGCCTTTTACGCAATGTTCCAAGCGACCGTGTAGCTCAGTGAGAGGAATGACGGGCCCGAGTTCCATCTATCTCAACTGGTGTTCAAAAGATCTCATGTGAACAACCAATTCATTATTCGTTACTTAGGCGATATGAAGAGCTAAACCAATAAATTAATTTTTCTTTCCGCAACGACCATTCACCTTCTCCATCAAGCAGTGATCGCGAAAGGGTCGCCTTTGTTTGACGCATCGATATGCAATTAAGAAGCCTTCGGTATCCTGCTGATCGATGATGATTCAAAAAAGCGGGACCAACTTTGTTGAAGGTCTTTCACAACCGGGCGATGGGCTCATGTTGGGTTGTACTGATGACTGTCCCGACCGACTTACTTCCTGTTTCCATTCATCGAACTCATCTCCCAAATGCTCCTTCAACCTAGTAAAACTGCGAAATATCTGGGCACATCGCCAGCATTTCATGCTTCGTATCTCTATTGCCCTTTGTCGGCTATCCAATTCCCCTTCTGCCAAAGGAAACTCGTCCAATCTGACGAAAAAAGATGTCGTAAACGAGGTATAATTGGTCGGTTCAATGAGGCAGTCCGAATGAAGGTCGCGACTGATGACATGGATATGTAAGTGCTTCATTGATGGGCGAGAGTGGATACCCACCATAATATCAGACTTCCAATCGTGCTCAAGAAGGTCCGGTCGATCTGTACAAGTGCGGTCCCGGAGCATTGTGGCAGCAGTGGCTCGCGCTTTCTCTGCTTCTTCCTTGCATTGAGCCAAGAATTCTTGGTCCAACATGGCGTCCAACGGGTGAAGTGTACTCTTTGTTGAGTCTCGGGGTATGATCAGTAGGTGGACAGCTGCTTTGGGATATTTGTCTTTTACCAGGACAAAATTCTTGTCGGAACTGAGTACATTCTCTTGGCTTTCCGGGGCCGTAATATAATCTCCCAAGCCAGATTTAGCAATCCATTTAGTCGAGCCGTCTTCTATTTCTTCCAGTCTCGCCTTACGGGGCTCAGAGTGCCCTTTGCGAGGATTAGTCGACTTTGATGGCGACCTGCGCGTCTCACTTGGTACCGAAGCGGGCTTGCGGGCCGATGCACGGTTGGGAAGGGAGATGTCTGGAGAAGCAATAGCATGATGCACATCTAGAAGAATAAGCACTACGTAACTTAGAGAATACCGTTCTTTAGAGTCTTGCGACGTTTCGTTGGTCCATGGTCTTCCGGCTGTTCAAATTTTCGTTTGCTCAATTCATCAAGCCTCTTCTTGGTCTCCAATATCCGTTCGTCTTTGGGGAAAATTTTCTCCATTTGTTCTACCGTGCTCCGAAATATTTGAACGTCCGGTTTACCCATCTCGTCGAGACTATGGGCCATTGAATTCTGCACTGATACTGTTTTAGGATGATCACATCCAAGAACGATTTTACGTCCTTCAAATGCTCTCTTGAAATACTTTGCCGCTTCCTCAGGGTTATCGTTATAGGAATGATAGTAACCAATGCCCGCTATATTTTCCAAAATATCTGGATGCTTATCCTCCTTCAGCGCTGTCTTCTGCTGCTGTAGATATTGTTTCAACATTGACAATGTTTTCGGCTTAGCTCCATTTGGATCGTCCAACCATAGTAGATTTGATCGCATCATCAAAAGATCAACGGTATTTGAGTCGTTGAGACACATAATCTCCTTCTCTAGACCTGCCAACCGTTTCCTCGGCTTTTTCTGCGCAAGACTAACTTTGCTTGCCAATACGATGAAGGACTCGCTTTTTTGTGTCACGTTCTCTTCGCAGAGTTGCATTGCAATTTCCAAGTCGTCATGGCATTCCAAATGCGAGCGGGCCAATCCATAGTTGATAACCGCCTTTTCTCGATCTCGCATAGTCTCACATTTCCGAAGGCGTCCGAATAATTCAACTGACCGGCTGAACTTTCCCAAGTAATAAGATGCGTATGCGAGGCGATTCATGCTTGATATAACACCCGCATCCTCTGGTTCAAACAGCGCCATTGCTGTTCTGTGACCTTCCTCATACTCATGGAGCCGTGCCTCATTGTCCCCATCGCAACGGAATAAATCTTCAAATCGATAGAGCTTTACGTTCGAAGGAGGTGTGAGCCTGTTGCGCAATGTTTGTGCCGTAGGCTTTTGTTCAACATCAGGATGGACCAATAGTTCAATCCATTCCTCCCACAAACGCCTAGATTCAGGTTTCAATTCGTGTATCTCCATACTGATATTCTGGGGCCCAGGGCTGTTACCGTCCCTAAAACCTGAGCCTTTGATAAGCTCGGACAAGACAAGACCAAGCGAATGTATATCCGATTTCTGGCCAGCACCATCGCCGGTGGCTCCATGATTCCTCGAGACGGGCTTCGGGGTGGATCGTCGATTGCCGTTGACAAGTACCCAACGTTTAGATGGCTCAGAATAAACCACTATCTCGTTAGAAGTGCTTCAAAAGAAGGGAAACCGTTTTCGAGGCTCACGTTGCCATGTTGATCTCCCCTTTCGTGTATAGGAGCCAACTCCGTGAGAACGTCCTTCATGATAGAAGTAATCATAGGATTCTTCTTTGCCGAAGCCCATTCAGTCAAGCCGTCGATGTGCTTTCTATTTCTTACGTATTGCAGCAAGTTGGCTCCGTTGGCATCCGGTTCGGTGCAGCCATCGAGGTCGTGATCTTGGTCGCCCGGATTGGTTAACTGCGATGTTATTTCCGTCGGAGCATAAATGGGGGATTATTACTTCGACCGCTGGTAGGCGACTCTCAGGCGGTCCGCTATTGGGAGACTTTGGTTTCGTATCTTGCGTCAAAATGCCGGTTAGGTACTTTAAAACCATACCTTGTGGAGGTGAAAGAGAAGTATGAGCGAAAGGCGAAGGATGACTGTTGTCCACCAACGGGGTCCGCAACGTCGAATTCTTACAGTAATATTTAGTCCTGTGCCCTAAAACTATGGAAACCCTGGAATTCGTGACACACATCTAGCGAGGTCTTAGTATTGCATATCATTGCACTGCATGATAGTTGCAGCGTTAATTCGAGCCCTTTGATCCCGAGCTGACATGATAACTAAGAGTAATGCTACATCCGATTTTTCGGAACGTGTTGCCT
>Ga0182024_10015592_pt1 | contig 14523 bp, 13 predicted proteins | sample P32metaG_FD_120480 | JGI IMG/M metagenome (GOLD analysis project Ga0182024, IMG submission 120480) | Permafrost microbial communities from Stordalen Mire, Sweden - P3-2 metaG (Illumina Assembly) | ecosystem: Environmental > Terrestrial > Soil > Wetlands > Permafrost | place: Sweden: Stordalen... | reverse complement strand
TCGCCCAGCGACTCGCGCGCGACGGATTCGATGTGGGCTTCAATTTCTGGACTCCCTACGACGAACGGATGGACTACGGCACGGACGTGGGCACGGCCGACGAACTCACGACCCGTATCACTGAGATTGGTCGTCGGGCCGTCAGCGTTGAAGCCGACCTCGAAATTCCCGATTCAACGTCGAGTCTGTTTGACTCAGTCGAAACGAAACTGGGTCCGGTCTCCGCGCTCGTGCTGTGCCACTGCGAGTCAGTCGACTCCGGCATCCTCGACACCACCGTTGAGAGTTTTGACCGTCACTTTGCCGTAAACGCGCGAGCCACCTGGCTTCTCATTAGAGAGTTCGGCCTCCGCTATCAAGCTTCGTCACGCTACGGGCGCGTCATCGCGCTGACGAGCGACCACACCGTTGGCAATCTGCCCTACGGCGCGAGCAAGGGCGCACTGAACCGGATAACGCTCGCCGCAGCGCAGGAGTTCGCCGGACTCGGCATCACCGCCAACGTCATCAACCCCGGCCCGACCGACACCGGTTGGATGACGCCAGAATTGAAGACCCGCATTACTGATGAGACACCGCTGGGTCGGCTCGGCATTCCCAACGACGTCGCCAACCTCGTTTCGTTTCTCTGTTCCGCCGACGGAGGTTGGATCAACGGCCAACTTCTTGCGTCGGATGGCGGTATCGGTTCCGGTTGAATCGTGGATGCCCGAAACGCGTCACACTCGATCATCAACAAGGTGTCCGTTGATTTCTATAACTCCAAGAACATCACATGGAGACCGACTAATCCGTGTTCGGGGTGGTCAAACGCTTTGGGGACCGTGGCGAGAATTGAGAAACCCAATCTCTCCCACAGTCGTACCGCAGCGTGATTGGTCGCCACCACCGCGTTGAACTGGATGCTCCGATAGCCAGCGGCGCGAGCCCAGTCGATGACGTAGTGGCCCAACGCGAGTCCGACGCCGCTTCCTTGATGGGTGGGGTCGACCATGAAACTTGCCGTCGCCACGTGCGAGCCTCGACCGGGTCGGTTGGGACCCATTTTGGCCGATCCGACAATGGAACTGTCTTCTACGGCGACAACGGTGGTCCCTGGCGAATGTTCCATCCACCAAGGACGAGCATCCTCGAGTGAAAGTCCCTCGGGGAACGCGTACGTGGTGCCCTCACTGACGATGAGGCGAAAGAAGGGATAGATGTCAGCCCAGTCGCTCTCGTTCGCTTGCCTGATGATCACGTCTTGTGATCGTAATAGGGGTCCTCGGTTCGTCGGTACTTTTCAGAGCCGGCGACGGCGAACAACGCGACGTGCGAACTTCGCGAGGGTGAACAACGCGCCGAGAGCGAGAACCGCAAAGAGAATTGGCCCCGCGAGCCGCAGTAACCACTGGAATCCCGAGATGAAGCCGCTAACACTGTCGTGCCAGGCCTTGGAGAAACCAGTTAGAGGTGTCGATCCGTGTGCGTGACCGACCTCGGAGACGGCCACGGTGAGAGTTCCGTACGTGGTCTCGTGGCTGAGAACGTTGAGTTGGCCCTGGAGTTGTTCGATCTGACTCTGCAGCGTGTTCAACTGACTCTGCACGGCCAAGATGCCTTCGATCGTGGTGGCTTTGGTCATGATCACCAAGTACTGCCGGCGACTCGCCTCGAGGGCAGTGATGTGTGCTTGGAGATCGACGTACTGCGCCGTCACGTCGTTGGAGGAAGTATTTACCGACGTCTCATGTCCGACACGCTGGGCCTGCGCGACGAGTTTCGCGAAGTTGCGTTGCGGGACCTGTACGACGATCGTGCCGTAGGAGAACTTGCCCGACGTGCGCGATCCCACGTTGGCCTCAGTGCTGTCGACGAAACCTCCGTCACTCGTAGCCAGTTTGCTGAGACGCGTGAAGGCCGACTCAACGTGGCCTTTGGCAACTGTCAAAGCGATCGATCCGCTCGACTCAATCTTTAGAGACGTGCTCGTTTTCAAAGCGTTGGCACTGACTTGCGTGAGGCCGGTGCCGTTGAGGGTTTTCCCGCTCACCCCTGGAGGTAATAGCGCCGCAGCGGACCCTGTCCCGCTTATTGCCAAGGGCGGAGCGGTCGTCGTGACGCTCCCTTGGCTTGCGTGGCGACTTCCCAAAGGGCCAAAGGCTGCGATTTTGTTGGAATTGCCTTCGCTTCGAAAGAGGGGTACCGAAACGCCGGCGACGATCACGATGAGCGCCGCCGCCACCAGAAGCGCGCGCCCACGACTCGGTTGACTGATCAGCGTGGGGACGTGACGCGATCGACTGGGAGGTTCGTTCGCCTGCGCCTCCGTCAATATTCGGTCAGTGGCATCCGGAGAGATCTCGAACGCGCTGGCGACGTCGTTGAGCGCGTTGATAAGGACATCCTCGTCGATCATGGTCATCCGGTCACCTCCTTACTTGTAGTGGAACTTCTCGAAGATTCGGACCTCAGTGCTGGGTGCAGGGCAAGTCGCGAGCGCGCCTCGTTGAGTCGAGACTTCACGGTCCCTTGCTTACGAGCAATGGCGATGGCGATCTCTCGCTCGCTGAGATCGGCGTAGTAACGCAACACGACGACGACGCGTAGATGGACGGGGAGGTCCCGCAGAGCGCTCATCACGTCGTTCGATAACGCGATGCGTCCGGGAAGGTCGTCGTACGTCGCGATGTCGACCAGGTTCACGTCGTTGACGCGTCCTTCGCGTCGTGGGATGTCGTGGCGAAGCTTGGAGTTGCACGTGTTGACCACGACTCGGTACAGCCACGGCTTGAAGCTGGACTCCTTAGAGAGAGAGTCGCGGAACTTCCAAGCGCGAAGGAACGACTCTTGGACGGCGTCTTCGGCGTCGAGGCGATTACCGAGAATCAAGTACGCCGTTCGAACGGACTGCGGATAGCACTCCGCCAGCCACGCTTGAAGGTCGTCCACGCCCGTAGAGCCTTCCACTTAGTCGACCGCCGTCGATCGGGGAGAAGGTAGAGCGCGCCGCATACCTCTAGAGACGCGCGGGACCAAGAAAAGGTTCGCGGAGTTTCTACTTTGATCCAGAAATCGTCGTTGGGGACGCCCGCGAACGATGGCGCAGTCCCCGGCGGCAGCAGGCATGAAAATTCCCCTCTCCGTTAGGACCTGTCCGGTGGAGAGGGGCATTTTCGTCTCATTGATCAGAGTTCGTCACGCGTGGTTGACGACGCTCACGTGATGGCCTCTAACTCTTGGAGAGGATTTCACTCGTTTCAAGCAATGAGTTGAGGTTCGAGATAAGTGGTGGCCACCCATTCGTGACCATCTTCACGACTTCACTGCCAGGATCGAAGTCGTCGTGTCCGCCATCCACTCTCTGAACCGTGCATTATGGACAGTTTCGCTTTTGATGACAAGCAGTTATCGAGTACGGCACATGAAGAGGTCCGTGGCGATCCCGACTGAAACAGTGCCACCGCGACTTTCGAGGACACGAGCAACGTCGCGAAGCAACGAGCGGCGCTGGTCTTCGTCGATCATTCGATACGCGGAGAGTGACGAGAGAAAATCGAGGTACAAAGAGGTGGAGAAAGATTGCTCTCGGTGATAGCGCCGTGACACGAACTTCGTAAATCGAGGGTCATCGACGAGATCAAACGCCGGCCAGCCGTCAGCCAGTTCGATCTCGCCTTCGAAGTCTTCGTAGGGTCTTTCACTCGGTGTGTTACCGACTGTGTCCACGTGAAACTGACGATCGATGTCGAGCAGCGCCGCCTGTGTCGGTACGTCGGTGAGCGCGTACACGTTCCAAAAAAGCGCCATCGTTCCGCCTTCTTTCAGTGCGGCGTACGCGAGGTCCCATTTTCTGTCCTCGTCGACCCAGTGCCACGATTGAGCCGCTAAGAGCAAATCAAATCCCTCACTTGGTTCCCACGTCTCGAAAGGAGTCTCGATGATCGACACCAAGGGAAACTTCGAGGTTTGACGAACCAGTGCCGCCGCCATCCGAGTATCTGGCTCAAGACACGTAAGACGCACGCCACGCTCGGCGAAGGCGACGGTCCCTTTGCCCGTACCGGCGCCAACCTCCAGCGCCCGATCAACTGGCTCGGCGTAGTTCAAGACGTCGTCAATGAGTTCATTGGGATAACCCGGGCGTGCGGCCTCGTACTGCGCCACTGCCTCGCCGAATACTCCGCGCCGTTCTCTGGTCATGTGCCCACCTTCAAATAGGGAAATCGTCGTCCAACCTAGTGATGGACTACTGCGAGAAAATGACAGTTCGATTGCCGACGAGCGCGACGCGGTCCTCAGCTACGAGGCGAACCGCGCGAGCGAGCACACTTCGCTCGACGTCGCGACCCAGCGAAACTAAGTCCTTCGGTAGTCGTGCGTGACTGACGCGCACGACGTCTTGATCGATGATGGGGCCATCGTCGAGGTCGGACGTGACGAAGTGCGCCGTCGCGCCGATGAGTTTCACTCCGCGTTCGTAGGCCTGGTGGTAGGGGCGCGCTCCCTTGAATCCCGGCAAGAAGGAGTGGTGGATGTTGATGATCCGGCCACTGAGATCGGAGCAGAGCTCAGGTGAGAGCACCTGCATGTAGCGCGCCAGGACGACGAAGTCGACGTCGAACTCCTTGAGTAACGATCGAAGTTCGATCTCGGCGTCAATTTTGGTCTCTGGCGTCACGGGGATTTCGAAGAAGGGAATCTCGTAGCGCTCGGCCAGTGGTGCACAGTCGGGATGGTTGCTCACGATCGCGGTGACATCGAGCGGTAACTCATCGTGTTCGTGCCGGTAGAGAAGTTCAGCCAGGCAGTGGTCGTAGGTCGAGACCATGACGAGGGCTCGTCGACGCGCGTCTTCCAGACGAATGCCCAACTTCGGCGCAAAGGATGCAAGGTCGCCTACTAAACGCGAACGAACCGCATGGATATCTTCCGTTGCGGTCTCGAAACGAGTCCGCATGCAGAACTGTCGCGTGACAGGATCGGTGAACTGGTCGTTTTCGAGGATGTTGCCGTCGATCGCCACGATGGCAGCACTTGCGGCGCGCACGATGCCCGGCACGTCGACGCACTGCAGTGTCACGATGTAGTTGACCACGACATTCCTCCTCACTACTCAGCGTAGGAGGTGTTGGCGCGGCCCAACTTGTCGTTCAGTGATGTGTTGGCTCTCTCAATCTCGTGCACGTGGTTTCGCGTAAAGCGTTGACCGAAACCGCAGTCTACGATTTGTACGAGAAAAATCCTTGGCCTGACTTGCGGCCCATGAGGCCGGCTTGGGTCATGCGTGAAAGCAGCGGCGGCGGCGCCAAGTGTGGCTCCTTGAACTCTTCGTAGAGCGACTCCGCGACCGCCATCGTCGTGTCGAGCCCTATGAGGTCGGTGAGCGCGAGTGGTCCCATGGGATGCGCGCAACCAACCATCATGCCGGTGTCGATGTCCTCGGCGCTGGCGAATCCCGACTCGAGCATCCGAATCGCCGAAAGCAGATAGGGGATGAGGAGTGCGTTCACGACGAAACCGGCGCGGTCGGGCGACGTGATGACTCTTTTGCTGAGCGACTCAGTTGCGTACGAGCGCGCGCGCGCCGTTGTCTCGGGGCTCGTCAACAGCGACGAAATCAGTTCGACGAGCTTCAGTACGGGCACTGGATTGGAGAAGTGCATGCCGATCACCTGCTCGGGGCGGTGGGTTGCCATAGCGAGCTTGATAATGGGGATCGACGAGGTGTTCGTCGCGAGGATGGCATCAGGATCCTTCACCGCAGCGTCGATCTTTCGAAAGACGTCGAGTTTGATCTCCTCGTTCTCGGCGACGGCTTCGATGACGAGTTCACGGTCTTCGAGCTCAGAAAAGTCGGTGGTGAACGAAAGGTTGTCGCGGATCCGACGAGACTCCTCCTCGGCCATTTTCCCTGACGTCACCGCTCGAAGCAGTGACTTCTCGATGCGCTCGAGACCCTTGCCCATGGCGACGGCGTCTTGTTCGACGACGAGGACGTTGGCCCCGGCGCGCGCCGTAACTTCAGCAATGCCCGATCCCATGAGGCCGCAACCCACTACACCAATACGATCCATTCGGACCTCCTCGTGTCGAGAAGTGTGGCTTCTCGCGCTCTGAGTCTAGGACGGCGTCGCGTGACGACTTGGGGCGAAACGCGCTTGGGAACGGTGCCGTGGCCGAGGAGCGCCGTCTAGTCCGTGGCTACGATTGACGACGAGTGAGTAGGACTCACCAGACGATCTACGAAGGAGCACCTCCATGGACACTGCCAACGTCAACGTCATCGTTGAGATTCCGCGTTTCAGTCAGAACAAGTACGAGTACGACCATGACACGCACACCATCAAATTGGACCGGCACCTCGTCGTGGCGATGGGCTACCCGGCGGAGTACGGCTTCATTCCCGACACCTTGGGTGGCGACGGTGACCCCCTCGACGCGCTCGTACTCACCGAGTTCCCGACCTTTCCTGGCTGCCTCATCGAAGTGAAGATCCTCGGCATGTGCGTCATGACCGATGAGAACGGTGAAGACGGAAAACTCATCACGGTGCCCAGCTACGACCCCAAGTGGAAGTCAGCGACCGACATCGGTGACGTGCCCAAGGACGTCCTCGATCGGATCAGCCACTTCTTCACCGTGTACAAGGACCTCGACGAAGGCAAGTGGGTCAAGGTCGAGAACTGGGTCGGCCGCGCGGAAGCACTTGCTGAACTCGAAGCGTCACGAGCGCGATTCGTCCCGTAGTTAGTCGCGTGAAAGTCTCCGGGTAGAGCACCGTCGCGTCGAGTGACGGCGTTACGACAAGAGTGAACTGGGTTCCTTGCGGATGGCGGCCTCGGCGAGCACCGTGAGCGCCGTGAACCACTCGTCCGCGTTCACTGACAGCGCGTGCTCGCCCTCAAGTTCAATCTGACCGAAGAAGAGTGCGTACCAAATGCGTGCGAAGGCCACCGCGCTCATGCCTTCGGCGAGGAGTTTCTTGTCCTCGAGAGGCTTCACTCGACTGACGATCCTCGTGGCGACTTCCTTTTTCGCTTCGGCGATACCGGCCGACGCCGTGGGGTTGTGACGAGCGAACGACATGCTCTCGATGCGCTGGATTCGCGCTTCGGTGCGAGCCGGGACCTGGGCGTCAGCGATGATGATCCGTAGTGCTTGGCGTAGGTCCTCTGTCGTCTCTACCGACTCGAGGGGATGGGTGAACGTCTCGGCGAGTCCGAGGAGGACTTCGCGAAAACGGTGCACGATGGCGCAGGCGATGAGGTCTTCGCGGTCGTCGAAGTAGCTGTAGAGCAGAGCCACGGAAATCTTGGCGGCGTAGGCGACGCGCTTCACGCGGAACTGCGTCATCCCGTTGAGCTCGATTTCGTGCGCGGCCGACTCCAAAATCTTGTCACGAGTCATTGAACGAGTTTACTGCGCGCGCTCGCGCGCGAGATATCGCCCCGCGGGTGTTAGCGCTGTGGTGGTGGTGGCCAGCCGGGAATGGGGCCCCGACCAGAGGGAAAGCGCACGTTCTTCGCGCGCACGAACTCGTGCAACGTTTCGGGACCGTACTCACGGCCGAAGCCACTGCCCTTCACGCCACCAAACGGAGAGCCAATGAAGTTTCGTCTCGTGTAGTTGTTCACGAAGACCATGCCGACCTCAAGTCGTTGGGCCAGTCGAGCTGCGCGCGCTTCGTCGCGAGTGCAAATCGCTGCGGTGAGTCCGTAGGGCGAGTCGTTCGCGATGTCAACGGCTTCGTCGTCGGTGCCAAAACGCATCAGCGAAGCAACGGGTCCAAAGATCTCCTCTTGTGCGATCGACATCTTCGCGGTGACGTCACCGAAGATGTAGGGAGCGACGAAGTAGCCCTCACTGAACTGCTCGTCGTCGGGGACGGTGCCTTTAAAGAGCAACGTGGCGCCTTCTTCCATGCCGAGCTCGACGAAGTGTTGCACGCGCTGGTGCTGCTTCGCGTCGACAAGGGGTCCGATGTCAGTTCCGACTTCGAGCGGGTCGCCCACCACCAACTGCGCTGCCTTTTCGACGAAGCGTCGAGCGAACTCGTCGTAGATCGAACCGTGCACGAGAATGCGCGACGTCGAGGTACAGGCCTCACCCTGGTTGTAAAACATTCCCTCGATCGCTATAGCGACGGCGCTCTCGACGTCGGCGTCGTCGAGCACGAGTAGGGCATTCTTACCGCCCAGTTCCATTGTGGCGAACGTCAGGTTCTTCGCGGCGCCCTCCATGACTTTGCGACCAGTGGCGGTCGAGCCCGTGAAGGAGATGCGCTCGACGCGGGGATGGGCCACCAGTGCCGCGCCCGCCGACATGCCACTCACGGCGTTGATGACGCCCGGGGGCAATACTTCGTTCGCGATCTCCGTGAGTCGCAGCACCGTGAGCGGAGCTTGCTCGCCGGGCTTTATAACGACGGTGTTGCCCACGGCCAGTGCAGGCGCGCACTTCTTTGAGAAGTGGATCGGGGGCCAGTTAAAGGGGAGGATCGCCGCGACCACGCCGTAAGGCTCGTACGTGACGCGGGCCTCGATGGGGCCCTGGTCGAGGATCTCACCGCTCACGTAGTCGGTGATGCCGGCGTAGTAGTCGAAACTCGAGTGACACGACAGGACGTCGATGCGAAGCGCGTCTCGCTTGGGCTTACCGACTTCGCGCGCGCAGAGCTCGGCCAGTTCGTCAGCGTGTTCTCGGATGCGCTGCGCCACTTCGCGCATCATCGCTCCGCGCTCTTTCGGCGAGAGGTAGCGCCAGACGTCCTCGTAGGCCCGGCGCGAATCCATCACCGCGCGGTCTACTTGGGCGTCGCTCGCTATCGCCACGCGCGCCAACGGCTGCGCGTTCGACGCCTCGAGGACTTCGAAGGTCGCGCCCGTGCTGTCGTCGATGAAGGCGCCGCCGATGAATGACTGCCACACGGGGCGACGAAGGAGTAATGCGTCGGTAACGCTGGACTTGGTCGAACGTTGGTCTTCAGTGGTGGTCATGAGATCTCGTTTCCTCAACTGCGTTGGTTCACTTTTTCCCTACAATCCGAGGCTAGTCACGTGCTGCGCAAAAACTCCACGCGCCACGCCGCGTGTGACGTGTTCGGCACTACTCGAGGACACCATCCAGCACCACGGTGTCGAGAGCGTCCATGATCTCGTCGAGCTCGGACGTGGGCGAGTACGTGCGGCGAAGTTCGACGAGCGTTGCGATCGACGCGCGGTCTACTCGTCCACTCGCGACGAAGCCGGTCGTTGGATGACGCAGGCATTCATAGTGGTCCTGGGCCTCAGACTCACTGAGGTTGAGTAGCCTCATCGCTGCCTCGATGGCCTCGGACTCTCTGTTGCCCGCGATGATCTCGCCCGTCGTCGCGAGCAGCGCGCCGGCGAAGCGTTGGTTCACTTCGTTCACGTCATCCCCGCGATCCGACAACGTCGCGAGGACCGTTCCGTAGTATGGACCGAGGTCGGCCACGGGACTGACGATGGCACACCCGGCACCCACGGCGCGAAGTTCGTTACCCGCGTTCAAGATTGTGACCGCGCACGTACCCGCGATGAGCGCGTCCGTCCGTCGAGGCGTCGAGCCCAGTGATTCAATCGTGTAGTCACCCGGTCGAAGACCGGCCCTTTCGAGCAGGGCGTAGGCCACGAACGCGAACCCCGATTGGGGCACGTCGACTCCGAGAATCTGTCCGCGAAGGTGTTCAGTGCCGGCGATGCTTGGCGCGGTGCAGAGTGACAAACCGAGTCCGCGGTCGATGCCGCAAATGATCTGGAGGGGGATGCTGCGTTGAAGGGGATTCGACGACAAGAAGTGATAGGCGAGGACGTTGTCGGGACTCGTGAAGACCACGTCGAACTCACCAGCTTCGAGCGAGGTGAACTGCGCAGGTGACGATGGAACTAACGACTCGACGACCTCAAGACCTTTCCTACGAAACGCTCCCGAGGATCGGGCGATGTCGATCAAGAGTGAGGGCGTGAAGGTCCCCACCTTAAGTTGTTCGTCGCGCGTCGCCACCGGGGAAGACGAGCGTTAGAGCTCGCTGGCCCAATCTCGAGTTTGCAAGATCTCCGCCATTCGAGCCAAGAAACGCGCAGCGTACGCGCCGTCGATCACGCGGTGATCGAAGGTGAGGGCGAGGTTACCCACGGAGTGAATAGCGATCGCCTCATTGCCCGCGACGTCCGTTACGACGACGGGCTTGCGCACGACGCCGTCGGTGGCGAGAATGGCTACTTGGGGTTGGTTGATGATCGCGCCCGTCATGAGGGTGCCGAAGGGTCCCGGGTTGGTGATGGTGAACGTGCCGTGGGCCATGTCGTCGACGGTGAGTTTCTTCGTACGAGCGCCCGAGGCGAGCTCGCGGATCTTTCGCGCGATCGATCGCAGGTCGTAACTGTCGGCGTGTTGCACCACCGGCACGACCAGACCGCTGCCATCGAGGTCCACGGCGATGCCGAGATTGAGATCGTGGTGCACGATCATCTCGTCGTCACCTACGGAGCCGTTCAGGTTCGGAAAGTCGCGCAACGCCGCGAGCGTCGCAAGGGCGTTGAACGGTAAGTAGGTGAGGGAGAACCCTTCTTGTTCCTTGAACGCGGCACCGTGCGATCGACGAACGACTTCGACGTTTTCGTAGTCCAATTCTCTCACCATCAAGGTGTGGGCGGAGGTCGACTTCGACCGTGTCATGTGCTCGGCAGTGAGTCGGCGAATCTTGGTGAAGGGGATGACCTCGTCACCTGAGGTCGCGTCGCCGCCAGCGTCTTGGCCGATCATCGCCTCGACGTCACGACGAGTTACGCGACCGTCGGCGCCGGTGCCACGTACCGACGACACGTCGATGTCGTGTTCACGCAAGAGCCGTCGCACGACGGGTGACACGGCGCCCTTTGGCGTCGCGGCGGGTGCGGTTGCTCCGCTTTCGACGAAAGCCAGAACGTCGTCACGCGTGAGACGTCCCTGTGGACCCGTTCCGGGGATGTCGTTGGCGTCGAGCTGATGCTCGGCGAGGAGCCGGCGAACGACGGGAGAGACGTGGCCACCGGACTCGCTGGACGTGGTCCCTTTGGGGGTTGCCGGTGAGACCGTCGTTGAAGTGGTTGCGGGTGTTGACGTCGCGGGGGCGTTAGGCGTCGAGGCCTCGGGAAGATCTTCGTCACCAATCACCGCGAGCAGCGTGCCGACGTCGACCGTCTCACCTTCGGCCACGAGGATTCTCGTGAGTACGCCGTCGGCGGGTGCGGGGATCTCGGTGTCGACCTTGTCCGTGGACACCTCGAAGAGCGTCTCACCGCGTTTCACGGTGTCGCCTTCCTTCTTGAACCACTTCGTGACGGTTCCGTCGGCGACGGTCTCGCCGAGTTGGGGCATCGTGACTCTAGGCATGGCGCGCCAGCGTTCTCGAGTTCGGCGTGTTGATCACGCGACACTCGTGACCTGAAGACGTTGAGCCATCCAGTCGGCACCTTGGGGACGATGACGGTAGATGACGTTGGCCCCTCCGTGATTACCTTCTTCGAGCAAGAGCAGTTCACTTTCGCCACGCGCTTCGCTGGCCAAGCGCTCGCCGTCTTGCCACGGGAAGAGTCGATCGCGTTTGCCCATGATGACGAGCAACGGCGTCGTGATCTTTTGGGTGTGCCCTTCGAGGGTCATGTCCCACGCTCGCTTCTCCGCCTCCTCCGGTGTCGAACTGAAAGAGCGAACTTGGAACGCGTGGCGCGTCAAGGGATTGAGGTTCGCCCACGAAGCGCCCATGTTGTAAGGACCGGCCAGAGAGATCGTTCCCTTGATCGGCAGATCCGACGCCGCCATGCGCGCGGCGTAGAGGCCCCCGAGGCTGACGCCCCAGACGCCGAGCCGCGAAGTGTCGACGTCGGTCATGGTCTCGAGGTGATCAATGACGACCTCACCGACCCGGTCCCACTCAGGTCGTATGGCGAGGGTCCATTCTGCTTCACCCTGGCCTGGGCCGTCGAGGGAGAAGGTCGCCATGCCGCGATCGAGAAAGGCTCGTTCAATTTCGCGGAACTCTTCCTTCGTTGAGTCGAGACCGGGAATCAAGATGACCGTGGGGTGCGGACCGACGGTGTTGGGCGTTCGAAAGAGGGCGACCATCTTCGAGCCTTCGAAGTCGATCTCCTCTCGACGCCCGGGGGGAACGAAGAGGGGTGTTGCCCGGTTGAGGGCGTCGACCGCGCGAGCGTGCGCCGCCTTGGCCTGGTCGGGGTCGTGGACGAAGAGAAACTTGCCGAAGTGAAAGTAAGTGGCGGCGCGGGCGAAGAACTCACCAGCGCTCAGCCAGTGACCTCCGGACAGCGCCGCTTCGGCGAGCTCGAGGTGTACCTCGGCGCCCGCGCACCACGCCGCGCACCAATCGTCCCAATGTTCGAGGTCTTTCGTGATGCGTGCGTAGTCGCTGACTTCGACGCCGTTGGAGCAAAAGCGCGGCTCCCAGTTCGCCACGGCAGTTTCCACCAGAACGTCTGCCATGTTTCCCCCTAGTGAACCACTGATTGATGCTGATGGTAATGGACTTCTCACTGCGTTGAACAGTGCTGAATCATTGAATTCTTTTCATGCTGGTGCGGTTGACGGGGTATCACTACGTCGTTATGGTTAGCCCATCACTCACCGAGTGATCGGACCTGGACTACTGCATCGGTGAAGCGCCGGGGACGTATAACGCTGGGGGAAACTATGACTAAAAAGGGAAGATATCTTCGCGCGGCTGGTGTGACTTCGGTCGCGCTCGCGTCATTAGCAATGATGGCCACGTCGAGCGGAGCGTCGAGCAGCACCATCGCCAAGGGCAAACCAGTCACGATCGGAATTTCGCTCTCGTTGTCGGGTGACTTCTCGGGCGACGGCACTGCCTTCAAGCAGGGCTATCAACTCTGGGCTGACTCGGTGAACAAGTCCGGTGGACTACTCGGCCACCAGGTGAAGCTCGACATCGTGTCGGACGCGTCAAGTCCCACGCAGGTCGTGACGAACTACCAGAAGTTGATCTCACTGGACCACGTCAATTTGACCTTCGGGCCGTTCTCGTCGCTGCTCAGTTTGCCCGCCGCGAGGGCCGTCGACCGTTACGGCTACGCGATGGTCGAAGGAGCCGGTGGTGCGCCTTCGGTCTTCCAAGCCGGACTGACGAACCTCTTCGACGTGTCGATGCCCGTGAAGGACGCGTTGGTGCCGTTCGCGAAGTGGATCGCTGCACTGCCGGCGAACAAGCGTCCGAAGTCGGTCGCGTACGTAACCACGAATGACGCCTTCACCGAACCACAGATCCCCGTCGCGAAGGCGATCATCTCCGCCGCGGGCGTGAAGACCAAGTACTACTCGGTCTTTCCTGCTGAGACGACGGACTACACCCCGATCGCCGACGCGGTAGCGGCCGCCAAGGCCCAAGTCGTGGTCCTTGGCTCCGTTGACGTGCCGACGGTGTCGGCCTTCATGCAGGCGTTCGAACAAGCGCACTACAACCCCCAGGTCTTCATCGCCACGGGCGGTCCAGACCAGGGCACGGCGTTCAGCTCGGTCGTTGGAATCAAGAACGCCGACGGCATGATGGTTCCCAACGCGTGGTACGGCTCGGCGACAACGCCGGGCAGCCAGGCGATGGTCGCGGCCTACGTCAAGAAGTACGGCGGTACGCCGGCGACGGTCAGTGCGGACGTGGCCGAGGCTTACTCCGTGGGTCAGATCACCCAACAGGCGGTTATCGCAACGAAGGGCTTCGACAACTCGAAGATCATCAAGTACCTGCACTCGGGCGTCACTTTGACGAGCGTGCAGGGCGGCGTGAAGTTCGACAAGCTCGGCGAGAACAACGACGCGACGGCCTTCACCTTCCAGTGGCAGGGCGCCAAATTTGTTCAGGTCAACCCGACCGCGAACAAGGCGTCCAAGCCAGTGCTGTTCCCGAAGCCGGTTTGGGGTAGTTAAGTCTTGAACAGTTCAGCGCTCATTCATGCCTTGCTTGACGGCGTCTTGACCGGATCGGTCTACGCCCTCATGGCGACGGGGTTAACTCTCATCTTTGGAGTGATGAACATCATCAACATCGCTCAGGGAATCTTGGTGATTTTAGGTGCCTACCTGAGTTACACGTTGTCGGTGCACTTTGGAATTGACCTCTTCGTTGGCTTGATCATCACGATCCCCACCCTCTTTGTGGTGGGGGTCGTGGTGGAGCGCTTGTTCATGGCCAGGCTGAAGGGGCCAGAACGGACGTCGATGTCCATTCTGGTCACCTACGCCATCTCCCTCATCATCGAGGGATCACTGAACATGATCTACTCGATCAACGTCGTCCAGCTCAAAGCCTGGTACGTCGACAAGTCCTTTCCGATCTTCGGCGTCTACCTGCCCTATATCTACCTGTTCGGCTTCATCTTGGCGGTCGTGCTGTTGACCTCGCTCTACATCATGTTGTACCGCACACGATTTGGCGCGAGTATTCGCGCGTCGCTGGCCGACCAAGTGGCCGCCGCCTTGGTGGGCATCAACGTTGCGCGCGTCTCAACCATC
>Ga0182024_10015591_pt1 | contig 14525 bp, 12 predicted proteins | sample P32metaG_FD_120480 | JGI IMG/M metagenome (GOLD analysis project Ga0182024, IMG submission 120480) | Permafrost microbial communities from Stordalen Mire, Sweden - P3-2 metaG (Illumina Assembly) | ecosystem: Environmental > Terrestrial > Soil > Wetlands > Permafrost | place: Sweden: Stordalen... | reverse complement strand
TGATCGACTGAGGGTTGATCGACTGAGCGGCGCGCCGAGCCAACGGGCGCCGCCGCGCGCTCGCGCTAGAAGCCGACCGGGTGACGGACGACGTAGCCTGCGTTCGACGGACGCAGCGGGCGCCAGCGCGGGCCATCCTCGTTCGTCGGGTCATCCGCTGCGCTGGTGTCCAGACGCAGGCCGGCGATGTCGAGATAGGCGTGACCGGAGTTGGTCAGGATCGTGATCCAGCGGCCCTGCCCGGCGGTTCCCCAGCTGATGAACTGGCCCGAGTCCAGCGGCGCTTTCAGCAGATGCCCGCCGTGCAGCGCGTAGGACACCGTACCGGAGCAGTCGTAGCCGCTGGAGGCGAACGAGCGGTGACCGCCGCCGAACACGTATGGGCGCCCGATGATCTGGTTCGCGCTCCAGATGATGTGGCGCACCGCGGCGGGCGCATTCTCGGGCGCGGCGGCGATCCCGTGCACGACCTCGGCGGTGCGGCCCGGCACAAGCAGGTGCGGCGCGGTCAGGGTTCCGACCAGCGCGCCACCGTTGACCGTCGCCACCGTCGTCTGCGGCGCGTAGGGAACGATCGCGCCGCTCGCCGTCTGCTCGAACACCGGGCCGGTGTAGACAAAGCCAGCCGACTGATCCTTGGCAAGCACGATCGGCGCCGGCGGGTCGGTGATCGTCGGAACCGTTCCGACCGGCGCGGTCGAACCGGTCGAACCGGTCGCGCCAGTGACGCTGGTCGTACCGGTGATGCCGGTGGCACCTGTTGCGCCCGTCGATCCCGTCGCGCCCGTCGATCCCGTCGATGTGAGGGTAGTCGGCGCGGTCGCTCCGCCAACCACCGAGTCTGCCAGTGCGACGGGAGCGAAGGCCACCACTGCCAACAACGCGCTCCCAACTGTGCAGACGTGACGCAGCCGCACGGCGACCTCTCTCTGAAGCCTGCCGGGTTAGCTGACGGGCTCGCGCTGAAAGAGCAGCGCGTCAAACGGGATCACCGCAAGATTCGCCCCAACAGATTGGTTCCCCGGCTCCCTGGCTTCCAGCCAAGGATTCGGCGTGTGCGCGGCAATCTAGCAGGCTGCAACGACAGATGCAGAAACTGCAACGCGACGCGCAATCCACGAGTTCCGCAAATTGGTTGCTTCCGCGGAGTCGCCAAGACCGCCGCGAACGACGTCGGGTCAGTGCCGGGACGCCTCCGCGAGTAGTCGCTTCTGGACCTTCCCGAGGGCGTTGCGCGGCAGCGCGTCGACGAATCGCACCTCGCGCGGACGCTTGTGCGGCGTGAGCACGAGCGCCACATGGTCGACCAGTGTCCGTTCATCGACCTCGGCGCCGTCGCGCCGCACGACCCATGCAACGATCCGTTCGCCGAGGTCCTCGTCGTGCAGTCCGAGCACGGCCGCTTCGGCCACGGCCGAGTGCTCCAGCAGCGCTGACTCGATCTCGCCGGCGCCGATCCGATAGCCGCCGCTCTTGATCAGATCGGTGCTGCGCCGGCCGACCAGACGGAGGTAGCCGTCGGGCGCGAGCGTGCCGAGATCGCCGGTGAGAAACCAGCCATCGCGAAAGGCCTCCGCGGTGGCCTGCTGCGCCCCGAGGTAACCGCTGAACAGCGACGGCCCGCGCACGAGAACCTCGCCGATCGTCGCGTCGTCATACGCGACGTCGGCTCCATCTTCCGCGGCGACGCGAATCTCAACCCCGTCGAGGGCTCGACCGACATAGCCCGGGCGCCGCTCGCCGTCTGCTCGCACAGCGGCGATCATCAGCGTCTCGGTCATCCCATAGCGCTCGACGATCCGCTGCCCGCAGAGCGCCTCGATGCGCCTGTGCTCTGCCGCAGGGAGCCCCGCCGAGCCCGAGACCAAGAGGCGCGCGCAGCCCAGACCGGCGGCGATGGCAGGGTCGGCCTGCGCCGCGTCGGCGAGTCGGTGATACATCGTCGGAACGGCGAAGAGCATCGTCGCGTCGGCGGCGAGGGCGGCGGCGACGGCGGCGGGCTCGAACGCGCCGAGGTGGCGCACTTCGGCGCCGCGGCGCAGCCCGCCGAGCGTCGCGACCACCAGGCCGTGGACGTGAAACAGCGGCAACGCGTGGACCAGCACGTCGCCCGCGCTCCAGCCCCAGGCGTCGGCGAGGGCGTCGAGGTTCGCGGCGATCGCGGATGCCCCGAGCACCACGCCCTTCGGCGGCCCGGTCGTGCCGCTGGTGAAGACGATCAGTCCGCCGGCGGCCGACCGACCCTCGTGTGTGGTCCCCGCCCGCTCGGCGGCGCTCTCGTCGCGGCCCGGCGCGATCGTGGGTAGACCGGCGATGGTGGGGCCGGGCGCTGCCAGCAGCGCGGTCGGCCGCGCCACGTTCATGATGTGGCGCAGTTCCGCGCTGCCGGATTTGGGGTCGAGCGGGACGACGGTCATCCCGGCCTGCAGCGCCGCGACCAGGCCGACGGCGGTGGCGCGGCTGGGAGTAGCCCAGACGGCGAGCGGCCCTTCGCTGGGAAGGCGGCTGCGCAGCTCGCGACTCGCAGCCTCGAGTGAGGCGTAGCTCAGCGTTCCATCGGGGAAGCCGAGCGCGGCTTTATCCGAGGGACGCTCAAGAGGCGGCAGCAACGACATCGCGGCCACGTTAGCGGGAGCTCTACGATCCGGTGGTTCGCGAACAGAGACACAAGGAGCGCAGAGATGTGCCATGAGCTGGATTCGGCACCGCCGATCGCGGCGATCGCGGGAGCCGCGATCTCGCACGCGGACGTCGTGCTCGACGCGGCGGACTCCAATCGTCTGGCGGCGTTCGCAGCCACACCGCAGGAGGAGTCGACGGTGGGCGTCGTGATCCTGCCCGACGTGCGCGGGCTGTACCGCTTCTACGAGGAGCTGGCGCTGCGCTTCGCCGAACGCGGCTACGCCGCGGTGGCGATCGACTACTTCGGCCGGACGGCGGGCGTCGCCAAGCGCAATGACGAGTTCCCCTACATGGAGCACGTGATGCACACGACGCCGGCCGGGGTGCAGGCCGACGTCGCGGCCGCCGTCGCATACCTGCGCTCGGCGGCGGGCGGCTCGCGCGCGAACATCTTCACCGTGGGCTTCTGCTTCGGCGGGCGCAACTCCTGGCTAGCAGCGGCCGCCGGACACCATCTGGCGGGTGCGATCGGCTTCTACGGGATGCCTGGCGAGCGCAACGGGGACCCAGGCCCGATCGGTGCCGTGACGCGGATCAGCGCACCGATCCTGGCGCTGCAGGCGGCGGCCGACGCGCACATCACCGCCACGGACAACGCGGCCTTCGAGACGGCCCTGAGCGCCGCCGGCGTCGAGCACGAGGTCGTCGTCGTGCCGGGCGTGCCGCACAGCTTCTTCGACCGCCTGCATGCGGAGTTCCAGGAGCAGTCCGACGACGCCTGGCGGCGAACGCTCGCGTTCATCGACAGCCACAGCGAGGTGTGAGCCCGAGCGGCGGGCGCGCGTCGCTCTCAGCTAGTCCCCAGGGTTTGCCTATCTGCTGCGAAGGCGTGCAGCCGAGGATCTGCACCGACGCAGAACCGCGATGACGGCTAACCCGAATGGAGCCCTGATGAGCACGATCGACTCACTCGACGCCACGACGACGATCGCGCCGCGGTCGCTGCGGCGCCCGCGCGAGGCGGTCGGCGACCAGCGCTGGGTGCGTCCCGCGCTGATCGCGCTGCTGCTGCTCACCGCGCTCGCCTACCTGCTCGATCTGAGCGCCTCGGGATATGCCAACAGCTTCTACGCGGCCGCCGTCCAGGCCGGGACCAAGAGCTGGAAGGCGTTCTTCTTCGGTTCGCTTGACTCCTCGAGCTTCATCACGACCGACAAGCCGCCAGCCTCGATCTGGGTGATGGCGCTGTCCGGGCGGATCTTTGGCTTCAGCAGCTGGAGCATGCTCGCACCGCAGGCGCTCGAGGGCGTCGCCGCCGTCGCACTGCTCTACGCGACGATCAAGCGCTGGTTCGGCGCGCCCGCCGGGCTGGCCGCCGGCACGATGCTCGCGATCACGCCTGTCGCGGCGCTGATGTTCCGCTTCAACAACCCCGACGCGCTGCTTGTCACGCTGCTCGTCGCCGCCGCCTACTGCCTGGTCCGCGCGCTCGAGGCCGCCGGCACGCGCTGGATCCTCGCCACCGGGGCGCTGGTCGGCTTCGCGTTCCTCGCGAAGCTCGGGCAGGCGCTGCTCGTCGTGCCGGCGTTCGGTCTTGTGTATCTGCTCGCCGCGCCCACCACGCTGCGCCGGAGGATCGCCGGACTCCTCGGCGGGCTTGCGTCGCTGGTCGTCTGCGCCGGATGGTGGGTGGCGATCGTCGCCCTGCTGCCGGCCGGCTCGCGGCCGTTCATCGACGGTTCGCCGGACAACAACATCTTCAACCTGATCCTCGGTTACAACGGGCTGCAGCGTCTGTTCGGCAACGGCGGTGGGGCCGGCGGCGGCGGCGGCGGGGCGAACTTCAGCGGTGCGTCCGGCACGCTGCGGCTGTTCGACGACCTGATGGGAGGCCAGGCGTCGTGGCTGCTCCCGCTGGCGCTGATCGCGCTGATCGCGGGGCTGTGGGCCAGACGCTCGGCGCCGCGCACCGATCGCACGCGCGCCGCGCTCCTGTTGTGGGGTGGCTGGCTGATCGTGACGGCCGCGGTGTTCAGCTACTCACAGGGCATCATCCACACCTACTATGCCGTCGCGCTCGCGCCGCCGATCGCCGCGCTGGTGGCGATCGGCGGATGGCAGCTGTGGCAGCGCCGCGCGACGCCCCGCGCACGCATTCTGGCAGCGATCGCCGTGGCGGTCACGGGCGGCTGGTCATACATCCTGCTCGACCGCTCGCCGAGCTGGCAGCCGTGGCTTCGCGTGGTGGTCCTGGTTGCTACCGCGGTCGCGCTCGGCGGGCTCCTCTCAGCAGCGGTGCTTCGCCCGTTCGCACGTCGCGCGAGTCTCGTCGCGGTCGCCGCGGCCCTGATCGCCGGGCTTGCAGGTCCGGCCGCCTACGCCGTAGAGACCGCGACGAGCGTCCACACCGGATCGGTCCCCTCGGCCGGACCGACGGTGACCGCCAACCCCGGCTTCGGCGGCTTGGGGGCCGGTGGCCCGCGCGCCTTCGGCGGCGGACAGGCCCTGTTCGGTCGCGGCGCTCCGAGAGGCGTCCGACCCGGCCCAGGGCTGGCTCCGCCGAGCGGCGCGCCCGGGTTCGGGGGCGGCGGCGGCCGGTTCGCCGCGGGCAGCGGCCGCGTTGATGGCGGCAGCGTGAGCACCGCCAGCGCCCTGGTCAAGGCGCTCGAGTCACACGCAGGCTCCTACCGCTGGGTGGCCGCGACGATGGGCTCGATGAGCGCCGCAACCTACGAGCTCGCAACCGGCGGAGATCCGGTGATGGCGATCGGCGGCTTCAACAACAATGGCGGCGAGCTGAGCCTGACCCAGTTCATCCGCTACGTGCACGCCGGTGACATCCACTACTTCATCGACTCGGGCGGCGGCGGCGGGCCCGGCCAGGGCCCGGCCGGCACGAGCACGATCGCCGCCTGGGTTCAGTCGCACTTCAGCGCGCAGACGATCGGCGGAGTGACGGTGTACGACCTCACGGGCTGACAGACCGCGGCGGGCCGGCGCTCGGCGCAGTTGCGGCCGGGCGCCGGCAGCCGGGTCGCGCCCGTCAGCTGCCGGCATCCGCCCGGATCCCCGTAGACTCGGCCCCAGCATTCGAGGCATCGGCTGTGGAGGGCAGGCATGGCGTCCGTGGGCCGGGCCGCTGGACCGGCGGTGATCGATGGAGACCCGGAGGCGACCTACCGCTCGCGGAGCCTGTGGCTGGGACAGCTCGACGGTTCGCTCGCTCCGCGGCCGTCGCTGCCGGGCGACCGCGACTGCGACGTCGCGATCGTCGGCGCCGGGTTCACCGGTCTGTGGACGGCCTACTACCTCAAGACGCTCCAGCCGGACCTTCGCGTCGTGGTGATCGAGCGCGAGATCGCCGGCTTCGGTCCCTCGGGACGCAACGGCGGCTGGGCGATCGGCGGGCTCCCCGCGAGCCGATCCGCCTATCGGCTGGGGAACGATCCCGATCGCGCGGCGCGGGCCCTGCGCACGACCTGCGACGCGATCGACGAGATCGCCAGGGTCACGAGGCACGAGCAGATCGACTGCGGCTTCGTCAAGGCGGGAGCGCTGACGATCGCGACCAGCACCCCCCAGTGGCGGCGGCTCCAGACGCGCGAGACCAATGCCGTGACGGCGAGCCACGAGGAGCCCGACGGCCGGCTGCTGTCAGTCGCCGAGACCGAGGCGCTGGTCAGCGTCCCGGGCCTGCACGGTGGGCGCTACACACCGCATGCCGCGCGGATCGATCCGGCGCGACTTGTCCGCGCGCTCGCCGTCGCCTGCGAGCGTCACGGCGTGACGATCTACGAGCGGACCGCGGCGACGTCGCTCGAGCGAGGACGCGTGCGCTGCGGCCCGCTGAGCGTGCGTGCCGAGGTGGTGATTCGCGCGACGGAGTCCTACACGACGCAGATGCCCGGAAGCGGGCGTCGCTTCCTACCGCTCTATTCGCTGATGATCGCCACCGCCCCGCTCGAGGAGGACGTCTGGGCGCAGCTTGGTTGGCGCGACGGACTGCTGATCGACGATCGCCACTACCTCTTCTTCTACGCCCAGCGAACGACCGACGGGCGGATCGCGATCGGCGGCCGAGGCGCTCCCTACCGGTTGCGCAGTCCGATCGATGATCGAAACGAACGCGACGTGCGCGTGCGCGCCCGTCTGGTTGGCACGCTCCGGCGCACCTTCCCCGCCGCGGCCTCGGCGGAGGTGACCCACCACTGGGGTGGGCCGCTCGCCGCGCCGCGCGACTGGAGCATGAGCGTCAGCTTCGACCAGGCGACCGGACTCGGCGCCGCCGGCGGCTACACCGGACACGGGGTCGTGGCCGCGAACATCTCGGGCGCAACGCTCGCCGACCTCGTGCTGCGCAGGGACTCGGACCTTGTCACGATGCCCTGGGTCGGACATCAGAGTCCGCGCTGGGAGCCCGAGCCGCTGCGCTTTCTCGCCTCGGAGGCGATCATCCGCACACTGGGCGCGGCCGATCGCCGCGAAGATGCAAGCGACCGGCGGGCACGGCGCACCGCTCTGCTCAAGCCGTTCCTGCCGCCACACTGACCACCACCTCGCCGACGCTGACCGGGTGCGGCGCTACTTCTTGGCGGCCTCGAAGAAGGGATTGGTACCCGAGGCATGGTCGGTGACGTCGACGACGGCGACGATTTCGGGAACCGCCTGCGTGATCGCCACCTCGATGCCCTGCGTCAGCGTCACCGAGGCCATGCCGCACCCTTGACAACCGCCGCCAAGGCGCAGATAGGCGGTGCCGCCGTCGACGCCGGCCAGTTCGGCGTGCCCACCATGGGCCGCAATGCTCGGGTTGACGTCGCGGTCGAGGACGGCCATCACCCGGCGGGCCAGCGCACTGTCGAGCTCTCCGCTGCCCATCGCGTCGGGGCCGGCGGCGTGCCCCGCGGATGCGCCGCCGTGGTGACTCATCGGCAGCAGCGGCAGCGCCCGCGGGGCGGGCGGCTTGTTCGGGTTCAGCAGGCGGAACCCGGCGCTCGGCGAGCCGTCACTCCAGTCGATCGTCGCACCGCGGACGCGCTCGACGCTGTCGCCGGCCACCACGATGACGAGGTCATCCAGGCGCTCGACGCTGTCGCGGGGCTGCGGTCGCGCGCGCGGTTCGAGCGACAGCGCGACGGTGTACTCGCCGGCGTTCGCGCCGGTCACCGCCACCGTCAGCGCCGCGTCAGCCAGTTCAGCCGAGGAGTCGCGAAACCCGCGGATCCGCTGCAGGGCCGTCTCGGTGAGGGCCAGCAGGGCGTGGTCGGCCATCCACTTACCATAGCGCCATGGACCGCCTGCTCCTGATCCTGCCCTCAGCCACCTATCGCGCGGCTGATTTCATCACCGCGGCCCGGGAGCTCGGCGTCGCGGTCACGGTGGCATCCGAGCGCCGGGCCGCGATGTCGGCCACGATGGGCTCAGCGGCGCTCACGCTGCCGCTGTCCGATCCTGATCGGGCGGCGGCGGCGATCGCCGCCGCCGCCGCCGAGACGCCGTTCGCGGCGATCGTCGGGGTCGATGACCAGGGGGTGTTGGCGGCGGCACTCGCGTCGCAGAGCCTTGGCCTGCGCCACAATCCGCCGCTCGCCGTCGCCCGCACCCGCGACAAGTGGGCGATGCGCCGCGCGCTCGCCGAGCACGCGATCCCCCAGCCGGCGTTTGTCGCCATCGAGGGCGACGAGGACGGAACCGCGGCGGCCGCGGCAGCCGGCCTGCCCTGCGTGGTCAAGCCGGTCTCGCTGTCGGGGAGCCGCGGCGTGATCCGTGCCAACGACCTTGGCGAGGTTCGCGCAGCCGTCGCGCGGGTGCGCTCGATCCTGAAGGCGGCGGGCCGTCCCGCGGCCGAGCCGCTGCTGCTCGAGGCCTACGTCCCGGGCGTCGAGGTGGCGGTCGAGGCGCTGATGCGCGACGGCGCCCTGCAGGTGCTGGCGATCTTCGACAAGCCGGACCCGCTCGAGGGCCCGTACTTCGAGGAGACGCTGTACGTCACGCCGTCGCGGCTGCCCGAAGCCGTCCTCAGCGAGCTGAAGCGGCACTCCGCCGGTGCGGCGCGAGCGCTCGGGCTCCGTGAAGGACCGGTGCACGCCGAGCTGCGAGTGGACGGCGGACGGGCGTCGGTGCTCGAGCTGGCGGCGCGCTCGATCGGCGGGCTGTGCTCACGCGCGCTGCGCTTCGGTGCCGGCCTGAGCCTGGAGGCCGTGATCCTGCGGCACGCGCTCGGACTCGCCGTCGCCGACCCGACGCGTGAGCGCGCGGCATCCGGCGTGATGATGATCCCGATCGGGCGCGCCGGTGTCCTGGTCGAGGTCGAGGGCCAGGCGCGGGCGCGCGCGGTGGCGGGAATCGGCGGGCTGGAGATCACGATAGCGCGCGGCCGGCCGGTCGTCCCGCTTCCCGAGGGCGACCGCTATCTCGGCTTCCTGTTCGCCCGCGGCGCCGACCCCGCGGCCGTCGAGCACTCGCTGCGCGAGGCCCACGGCCATCTGCGTGTACGAATCGCGGCGGCGGCGGACGCTTCCGGGCGGGCGCGCGGCCGCTGACCCGGATGCACACCCGGCGCGGTTTGGGCCGCGTCGCCAGGCGCGGCGTGGGATGATCGGCGAGCCGATCGAAGGCCGTGACGACACTCGGAGGCGGACGATGGGATCAGCGTCGGTACAGGGCCGATTGTGGGGTGCGGCCGCGCGCGACTGGGCGCGGCTCGCGGAGCCGTCGGCGAAGCCCTTCTACGACGCCGTCTTCGATGCGATCGGCGTCGGCCCGGGAGTGGCGTTGCTCGACGCCGGCTGCGGCGCGGGATATGCACTCACGCTGGCGGCGGCGCGGGGCGCGACGGTGACCGGCCTCGACGCCTCGGCCGGGCTGCTCGAGGTCGCCCGCGAGCGGCTCGCCGATGCCGAGCTGCACGAGGGCGATCTCGAGGCACTGCCGTTTGGCGACGCGAGCTTCGACGCGGTCACGGCGTTCAACTCGGTCCAGTTCGCGGCCGACCCGGGCGCAGCGGTCCGCGAGCTCGGCCGCATCGCGCGCGCCGGCGCGCCCGTCGCAATCGTCACCTGGGGCGCACCCGAGCGTTGCGAGAGCCGCGTGATCATCGCGGCGATGGGCGCCCTGCTGCCACCGCCGCCGGCCGGCGCCGGCGGCCCGTTCGCGCTGAGCGAGCCCGGGCGGCTCGAGGCGCTCGCCGAGTCGGCCGGGCTGCGGCCGGAATGCGCGGCGGAGGTGCCGACGCCGTTCGCCTATCCGGACCTCGAGACGGCGATTCGAACCCAGCTGTCGGCGGGCCCGGGGCGCCGCGCGATCGAATACGCGGGCGAGAGCGCCACCCGTGAAGCGCTCGGTGCCGCATTCGCCGCCAGCCGGCAGGGGGACGGCAGCTACCGCCAGGACAACGTCTTTCGCTTCCTCATCGCCCGAGCCTGACGGAGATGCGCGCCGACCGGGGCACGGCGCGAGTCCTCGCGCTCGGCGCGTGCCTCGCGACGCTCCCTGTGGCGGTCCTCGCGGGTCATGCGCGCGCCCACCCGCTGGCCGCGTCAGCGCACGTCCCGATCCGCATCGTGATCGTCGGCTACTCGGTCGACCAGCGGCCGATCCGTGCCTTCGTCGTGGGCGAGCCGTCCGCGGCTCGCCGAATCCTCGTGGTCGGCTGCATCCACGGCACCGAGCCCGCCGGTGAGGCGATCACGCGCCGGCTGCGAAGCCTCGCGCCGCCCGCGGGGGCCGTCTGGTGGCTCGTCGATCAGTTCAATCCGGACGGCTGCCTGGCGGGCACGCGGCAGAACGCCCACGGCGTCGATCTCAACCGCAACGCCCCGTGGCGCTGGCAGCATCTCGAGCAGCCCGGAGGGACGTTCTACTCTGGTCCGTACCCGCTCTCGGAACCCGAATCGCGGGCGATCAACCGCCTCGTCAAGCGGCTGCGGCCCGCGGTGAGCATCTGGTACCACCAGCACGCCGCGATGGTCGAAAGCTCCTCCGGCGGCGACCCGGCGATTGAGAGCCGCTACGCGCGCACGGTCGGCCTGCCGTTTCGGGCGTACCCGTTCGTCCCCGGCAGCATCACGAGCTGGCAGGACGCGACCTTCCCGCAGGACACGGCCTTCGTGGTCGAGCTCCCGGGCGGCGCCCTGCCGCCGTCGTCGGTCGCGCGCCACGTCGCCGCGATCATCGCGCTCAGCAAGCCGCCCGCCAAACCCGCCGCGAGCAGCGGTGCGCTCGCGCGAGCGCAGCGCGCCCTGGCGCTAAGCGTCAGACACGCTGTCGTGGTGCGCACCCAGTCCGCGTAACGCCGCCTCTTCGCGAAGCCATTCGCGGGCGTCGGGGTGCGCGGCGCGCTCGATGATCAGTCGGGCCTGGGCCCGGTGGCTGCGCCCGAATATCTGCGCGGAACCCTGCTCGGTGACCACCACGGAGTGCTGAAAGGACGTCACCGGACCGCTCAGCCGCGGGACGATCGTCGAGCTATCGCTGGGCTGGTGCCAGGAGCGCAGCGCGATCACGGCGTGACCGCTGGGTGAGCGCACGGCGCCGCTGACGAAGTCCGGCTGGCCGCCGAAACCCGAGTACAGACGCCCGCCGATGTGGCTGGCCCCGGCCTGGTCGGAAAGGTCGAGCTGCAGAGCGGCGTTCACGGAGACCATCCCGTGGTGGGCGGCGATGTGGGTCGGGTCGTTGGTCGTCTCGGTACGGGTCATCCGCAGCCTGGGGTTCTCGGCGACCCATTGGTAGAACTCGGGCGAGCCGAACAGGAATGAGCAGATGACCGGACGTGTCGGATCCAGTGCTCCGTGGCGGTCGAGCTCCATGACGCCGTCGCTGATCATCTCCGACCAGATCGCGAGCTCCCGCCGGCCAGCGAGCGCGCGCAGCGTTGCGTCGGGGATCTGGCCGATGCCCAGCTGCAGCGTGGACCCGTCGTCAACGAGTCCCGCGACGAGCTCGGCGATCTGCTCAGCGTGCTCGTGCCCCTCGCCGACCTTCGGCGAGCGGAGCTCGTCCTCGACCTCGATCGCGAGATCGATCAGGTCCTCATCCAGCTCGCTGTCGCCGAAGGTGTAGGGCATGCGCGGGTTCAGCTGCGCGATGACCAAGCCGCCACGCGCACGAACCTGTTCGACGGCGGCGACGAGGATGTTGACCTCGATCCCGAGCGAGACCTTTCCTTCCCGCGGAGTCGAGGTGTGCAGCAGCACGACATCCGGAGGGCGGATCGTCGCGAACAGCCTGGGTACCAGTGAAAGGCGCATCGGCAGGTAGTCCAGCCGTTCACCGGCGTCCCGCATTCCGGGCCCGACGAACGGTGTCTCGAAGATCACGCCCTCGCGTGCCGGCAGCGGGCCCTCGGCCGCGAGCATGAACAACCGGTAGCGCTCCAGCGTCCGCTCCAGCGCATCCAGCAGAACGCGGGGAGTGGCGTGGTTGCCGCTCGCGACGACCCGCGGCTCCAAGATCGACAACTCACCCAGAACCTGGTCGAGCTGCTGCTCGGAGATCACCCGCACTGCGGGCGCCTCGCGACATCGCTCATATTGCGAGGCTGCACGCTCATATTGCGAGGCTACAGGCTGACCGCGTGGGCGTGAGCCGAAACGTGACTACGCCGTGACGGGCACGCGCTCCATGACTCTCGCCGCAAGGTCGACAAGCCGATTGGAATAGCCCCATTCGTTGTCGTACCAGGCGATGACCTTCACTTGGGTGTCGTCGATCACGCTCGTGAGCCCGGCGTCGAAGATCGCCGAGAACGGCGACCCCACGATGTCGCTCGAGACGATCGGGTCCTCGGTATAGCGCAGGATGCCGTGCAGCGTGCCCGCATCGGCAGCCTCGCGGAAGGCCGCGTTGACCTCCTCGACGCTCGTCGCGCGCTCTGCCTCCACGGTCAGGTCGACGATCGAGCCCGTCGGGGTCGGCACGCGGATCGCGAAGCCACCCAGCCGACCGTCGAGCTCGGGGATCACCAGCCCGAGGGCCTTCGCCGCCCCGGTCGAGGTCGGCACGAGGTTCAGGGCGGCGGCCCGCGCGCGCCGCAGATCCTTGTGTGGCCCGTCGAGCAGGTTCTGATCGGCGGTGTAGGCGTGGATCGTGGTCATCAGGCCGTGGCGGATGCCGACGGTCTCGTGCAGAACCTTTGCGACCGGCGCCAGGCAGTTGGTCGTGCACGACGCGTTGCTGATGATCTGATCGCGCTCGGGGTCGTAGACCTCGTCGAAGTTCACGCCGATCACAACGGTCGCGTCGAGCGGCTCGGGTCCCTTCCCGGGGGCCGAGACGATCACTTTGCGTGCCCCCGCCGCCAGGTGCTCGGCGGCCGCTGCGCGCGTGCGGTAGCGACCGGTGGACTCGATCACCACGTCCACTCCCAGCTCGCGCCAGGGCAGGTTCGCGACCACCGACTCGGCGAGCGCCCGGATCGGGCGACCGGCCACGAGCAGCTCCCCCGGACTCGACTCCACGGCGGCGGGAAACGCCCCGTAGACGGAGTCGTGCCGCAGCAGATGCGCCAGCGTCGCGGCGTCCGCGACATCGTTGACCGCGACGATCTCAAAGGCGGCCCCCTGCTCGAATGCGGCGCGCAGCACGCTGCGTCCGACGCGGCCAAAGCCGTTGATTGCGACTCGCGTGGGCATCTGCGTGTCCTCCTGTCGTGTGCGGATGACTGCGTCCCTGCTCCAAGCAAGCTACGCGGGCTCGGCGATCGCGTCATGCGTAAGAACTACGGAGACTGTTCAGTGGGGACTGCGGTAGTGGTCTGGAGAGCCACGCGGTTGACTGTGAGCCGGGTCATGGATTGTCCCGAGCCCGCGATCCTGGAGGAAGACGTGCGCGCCGCAGCCACAGTTCCCGTCGCAGCCGCTGCCTCACGGACCGCAGCTCACACCGAGCGGCCTGCCGCGGGACGCGGTTCACGCTAGACGATGTTCCAGGTCCGGATCCACGGTCGTGGCGGGCAGGGTGTCGTCACCGCAGCGGAGATGCTGTCCGTCGCGGCGTTCAACGAAGGGCGCCATGCACAGGCGTTCCCAAGCTTCGGCTCGGAGCGGATGGGCGCACCGGTCGTGTCGTTCTGCCGGATCGACGATCACGAGATCCGCGTTCGCGAGCCGGTCATGGAGCCCGATGCGCTGATCATCCAGGACCCGACGCTGCTGAATCAGGTGGACGTGTTCGGTGGGCTGCGGCCCGACGGGTTCATCCTGATCAATACTGCGAAGAGCTTCGACGAACTCGGCCTCGGCGAGTTCGTGGCGGATTTCCGCCATGAGCGCCTGCTGACCGTGCCCGCCGGCGAACTCGCGCGCGAGCACACCGGGCGTCCGGTTGCCAATGCTGCGCTGCTCGGCGGCTTCGCTGCACTGAGCGGGTTGATCTCACTCGACGCCGTTGCGGGTGCGATCCGCGAGCGCTTCAGCGGGGCGGTCGGCGAGGGAAACGTGGCGGCAGCGCAGGCAGCCCACGCCTGGGTCGCAGCCGAGATGCGGGAGCTGAGCGGTGCTGCGTCAGGTTGAGGGCTCGCGGGCGGTGGCCGAGGCGGTGGCGCTATGTCGCCCGCAGGTCATCTGTGCCTACCCGATCTCACCCCAGACGCACATCGTCGAGAACCTCTCGCAGCTCGTAAAGACCGGGGAGCTCGCACCCTGCGAGTTCGTCAACGTCGAATCGGAGTTCGCCGCGATGTCGGTCGCGATCGGCGCTTGCGCCACCGGCTCCCGGGCCTACACGGCGACGGCGAGCCAGGGATTGCTGTACATGGTCGAGGCCCTGTACAACGCCTCGGGCCTCGGTCTGCCGATCGTGATGACCGTCGCCAACCGCGCGATCGGCGCGCCGATCAACATCTGGAACGACCACAGCGACTCGATGTCCCAGCGCGACTGCGGCTGGATCCAGCTCTACGC
>Ga0182024_10015590_pt1 | contig 14525 bp, 13 predicted proteins | sample P32metaG_FD_120480 | JGI IMG/M metagenome (GOLD analysis project Ga0182024, IMG submission 120480) | Permafrost microbial communities from Stordalen Mire, Sweden - P3-2 metaG (Illumina Assembly) | ecosystem: Environmental > Terrestrial > Soil > Wetlands > Permafrost | place: Sweden: Stordalen... | reverse complement strand
GGGTCCGAATTCGTGGGGCAGGTTGCCAACCTGCCTGGCGAACGGCAGGTTGGCAACCTGCCCCACGAATTGAGACCCCCTTTTCTGAATTGAGGTACTAAGAAAAACAAGGAGACTTTCGAATGGCAGCAGATCGCCGACAAAGAATCGAAAACATGTTGCGCGACGCTCCCGATGATGCGGAGCTGCGCTACATGCTGGCCATGGAATACGTCAGTGAAGGCAACGATGAAGACGCGGTCAAGCGCTTCCAGGAAGTGTTTGAACTATCCCCCGATTACGCGCCGGCATACCATCAGGGCGGGCGAGCGCTGCAGCGGCTCAATCGTGTGGACGAAGCCCGCGATGTCCTCCTGCGCGGCATTGCCGCCGCTCGCATGACCGGCAACGATCACGCGGCCGGGGAGATGCAGGAATTGCTCGAGAATCTGCTGCAGTGACTTTTTTGGCGAGCAGGGGGCTAACGCCCCCCGCTCGCCAAATCACTTCGCTAATCCCGTTACCTGCCGCACCAGATCCATGGTGATCCGCGCCTCCGCCCGAGCCCGGCTGGCCCCGTCGCGCAGGATGTCTTCCACGCTGGCCGGTTCCAGGGCGAGCTGCTTGCGTTTTTCGCGGAACGGAGCGAAGTAGCCGTCGATCTTGGCCTTCAGCAGCTTCTTGGCCCCGCCGTAGCCGATCTTGCCGGCGCGATAGTCGGCGGCCAGGGCTTCCTTTTCCTCCAGCGTTGCGAACAGGCTATACAGCGTGTAGACATTGCACGTATCCGGATTGAGCGGCTGGCCCATCGGCGTGCTGTCGGTCTTGATGCCCATCACCGTCTTTTCGAGCGGCTTGCCCTCCGCGAAGATGTCGATGGTGTTGCCGTAGGACTTGCTCATCTTTTGCCCATCGGTGCCGGGGACCTTGGCCATCGCATCCTCCTTGGGCACGATCGGCTGCGGCTCGGGGAAGATCTCCTTGAACGCGTGGTTGAACTTGATGGCCATGTCGCGCGTCATCTCCAGGTGCTGCACCTGATCCCTGCCCACCGGCACCCGGTGCGAACGGTAGATGAGAATGTCCGCGGCCATCAGCACCGGATAGGTGAACAGGCCGACGCTCGCCTCGATGCCCTTGTCGATCTTGTCCTTGTACGACACGGCTCGTTCCAGCAGGCCCATGTTGGTAACCGTGGATAGGATCCAGGCCAGCTCAGTGACTTCCGGCACATCGGACTGGCGAAAGAAGGCGACCTTGGCGGGATCGAGCCCGAGGGCCAGGTAGTCAAGGGCCACGTCGCGGGTGTTGTCCCAGAGGGCGTCGGCCTTCTGGATCGTGGTCATGGCGTGGTAATTGGCGATGAAAAAGAAGCATTGGCCCTGGTCTTGCAGGGCGATGTGATGCTTGACGGCGCCGAAGTAGTTGCCCAGGTGCAGCTTGCCGGACGGTTGCACACCGCTCAGGATGCGCAGCGGCTGGGCGGGCTTCGGGGTCGGATTCGCGGGTGTCATGGTCGGTTCTCATGTTTCAGGTTCAAAGCGGTAGTTTATGGCCGTGCGCGCCGATATGCAACGCAAGGCCGTGACACTTGTGTCATCAAAATGTATTTCATCCACACCCCCACACCCCCCTGAAATGAAAGAGGCAGCCGTGAAATGAAAGTCGTTTTAAGGACGCTCGATGACAATGGAGCGTGAGGACTACACTTTTCCGCGCAAACGTGGTACATTGGCAATGGGGACGACACACACATCCAACACCTGGTTCACCCCGTGAGGAACATCCCATGGCTACCATTCGCGACATTTTGGCGATCAAAGGCCGGCACGTTGCATCCATTTCCCCGGACGCGACCATCTACGAAGCGGCGGAACGCATGAACGACGACAAGATCGGCTCGCTGGTCGTGCTGGATCATGGCCGGCTGGTCGGCATCATCACCGAGCGCGACATCCTGCAGCGCGTCGTGGCCCAGAGGCTCGACGCCGGCGCGGCCCACGTGGCGGACGTGATGACCACGTCGCTCATGTGCTGCCGGACGCACACCAGCGTGGACGAGGCGCGTGGCGTCATGAAGAATCGCCGGATTCGCCATCTGCCGGTTGTGGACGAAAGCGACGAGCTGCTCGGCGTCGTGTCCATCGGCGACCTGAACGCGTATCAGGCCAACAGCCAGGAACAGACGATCTACTTCTTGCAGGAATACATCATTGGCCGGGTGTAAATACCCCACCCCATGGCCCCCGTTTAGCCGCTCGCCTCCGGCGAGCGCGGCCGCAGCGTTTCATTGACAACCTCCAAAATCCGCCCCCGCTCCGCCAGGGCGCCCACGCCCACGTCATCGCAAGCCAACCGTTTGCTGACCGGAGCCACGATGCGCAGCGCCGGACAATGCCCATGGATCCACTCCATAGCGTCTTCGAGAGACATGCCAGGCGGCGGCGCTGAAGCGAAATCCTCGGCGAGACTGAGCAGATGCCGGCGCGTGAAGGGATGCTCCCACATCAACGTGTTCATGGCCGGGGCGAGCACCACGGGGCGCGAACGGTCCCACGCTCGCCAGACGCACGTCAGACAGTTGTCGGACAAGCCACAGGCCAGCTTGGCCAGAGTGTTGGCGTCGAGCGGAGCGATGAGCAAAAGATCGGCCCACCGGCGCAGCTCAATATGCAAGACCTTGTCGGTCCGATGATAGGATCGTCCTTCGTCGCGGCCCGGCCATTCATCCTCATCGACGATGACCACGTCGGGATTGCGACTCGGACTCGAATCCAGCTCGACGGGGTTGAAAAAATAAAGCGATGCGGCGGTAGCGACAACTTTAACGGAGTAGCCCGCCTGTTTCAATTCGTCGAACAGCAAGCGCGTGTGAATCGCCGCCACCGACCCGGTCACGCCGAGGAGCACGTTAGCCATGCGACAGCTCCCCATGTCTTGCTTCCAGAAGATCGAAGAGCCGAGCTGGCAGATCGCGGCGGGCGACCTTTTCATACCCTGCCGAGAGTGGCCCCAGGAAGAATGACGAAAGCGAGCCATCGTAGAGGTTGGCGACCATCCAGTCGGCCTGAGAGTGCCGTCGCGACTGCTCGGCGACTTCCACGAGCCGCGCCAGGGAGAGGTCCGCTTCCAGCTTGAACTTGACGAGCTGTCCTTGAAAGCCCCAATCTCGGCGAACCCGATCAATGAGCTTGGGCGTGGGCAGCAGTCGCAACCAAAGCTCCGGTTCGCCGCTGCTGACCTTGGCGGCGGTGCGCGGGCTGAGAAACGGGATGCCGTCTTCGGCGGCAAAATGCGTCCCTTGAGGCGGGGCGTAGACACCGGCAACGCGGAAATCGCTGACCGCGGCGCAGCAAATGATCGCATCGAAGCGCATGTTGACGATTTTCTGCTCCATCAGCTTTTCGAGATCGTCGAACGTGCGGAAGAGCAGGCATGCCACTTCATCGTCGAGTTTCTCTACTAGCTCCGGATGCGAGGTGAGCAAGGTGACGTCATGGCCGCGTTCGTAAGCATGACGGGCCAGGCCGGTGCCGGTGCGTCCGGAAAAGACGCTGGTGATGCAGCGCACGCGATCGATGGGCACCTGCGTGTTGCCGGCTGTGACGAGGATTTTCATCACTTCACCATGTTCCAGCGAGCCGGGGGCGTAAGCCCCCGGAGGAAGCAGTCATCCCAACTCCGGGGGCTGACGCCCCCGGCTCGCCACGGGGGCTGACGCCCCCGGCTCGCCAATTCATCCCCAGCACACCAGCCCCGGCTCAAACGAATTGGCCAGGTCCGGATTGCGCGGCAGCACGCGCACGGCGAAACCATACTGCCCGCTGGCCCGGCAGGGAATCTTGCCGTGGAACTGCCACGAATCGCCTTGCGGTGCTCCGTTGTGGCTCATCGCCGCCGTCGCCGGGTTGGGAATGTCGCCCAGATTGTCCACCAGGCCATGGAAGAGCTGCACTTCGACGTCATCGGGAGACAGGCTGCCCAGCTTGACGTTGGCGTGCACCTCCAGTTGGGCGCCGACCTGCATGGTGTCGGTGCCGTCCGCCTGGACCTGCTCGACGCGAATCTGGCCCCAATCGCGCAGCAGCTTGCGGCGCCACTGGGCCAGGTTGGCGGCCCGCTGCAAGTGCTCCTGCGTGAGCCGTTCGAAGCGTTCCGCGGACGGGCCATAGCACTTTTCGACATATTCCTGCACCATCCGGCTCGTGTTGAACACGGGGCAGACCGTGGACATGGCTCGTTTCATCACCTTGAGCCAGCCGCGCGGCAAACCCTCGCTGGAGCGGGTGTAGAACAGCGGCACAATCTCCTGTTCGAGAAGATCGTAGATGGCCCGGCTCTCGACGTCGTCCTGGTAAGCCAGGTCGGTGTATTCTTCGCCGGCGCCGATGGCCCAGCCGTTGTCGCCGGTGTAGCCTTCGCACCACCAGCCGTCGAGGATGGACAGGTTGAGCCCGCCGTTGACGCAGACCTTCATGCCGCTGGTGCCCGACGCTTCCAGAGGGCGGCGCGGATTGTTGAGCCAAACATCGACGCCCTGGACCAGATAACGGGCGACGTTCACATCATAGTCCTCGATGAAAACCATGCGCCGACGAAACTCGGGCCGGCGGCAGACGTGCGTGATCTCCGCGATCAGCTCCTTGCCGCCGTGATCGCGCGGATGGGCTTTGCCGGCAAAGAGAATCTGCACCGGCCGATCCTTGTCGTTGACGATGGCCGCGAGCCGATCGAGATTGCGGAAGATCAGCGTGCCGCGCTTGTACGTGGCGAATCGGCGAGCGAAGCCGATGGTCAACGCTTCCGGATCGAGCACTTCCTCGGAGCGGGCGATCTCGGCCGGCGGTGCACCCCGGCGTTCGAGCTGGGCCCGCAACCGTTGGCGGGAGAAGACCACCAGCCGTTCGCGGCGGCGTTCGTGAGTTCGCCAAAGTTCCTGATTGGGAATGTTGTCCACCTTGCGCCAGATGCTGTGGTCGGTCGGCTTGCCTTCCCACTGCACGCCGAGATAGCGATCGTAGAGAGCCGACATTTCCGGGGCCAGCCAGCTTTGCGTGTGGACGCCATTGGTGATCGAGGTGATCGGGATCTCCGCCTCGGGCAGCTCGGGCCAGATGGCTCGCCACATTTTGCGCGAGACCTTGCCATGCAGCTTGCTGACGCCGTTGGTGGTGTTCGACAGGCGAATGGCAAGCACGGTCATGCAAAAGGATTCGTTCATGTCGCGCGGATTCTGCCGGCCCAGGCCCAGGAACTCCTGCCAGTCGATTTTGAGAAGCGGCAGGTACGGACCGAAGTATTGCTGGATGAGCTGCGGCGCGAACACGTCGTTGCCCGCCGGGACGGGGGTATGGGTCGTGAAGCAGGTGCCCGCGGCCACCGCCTCGCGCGCCGTGGCAAAGTCCAGCTTGAACTCGTCCATCATCACCCGGATGCGTTCCAGCCCGCAAAAAGCCGAGTGGCCTTCGTTCATGTGGCACACGGTCGGCTTCTTGCCCAGGGCCCGCAGCGCCCGGATGCCGCCGATGCCGAGCACCATTTCCTGGCGGACGCGCATGTCGTGGTCGCCGCCGTAGAGCCGGCTGGTGATCTGCCGATCGTCCGCGCTGTTCTGGGCGATGTTGGTGTCGAGCAGGTAGAGCGGGATGCGTCCGACCTGAATGCGCCAGATGCGCATCCACACTTCGCGGCCCGGCATCGGCACGCTGACCAGCAGTGGCGAACCATCGGGTTTCGACTCGGCGATGAGCGGCAAATTGAAGAAATCGTTGTCGGGATAGCGTTCCTGCTGCCAGCCATCGATGTTGAGATACTGGCGAAAATAGCCTTCGCGATACATGAGGCCGACGCCGACAAGCGGGGTTCCCAGGTTGGACGCCGCCTTGAGATGGTCGCCGGCCAGCAGCCCCAGGCCGCCGGAATAGATGGGGACGCTCTCGTGCAGGCCGAATTCCGCCGAGAAATACGCGATCCGGTAGCGATCGCTCAGCGGCGGCGTACCATCGCCGGCTCCTTGCTGCTCCTCGATCTTGCGGCCATAGGTCTCCTGAAACCAGGTGTGGGCATTCATGTAATTATCGAGCGCCGCGACGACGCGATCCATGTGGGCCAGGAAGCCGTCGTCGCGCAGGAGCTGCTCGAGCCGATCCTGCTCGATGGTGGCCAGGAGCTTGACGGGACTGCCTTCGACCTTTTCGAAGAGCTGGTCGTCAATGCGGCGAAAGAGGGACACAGCCTCATGATTCCAGCACCACCACAGGTTATAGGCGAGCTTGTGCAACCCTTCGAGCCGGGCCGGCAAATGGGGCAGAACCGTGAAAGAACGCAGCGAACGTTGCGGCATAATGCGCTTCCTCGCGGGAAGATGAACATGGGTGCAGCCATCCCGGCGGCACGGGGAGGGCGTCTTGCCCTGTAGCTAGAATATCTTGCCAGGACCGTTTGGCAATCGTGGCTTTCCTGTCTTGCCAATGGTGCATCACAACCCCCTGCCAATTTGGCATGACAATTTTTCACCAAGCCCGCATGCGAGGTAGTCCGAGCATGCGGGGTTATGGCCGTTATGACCCCGCATGCTCGGACTACCTCGCATGCGGGCTTGCTGGAATGGTACTTTTAGCCGCGCAGGCCCACCATGTCCATCAACTTGGCCGTTTCGCGATACGCTTCCTCGACCCACGCTACAATCTTTTTCGGATCCGGTGCGTATTCGAGTTCGATCGAGACGACGCCGTCCATCTCGAGTTCCTTGATCGCTTGCAGATAGGGAGCGAATTTTACGACGCCACGACCCGGCGGTAAGTCGCCGTGCACCTTGCCGTCGCAATCGCTGATGTGCACGTGGATCGCCCGGCCCTTGAGCTGGGCCACTTCTTGCGGGCTGGTGTCGGAAAGACACAGATGGCTCACATCGATGTTGGCCCGCACACGCGGATGGTTGCACTCGTCGATGAAACGGACCATCGATGCCACGTTGTTGAGCAAGCTGAGCCGAAATGGCTCGAGCTCCAGGGCGATGTCGATGCCCTTTTTTTCCGCGTAATCGCCGAGCTGCCGGCACGTCTCGATGCCCCATTGCCACTGGGCGGCCGGCGGAATCACCTCGCGCTGCCAGATATATTCGCCGAGGACCAGCAGGATGTTCTTCGCGGCCCAGGTCTTGGCCAGGTCGATGAACTTCTTGCAGCGCTGGACGTGAAACGCCCGGACCGGATCATTGAAATCGATCAGCCCCACGGCGACGACCGGCAGCGACACGATCGGCAGCCCAATTTTGGCGGCCGTGTTGGCGACGAGGCTGACTTCCTTTTTGGAGATGCCGTCGGCCTCGGTGAAGATGTCCACGGTATCGAAGCCGAGCCGGCCAATGTGCCTCAGCCCGGTCGCGGTGTCCACGCCGGCCTGCTGGAAGGCGCTGTTGATGATGCCGAGTTTCATGGGTTGTCAGTCCTCCTTTGGAGCGTGGCCGAGCATTCGGAATTCATTGGAAGGAGCCCCGGCCTGGAGCCATGCGAGTGCGTCATCGTCTGGTTTGTCGGGATTTACCCAGCATATTTTTCGGAGGCGGCGCAGAGGGGACGCGACGCTCTGGAAATAGTTACGGACCTCTTCATCGCGCGAAACGACACAAAAGTCAGCCTTTCGAGCGGCTTCGATCAAATGGGCATCCTCCAGCATTTTTTCCGTCTGCTTCACGGTTTCAGAGGCGTTCTCGAGTTGAATGCGGAGTGTTTCGTCCGCGGCGACGTCCGCTGCCCCGTCAAGAGGTACGATTTTCTTCTTCACGAACATGGCTTTTCGCCAATGTCGAGCAAAGCCAGATTGATAGTAGTTCCATTCCTCTGCAATTGCAGTGCTGAAGAACATGCGATGACATATTTCAGAAACCGCCATCAAAAAGTCCCGGCAATTCTTTGCCGAAAGAGCAGTGGCATTCTCATTTCCTGACGCACAGGCAACGGATGCATCGATAACCAATAATCTAGAAGCGGGTTTGCTGATTTTATTTCTTGGCAAGCCTGGCCTCCGCAGCATCGAGAAAACGGCTTTCGGCTTTCAAGGTCACGTCGTCAAAGTCGGCTGGCCAGTCGCCGAAGCGTCCCGCCTCGTCAAGTTCGGCTGGGCGAATAGTCGTTTTGCCGTCATTGCCTCGTTCAAACCAATGTAGTTTGACCTTGTCCGGCGTAAGGATGCCTTCGGCAACCAGCGTTTGGACGCCTAAGAGCAGCAAGGAGCTATGCGTTTCTACGACGACACGAACGCCGCGATTGGCTGCGATGGCCAAGACTCGCGCCAAGTCGAACTGGGCGCGGGGGTGCAAATGCGTCTCTGGTTGTTCTAGATAAACGAGCCTATCCGGCTCTGCAGCGTGCAAACCGACCAGAACCGGAAGAGTTTGGGAGACCCCAATGCCAACATCGGCAACGCTCACTCGATCTTCCGGCCTTACCGGTGCAAGTTGCGGCAATCGGCCTACGACCAGTTCGATTTGAGCAGCGTTGAGGGGGATCGCCATGACTCCGCCAGTCAGGCCCAGAAGCCGCAAATCGTCGCTCAATTGCGACAGCACCTTCTTCTTTCTTTTCATCCATTGGGCGATGATGGTTGCGGTGTATTTTTCGAAAGTTCCGGGATATCCAGGACCAATTGCTGTCGCTGGATAGGTTCGTTCCGGATTTCCCCTCAAGCCTGGCAGATGAATCACATGCTGAATCGTTGCTTCCCAAATAACGGAAAGGTGGCTCATGGAGGCGGGCAGCGTCTCACCGCCCTTCGCGTTTGCGACCCACGCCGTATCCAAGAAGCATCGCTCAGGCCGAATCTCCCAATGGCCCGTGTCCGATCCATTCGAAGTCCTGCGCTTCATGTTGATCCCATTTGTGACGCCGGTTCTCACGATTTCGGCGTCAGTCATTCCTGGCCTCAAGGCCACTCGTTTCGACGCATGCGATAGCTCCATTTCTTCGATTATGAAGCCTAATTCATTCCGTTTACGAAAACGGATCTTTACAAATCCGCCCCTGCCCAGCCGAACGCCGACGTGAAAACTATCAGACGAGCGTCGTCCACCAATGCGAGACAACAGCTGCTCGACCGATGTGAAGTTCGCGTTTGGCCCATTCAAAAGTAGTGCGCCTGGATCGAAACTTGATTCGAGAGTTTGCTTCAAGAGCAGCAGGGGCTGCATCATGCTCGATTTTCCCGAGCTGTTCTTACCTGCCAGAATCGTGAGCGGACGAATTTCGACACTTTGTTCGTCGGCGATGGACTTAAATCCGCCGAGCGAAATCTCTACGATCGGCTGACTGACGCCAACAGCTGTCGCCATGGTTTTCCCCGAATGCGGACTCGCGATTCGTAGCTTATTCTTATTGCGAATTCTCAATTTCAGCAATCGTAACCGCCCGATGCTCCATCGCGCTCAGATACGCCGAATCCACCAACGCCATGGTCTTCAAGTTATCCACCCCGCTGATGGCCGGCGGTTGCCCGGTCTCCAGGGCGATGAGCAGCTGCCCCATCGTCCCCGAAAAAGCGTCGGGGAACCAGCTTTCGCTCCAGCGCGGTTCATGGAACTCCTTGTCGCCCCGGGTCGCATAGCGCAGCGTGGACGGCGTCGTGTACGGGTCCTTGACCCAGCCGATTTTGCCGATGGCCAACCCGTTTAGACCTTCGATGCGCCATTCGATCGCGATGTCGCCGGGGCAGCCTTCGCGGGCGGGGCCGGTCCAGGTGTCGTCAATGGCGATGGCGCGCAGGCCGTCCGCATATTCCACGATATACGAGCAAATCCCGTCGGTGTGCGGGAACTTCGTGCGCGGATCGGGGCGGACGCTGCAGTAGATTCGCTCCGGGTCGCCGAACCAGCAGCGAAAGGTGTCGAGGTGATGGATCGACATGATGCGGAGCGTGACCCAGCCCATGGCCGACTGCCAGGGCATCCAGTGGGGGATGCCGCGCATGATGATCGTCGCCAGCACGGGGGTGCCGATGGTGCCGTCCTCGAGCAGCGTCTTGCCGGCCCGGACGGATTGGTCGTAACGCATGTTCTGGTTCACGGCCAGGACGATGCCCGCGTTCTGGCACGCCGTCACCGCCTCGCGAGCTTCGCGATAGTTCATACCCAGCGGCTTCTGGGCGAGGATGCCGCGCGCGGTGCGCCGCCGGCACGCTTCCTTGATTAATTCGACCTGGCAATTCGGCGGCACCGCGATGTCGAGCACCTCGATCGACGGATCCGCCAGAAGCTGCTCGCAGGTGTCGTGGACCGTGGCGATGCCGTGGCGCTGGGCGACCTGCTCGGCCCGGGCGCGCGTGCGCGATGCGATGGCGACGGGATTGAATCCGGCCTTGCGATAGCTGACAAGATGGCAATCGTTGACGATGAATCCGGCGCCGAGCACGCCGATGCGATAGTCTTTTCGCGCGGGCGGCGACGGGGTGATGTTGAGGTCTTTCACATTGAGCTCCAGGGGTCCCACGCCGCGGGGTGAGGTACTCCGAACCCCGCGGGTCAGGGTTTCAGCATCATGAACCTGCACGGCTGACCCGCGGGGTTCGGAGTACCTCACCCGCGCGGCGTGAGTTCTGTCTTCAGATTACGAGCCATTTCCCGCCGCGTCTTTACAATGATTGGAAATCGTTCTTTCCTTCAGGGACCATCGATCATGCGGACACTTATCACCGGCGGAGCAGGTTGCCTCGGATCCCATCTCTGCGAGCGCTTCCTCAAGGAAGGCCATGTCGTCATCTGCGTGGACAACTTCATCACCGGCACCGCCGTCAACGTCGAACATCTGCGCGCAAGCGATCGCTTCATCTTCATCCGCCACGATATTTCCCATCCCCTCGAAATCGATGGCCCTGTCGATAACATCCTGCATTTCGCGTCCCCGGCCAGTCCGGTCGATTATCTCAACCATCCGATTCCGACCCTGAAAGTCGGCTCGCTCGGCACTCACAACACGCTCGGTCTGGCCAAGGCGAAGGGCTCTCGCTATCTCCTGGCCAGCACCAGCGAGGTCTACGGCGACCCCGAAATCCATCCGCAGCGCGAGGATTACTGGGGCCATGTCAACCCGATCGGCGTTCGCGGCGTTTACGATGAAGCCAAGCGCTTCGCCGAGGCCATGACCATGGCGTACCATCGCTATCACGGCACCAACACGCACATCGTTCGCATCTTCAACACCTACGGCGAACGCATGCGGCTCAACGATGGCCGGGTGGTGCCGAACCTGATGAGCCAGGCGCTCAAGGGCGAGCCGCTCACGGTCTACGGCGACGGCTCGCAAACTCGCAGCTTTTGCTATGTCGGCGATCTGGTCGAGGGCATCTATCGGCTGCTGTTCGCCGACTTTCACGAGCCGGTCAATCTCGGCAATCCTAATGAAGTGAGCATTCTCGATTTCGCCAAGGAGATTCTGGAGCTGTCGGGGGCCAAGAGCCAGATCGTCTTCAAGCCGTTGCCGCAGGATGACCCGCGCGTTCGCCGGCCGGACATCACGCGGGCCCGCAATTTGCTGGGCTGGGAGCCCAAGATCGAACGGCGGGAGGGCATGCGGCGAACGCTGGAGTATTTCAAATCGCTCGGGATGGCCGCGACGCGGTAAAGGTCGCGGGAACGGCTATAATGATTACGGAATGAACAGTGTAACGACAGGAGGGAAAATGGCTACCGATACGAGCGGGGCTCTGGACCCCACCGCGGTGGGAACACCCGCCATTATTATTTCGCCGTCGGGCGGACACGGCCTGGAGATCTTCAAGGCGGAAATTAGCACTTATCTGCGTGAATTGCCCAAATTGCTCGACGAAGGGTATGCGGGAAAACATGTCATTGTGAAGTGCGACGAGATCTTGAGCATCTGGGACACACAGAACGATGCCATCCAGGCAGCGCGTGACAAGTTTGGTCCCGACGTCCCCATCTTCGTCAAGGCCGTCGATTCTCGGGACATCGAACGGTTTGCGAGGCTCAAAGCGCAAATGGGTGCGTTATGCCCGTTTTGACGGGAATTGTCGATCCTGACGGCCCATTTGTGGACATTCTCGTGGGTTGGGGTGCGAAGGCAGCGCGCGGATTGCGCGCCGCATTGAAACCTGTTCCGCCGGCCGTGAAAGTTCGGGCACTTATCGACACGGGGGCCGAGATTACTTGCGTTGACGCCAGTGTGATCCAGATTTTGGGCTTGCCTATTTCCGGCTGGACATTCGCTAATCTACCTGCCCATGGCGGATTAACGGTGAGTATTGAGTATGACGCGAGCCTGGCAATCCTTCATCCCAGCGGAAGACAAGCGAATAATCTCGTGGTGCCAAACCTATCGATCATGGAAGTGCCCCTCGCAACTCTGGGTTTCCAGGCGTTAGTTGGACGAGATGTCCTGAGTCGTTGCCGCCTACTCTATCATGGGCCAAAAAGGAAATTCCGCCTGTCGTATTGAGTCTGCTAATCTCGCGCAATCGGAATTTGTTCCAACCCCACGCCGCCCGTGAAACTGGTATTCACCGCCTGCTGGCGATTCTGCGGATTGTCGATCTCCGCCGCCAACGCCTCCACGCGTTCCATCACGTAGCGATCCAGCTCGCGCAGCGTGACAACGCCGGCCTGGCGATCCCTGGGCAGCTCCGGCTGAAACTTGCCCTGGTAATGATACTTGCCGTCGATGCCCTCCAATAACGCCAACGTCAACGCCCCATGGCCCCAGCGCTTCGTTTCGTTGGCGAGCTGGTCGCGGGCGCAGGCGGCGATCACCACCAGGCTCTTGCGGCTCTTCGAAAAGACGTCGCTCGAGCTGGCCACGTATTTCTTGATGTCGCGCAGCAATGCCGCCGGCTCATCCTTTTCGGTGAACGCAATCGCTCCCGAATGGCAGGTGTCGAATATCAGAATGACCGTGCACGGCAGCTTGGCCAGGAAGCGATCCAGGTCCGGCAGGTAAATGCCCGTGGAGCCCGGCTTGTCACTGTCGTAGTCGTGCGGGGCGAAGTGGTACTGGTTCGTCGCCTGATCGATCAGGCCGTGCCCCGCAAACGTGATGACGACCAGTGATCGCTTGGTGAGCGGTTGCTGCACGAGCCAGTTCAGGCCATATTCGATGATGTCGGCACGCGTGGCGTCCTTGTTTTCGATGACCTTGGTGGTGACCTCTTTGAATAGCTTGCCTTGCTGGCGTTTCAGGGCCGTCGCCAACGCCCTGGCATCCGCGGCCGGCATCGTCAGGCTCGGAAAGTTCTGATAGTTGGCAACGCCGATCGAAAGCACGAACAGATCGTGAACCTCGAGCATCGCCGCGGCTGGATGCACCGGAGCCGGAGAAGTGCCAAAGCCGAAGTACCAGAGAGCGAAGATGCCGATGAGAAGAGCCGTGAGAATGGCCGCGACGTTGGGCCAGCGTTCGCGCATCGGCGACGGGGTGCGGCACCATTTCTTGACGATGTGCAGGATGGTTTTATCGGACAGTTTCGTGCCGGCGCGCGGTGCCGCGACCAGCGTATGCTGGAAGGGTTTGCCGTCGAACCAGGGATCCAGCTCGGCGTCCGCAATGGCACTTTTCTCGGCTTGCTGGAGCAGATCGGCCAGCGGCTTGAGCGTGACTTTCTGCACGGGATCGGTCGAAAACACCCAATGTCCCTTGCCCCAGGCGACCGCCAGGAAAAGATAAGGCCCAGCCATCGGCGGCGGACATTCACCGCGGCTCCAGTACTTGAATAAGAGGCTCTTCGGCTCGCGCAGTAACAAGCCGAGCGCCTGAGCGGGGCCGCCGGGCAGACGCACCTTCCATGCCTGGCCCTGCAGGAAATCATGGCGGTAGACGTCCAGGTCCCTGGCCAGGAAGGCGCGCTCACGGGCAAACTCGGCCCCCGCGCCCAGGATCGGCGTGCTGAAGGGGTCCTTGTTTTGCTCGGCCGCCCGCAAGATCGCCTCGGCCATGCGCGACCAGCCTTCGATGACGATCTGGGCCGACGCCGGGTCGGTCAAATCCTGAGTCGCCTTGCCGCGAATGGCGAGAAACACGCCTTCCAGCGACTGCTCCAGCGGCAGCTGCGTCGGGCGCAGGCCTTCGCGCACCAGGGCGGCATAGTGAGCGAACGGCTGGCAATTCGGCGGCAAGGGCGTACCTTCGAGCATGCGCAGGAGAAACGACGCCGCCAACATGTCATCCAGCGTGGGATCGGAGCTGACGACGATCTTGTGCGGCTGCCCCGACCCGGCGAGAAATGCGGCAGGGCCCGCGTCAAGGACAAGCATGGCCAAATCGCGGCGTTCGCGCTGGTCCACGGCGGCGGGGCGAAGAATGATCTCCCCCGGCTCGGGCACAGCGGCTTCCGCAGGCAATTTGCCAAAGACCAGCTCCATGACCCTCCCCGTGCAAAATAATCTGGCCAAATCCTCGGTGGCACGCCTCTTACCGCTGAGGATCTCCGCAACATGCGGAGAAGATTGACAATTGACAATTAGCAATTGACAATTGCAAATTCCCGAACCGTAGGCGGATGTCTTCAATTTGCAATTGCTAATTGTCAATTGTCAATTGTCAATT
>Ga0182024_10015589_pt1 | contig 14526 bp, 13 predicted proteins | sample P32metaG_FD_120480 | JGI IMG/M metagenome (GOLD analysis project Ga0182024, IMG submission 120480) | Permafrost microbial communities from Stordalen Mire, Sweden - P3-2 metaG (Illumina Assembly) | ecosystem: Environmental > Terrestrial > Soil > Wetlands > Permafrost | place: Sweden: Stordalen... | reverse complement strand
TCGAGCTCGGCGAGGAACTCTTCGAGCGAGTAGGTCACGTGGCCGAGGCCATGCGTCTGCTCGTAGACGAGTTGCTCGTCGATGCTGGCGGGCCGCACTCGCGCGCCGTCGTCCGCTGGCTCGATCACGGCGTAGTCGGCGTCGGTCAGACCGGCGTCGGCGATCGTCGCCGCGGCCAGCTTTGTGACCGGGACCGTGATCGGCTCGGCGAGGGCGGGAAAGACTGCCATCGGTGTCATGGTAAGTCCTCTCTGGGTCGGTTGGGAAGTCGGACGCCGGGCGGGCGACTGCCGGCCAGGCCACCCAGGCCGCTGATCCGCCGCAGCGGCGCCGATCAGCCCGGACTGTGCAACGGCGTGCGCGAGCTGCGCCCGCCACACCGGCTCGAGATGAGGCAGTAGGCCGAGCCGACCGTTGTCGTGACCCCGTGCCGGCCGTAGCGCGCCGCGATGGGCGAGGCGACGGATGCTCAGCCTATGGCCGCGGCACGACCCGGTAGCCGAACCGCCGCCGCGCTTCTGCGATCAACTCGTCGGGAATCGGGTGGTCGAGGATCGACGCCTCGGCCCGATCATTGTCTGGCTGTTCACCGGCCTCGCCGAACAGCGCGATGCCGTACAGCTTCTGTGCTGGGTCGTGGCGCACCAGGTACCGGATCCCGTCAAACCCGGCGCCCAACGCGTCTGCGGCGAACGCTTGGCCGGCGTCGTATTGCTCGTTGGCGCCGAGCGAGGCGGTGACGCCGAACTGCAGCGCGCGCCGAGACGTGAGGTCGGCCAGGCGCAGGTCGCGTCCGACGCGAACGCTCATCAGCCATCGGTCGCTCACCGCCGCCTCGGCCAGCAGCATCCGGCGGCGGTACACCTCCACCCACGCCCCGAGCGGTCGCTCGGCGAAATAGCAGCTGCCCTTGCCGGTGCCGACCGGGTCAAACCGACCCGTCCCATCGAATGAGAACCACCAGCCGGTGTTGCCCGAAAGGCGTTGGAAGCGATGGATGCGATAGATCTCGCGATCCGCGCGTAGCGTTCGCTGGGGAAACCGTTCGAGCGTCACTGAGCGAACCGCGCGGCGTCCTGGCGCGCGACCCGCAATAGAAGCTCGGCATCGCCGTCCGCCTTGCTCCACTGCACAGGCGAACTGCCGTCGAGCGCTGGATCGGGCGCCACGCACCACGATGCCGCCGTCCACTCGTCTGCGCCCCCATCCGCCACCGTCCAATAGGCCGCGACAAGCGTCTCGGTCGGCCGCCCGTCGCGGAACTGGAACAGCGGAAACCGTCGCCGCCCGGAACGGCCGCTCATCCCGATCAGTCGCCGCGAGCGCAACAGCTCGTCGACGCGCTGCCGGGACACATTTCCGAGCAACTCGCGCACCTGCGCGCTCGTCAGAAGCGGTCCCAGCTCGTTCTCCCATGCCGCGCCCGCCGCCGCAAGCATCCCAGCACGCCGGGCGTCCTCAACCGAGAGCTCCTTTCCGTTCAGCAGCTCACCGGCGTTCTCCACGAACGCTATGAGCACTTCGTCCGAGATGTTGTACCTCTCGGCAACGTCACGAACCGCTGTGTGAGCATCATCATGGCGAAGCCCAACGATCGCGTCGCGGGCCTTCTCGAGGCTTCTCGTTAGCTCGCGCAGCTCCTCGAGCCTCTGGTCAAGAGCTTCAAGCGGCTTGTCGCGATCCTTGACGCTCATGACACGCATGTTACGCCGTCCATGGTCGGTTGACAAGGATGTCATGGACCCTCCGCTCCTGCGATCCGTCGGAGCGCCCCGATCAGTCCGACGTGCCCGACGGCGTGCGCGAGCTGCGCCCGCCACGCCGGCTCGAGATGCGGCAGCAGGTCGAGCTCGCCGCGGTCGTAGGCGCGGTGGCAGCCGCGGCACAGCGGCACGACGCAGAGCGGGTCGCCGCAGCCTCCCAGTGAGCGCGGGATCAGGTGCACCGGGTCGATCCGGTGAGTTGCTCCGCAGGCGATGCAGGCTCGGCCGGAGACGGCGACGCGCTGGCTGTCGGTGGCCGCCAGTGAGGGTGTTCGCTGGAGCGGCTTGGTTCGCCGCAGCGGTTTTCGGGCGCGCAGCTGCGTGCGCCGGCGAAGCGAGGTTCGCTTCATCGTTACTCCTTGTTCAGGTCGGTGTTGTGGCACTCAGACGCGGGCGCCAGGCGCCGGGCGCGGCCGAGCGGGGTAGTCCCACCGCGGGTGAATCGGGCGCCGCGATCAGCGATCGCCGACGTCTAGGACTGCAGCCAGTCGCGGTCTCGGCGGAAGTGCAGCGACCGAATCGCGTCCTGCGTCTTGCCGATCAGGTCGCCCTCGCAGATCAAGAGCTCGTCGGCGTAGAACCGGATCGCCTCGCCCTCGGAGCCGTCGCTCCAGCGAACGATCGCCCGGCGGCTGGCCAGCGAGCCGGGCGGCAGGTCCTCGAACCGCAGCACCTCTTCGACGGTCGCGACGTCAGGGCACATTGATGCCGAGCCTATCTTCACCGCTTGTCTCGTCAAGGTCACGCCGCGATCCGGCGCTCGCGTTCTTCGAGCGCGCGTCCCAGGTGCCGGGCTATCTGCGCGCGACGCTCGGGACTGATCATGCCCTGCGCGCGTGCTGTCGAGGCCGCGTTGCCGACCTCGATGAGCACGGCGTTGCGTCTCGGGTCGCCGGCTCCGATCCCGGCGACCGCCAGCAGCGCACTCGAGACGACGGTGCGGCCGTGGCGGACGAGCTGCTCGATCAGCTCGAGCTCGTCCCGGCCCAGGGCCACCATCGGCAGAGGCGGCGGCGTCGATCGTTGTGCTCATCTCTGATCCTCTTTCAGGTTGGGTTGGACGGCCGCGTTGCGGCCGGTCTTGGTTGTTGCATCTGGGGCCTGGCAGTCCCCGGCGAGCTAACGTGACGTCGCCCGTGAACCGCTCCTCCCCGCCCGGCGATTCACTGCTGACAGTCGATGACATCGCCCGGATCCTCAAGCTGAACCCCCAGACGGTCCGGAACTGGATTGACCGCGGATACCTTCGGGCGATCCGGATCGGCCGCAACGTCCGCGTCACCCAAGCCGAGTTCGACCGCTTGCTCGAGGAGAGCTACACCGGGGACCGACCGCCGTCGGATGCCGCAGCCCGCGCGTTCTGGAACGGCGAGCTCCGCCTAGAGGCCGCGCTGCCCTGAGCGCCCGAGTCCGGCGCCAGCTCCCCCCTTCGCTGGTCGACAACGACGAACGGCCCGGAGGGCTCGTCGCCGATTCGAATCGGGGCGAGCGTCCTCCGGACCGTTGGGTGCGTCAGGTGATCAGCCGCTGGTGCCGAGCAGGTCGAACGCGCACCCGTCGGGCAGCGTCACCAGCTCGAACCGCCGCCCGGTGTCCGGGTGGCGTCCGGTGAAGCACAGCGCGTGCCGCCCGAGCGGGTCCTCGCCCCCGAGCGGCAGCTCGGGCACGTAGTTGACCTCCGGGTCGAGCAGGTACGAGCACGGCTCGCGCCCCTCGAAGTGCGCCAGCGCGCGGACCTGCATCAGCGTCGGCACGTGCGCCAGCCGGCGCCACGAGCGCACCAGCTGCGCGACCGCGCGCAGCGTCCTGCGAACGCCGATGCCTCTCCCGCGCCTCCTCTGCGGGCCGGGACGCTCGAGCAGCGCGATGCCGCCCGAGCGAGTGCTACGGTTCCTTCTGATCATTGAAGCCTCCTTTCGAGGCTTGTCGCTGGCCCCGAGTCATTACCTCGGGGTCGACGTGTTTGTAGGGACAGTCGGCTCACCTGACGTCGTGGCGACGTCAGGTCTCGGTCAGCCCATCGGGCCTCCGCTCCTTCTGTGGGGACCTCGCTCGCGGGAGACCGGCGAGCTTCGGCCGCCCGAGCGCGGCGTGGGCTCGGGCGAGCTCGTCGAAGGGATCGTGTGTGCGACGCAGGGAACGCCGGCGCCGTCCGTGAGCGAGCGACACGGTTGACCGCAAGCCGAGAGCTCAGACGCGATGCCTCGCCCCACACGCAGAGCGATTAGAACGTCGTCGGGGCGGTGCTCAAAGACGGGATCCGGGACGACGAGCGAGCTACGCAGAGCACACAGCACGAGTGTCGCTCGCTGCGTTTCCTTGTCTTCTCGAGCGCCTGGACGGACATCGGAGGAACGTCCTGGCTATGTCCTGCGTCTCGGGTTCCTCGTCAGTGCGAGGGGGTTGCTCTGCCAGAGCAAGCCATGAATCGAGGCCACATACGCTAACACGCCCAGCGGCACATGCAAGGCCGATTTACACCCCGCTGGCTAAGCGCCTAGCCGGTCCCGGCCGAGTGGCGCAAGAGCAGTTCGAGCGGCGGTTTCGGACCTACCTAAGTCTCCGGTCCAAACGTCACCAAACTCCGCACTATCACCTCCGCAATAGCCTATAACCACAGGGGATTTCGCCACCAGGGGGGTCGGCCACTGTCGTCGACTTAGCGCGGATCGCGGGGCTCATCCTGGCCAAGTCCGCACTAAGCCGAGAGCCCAGCAACGACGGGGCCGCGCGGTCACGACTGGCCCAAGTCCACGGAGGAGAAGCGACGACCTAGTGCGTAGCAGACGGGGCATAGTGCAGAACGGGGTCTTCGTCGATCCAACACGCGCGGTAGCAACTGAGGCCCATCAGACGCGTGCTCGATGCTGGTCAGATACACCAGCATCGACGGCTGCGGGTGCGCCAGACTGCCCACCTGCGCGCCGAGCGTCCTGTTGGTTGAGAACTTCGCCGGCTAGGTCGGCTCTGCGCGCAGGCTCTCGGCGATCTGCGCGAACTCGCTGAGCGCCGCCTCGAGGTCCTCGACGATCTCCTGGGCGAGGACGCCCGGAGGCGGTAGGTTGTCCGAGTCCTCGAGCGACTCGTCGCGTAGCCAGATCAGGTCGAGGCTGACCTTGTCGCGCTTCACGAGCTCCTCGTACGCGAACGACCGGAACCGCTCGCCCTGACTCCGCTGGTCGGGCCGGCCGGGCTTGTAGGCAGCGATGAAGTCCTCGAGGTGCTCGTAGCGCAGCGGGTTCTGCTTGAGTGTGAAGTGCGTGTTGGTCCGCAGGTCGTACACCCACAGCGTCCTGGTCCACGGTGTCTCGGACGCCGGCTTGCGGTCGAAGAACAGCACGTTTGCCTTGACGCCCTGGGCGTAGAAGATCCCCGTGGGCAGCCGCAGCAGCGTATGCACGTCGCACTCGTGTAGCAGCTTGCGCCGCACCGTCTCCCCGGCCCCGCCCTCGAACAGCACGTTGTCGGGCACGACGATCGCCGCCCGGCCACCGATCTTCAAGAGCGTCTTGACGTGCTGCACGAAGTTCAGCTGCTTGTTCGATGTAGAAGCCCAGAAGTCGTCGCGCAGGATCACGAGGTCCTCGCGCTCTGACTCGCCCTCCGCGTTGACGACCGTCATCGAGGACTTCTTGCCGAACGGCGGGTTGGTCAGCACCATGTCGTAGCGGTCCCCGGATCGCCCTTGAGCGAGTCGTCGACGACGATCGGGCTGCTGGCGTCCTCGGCGCCTATCCCGTGCAGCAGCAGGTTCATGACGCACAGACGCGCAGTGTTGTCGACGATCTCTGACCCCGTGAGCGCGTCGAAGCGAAGCTGTCGCTTCTGATCGCGGTCGAGCAGCCCGCTGTTGCGCGAGATGTGATCGTGCGCGGCGAGCAGGAACCCGCCGGTCCCGCACGCCGGGTCGCAGATCGTCATCCCGGGGGCAGGACGCATCACCTCGACGATCGCCTTGATCAGTGGCCGCGGCGTGAAGTACTGGCCCGCGCCGGTTTTGACGTCCTCGGCGTTCTTCTGCAGGAGTCCCTCGTACGCGTCGCCCTTGACGTCGGCGTCGAGCGTCATCCACCGCTCCCGATCGATCAGATCGACGATCAATCGCCGCAGCTTCGCCGGGTCCTGGATCCGGTTCTGCGCCTTGCGGAACACCACGCCCAGCATCCCCGGCTGGCGGCCCAGCTCTCCCAGTAGATGGCGGTAATGGACCTCGAGCTCGTCGCCGTCCCGAGCCAACAGGCTCGGCCAGTCAAGCCTGTCGGGGATGAACGCGGGTCGGCTGAACGGCGGCTTTGTCTGCTCGTCGGCCATCTTCAGGAACAGCAGGTAGGTCAGCTGCTCGACGTAGTCGCCGTAGGAGAGCCCGTCGTCGCGCAGGATGTTGCAGTAGTTCCAGAGCCGCTGAACGAGACCGTTTGAGGTCATACGTGCGCCTTGCGTCGTTTGCGCGGGTCATTGGGCTCGCGCGCGCGGGCCGCCGTGATCCGCCTGATTAGCGCCGAGGCTGGCTCATCGTCTGGGTCCTGCGCGACGAGCCGACCCACGAACGCCGCCCCAAGGATGGCGCGACGAAGTGAACCGCTTCGGAGGACCGCCCGATCCGTTTCGGCGGTCATCGCGTCGGCGATCGAAAGCTCCCGTTCAGTCCTGGCAACGATCCTCCGCTGCTCACCGAGCGGCGGAACCGGAATCGGCATGGTGCGGAGATCACCGATGTTCAAGCCCTTCACAGCGACCCCGCGCGCCACTCGACGGAAGTACCGCTGTGCTTGCTCACTGACCAAATAGGTTGCGAGGAATCGGGCATCCATGTGAGGGAGCGGGGCGATCCTCGCCGTGTCCTGCGTGATGTTCCCGGCCTCGAGTTCGTCTGGCACGATAGCTACGCGACCGTAGGTTCCGCGGATCGCAAGCAGCACATCGCCACTACGCAAGGTGGACCTGCGGTATTTGTCTGCGATCTCTGCTGACGTCCGGCGCAGGCCTTTGACTTCGATCTTGCCTCGCGGGTAGTCCTTCACCCGCACGTAAAGAATGCCGTCCTCCACATGCTCCTTGGGCATCAGGATCCCGTATCGGACTGGCCGCTCCGGATCCGTGATCGAGGCGAGTGGTTCGAGCGGCCAGTCTCCCGCGAAGGCTTCCATCAGGATGGCCGATCGGAGGCGGCCGATATTCACAAGGGCACGACGCAGAAGGCGATGGCCCGAATCGAGCCGAGAGAGTTGCTCCTCGATCGCCGCCAAGATCCTCCGCTGTTCTTTGTCGGGCGGAACCGGCACGGTCAGATTCCTTAGGCCTCCGAGCCCAAGCCTGGGCCGTCCCACACCCTTGATCGACGAAGCGGCCTGTGCTCGTACCGGAGGTGAGTTCAGCATCCACATCAGGAAACCGGGGTCGATTCCCTCGTGGGCTCTGACGCGAATGCAGTCGGCCTTGACGATCGCAGAACCGAGCCACCCGGGAATGAGACACGCCCGCGGTACTGACTCGCCGAGGGACGCGGCCACGATGTCGCTCGGTCGGACCGCGTGCTTGATCAGCCGTTCGTAACGCGCTTGGTCGACGTGCGCATGCTCGTCGCGGAAGACGCCGTCTCCGATGTTTTGAAGTCGAATGACCCGCGGTCCGGTCTCGGTGTAATGCGCTGTCTTGAGATTCGATCCGAAGGGTCCGTCGGTCAGATCGGCTATCTCGCCGACCGTGGCCTGCGCCCACCCGCGCGGCAGATTCGTCACGCTGCCAGCGCCTCGTTCAGCTCCTCGAGTAGCGGCGCCAGCCCGTCCCCGAACAGCTCATACGCCCTCCCTACCCCGCCCTGCTCGACGAACGGCACGTACTCGAAGTCCTCGGCGTCGATCGCGAGCGAGGCGGCGATGTGCTCGCGGATCTGCTCGAGCCATGCGAGCTGGTCGGCCTTGAACGTCCTCCCAGCGTTCTCCTGCGCCAGCAGCCACGCCTGGAACCGCTGGCCGACGAGGTAGGGGTAGGGGACGAGCTCTTCCTCTTGTTGGAGCGCGAAGCGCACCAACGAGACGATGTCGGTCAGCACGCGCCGACCCGAGCCGCGCACCTTCGAGCGGTCGAGCGTCTCATACGCCTCCCACAGCCGCTCGGGCGTCCACTGATAGGGCGGGCGGCCGATCGTGCTCGCCAGCTCCTTGATCTCCGCGAATGTCAGTCGCTGGCGGTACGGGCGGCTGTAGAGGATCTGCAGCGCGGTGATCTCGTCCTTGTGCTCCTCGATGAACGCCCGGAACGAGTCCACCGTGCGCCGGGCGCGGTCGGCGGCGTCCTGCGAATAGCCGGCCTCGATCACCTGGTCCTGTGAGAACTCGTCGAGCGTCTGCTCATATGAGCGGCGAACCTCGATGATCCGCTCGCGCAGCGCGGGGTTGGCGGCCAGCGGCTCGACCGCCGCGTCGAGCAGCTGCTTCGCCTCCTCTGGTTGCCGGTCGACCGCAGCCTCCACGGCGTCAACCAGCCCGCGCGTGATCTCGCGCAGCGGCTGGCCGGCGAGCTGCTCGAGCTGGTCGCGGTCGTCCTTGGTCAGCTGCACGTCCAGGCGCGCCAGGCGGCTCGCCACCGTCGAGATCAGATCGGGCTCGCGGCTGCCGAACGCCAGCTGGCGCAGCAGCTTCTCGAGTGCCACGGTCGGCTTTCGCTCGAGCGGCTGCGTATCGGCCAGCTCCCCGTCGGTCACGCCGACCGCGTCGACGATCACGAACCGCGTCTTGGCGCGTGCGTCGGGCGTGACCGCCTGGAAGTCGGCCTCGTTTATGACCCGCACGCCGCGGCCCTTCATCTGTTCAAAGTAGGTGCGGCTCTTGACGCTGCGCATGAAGAACACGCATTCGAGCGGGCGCACGTCGGTGCCCGTGGCGATCATGTCAACGGTCACCGCGATCCGGGGGTTATATGAGTTTCTGAACTCGGCGATCATCTCGTCGGTCTTGCGGCCGGTCGACTTGTAGGTGATCTTGACCGCGAACTCGTCGCCCTTGCCGAACTCCTCTCGGCTGATCTGGACGATGTCGTCGGCGTGGGAGTCGTCCTTGGCGAAGATCAGCGTCTTCGGCACCTCGCTGCGCCCCGGGAAGATCTCGGTGAACAGCCGCTCCTTGAACGCCCTGACCACCGTTCGGATCTGATCCTCGGCGACGACGGCCCGGTCGAGCGCGCTCGCGTCGTAGGCGATGTCGTCGTCGAGCTTCTGCCAGCGGACCGCGCGCGTCTGGCGGTTGCGGAACGAGGTCACGAGGCCAGCGTCGATGCTCGAGCCCTGCTCGGTGATTTCGGTACGGATCCGGTAAACGTCGAAGTCGACGTTGACCTCGTCGGCGACCGCCTGATCCTGGCTGTACTCCATCACCAGGTTCTGGTCGAAGAACCCGAACGCCTGCTTGTTCGGGGTCGCGGTCAGCCCGATCAGGAACGCGTCGAAATAGTCGAGCACCTGGCGCCAGACGCCGTAGATCGAGCGGTGGCACTCGTCGACGATGACGACGTCGAAGGTCTCAATCGGCACCTGCGGGCTGTACTCGACCGCGACCGGCTCGGCCGGCGCGAGATCGTAGGCCGAGTGCTCGTCCAGCTCCGGATCGAGCTCCGGATCGCCCTTGAGCGTCGCGTAGAGCCGCTGGATCGTCGAGATCGTCACACGTGCGACCGGGTCGATCGTGTTCGACGACAGGTGCTGGACGTTGTAGAGCTCGGTGAACTTGCGCCCATCATCGGGAGTCGTGAACGCCTGGAACTCCTTGCGCGTCTGGCGCCCGAGGTTCGCACGGTCGACCAGGAACAGCACCCGTCGCGCGCCGGCGAACTTGATCAGCCGATAGGCGATGTTGGCCGCGGTGTAGGTCTTCCCCGACCCGGTCGCCATCTGGATCAGCGCCCGCGGCCGGTTCTCACCCAGCGATCGCTCGAGGTTCTCGATCGCGATCGCCTGGGCCGGCCACAGCCCGGTCGTGTCCAGGGTGGGAAGTTGGGCCAGCCGATGGCGGAGTGTCGGTGACTCCGCGCTGTCCGCCTCGCGCAGGACGGCGGCCAGCGTCTCCGGACGGTGGAACCAGAACACCTGCCGGCTTCGCGCATCCGGGTCGAGTGTGTTCGTGAACCGCGTCTCGGTCCCGGTCGATTCATATGCGAAAGCCAGCTCCCCCGGCCGCGCGGGCTCAACCCAGTCCGGAAGCCCGTTCAGGTATCTAGCCGACTGCCACGTGACGCCGGTCAATGTCTCGCCCTCCTTCTTGGCCTCGATCACGCCGACGGCCCGGCCGTCAGCGAACAGGAGATAGTCAACCCGGCCGTGCGGCGGCACCAGCACGAACTCGCGAACCGCGACCCCACGAGCGGCGGCCAGGTTCACGCCTCGAACGTCCTGAACCGCCCAACCGGCCGCGTCGAGCATCCCGTCGATCCGGACACGGGCCCGGGCCTCCGGGGTCAGGTAGGAGCCGGTGTCTCGGGACATGAGCCCTCGTCTCCTCCTTGTACGCCCACTCTGTCATTGTCGCGACTGGCGCTCTGGCTTGCCAGGAACCGCCGATGACCTGACGGCCCGCCTCCTTCAGCCATCTCCGAGCTCACGGCAGGTCGACCCTGAGCGCACGAGCCACGAGGTGCTCTGTGCGGAGGAGGCAAGCGCAGGCTGCCCGACCGGCAACGCTCGGGCTGAGCATGCGGACTCCTCCCATCTGGCCGCGGCAGCACCATCGACGCGGCGCAGCACCTCAGACGAGCGCCGGCTGGTACGGCGGGAATGTGACCGAGTCGTCGTCGTTCAGACCCGAGCGGACACGACCAGTCGGAGTCAGGCCCTGACGATCGACGGCGACACCGGTAGCGCTCTTCTCCATCGCCTTGATCGCTTCCTTGTACTGGCCTTCGAGCCATGTGCCGTCCGGGTAGTCGTCGTCGATGAGCTGCTGAAAACTGATCGTGCGGCCCGAGAACCGCCGAACCAGATGACCTTGCAGAGACGGATACGGCGCCTGCTCAGCGACGTCGAAGGCTTCCTGGCCGGGTGGAGCGAGGGTGACGGGACGGAAGATCATGTCGCTTGACGTCTTGATCATCGCCCGTTTCATCTCCAGCATCCCCTTACGCTCGTTGGTGAGGTGGATGAGGTAGTAGAGGGTCTGCGCCTTGTCGTCCTCGAACACGCGGAACGTCAGCGTGTGGCGAGCGATACCGCGTTTCTTAATCAGCGCCGCGTACCGCAACAACAGGCAGCGTTCGCGATCCTCGCCTTGCAGACATTGATTCCAGGAGTCGCCGCCGAAGAACTCGGTCAGCGCGACTTGGTGGTGAGGCTCGGTGAGGAAACGGCGCATGTCTCGCACCATGTAAGTGATCAGCACTTCTACGCGCGAGTAGGCCATGAGCCGCTGGATGACCTCGGCCGGCACGCCGGAGAACCCGAATGGATCGACCGTCACAAAGATCGGGCGCGATTTGCGATCCGAGAACTTCTCCAAATTGTCGGCCAGCTCGTGCGCGACAACGTCGAACCGGTCATGGCGCGCCTCGATCTCGACCTGGTCGGTCCCCAGCTTCTCGATCTCATCGCGCAAAACCAGATAGTTGTTGCGGTTGCGCTCTACGCAGCGAATGAGGACCTTGCGCACGTCGCCGGCAGCCGCAGCACGCACCGCGCGTTCGTAAAGCAGGAGTGGCGATCCGGGCTCGCCGTCCGTGTACCGGCCCCGGCCTGCGAACCCCTCATAGACGTACAGACGGTCCGGCTTCGACCTAGAGCGGCCGAGAATCGTAAGCCAGGCATCGATGTAGGTGATGAGGATTGCGTGCTTGGCGTGCGCGTGCTCGGAGTAGACCCATTTTCGGGGGTCGTCGTCAGCTAGGTCACGCTTGAAGGAGTTCACGTCGCCTGGCAGGTGGTGGCATCTGCGACCACTCATGGCCTTCAAGTAGGCGTCCGTTCGAGGTGGGGCGTCTCCCGCCCCATTGCTTAAAGAAGAACGCCACTCCCTCCTCCTGACATCGGTTCCGAAGTTCGACGAGCCACTCTTCCTTGACTGGCCGATGCTTCGGACCGGACTCGCCGCCGGCGATCAGCCAGTCGATCTCGTCTAGATCGAGACCTTCGAGCGGACCGAGGAGCGGCTCGGCGGAGATAAACCGCACAGCTGCATCGACCTCGCGGAGACGGTCGGCGCGATGGACGAAACGGCGGTTCTCGATACTCACTCCAATCCAGACGTTGTCGGGCCACGCCAAGTCGCGACCGACGTCCGCCAATCGCTGATCGCGCTTGGTGAGCACCTGGAAGGTATGCCAGGACGCGCGCTCCATAACGTCGAACACCCGGCGGATGAAATCGGTCGGGACGTCCTCGTGGAAGAGATCGCTCATCGAGTTCACGAAGTAGGTCCGCGGCCTGCGCTGCCGCAGCGGCATCTCAAGTACGTGCTCGTGCAGCGTCACGCCGAAACCGGGCCCGCTGGTCCGAGGGTCCCCGTCGACCTGGTACTTCGCCTTGCCCATGCGCTTCAGCCGCGCCGCGAGATCCAAGGCGTAGCAGTGGGCGCAGCCGGGCGACACCCGGTCGCACCCGGTGGACGGGTTCCAGACGTCTGTCGCCCATTCGATCGCGGTCGCGGCCATTGGCAGGATTGTGGTCCCTCGATCCTCGGGTCGTGCAAAGTCTCATTCAGACAGGCCAACGCTCGCCCGATCTTTGCGTCCGGCCCTCCTCTCAAACGCAATTCGGTGCGGCCGCGCGTCGGCCTAACCTGGCGGGTCCCAGGTGACCGGGCTGGCGGAACCGGCGCGTTCGCCGAAGAGCATCAGTCCGCGCTAGCCGTCCCGGAATCAACATGGGACGCGGCGTCCGCACACCCGGTTCCAAGCCGAAGCGCCTCCAGCACCATCAGTGGCACCCGCTCACACTCGGGCGCGGCGCTGACCGCTAGCTCCGCGACTGCCTAGGTGACGGGAGGGCGTGATCCGTCAGAAGGCTCACCCAGTCGAGCGCGAGCTCGCGGCTTCCGGTGAGCCGCTCCCGGAGTCCTGGCGGCTGGGCCGGCAGCCCGAGCGCTGTCAGCTCGCCGTGGTGAATGTCGGCCTCGATGGCGAAGAAGACATGGTCGCGTCCGGCGTAGTACCACTGCTCCGCTGATACACCCATCACCCCGATCCTGCCCGTCATGAGCTCGTCGGCCTCGCGCGCGCAGGCGAGCGCGGCGTGGTTGTTCGGGCTGACGAATACGACGGCGGGGCGGGTGCCCTGGGCGCGGTAGCGTGCGTGGGCGAGCGCCCAGCCGCAGAGGAACGCGTCGTAGGCGAGGAACTTGTCGCGGTTGTAGGAGGGCCGGGCGGTGAGGTCGATCTCGACGAGCAGGTCGAAGATGAGCTTCAGCGGTTCGATTCGGAGTTCGAGCGAAAGGTCGGGCTTGATCTCGGTGAACGTCTTGAGCTCGAGGTCGATGATCGCCTGTCCGTCAGAGACCGGGATCTCGTTGAGCGTGATCGGGTGGCGGCGTTGTCCTTGGCCAACCTGGGGGATCGGGTAGCGGCCGGTCGCGTAGCGGGGTGTGCGCCAGCGGTCGGTGGCCGCGCCCCCGACGGCGCGGTGGAACTCGATCGCCCAGCCGAGCGCGTGGAGGTCGTGCGAGAGCCGGGCCGCGTGGGGTTGCTCGATGGGCTTCCATTCACGCCTGGGGGAGATCGCCGGGGCGGGCGCCCGCTCCTGCGCAATCTGGAGGCCGCGGCGGGTCAGCGAGTGCAGCAGCGGCGGTTTGCCGTCGCTGGAGGAATGCCCGTGCAGGCCGGTCGTGTGCCGCGCGATCAGCCCGTGCCGGTAGAGCTTCACGAGGCGGTCAAAGACGGTGCGGGGCGCGCGGCCGGGGAGTGCGGCGCGCGCGATCAGAGTCATAGGCGCAAAGCCGACGCGGTCGAGCAGCGCGAGGATCGTGTAATCCTCGTCGTAGAGCCTGGGTAGGCGAGTCGCGCCGTCGCATTGGTCGGCCGGGCCGATCTCGTTGATCCGGTCCAGGAACGCCAGTTCGCGCAGCGTGTCCGCGACCGGCCGGTCGGCCTCGAGCGCCGCGGGCCTCTTTACACGGCGGCCGACGATCCGGCGCACGGGGCTGTCGGTGAGGTCGGTGTCCTTCGCCGGGGGTGGTTCATAGTCGACCTGCACCTCATGCTTGGGAGGGCGATCCGGCGAAGGTGGCGACGGGCGCTCGTGTCCGGCCGGTGGCTCCGCCTGCTCTGAAGTCCGCACGGGCGCGTCGGCGTTGCTGGCGGCGCTCAACGGCTCCTGTTCGGCCGGCTGCGGATGGCTTGCGAGCGTGGACTCGAGCTGCTCCGGGTACGGGCCGACGCGCTCGTCCTGGGCCGCGAGGTGCTCCTCTGCCCACTCATCGCCGACATCGGGTAGCGGGTAGGTCTGCCCCATGAAGCTAGGCACACGGGTGCCGTTCGCGATCCATGATGCGAGGCAGTAGTAGTTGGGGAAGTTCAGTGCCTGCTCGGGGGTGACGCGCAGGCGGGCGCGCGAGTCGGGGTCGTCGCGGATCATCGTCGCGTAGACGGCCATCGCGATCCGGGTGGCTTGCTCGGCGTCCTCGGCGTCGCCCATTCGGAACAGGAAGCGGCTCTGCAGCAGGTTGAGCACGCCTTTGAGGATCTTCTGCTGGTGCTCGGAGGCGGAGCGGAGCTGCGCGAGGTACTGCAGCCCGAACGCGGGCTCGAGCCCAGCTGCCCGGTGGGTGGCGACCTGGTCGACGACGTTCTC
>Ga0182024_10015588_pt1 | contig 14526 bp, 12 predicted proteins | sample P32metaG_FD_120480 | JGI IMG/M metagenome (GOLD analysis project Ga0182024, IMG submission 120480) | Permafrost microbial communities from Stordalen Mire, Sweden - P3-2 metaG (Illumina Assembly) | ecosystem: Environmental > Terrestrial > Soil > Wetlands > Permafrost | place: Sweden: Stordalen... | reverse complement strand
GGGACGACAGGCTTCGACGTGGTCGGCTCGTGGGGGTGGTGGCGAGTCGAGGTCCCGGGCGGCCTCGGAAAACACCCGGGAAAACCACAAGTGCGGACTCTCACGAGTACGCCCTCGCTGCCTAGCAAACACTAGGCGAGTGAGGTCTCGGGCCCCGCTTGCCTGCGGCGGGGAAGGCCGGGATCAGAAAGCAGGCTCACCCGGCGCGGCCCGCCTTCGCCAAACCGGGAACATCTAAGGAGGCTGGTCCCCCGCAACCCCGCCGGCGAGGCGAGCGAGGGATGAGATCAGAGCGCCGGCTACGCTCGTAGAAGCCACTCTTACGCGATCGCGGACGTGGGTTCGATTCCCACCGTCTCCATTTTTTCGGACAGATGTGTGCGGTTGAGAAGACGAAAGATCGCTAAAGAGATCTTGCGTCGAGACGATAATACGAATGATCGGCTATATTGATGATCATGATCTATCGTTCTCCTCAACCGGACGCCGCGCTGGAAGCTGAACTCGCCGCGTTTGACGCCTTGTGCGACGAGTTAGAGGACCAGGCCAGGGTCGCCGGCGCCGGGCGGTGGCTCGGCACTCTGCGCCGTCAGTGGCGTGCGTCTTCAGCCGAGAGCTCGATCGAGATCGAGGGTTTCCATGTGCCAGAGAGCGAGACGCTGGCGGTGGTGAGCGGGAACGAGCCGGCCGACCCGACCGACGAGGACCGGATGGCGCTCTCCTGCTACGCGCGGGCGATCGACCACGTCGGCGTCATGTCGGATGATCCCATTTTCCGGTGGGCGGATCGTGTCGTGCTCGATCTGCATTTTGATGCCTGCTACTTCCAGAAGGACAAAGAGCCGGGCCAGTACCGCCGGCGCGGCATCGAGGTCACCAGCCCAGGTGGTGGACCGCCCGCGTACGTCGGTCCGCCGGCCGGTGAAGTGCCGCCACTTATGGGGGAGATCATGCAATGGCTTGACCATGGTGATCCTGACGCGCACCTCGTTGTGCGTGCGGCGATGGCCCACCTTCATATCGCCTCCGTCCACCCGTTCCGAGACGGCAACGGGCGAATCTCGCGAATCGTGCAGTCGCTCGTGCTTGCTCGTGGCGGGTTGCTGGCACCTGAGTTCGTCTCGATCGAGGAATACCTCGGCAGCAACACGCAGGCTTACTACGCGACGCTGCAGGCGGTGCAGGGCGGGTCCTATCAACCCGAGCGCGATGCGACGCCGTTCGTGAGACTTTGCGTTGAAGCCCACGTGGCGCAGGCACGCCGGCGCCTGCGGCAACTCGCCGAGGCTGGGGCGCGGTGGGCTTACCTCGAGAAACTCGTGGAGCAGCGCGACTGGCCCGATCGTCTCGTCATTGCCCTCGAGCAGAGCCTCTTCGAAGGCACTGACCGAGCCGCCTACGCCGCTGAGGCCGACGTGTCGGCACCCACCGCGAGCAGCGATCTACGGCGCCTCCTGGATGCCGGGCTGATCAGCCAGCTTGGAAGAGGACCCGCCACACGCTATGTCGCAAGCGAGCAGCTGGCTTGCGATGTGGCCGGTCACCTCGATCGAGATACCTCGAGTCCCGAATGATCTCCATGAGCGCAGCCGGCGATCCGATCGGCGCCCCCGGCGGCAACAACGGCTCGACCCGCTCCCACAACCAGTCCGGCATCCGCCAACCATCATCCTTGCTGACCATGTAGCCCACCACAGACCTCCCGATCGAGTGACATGACGACCTGCGATCAGAAGTTCAACCCCGCCCTACAAAACCCTTCCGGGATAGGCCCTGAGCCCAGCGCCTACGTCGCCGGCGGAAATGCCCTCCTACCATACTTGGCGCGGTAGTAGTCAATGCTACGGCTGGCGACCTCGTACATCACTGCTTCCATTTTCTTGACGCTCCACTTCTTCTCTTGAAAATAGAAGCTTCCCCGATCGAACATTCCGACGTTGAAGAGAGAAATCTCATTCAGGGAACCAAACATGGCCATTGTCACGACCCTGTCCAAGATGCTGCTGCCTTTTGCAAAATCGCAGCCGTAGCCAAAGCAGACAAAGGGCATGATGCTCTCCGTCTACGATCGACAGGATGCCGCCGTCGGGCTCCAACCATCTCGGCTCCGGCGGTTCCGCACATGGCACATCATGGGAGTCTTCTTCGAGACCGCCTTCTCGATCAGGTAAACATGCTCAACTACGATATGGCGCAAGGCGGACAGAAGTTTCGCGGGTCAGAACCTATGGGCATTCTCGACTCGACAACACGCGATGGCGAGTCGGTCGGCCTCAGGCGCCCGTACTCCTCGCCCAGGATGAACGCCCACCCTGGGTCCTCCGCGAAGGCCGCCGACAGTCTCCAGGAAATGTCAGGGCCCGAGTCCGGCGGCTGCGGCGTGTTCGCGGAGGTAGTCGCGGAGGTAGGGCAGCGCGAAGTCGACGTAGCCGTGACCTGTGGACTCGATCAGCTCTGAGGCGATCAGCCGGAGCCGGTACTGGCTTGCGAAGTTGGCGTCGATCTCGAGACGCTGCTGGATGTCTTTCATCCTCGATGGGCCGTCGTCCTTCGCCATCGCGAGCAGAAAAGACTTGTCGATGTCCGAGGCATCGGCGAGCGCCGGCTCATACACGAGCCTGCCGAGCCGGCGTAGAGCGTCGGAGATACCCTCCCGCGCGCTCTCCATCGAGATCTCGCGCTCGGACTTATGCAGACGCCACACCTGCGAGCCGACCAGCTGGATCAGGAATGGGTAGCCGCGCGTGCCTTTGACCATCACGTCGAGCACGTCCTCAGCCACGGTGCGCCCGCTCTCCTCCACGGGGGTTCTGATCGCACGCGCGACATCCGCGCCGGCGACCGATCCTAAGGCGTGCCGCTCCGCCCTGCGCAGGAAGGTGAGCACTTCGTCGTTGACGACATCGGTGATCGCCGAGGCCAGCCCAGCCCCGACGAACGCCAGTTGTCGTTCGTCTCTGAAGGCATGCTGCACGGTCGTGGCGAGCTGGCGCAGCTCGCCGATCTGGTTGTGATGGATCTCATCGAGCGTGATGAGTAGCCCAGTCTCGTTCTCGGCCAGCAGATCTGTGATCAGCTCGACCTGGCTGCGGAGCGTCGCCTCGGGGGCGTGCCTCTCCGTCGTGCTCCACGCCACGCCGCCAGAACCCAGCGGTCCCGTGATCCCGGTCACACGGCGCCGAACAGCCTTCGGGTCGAAGCTCTCGAGCAGCCTCGGCAGCTCCTGACGTGCGATTCGATCGACGAAGCCGGGGGAGGCGGTCTCGCTCACGACGAGCCAGCCAAGCTCTCTCGCGCGGTCTTCGACCGCGTTCAACATCACCGTCTTGCCAGAGCCGCGCGCCCCCGTGTAGATCGTCGCCCTGGCAGCCGCACCCGGCCCGTCCTCGAGACCCTCCACAAACTCCTCGATCAGCCCATCGCGGCCCACCAGCACTGGAGGGCTGACACCGAAGCTGGGCTTGAACGGGTTTGCTGGCATGGATCCAGCATACCTTCCTTTTAGATATTTTTAGACTTTTTAGAGATCTTTAGATATCGGGTCAAGTTTTCGGCGCCAGTGCCTCGTTTGCTTGTTTTTTCCTATCCCCAACTCACGTGGCGGCCGTCCCCTTCGGATCCCTACGTAGCCACCACGTATCTGGCCCGCCTTCCAGGATGATCTCTCTTGTCTGCTCGAAGCCCCTCCGTTCGTAGAAGCGGCGGTTTTTCACCGTCAATGTCTCCAGACAACATGCCACGCCGAGTCGGTCGGCCTCGTTCAGGATCGGGCTCAGCAGCGCGGTCGCCAGGCCCTCTTCCCGGCGCTCCGGCTTGGTGGCCAGCACCCCCAGATACCAATGCAGCTCAGCGGGCACCGCCTCGGCAACGGCGTCGTTGTAGCTCGTCAGACGGCCCCACGCCTCCTCGCCCAAGATGAACACCCAGCCCGGGTCCTCCGCGAACGCCGCGGTCACGGTCGCCACCACGCCGTCACGGTCCTGCGGCTGTGCCTGGCGGATCACAGTCAGCCGGCTGTCCGTGGGACCTGGGCCGATGAGGTGTGGCTGTCGATCAACCCGAGCTCGTCGGCGAGCGTTACGGGTGGCATTACGCGGATGGACCCGATGGGGTCATAGCTCATTCAAGTGCCCTAGTCTGCGGCCCGCATCTGCTCAGCGAGATCGGCTTCCGACGGCAGGTCGCTCTGTCACCGTGCAGGCGAATCAGCCCCGCCTGCAAGCTGTCCAGGCTCTCACGTGAGCTCGCCGGGCGCGTGTCGCGCTCGAACTGCGCAGCCGGGATGCGCCAAGACCCGCCGGGTCCTCGCGTCCCTTCGATCCGCTGCTTCTGCAGCCACTTGTAAACCGCCTGCGTGGTCACGCCGAAGCGTGCCGCGACATCACCGACGCTCAGGTAGGCCGGTTCCGGACGCTGGCGAGCCAGCACATGCTCTCTCCACTGCGACCGCTACCCCCGGACGACCTCGATCCACTCGAACCGTCCCCCGCACAGCGAGCGCCACTGGGCAGCGGGAGTGACCCGCAGCGTCGCCTGACCGCCGGCGCCGGCGGGCGTGAGGAAGATCGAGTCGAGGATCGCCGAGCCGCCCTCGCCCGGGGCGAGCAGGCTGGAGCCTGCGCGGACGATCTTCAGGCGATGGGGGCCGGCGGTGAGTGAGACGCGCAGCGGCGCCATCGTGTCGGGGTCTTGCGCGACGCCCGTCAGCTGGCCGCTGATCGACGCGAGCGGATGTCCGTCGATGCTCACCTGGACCGCCGGCATGATCTCCCCCTGCAGCCACAGGTTCCACACGCCGGCGTGGGGGATCGCGAATGTGGCTTTCAGCCGGCCATGTCGCGTCATGATGAGCCCGAGGCGCGTGTCAGCCCAACCGGGGTGCGGCGCGCTCGCCACGTCGACCCCGACGAGCTCCGGTGGGCTGGCGCCGATCAACTGCGCGCCGTTCAGCTTGGCGATGCGCGCCAAACCTTCCACGCTCGAGCATTGCATGGGAGGCCCGCCCGCCCGCGTGCCCGACAGGGCGAGATGCGCGATCGCCGCCGGAGCGCTGGGCCGGCGGCCCCATACCTGGTAATAGGTGCCCTGCCACAGCAAACGGTATGCGGCCGGCGGCCGTACGGCGGCAGGGTCGCGACGCGTGACGATCAGCGGGTAGGAGCGCAGCGCCGCCGGGGGGATCAGATCGAGGTCGACCGGCAGGCCATCGGGAAACACGATTCCCCGGGGCGGGAACATGAAGTCGGGACCGCCGACGTCGAGGTCGCGCAGCTCATACAGCGCGTATTCGTCGTAGTCGATGAACAGCGCCGGCCCGCGCCCGGCGAAGCGCGAGCCGATCGAGGCCAGCTCTTCATAGCGGGCGGTGGGCGCGAGGTTGGAGCCGTGGTACTGCAGCGCGTCGGACGCGGCGACGCCGCCCACGAGCGCGAGCGCCAGCAGCAGCGCGGCCGGCCGGAGCGCTTGTCTAAACATCAACCAGAGCCTTAGACTTGAGGTTCGTCGTGGTCTCGTGCCTGCGTCCGCGCCGGCGCGCAGCGCCGCCACGCCCGCCCACGCCAGCAGCACGACCACGGGCGAGGTCAGCATCAGCGCCTTGCCGTCGGCCCAGGTCGTTCCGTATGCGGTCAAACCCAGCCAGACCGCGAGCGTCAGGGCGATCCAGGCGGCCAGCGCGTACTGCCGGATGCGGATGATGTATACGGCGCCCAGCACAGCGGCGAGCAGCGCGACGGCGGCCAGCGCATAGGAAAGCTCGAGCGGCCCGCCGACCGGGACGTGCTTGTAGCTGTCAACCAGCCACGTCCCGAGCGCCTGCACGGAGCGCAGCGGTTTTTGCAGGTTGCCCGGGTTGCTCGTAGATGCGATGTTCCTGGCCACCTGGAGCGACCCGGACACGTCGAGCCATGTCCCCAGGGCGGCGACGAACGCGACGATCGCCCCGACCGCGATCAGCGTCAGCGGCTGCCGCGCGCTCTGCCGGCCCGCCGTAATATCGCGGATCAGGATCGCCACGAGCAGGACCACCGCCGTGAGCGTCCACGCGCCGAACGCCACCCCGAGCGCCGAGACCCCGGCGGCGGCCACGAGCGCGAACGGGGCGCCGCCAAGCGTGGAACCGCGCAGCCAGCGCGGGTGCAGCACGACGAGCGCGCCGAGCGTGAGGATCATCGGCAAAGCGGTGATCTCCTTGACCGAGGCGATCAGCTCATACCCGTACACGAGCGCGGGCACGGTGACGGTCAACGCCGCGAGCGCGGCGAGCGCGCCGTCGAGTGAGATCCGCCGCGCGAGCACCCACGCCGGGCCGGCGGTGAGCGCGAGCATGAACGCGTTGAACGGTTGCAAGCCCCAGATCAGAGGCACGTGCACGAGGAACGCGCTGCCGCCGAACAACGTGTCGGCGCCCGAGGGGTAGCTGTGGTTGTAGTAGGCGTTCAGGTACTGGCCGTAGGAGTTGTGCAGGTCCAGGTGCGAGTAGTCCTGGCCGTGACGAATCAGGAAGTCGGCCCCGAGCATGTGAAACGCCGAGTCGCTCAGAACCCCGTATGAGGAGAACGAGGGCCTGCCCGCGAACAGGACCGGGGCCAAAGCCACGACGAAGGCGAGCACCGGCACGGCGAGCTGCCACCCGCATCGCCATGAGCACCGCACGAGCGCCGACACCCGCCGCCGCCCGAGCGCGAAGCCGCCCACGGCGAGCACCGCCAGCACGTAGGGCGTGGCCGGCGCGGCAAAGACCGAGTAGGTCGTGAGCTGCGAGACACCGATCAGCGCCGCGGCGCCGACGGCCGGCAGCAGCACACCCGGGAGAACGCCCCCGCTCGCGCGGTCGACGAGCAGCCCGGCGCCGACGCACAGCAGCGCGAGGACGCACGGGTAGAGCAGCGTTGCGAGCACGAACATCGAAAGCGCTCAGCGGTCGTGGAGCCGGCGAGCGGCGCCTACTCCTCCCGCGGAGCGTAGGGCGCGAGCTCGCGGCGGGCGATCGAGAGCTTGTGGACCTCGTCGGGGCCGTCGGCCAGTCGCAGGGTGCGCAGGTGGGCGTAGGCCCAGGCGAGATGGAAGTCGTCGCAGACGCCGCCGCCGCCGTGGACCTGGATCGCCCGGTCGATCACCTTCAGGGCGACGTTCGGCGCGGCGACCTTGATCGCGGCGATCTCGGTGCGGGCGTGACGGTTGCCGACGGTGTCCATCAGCCAGGCGGCCTTGAGCGTGAGCAGGCGCGCCATCTCGATTTCGATGCGCGACTCGGCGATCCAGTCCTGGATGTTTGCGCGCATAGCCACCGGCTGCCCGAAGGTGACGCGCGAGACGGCCCGCGTGCACATCGTCTCCAACGCCCGCTCGGCCGCGCCGATCGCGCGCATGCAGTGGTGGATGCGCCCGGGGCCGAGGCGCGCCTGGGCGATCATGAAGCCGTCACCCTCGCCCGCGATCAGGTTCTCCGCCGGGACGCGCACGTCGGCGAACTCGATTTCGGCGTGGCCCTCCTGGTCCTGGTAGCCGAACACGGGCAGACCGCGCACGATCTCCACACCCGGCGTGTCGATCGGCACGAGGATCATCGACTGCTGCTTGTGGCGAGGACCGTCCGTGAGCGTCTTGCCCATCACGATCATGATCTGGCAGTGGGGGTGCAGCGCGCCGGAGATCCACCACTTGCGTCCGTTCAGCACGTACTCGTCGCCGTCGCGCTCGATCCGCAAAGCGATGTTGGTCGCGTCGGAGGAGGCGACGTCGGGCTCGGTCATCGCGAACGAGGAGCGAATCTCACCCTCGAGTAGAGGTATAAGCCACTGGTCTTTCTGGGCGGGAGAGGCGAACTGGTGCAGCACCTCCATGTTGCCGGTGTCGGGCGCCGAGCAGTTGCACGCCTCCGAGGCGATGTGCGAGCGTCCAAGGATCTCCGCCAGGGGGGCGTAGTCGCTGTTGGACAGACCGGCCCCGTGCTCGGCGTCGGGGAGGAACATGTTCCACAGCCCGGCCGCGCGCGCGGCCGACTTGAGATCCTCCATGACATGAGGCTGGTGATGCGGGTCGCCGGACTCACGCAGCTGGCGCTCATAGACCGCCTCGGCCGGGTGGACGTGCTCCTCCATGAACGCGCTGAGACGCTCCTTGAATTCGGTGCAACGCTCGCTCGGCTGGAAGTCCATCGAGTCTCCTCCTTGGTGGCAATGGGCTTAGGATCATCGCCGATGAGGCAAGAAGGAGCCAGCTACCGCGACGCGGGCGTGGACTATGAGGCGCTCGACGCCGGCAAGCGGGGGGCGATCGCCGCGGCGCTCTCGACCTCGCAACTGCTCGTCGCGCGAGGCGGCCGGGCGCTGGACTCCTCCAGGGGCGAGCCCGCGTTCGTGTTCGAGCTGGGCGAGACGACGCTGGCGTTCGTGGTCGAGGGGCTGGGCACGAAGTCGATGATCGCGCGTCAGGTGCTGGAAGACCAGGGGGTCGACCGCTTCGGGGACGTCGCGTACGACACCGTGGCGGCGATCTGCAACGACCTGTGCTGCGTCGGCGCGCTGCCGCTGGTCGTGAACGCGTACTTCGCGACCGGCGCCTCGGAGTGGTATCGCGAGGGCGAGCGCGGCGCGGCGCTGATCGAGGGGTGGCGCAGAGCGTGCGTGGACGCGGGCTGCACGTGGGGGGGCGGGGAGTCGCCGTCGCTGCCGGGGCTGCTGGACGAGCGCGAGATCGAGCTGGCGGGCGCCGCGGTGGGGGTCGTGCCGGCGGGACGGCGGCCGCTGCTGGGGGCGGAGCTCACGCCCGGGGATGAGATCGTGCTGGTGGCCTCCAGCGGGCTGCATGCCAACGGCGCTTCGCTGGCGCGGCTGCTGGCGGGACGGCTGGACGACGGCTACGCGACCGCGCTGGGAGACGGCACGAGCCTGGGCGAGGCGCTGCTGGAGCCGTCGGTGATGTACGTGGGGCTCGTCGAGGCGCTGCTGGAGGAGGCGCTGGCGCTGCGGTACATCAGCCACATCACCGGGCATGGCCTGCTCAAGCTGATGCGCCCGCCACTGCCGCTCACCTACCGGATCGAGCGGCTGCCGGCGGTGCCGAGGGTGCTGAGCTTCCTGGTGGAGCGGGCGGGGCTGGACGCGCACACGGCGTATTCGACGTTCAACATGGGGTCCGGCTACGCCCTGTACTGCGCGCCGGGGGCGGGGGAGGCGATCGTGGCGACCGCGCAGCGACTCGGCCTGAACGCGCTTGTGGCGGGGCGCGTGGAGGAGGGGCCAAGGCAGGTGATCCTCGAGCCGGTCGGTGTGCGCTTCGCCGGTGAGGAGCTGGAGCTGTCGGGTACGCTGCAAACCGTTGCCCGGCCCGAGACTTCGGGTTGAAGCGATCCGTTGTGGTGTTATATGGTGTTGTTAAGAAGAGATCGGCCATTGTTCTCCGGCTCAATAGACCGGAGATCTCGAGTCGCCGGACCGGCAAGGTTGCGGAGCTACCCGGATCGAGGCGGGTCTGTCCATCAAAAAGAGGAGAGATGTGATGCGCAGAATATCCACCTGTCTGGCCGTGCTCGGTCTTGCCGTTCTTGGCCTGTCGGCCACGGCCGCGGCGGCGCCGACGATCACGCTGAAAGCGAAGGCAGTACCAATCCCGGGCTTCCCGCATACCGGCGACATCCTCGGCGCGGGCGCCGCGCTCCAGGCCGAATACACGATCTCGGGGACCGAATACGGAGGCTTTCCGGCACCGCTGCGCGGGGTCAAATTCTACGGGCCGGCAGGCGCAAAGCTGCATCCGCAGGGGTTCGGCACGTGCGCGCCGGCCACGATTGAAGCGAGCGGAGCCGGGCCATGTCCGAAGACATCCAAAGCTGGCCCGGTAGGCTCAGCGACCGGCGTCGTGAGCTTCGGCGGAACGGAGGTGCCCGAGACGGTGACGGTAGAACCGTTCTTTGCCCCCGGCGGCAACCTCGAGTTCTTTGCGAACGGCAAAGAACCGGTCGTAATCGAAGTCATCTCGACAGGACACGTCGTCAACTCCTCACCGCCGTTCGGCCCGACGGTCCTCGCCGAAGTGCCGCTGGTCAAATCGGTGACCGGGGCGCTCGACGCGTCGGTGAAAAGCATCGACGTGGAGGTCGGCGCCGCGTACAAGAAGGGCAAGAAGACGACCTACTACATAACCGTGCCGAAGAAGTGTCCGAAGGGCGGCTTCCCGCTGAAGTCGGTGATGGAATTCGGAAACATCAACAACCCCGAAGAACCGGGCGAAAAGGCCGAAACCACGTACAAAGCGCCGTGCCCCAAGAAGTAGCCGATAGCGGCGGGGTCATGTCCTCTGGGACGTGAGCTCGACCGGAGCGCAAGCGAGACGGGCGGCCCCATCTATAAGATGGGGCCGCCCTTCGTGTAGTTGAACCGTAAGGAAGGATCGGGTTGAGGACGCAGACCGTTGGATGGAGGAGACGCGCGGCCGGTATCGGCGGCGTCGTTGGCGTGGCCGTGCTGGTGGCGGTCGTGTTGCTCGCCACCTCGGCGGGCGGCTCGAGCGGCTCCTACGCGATCCGCGCGATCTTCGACGACGCCGCCAACATCGTTCCCGGCGAGAACGTCAAGATCGACGGCGTGAAGGTCGGAACCGTGGGGTCGGTCACCCCCACGCCACAGGAGCGGGCCGCGGTCGTGCTGAACATCGAAAGCCCCGGTTTCCAGGACTTTCGCGCCGACGCCAGCTGCGCGATCGAACCGGAGGCGCTGCTCGGCGAGAAGTTCGTCAACTGCCTGCCGACCCAGCCCCGCGCGGAAGGCACCCCGCTGCCGCCGCCGCTGCACAGGATCCCGCACGGCCAGGAAGGCGCGGGCGAGATCCTGATGCCGGTGGCGAACACGTCCAGCCCGGTCGATGTCGACCTGCTCAACGACATCAACCGCCTGCCCGTGACCGAGCGCTTCACGATCATCATCAACGAACTCGGCGCCGGCCTGGCCGGGCGTGGCAGCGACCTGAACGCCGTCATCCGTCGCGCCAACCCGGCGCTGCGGGAATTCGACAGGGTACTCGGCATCCTGGCCGGCGAGAACAAGCTCCTCGCCAAACTCTCGGTGGACGGCGACAGGGCGCTCGCTCCGTTCGCCGCGGTGCGCGGGCGGGTCGCCGACTACATCGCGCAGCAGACCACGGTCGCGGTCGCCACCGCCAGACACTCGAGCGAGCTCGCGCGCAACTTTGCCGACTTCCCGGCCTTCCTGAAACAGCTCGGGCCGGCGATGGAACGGATCGGCAAGTTCGCCGACGAAACGACCCCGACCTTCACCGACCTCAAAGTCGCCGCGCCCGGGATCAACGCGGCCTTCACCCACCTTGCGCCGTTCGCGAACAGCTCCACGAAGTTCTTCCAGAACCTCGGCAAGACCGCGAAGGTCTCCGGCCCGGCGATCGCGGCCACACAGCCGCTGCTCGAACGCGTGGGGGCGCTGGGCAGCGCCGCCAAGCCGTTCGCCGGCAACTTATCGGAACTGCTCTCCAGCCTGCGCTCCACGGGCGGGCTGGAGCGACTGCTCGACCTGATCTTCCTGGGCGGCGGCGGCCTGAACGGGTACGACTCGCTCGGCCACTTCGTGCGCGCCGAGATCATCGCCAAGAACTGCGTGAGCTACAAGGTGGCTCCCCAGGGTGGCTGCAGCGCGAACTTCATCAAGGGGGCGGAAAGCACCGCCTCCGCGAGCGCCGCCGGCAGCCACACCAGCCTCGTGATGGACCGCACGCTCGCGGTCCTGAACGGCGCGACCCCGGCGCAGGCGATCGCGAAGTACCCGGGTCCGGTTCCGACGCTCGCCGAAAGCGCCGGCGCGCCCTCGGGCGCCGGCTCCGAAGATGGGGCCGCGTCCACCACCCAGCCGGTCGGTGGCGCGAGCGCGGGCACCACCTACTACGCGCCCTCGGCCGAAAGCTCGGAAGCGAGCGGGATGCTGCTCAACTACCTGCTTGGGAACTGATCGACAGACGATGACCACACGACCGCTTATCCGCTCTGCGATCTGCCTGCTCGGAGCTCTGGGCGCGCTCGCGCTGGCGCCGGCGGTGGCGGGCGCGAGCGAACCGGCCTCTGCACCGCCGTCCGCGACGGGCACGACCACCTCGCCCGCAACGACGCCGCCGAGCGAAACCACGGCCTCGACGACGCCCGCTCCAGAAACTCCCGCCGCGACGCCGCCCGCGACGACGACAACGACCGAATCCGTGCCCGCGCCCGCGACGCCGCAGCCGAGCGCGCCGGTCGAAACGACGACGCCGCAGGTGCGGGCCCAGCATGCGCAGGGGAGCACTTCCGGCGGTGAGGGCACGACCAAGTACGCGCCCGCGAAGTCGAACGGCGCCGCCGACGGCGGTAGCGGACAGGCCGGGTCGACCGAAGGCTCGTCCGCGGCGGGCGGGCGCTCGCAAAAACGCGCGCCCGCGCCCTCGGCGTTGACACCGCCGTTGCCGCTCACGCTCGGATCGCCGATCTCGGGCGTGTCGAGCTTCTTCATCGAAAGCTTCCAGATCCCGCCGTTCTTGCTGCCGATCTTCCAGGCGGCCGGCACGGCCTACGGGATCCCCTGGCAGGTGCTCGCGGCGATCAACGAGGTCGAGACCGACTACGGCCGCGACCTGAGCGTCTCCAGCGCAGGCGCCGAGGGCTGGATGCAGTTCCTGCCCGCCGAGTGGGCCGAGTACGGGGTCGACGCCAACGGCGACGGCTTCAAGGACCCGTACAACCCGGCCGACGCGATCTTCGCCGCCGCGAGATACCTGAAGGCGGCCGGGGCGAACACCGACATCCGCGCCGCGGTCTACTCCTACAACCATTCGCAGGCATATGTCGACTCGGTGATGCTGCGCGCGCAGCTGCTCGGCGGCACACCGTCCGAACTGCTGGGGGCGATCACCGGGTTGACCGAGGCCCGCTTCCCGGTGCACGCGCAGGCGCATTACAGCGATGGTTTCGCCACCGTTGCCGCGAGTGGAACCGAACCCACCCACCCGTCGCGGACGCTCGTGGGGACGACGATCTACGCGCCGCTGGGCGCCCCCGTGATCGCCGTACAGGACGGGGAAATCGTCGGGTCAGGCGTTACGCCCTCGCTCGGGCGCTTCGTGTCGCTGCGCGACGGCTATGGCAACACCTACACCTACGCCGAGCTCGGCAGCGTGGCGACGCTCTATCCGGTGCTCGAGCCCTACGAGCACACCGCGGTGAGCTCGCGGATAGCGCGGGCGGGCGGGATCGGATCCATGAGCGAACCCGCCCCGAGCGGCCCGGCGACGGCGGGCGCGCAGTCCCGCTCGCCGCTGTCCGAAGGCGCCGCCGTCTCTGGTCTGTCGCTGGGGGCAGCGGCTCCCCTGGAAGCGCCCGCATCGTCCGCGCCGAGCACACCGGTCGCCTCGACCCCGGCCGCGACGCCTCCGCCGCCGTCCACGCCGAGGATGTTCCGCGCGGGTCCGGACGATGTCTACCTACACCCGCTGCGGGTGGGAGTGCAGGTGATCGAGGGGACCGTCCTCGGCCACGTGGGACCCGGCACGAGCGATACCGCTACCGGGGCCGCCACTCAGAGCGCGACCGCCGAAAGCGAAGCGCCGCACATGTTCTTCCAGATCCGTCCGGCCGGCGTGGGGGCGCCGCTGATCGACCCCAAGCCGATCCTCGACGGCTGGGTCCAGCTCGAAAACACCTCGATCTTCAGAGCCAAGGGCAAGAACCGGTTCCTGGGCACCTCGCCGACGGTCGGGCAGGTGCTGCTGGAGTCCAAGGAGCAGCTCGAGCAGCAGGTTCTGAACGACCCCGGGATCCATCTGGCGCGGTGCGGGCACGAGGACGTCCAGACCGGGCAGATCGACCGGCGCGTGCTGGCGACGCTGGAGTTCTTATCCGTCTCCGGCCTGCGGCCGACCGTGTCATCGCTCCACTGCTCACGCGTCGCGCCCACCGACGCTAGGAACGGAGCCGAGACGTCCGCCGGCGACGCGGTCGACATCACGGCGATCAACGGCATTCTCCTCGCCGACGGATCCGACCCCACCCGCCCGGGCTCGATCGCGGACATCACGGTCCGCAAGCTGCTGACGCTGCAGGGCACGATGCGCCCCAGCCAAATCGTCAGCCAGATGAACTACCCGGGCGCTCCCAACACGCTCGCGCTGCCGGGCCATGAGAAGAGCATCCACGTCGCCTTCGCGCCGCTCCAGGGCGCGGGGCGGACGGCGAGCGATGCCCACGCCGCGGATGCGCTCAGCTCGGCGATCACGCCCGGGCAGTGGATCCAGCTGATCGCGCGGCTGGGCGAGATCCCCGACCCGAAGGTCTCGAGCGGGCCGTCGGCGGCCGCGATCCCCGATCAGCCGGGCACGTCGTCAACCGGCTCGCCTTCCGAAGATGAGGAAACCGGTGGCAACCGCTAGCCCCCCGAGCCCTGCGGCCTCGCCGCCCCCGCCGCGCGATCCGTCGCCGCCGGCCGTGCGCGCGCGGTCTGTGTCGCCGGGCATCGGACGGTCCCTCGCCGTGGGCGCGCTCGCGGTGGTCGT
>Ga0182024_10015587_pt1 | contig 14526 bp, 11 predicted proteins | sample P32metaG_FD_120480 | JGI IMG/M metagenome (GOLD analysis project Ga0182024, IMG submission 120480) | Permafrost microbial communities from Stordalen Mire, Sweden - P3-2 metaG (Illumina Assembly) | ecosystem: Environmental > Terrestrial > Soil > Wetlands > Permafrost | place: Sweden: Stordalen... | reverse complement strand
TCCTTGCGCTCCGTCACCTTGGCGGCGTATTCCTTCAGCGTCGGATGCGCCAAAATCGCCTCCATTCTCGGCTCCACACGCTCATCGATCTCGCGCGCCAGGGCCTCCAGGCCGTCGAGCTGCTCCTTGAGCTCCGGATGGACGTCGCGCTGCTGCGCCAGATACTTGCGCATCTCCTTGCCGAAGGCGACATACGCCAAAATGCGATTGCGAATGTGCGTCACGAAGTCCAGGGCGTCGCCGAGATACTGTTCCACTTCCTTGCGCTTGGCCTTCTGCTGGCCGCTGCCGTAGACCTCGACAAGCAGAGTTCGCACATGGCAGGTCGCCCGGCCAACATGCTCCTGCTTCTGCCCCTCCACGTCCAGCAGGTACTGGCATGGGCCGACGCCGAGCGTGTTGCGCATGATGTCCACCGGCGTGAACTGCCCGATCGGCGTCTCCACGAGCCGGGTGATCGGATAGATGACGACCGGGCCGTCGAACATCAAGCGCCGATGTTTCAGCGGCTGCAAGTAACCCGTGCGTTCACGGTCCGACCAGCACGGATATTTCACATAGCCCAGTACCGTCGTCCAGCGGCCACGATCGTTGCCCAGCCGATCCGACGCCGGACCGCCCGGCCTGTAAGCGCCAATGTCGATCTCGCCGGTGCTTGTCTTGCTGGCCGAGCTGATTTTGCCATCCTGGAGCCAGGACGGCTTGATGTAGCCGTTGCCTTCCTTGTCGGGCAAGAGCATGTCCCAGCTATCGGTCAGGCCGTCCTGCCGGGTGAAGTCCACGCGCCACTGGGCGGTGAACGGCATCTTCCAGTCGAGCTTGATCACCCGGTTGACGTCGGCCGGCTTGACGTCCACGGCGTGCCAGATGCCTTCGCCCTCGATCACGGCCACCCAGATTTTGCTGCCCTTCTTGCCGAAGTCGATTTCCGAGCCGGTAATGGCGCGATCGTTCCCCTTGCCCGCCAAAGTCACGCGCACATCCTGGGCCCGATTCTCGAAGACTCCCATGACAATCGCGTCCTGCTGGCCGGTGCAGTGCAGCAGAAAGTTCTCGCTCGGCAACTCGACCCGGTCGAGGGCCACCTTGCGGGCATCGAACAGGATGTCGTCTGCGAAGAAGTCCGGCAGCACGGCAAATCGGCTCGGACATTCCAATCGCAGCGGCGCCGTGCCGGAGACAGCCTGGGCCTCGATGAACAGATCGCCCTTCTTGAGCCGAAAACGCGTTGTTCCCGATTTCGACGCGATTTCGACGCCCAGGACGGTCTTGCCATGCTCCGTCAGCGTCACGCGTTCGTTCACGGCGGCGGGCGCCAGCAGCACGCTGGCGCGGAAGATCGGCTTGCCCAGGCCAAGCGAATAGAGCTCCAGTCCCTGCCCTTGCTTGCGCGCGATGGCAAGCATGCGACCGTTGCTGATCGCCAGATCGCCCTGCAACTCCGTGGATGTTTCGTCGGTGGCGATCGCCTTCCAGCCGGCTTTCGCCTGCACGGCTGCCGCGGCGAGCGGCTCCGCGGACGCTTTGCCGGTATCCCATGCGGCGATTCCCGCTCGCACCGGCCCCTTGGTGTCCTGGGCTAGCGCGGCGTCCGAACCGCAGACGAGCAGACCGCTAAGAACGACGCTAATGTTAGCAAAAGTTTTCATGGCATCTCCCTGGGTAAGTTTAGCTTAATTGGAGCATGTTTGCGCGCGTTCGTGACAAGCAGAGCTAAACGGCCCTCACATACCAGTACAGCCAGACCGTGCCGCCCAGCGCTACCACGAGAGCCAGCGACAGCGATAACTTGGCCCAGCCGACACGCCGCTGGAACCTGGGCTCCAGCTCCGGATTCTCGGCGATGCGCATGAGGAACTCGACTCGCCGTGCGATGGTGGGATGCCGCCAGGACGACAGCCAGCCGGGCTTTTCGCGTGGAATGCCGTTGAGCACCGCCACCTTTTCCAGGGCGCTGATGAAGGCCTCGCTTGACACCGCGCGGCAGCCATAGATGTCCGCCTGGCGTTCGCAATTGCGCGACAGATAGCCGAAGACGACGTACAGGTAGAGTGCCACGCCGACCACCGCGGGGATCGCGGCATATGCCTGGTAATCCGCCAGCCAACCGCTCAAGTAGGGCTCGCAGGTTTGCCAGAGCAGATCGAGGGCGAACAGGCTGCCCATCAAAAACAGCACGTAGAAAAACATGTGGTGATGCTTGACATGGCCAATCTCGTGTCCAAGGACGGCTTCCACTTCATCGGGGCTGAGTTCGCACAGCAAGCGATCGGTGAGAACGATGAATCTGCCCCAGGGAACGAGCCCGGTGACCATGGCGTTGGCCATGCTGTTGCGCGTATTCCACAGCAAGATGCCGCTGCAGCGAAAGTGCAATCGGCGCGCTGCCGCCTCGAGCTGATCGCGCAGCGGCCCGGCCGGCAACGGCTTCAGTCCGAGAAAGACGCGCAGCAGCCAGGGCATGCTGAGCAGGGCCATGATCAAAATCGACGTCGAGAAGACGCCCACAAAGTACTTGTTGTTTTTCAGCTCGGGAAAGGCCCAGGAAGACGTTTCCAGCAGCATGAAGACCACGAGCGGCGGCACAATCAACAGCAGGTTGAGCCGAACCTGCAGTGCCAGATAGGATCGCCGGCTCGGAAAACTCGAAGAGCCGGCTGGCCCACCCGACTGCTCCGCGCGCTCGGCGGCTTCCAGATCGTGGGCCGTGCGTTCCACGTCGTAGAGGCACGCCCAGGAGCAAATCAGAATGGCGAGCAGGGGAATCAGCAGCACCAGCATCATTCCCGGGATCTGCGTGCCGTCAAGGGTAAAGAACTCCTTGAGCGTGCTGCCCCAGCCGAGCAGATAAAGGGCAGCGAGGAAGTATCCCAGCAGCGCCATGAAATAGAGCTTCTGCCTGGAATGGAAGCGAAGCAAGACCTGTCGCCGGTTGGCGGGGGCAGCCCGCATCGCCCGGCAGCAAAGGCTGGTGTAAACGCTGCCGACGACGAAAATCACCGCCAGGCCCAGCAGCGTGGCCGCCAGGCTGCCTCCGGTTCCAAGCCAATCCGGCGCCGGCGGCCAGGCGGTTTGCATGGCGATCAGGGCTAACACCAACAAAAGCATGATGGACATGGAGCCCATTTTAACTGGCCTGGCAACCGAATGACAAGGCGAGCCTCAAGGAAGGAGCTGATCGCTGACCAGTCAGCATGACGCATCCTGCCATTCGAGCGGCTTGTGTGCCAGATCGGCGTCCGCCGGATCGGCACTCAGAAGCTCGGAACGCAAGACGCGAACCCGATCGGGGGCGTCGAACGCCAGCCGTACACGGTTGCCCTTCACCTCGACGACCGTGACGCTGATGTCGCCGCCGATAACCACTTTTTCGCCGATTTTTCGACTGAGTACGAGCATGACATCCTCCATGATCCAACGGTAGGGTGTAACATTTCCTCAAGCCCCAGGGTGAGGTACTCCGAACTCTGGGGGTGCCTTGGAAATAGCAGCACACCTCATGCCAACAGCAAGAATCGCCGAAAACTTGAGGAAATCCGCGCTCTTTTTCAAAAAATAACCGCGCGTCGATGTGTCAGTTCAGCACACTCACCTGCGCGGTTTTCAACGGGCATGCGGAGCGATGACGTGAAAATGGATCGTTGCGGCAAAATAGAGCTTCTTTTCCGTAGCCGCATTCGCAAGAACGCGGGCATCGCTCGCCTCACCCGCATTCTTGCGAATGCGGCTACGGACTGGGGCAGTCATCCCTCGCCGCCGGAATCGCGTTCCATCGCTTCCTGGAACAATTCCGCTTCTTTCTTGTTATGCTGTTCCAGACCATCGAGCAATTCGAGCATGTCGTCGCAGAGGCAGGCAAACCGGGCCGCATCCGTGGAGGCGATCCGTTCCAGCGCGTGCGAAATGCGGCGAGCGCCGATGCGAAACTTCTCGTGCTGCTGCTTGAGAGCGTCCACGGTTCGGCTCAGCTGGGGTGCGTTTTGCTCGACGAGACTCATGTAGCCGTCGTACTCTTCCAGGGCGAAAAGCCGTTCCTGATGGCGCTGAAACGACTGGACCATGAAGCGAACGGTGGACAGCTTGCGGGAAAAGTCGTTGCCCTGCACCTTCCAGGCGAGCGTGGTGCGCAGTCCTTCCATGAGCATCTTGAACATGCCCATCTCGACGACGGTCTGCTGTGTGATGTCCTGATTCATGTTGCTTCTCCTATGCAAGTTGATGGGACGGACGAAACGGCGACATGGTTCTGGCGAGCGTGGCAGGCTGGCCCCTGATTGGATAGGCACGAACCCAGAAGGCCACCGCCCGGCTCGCCCCTCCATTGTACGCGCCAAACGGAGCTGATACCAAGGCGAATTTGCAAGAGTGTATTTTTTTCAAGCAGGACGGGGAGGAAGACAACTTACTTCAGGGGCCCCAACGGGGCCATCTGTGATAGCCCAGGCCAGCGGCCTGGGTAAAGGCGGGCCACGGATTTCAAGCCCCAACGGGGCGCTCTGGCCGACGCGAGCCGGCGATATAGGACGCTTGCCATTTCGCCCCTTTGGCCCTTTGGGGCTTCGGAACGCGGCCATGGATAACCCAGGCCGTTGGCCTGGGCTATCTCAGCTGGCCCCGTTGGGGCCGTGTCCTACAAGCATCGTCTTCTGTCGGCGGGACAGCGATTTGATGGCCGCCTCGCGTTTGAGGGCCAGGCTGCGATTGGCGTGCGTCTCATGATAGACGATGCGCGTCGGCCGGCGGCAGCGCGTGTAGCGGGCCGCGCTGCCGGCGTTGTGCTGCCGGGCCCGGCGGTCGAGGTCCGTGGTGATGCCGGTATAGAGCGAATCGTCGGCACAGCGGAGAATGTAAACGAACCAATCCATGGAATCAGTTGCCCAGAACGAGTTTCTTGCGGGTGAGCCGTTCTTCGTCTGTCCAGCGCGGCTGGCTTTGGCGGGCCAGCTCGGCGATGCGCTCGGCCGTTTTCTGCGAGCGCACCATCATGTAATGGTTGGCATTGATACGAATCGCGGGAATGCCCTGGAATTGCAAATCCTCAGGCCACTGGGAAGCGAACGAAACCAGCCCATCGCCCAGGGAGTTGCTGGCGCCGACGATGCAGAGAAATTCGACGTTGGCGGGGATCTTCTTGTCCTGCCGCCGCAGACAGCATTTCATGCGTTCATCCTTGGACAGCGACTGCAGGAAGGGATCCTGATCCTTCTTGGCGACGATGTCGATCTTGATCCACGAGGAGCCGAGGTTGGGCGCATCGACCTGGAGCACGCGCGTGACGCCGGCCTGGGGATTGTCCTCCACGAACATCCGCGCCAGCACCCCGCCGGCGCTGTGGCCGACCAGGATGATCTCGTCATAGCCCAGGAACTTGAGCCGTTGCACGCCGTCGGCCAGGGCGGGAAGCTGGCTGATCGTGGTGAGCGGGGCGTTCTGGGCGTAGGCGAAGGCGAAGACGTCGGCGTTCTTGCTCAGCGCCTGCACCAGATGCCCCTTGGGCAGCTGCCAATCATGAAACAGCGCCTGATGCACCTTGGTCTTGCTGGCGACGATGTTGAGCCCGTGGATGAGCACGATCGCCCTGGTTTGCCCAGGCGACCGCTCCATGATCGGCTTGAGCTTCGGGACCGGATGCACCTGCTCCAGCTTGGTCTCGACCACTTCTGGATTGGCCAGCAGGCAGCAGAGAAAGGCGAATGTCAGTTTCATGGCGCTTTCCTAAGGAAAAAAGGTCACCAGCGCAGTCATAGCGAAATTTGTGATGGGATGCTACGGCAATTCGATGAGTGGACGAACGTGGCAATTGGCACGATGGTAAACCTTGCGAATTGTTACGACGATTCTGTTTAGCCGCTCGCCTCCGGCGGCGCGGTTCGTCATGGCGGATGACAAATCGCGCTCGCCGGAGGCGAGCGGCTAAACGAGTTGCCCATCCCCGACCGCGCAGGTATCCTGATCTGCATGAACTACGCCAGCCATGAACATCACGACTTCCTCGGCGCCACCCGCCATGCCCTCGCGGATGTTCCGCTGCAAGCGGCCCTCACCCGCTTGACGGATACCCTGATGGCCGGCAATCGGCGTGGCTACGCCGCCCTGGCCGAGAGCGATCAGCTGCGCGATCACGCCAAGCGCATCAAGGAGCACACGCTCGCCCATCTGGATCAGTATCTCGAAAAGCTCGAAGCGTCGGTGCAGCGGCTCGGCGGCCAGGTCCACTGGGCGGCCGACGCGGAGGAGGCCCGGCAGATCATCGTCGCCATCGCTCGCAAGGCCGGCTGCAAGAAAGCCGTCAAATCGAAATCCATGACCAGCGAGGAGATTCATCTCAATCACGCGCTCGAGCAAGCGGGCATTGACGTCGCCGAGACTGACTACGGCGAGTTCATCATCCAGATCGCCGGCGAAAGGCCCTCGCATCTCGTGGCCCCGGCGGTGCATCATACGCGCGAAAGCATCGCCCGCGTCCTCTCGCAATTCCTCGGCGAAAAGCTGCCGGACGATCCCAAATCGCTCGCCCTCGCCGGCCGGCGCTTTTTGCGACAGAAGTTCTACGAGGCGGACATCGGCATCACCGGGGCCAACTTCGCCGTGGCGGAAACGGGCACCATCGCCCTTGTGACCAATGAGGGCAACGGCCGTTTGACCACGACCTGCCCACGCGTGCACGTCGCCTTGATGGGCATGGAGAAAGTCATTCCGCGGCTCGAAGATTTGCCCGTTTTTCTGAAACTGCTGGCCCGGGCGGCGACGGGGCAGAGCCTGTCGGTCTATACCACGATCATGACCGGGCCGCGCAAGCCGGGCGAGCTGGATGGGCCGGAAGAGTTTCATCTGGTGATTCTCGATAATGGCCGATCGAAGGTTCTGGGCACGCCGTTTCGCGAGAGCTTGCAGTGCATTCGCTGCGGAGCGTGTCTCAATGCCTGCCCCGTCTATCGGCGCATCGGCGGCCATGCCTATGGCGGCGTCTATTCTGGGCCGATCGGCAGCATTCTGACGCCGCTTTATGACAGCGTCAGCGAAAATCCGCATTTGCCGCACGCGTCGTCGCTGTGCGGGGCGTGTCAGTCGGCGTGTCCGGTGCGGATCAACATTCCGCACATGCTCATCGGGCTGCGTGAATTGCAGCATCACGACAAGCCGAATCGGCTCGAGGGGCTCGCCTATCGGATCTGGAGCATGATGCTGCGCCGGCCGTGGATGTATCGCCTCGGTTTGCGGATGGCCCGATTGCTGTTGCGGCCCTTTGCGCGGGACGGTTGGCTCAAGCGATTGCCGGGACCGGGGAGCAACTGGACGGCGGTGCGCGATTTTCCGGCGCCGGCGGCGAAGTCGTTTCGTGAACGGTTTAAGGAATTGTAGTCCTCACGCTGCGTGAGGATCACGACGCGGAGCGTCGTGCCACAATGTGGTGCGACGCTCCGCGTCGTGAAGGCGATGACGCTTGGTGTCATCAATATGTCTTTCATCCACACCCCCACACCCCCCTGAAATGAAAGCTGCCCCGATGAAATGAAAGTCGTTTTAGCGACATTTCGCGACATTCCGAACATCTCTTGCTCCAAACGCCATTTCCTCTGTATGTGGAAGCAGCGACCGGACAATTTCCGCGTACGGAGCATTTCATGGCCACGACAAACCCTTCCGTCGGCAACGAAGCCATCGCCAAGCATCCCTGGTGGCGCGAAGCGGAGTTTGCCTGGCTTATCCTGCTGGTTGTCTTCGCCTACTTTCTCCGCGCCGGCGAACTGCCCATACGCGGCGAAGAATCCACGCGAGCCGAGATCGCCTTCGAAATGGTCGAAGGCAACGATTGGCTCGTCCCCAAACGGTTCGGTGAGCCGCTGCGCATTCGGCCGCCGCTGCAAAATTGGCTGATCGCCATAAGCTGCCTGGCCCTGGGAAGCTGGAGCGAATGGGCGGTGCGCTTCCACTCCATGCTGGCCACCTTGCTGACGACGCTGATGATCTACGGCTATGCCCGCGGCTTTCTCACCCGCCTCGGCGCCTTCGCGGCCGCCGCGGCGTTTGCGACGCTTGCCGACATGTTCGCGATGGGACGCCAGGCCGAGACCGAAGCGCTTTTCACATTCCTGGTCAGCGCCTCGATGTTCGTCTGGCACTGGGGATGGACGCGCGGTTGGCCGGACGTGCTCTCCTTCGCCGCGGGCTACAGCTTCATGGCCCTGGCGATGCTGACCAAGGGCTTGCAGGCGCCGATGTATTTTGGCGGTTCCATCGGCATCTTTCTCATCATTTCCGGACAATGGCGACGGCTGTTCAGTTTGTCCCACGTATTCGGCTCTCTGGCGGCGGTGGCGATTCTGCTGGCGTGGATCATTCCGTATTCCCAGGCAATGGGCTGGGCGGAAGTCCATTCCATCTGGTTCGGCGATCCGGCGATTCGCAACGCGGGTATCAGCAGCTGGAAAGTCGGCGATACCCTCGCCCATCTTGTCACGCTGCCGCTCGAACTCATCGCCGGCACGCTGCCCTGGTCGCTGTTGCTCGTCCCTTATCTCAGCAAGGACTTTCGCCGTTCGATTCACATGGCCGGGTCGCAGGTGCAGTTCATGACGGTTTGCCTGGCGGTCGCGTTTCCGAGCTGCTGGATACCGCCCGGCGGCCAGCCGCGGTTCTTCTCGCCGCTGTTTCCTTGCGTGGCCGTGCTCATCGGGCTGGCCATCGAACGCTGCGTTACGGAACGAGACGCTGTGAAGGCCGGGCTGAACCGCACCTGGCAAATCTATCTTGTGGTGATGGCGGGCGTGATGGGATTGCTGGCGCTAGGGATGGTCGCGGTGGCGCTGCTCAAGCCGTTCATCGCGGCTCTCGAACCCTATAGCGGGCCGCCGCTGGTCACGCTTGGCTACGTGGCGGCGACGATCGGACTGGCGATCCTGATTCTGCGTTTGCGCCGGTCCACGGATCCGTCGCTGGCCCGGTTCGCGGTGCTGGGCGTGGCTGGGTTCACGGTGCTTGCTCTTTCCGGCGCCTTCTTCGATATCCGCGTGCGTCGCAGTGAAAACGCTCCGGCAGCGATGCGCCGCCTCAAGGAACAACTTCCGCCGGGACAGCAGCTTGTCAGCATCAGCGGGCAGCTCGATTGCCTGTTTCCGTATTACTATGGCCGACCGGTTGTTCGCGTTGGTTCCTGGCCCAGGTCGGCGGAGGATGCGGTGCCGACCTATTTCTGCTTTCAGTGCCCCGGTGCCAGCAGGCCCACGCTTCCCTTCGCCTGGGAAGAGATCGCGGCGATTCCGCTCGATCGCAATCACCATGCGGTTTCGGAAGATGTGGTCGTGGTGGGGCGACGACTGGCTAAATAGTGATTGCCGAGCTGGTCCGGCGAGCCGAGCCCCGTAAGGGGCCGGGTGAAGTGGGCCAGAGTCACCCGGCCCCTTACGGGGCCCGGCTCGCCGGAAAACGATAAATCGATCCGGCGGGCCATTTCGTCTAACCTATACTGGAATCCGTTGTCCGTTCTCATTGGCCGGGTTCAGGGGCATGATGATGCCCCGCGCTCGCCGGAGGCGAGCGGCTAAACGGCCGCCGGCAATGGACAACCACCAACTGACAACTCGTTTCAATGGAGCCAACCTATGTCCTGGAAAACCATCGTCTTGTGTGCCGGATTGTTCTCCCTGTCGCTGCTGGCCCCGAGCCTGGCGGGCGCTCAGGAACCGGCGAAAACCGAGGCCAAGCCGCAAGTGGAAGTCGTCTTTTGTCTCGACACCACCGGCAGCATGGGCGGACTGATCAATGCCGCCAAGCAGAAAATCTGGGCCATCAGCAATCAGATCGCCGGTGGTAAGCCCACGCCCAACCTCAAGATCGGCCTGGTCGCCTATCGCGATCGCGGCGACGCCTACGTCACCAAGGTGATCGACTTGACCGACGATCTGGATACCATCCACAAGCACCTGATGGGCTTCCAGGCCCAGGGCGGCGGCGACTTCCCCGAATCGGTCAACAAGGCCCTTTTCGACTCCGTGCACCAGATCAAGTGGAGCACCGACAAGAAGACGCTCAAGATGATCTTCCTGGTCGGCGACGCGCCGCCGCACATGGATTACAAGGATGATGTGCAATACCCCGAAACGTGCAAGGTGGCCGTGGCCAAGGACATCATCATCAACACGGTGCAGTGCGGCAACCACGCTCAGACGAAGAAGTTCTGGCTCGACATTTGCCGGCTCGGCGAAGGCTCCTATGTGGAGATCAGCGCCCAGGGCGGCCCGGTCGTCGCCGTCGCCACGCCTTTCGACGGAGACCTGGCCAAGATCAACGCCGAACTGGCCAAGTCCACGGTGGTCTTCGGCGACGCCTCACGCCAGAAGGAATCGAAGGCTTTGGCCACCTCGGCCGCCGGCCTGGCGCCTGCCGCCGCTGCCGATCGTGCCTCCTTTAATGCCAAGAGCGAAAAACAGGCTGCTTACGATCTGCTCGACAATATCAAGGACGGCAAGGTCCAGCTGGAAAAGCTGAAGGAATCCGAATTGCCCGAGGAGCTCAAGGGCAAGACGCTTGAGCAGCAAAAGGAATTCTGCGAAAACTTGGCCAAGCGCCGCGTCGAGCTGAACAAGCAGGTGACCGAACTCGCCAAGAAGCGCTCGGACTTCATCGCCAAGAAGCTGGCCGAGGACACCAAGAACGTCGCCCGTGACAGCTTCGACAACCAGGTCCTGCGCATCCTGGAGACGCAAGCCCGCCGCAACGGCATCATCTACAGCACCGAGGAGAAGAAATAGTTGCGCCAAGCCCGCATGCGAGGTACTCCGAGCATGCGGGGTGAGCAGGATATTGACCCCGCATGCGGGCTTGTACTGTTTCCGTTTTGTCTTGATCTAAACGGAATTGAAAGTTAAACTATACCAAGGAGCATGAAGCCGCGGTTGGCAATGGCACCCTTGAGCATCGCTCTCGATTGGCGGTGAATCAGGTGGGGACTGGTAGCTATCAGAGGTCAATGGCCGGGTCAACTGGCTCCTGACAACTGACCACTGATTTTTGCGAGTGCAAGCCGTGGAAAAGAGCGTTTACATCGAATGTGAGTACGAGGCCCAGTGTTACAAGTGGATCGAAAGCGAAAAAGCGGGCCGCGATCTGGGCGAAGAGGCCATTCGCAAGTGGGTCAAGCAGCACTGGTGGGGATACTTGAGAGCACGCTGGCTCGAACATCTGCAAGGCAAAACTTTCTGGCTCGAACTCGACCGCGGCGACTTCGGGCTCTTGCAGCGACGCTTTCAGGATCGTTCCCTTCTTCTCGATCGCATTCTCGATCGTCTCAAAGCCGGCCAGGAAAATCTCGACATCATCATCTGGGCCCAGGACTGGGGCATCCGCTTCGAACCCGTTTGCGAAATCCTGGAAGCCTTCGACATCAATAGCCGGCGATTGGCGCATCGGTTTGAGATATGTTGACGGTGACCGTGTCTCGTGCTGGCCCCAACGGGGCCATCTGAGATAGCCCAGGCCATCGGCCTGGGGTAAGGTGGTCGAGAGAAATCCAAGCCCCAACGGGGCGTTCTGGCTCGCAAGCTAACTATCTCGCCCCGTTGGGGCTTCCGAAGTACGCCATATCGTGACCCAGGCCGTTGGCCTGGGCTATCTCAGGTGGCCCCGTTGGGGCCAGCCTTCTACCCTTTTGTCCCTTACTCCCGATACGCCTTCTTATCCTTGTAGAGCTCCAACCGTTTGCGGGCCAGTTCCCCGTTCTCGCGAACGAAGTCGGCGTCTTCCAGGGCGCGTTCCTCCCAGCGTTTGGCGTCGTCAAACTGTTCCGTCTCGGCATAAGCCGCGGCCAGCGTTTCGCAGATGGCGCCGGTCTCCTTCTTCGATAGCTCCTTGGCTTTCATGGCCAGTTCCAGGGCCTTCTTGCCGTCGCGCAGCTTGTCGTCTTTGCAGGTGGCCAGGATCCAGGCCTGACCAAGATGGGCGGTCACCGAATTGGCGTTGAGCTTCATCGCCTGCTCGAAATCCTTGAGGGCCTCTTCATATTCCTTCTTGCCTTGACGAGCCAGGCCGCGCTGAAGGAAACCGCTCTCGAGCTTGGGATCGAGCTTGATCGCCTCGGTATAGTCCTCGATCGCCTTGTCGAAAGTTTTCTTCGCCGCCCACTGATCGCCGCGCTGGAGCAGCGAGGCAACATCCTTCTCATCGAGCGCGATGGCAGCGCTGAAATCGTCAATGGCCTTGTCGTGATCCTTCTTGATGCCCCGCAGCGAGCCACGCTTGAAATAGAAGAGCCGCGCATTGGGCGGTTCGAGGTCGAGCACTTTGCCCAGGTCCTCGATGGCCTTGTCGTACTCTTTCTTCTTTTGAAAACTGTCGGCACGGAAGGACAGGGCATCGATAAACTTGGGATCGAGTTTGATCGCATCGCTGAATGCGTCGATGGCCTTGTCGTAATCGGTCTTGAAAATCCAGAGCTCGCCCAGCCTCACGAAAGCGCGGGCGTTTCTGGGATCGTCCTTGACAATACTCTGGTAAACCTCGATGGCCTCATCCTGCTTGCCCATCGCCTGGTACGTCCCGGCCAGGTTGATGGCGGCGGCGATAAACTTGGGATCGATTTTCAGGGCCTGCCGATACGAGGCGACGGCGTCCGGCAGCTCGCCCTTCTCCTTGAAGGCGTTGCCGAGGAAATTGTGGGCGTTGGCTGATTCGGGCTGCAGCTCGACGGCGGCCTTGAAATCGGCGATGGCCCCGTCGAAATCCTTCTTTTCTTGCCGGGCCAGCCCGCGCTCGAAAAACAGCACGACGTTCTTGGGTTCCAGTTCGATCGCCTTGCCGAACGCCTCAATCGCCCGGTCAGGGTCCTTGCGGGCCATGTAGATCAAGGCCAAACCGCGCTGGGCGCCGGCATTCTTCGGATCGAGCTTGACAGCCTGGCTGAGGTCTTCCATGGCCCGGTCATGGTCCTTGCGCGCGAACAGCGAAGCACCGCGCAGAGAGTACGCCAGAGCGTTGCTTTGGTCAGCCACGATGACCACGTTGAAATCGTCGATGGCCAGGTCGAAGTTCCCCGTCGCGGCCAGAGCCTGGCCCCGACTCATGCGGGCGGACACATCCTTGGGAGCGAACTCGATGACCTTGGTGAAATCGTCGATGGCCTGTTCGTAGTCCTTCTGGTCGAGCCTTAGCGTGGCCCGCTGCAGGTAGGCCGAGACGTATTTGGGATTGAGCTGAATGGCCTTGCTGAAATCGAGCTCGGCGCCGGCGCTGTCCTTGTGGGCGACCCGAGCCAGGCCGCAATTGTGGAAAGCGAGAGCGAACTTGCTATCCAGATCAACGGCTGTTTCGTAGTCCGCGATGGCCTGGTCGTATTCCTTCTTGGCGTGATGGGCGGTGCCGCGGTTGTGATAGGCGTGGGCGCTCCTGGGGTTGAGCTTGATCGCGTCAGAGTAATCGGCGATGGCCTTGTCGTAGTTCTTGAGCGCTTGCTGGGCCAGGCCGCGATTATAGAAGGCACGGGCGTATTTGCTGTCGAGCTTGAGCGCCTCGGAATAGTCCTGGATCGCCTGTTCGAAATCCTTCTTCGTGTGATGGGCCATGCCGCGAACGATAAACGCCAGCGGATACTTGGGGTCGAGCCGGATCGCTTCGGAATAATCCTTGATGGCCTGGTCGAAGTCCTTTTTCATGTAATGGACGTTGCCGCGGCTCGTGTAGGCGTGGGCGCGGGGGTCCAGACGAACGACCTCGCCGCAATCCTTGAGCGCGTCGTCCAGATCGCCCTTGAGCCGATAGGCGACGGCCCGGCAATAGTAGCTCGCGGCGTCCTTCGGGTTCTTCTTGATCAGGTCGGTGAAGTAATCGACGGCCTTTTCCTTGAGGACGGCTTCGTTCTTGTCGAACCAGGCCTCGACGCCCTGGTGCGTGCGAACTTTGATCTTGCCATCCTTGTCGCCGAGCACCTTGGTGACCATCTCGCCGATGCTGGCCGAGGGCATGGATTTGCCGTCCTCGTCGGTGACCGCGACGTCGGCCCGTTTGACGAAGATGGCCTTGCCGACCCAGGATTCCTTGGCGGGCTCCTTGTCGATTACTTTGGCTTTCTCCTTTTCGTCCTGGGCGAGGACAAGGCCGGGAGCCAGGAGGCTGGCCAGGATGAGAACAACCGTGTTCCGAAAGCGAAAAGTGGTGGGTGAGGACATCGCGGTCTCCCAGGGTTGAGGTCGCCCGATTCATGCCACAGGTTCACCTATTTTGCCGCGCGGAAAGATTTGTGTCTACGTGACTTGTCAATTCACCGCTTTCGCCGCCGCCCCAGCACCGCGAACTTGAGGAAGTTCATGAATTTGGCGATCCACAGCACGCCCGAACGTCCGTTAAAGAATCGGCCATCCTTCTCCACGAGCTGCCGGCCGCTGGTCAGACGGGCAATGCGATTATCGATCAGCACACGCGGATTGTAGCTTTCCAGGATTCTGTCCCGGCTCAGCCCCTCCGGATTGGCGATCATCTCCTGCAGCACTCGAATGCGCAAGGACGCGATGCTCAGGCCGACGAAATTGATGTAAC
>Ga0182024_10015586_pt1 | contig 14526 bp, 9 predicted proteins | sample P32metaG_FD_120480 | JGI IMG/M metagenome (GOLD analysis project Ga0182024, IMG submission 120480) | Permafrost microbial communities from Stordalen Mire, Sweden - P3-2 metaG (Illumina Assembly) | ecosystem: Environmental > Terrestrial > Soil > Wetlands > Permafrost | place: Sweden: Stordalen... | reverse complement strand
TCCAGCGAGGCCAGCCGCGGCTTTACCGGCCTCGTCAGCTAGAAGCGTTGGACTGATTTCCCCGCACCGTCAACACGGAGGCAGCCCGTGGATCGGGCGAAACGGCGGCCGGGTTGCGGATTCCGGCGCACTCGACAGGATTCGAACCTGTGACCTCTGCCTTCGGAGAGCGATCCGACTGGTCTCACGGTATCTAACCATCTATCACCATTTCTAATAACTCACTGAAATAACTGCATTTTCTTGAGCGCGGCCGTTCGCCCTGTGCTATCTCCAATCACCATGATTCATCTTCCGGTGGTGACCCGGTGATGACCCGCAGGAGCACGGAGGCGACGGTGGCGGAAGAGACTTCGAGGATCACTCGGCTGGGAAAGAGCGCCGTCGATAAAGCCGAACTGGCGGCGGACCGCTACACGGTCTGGGACGACAAGCTGGCGGGTTTTGGGGTGCGAATTAGCCCTACCGGCGCGAAGACCTACGTCGCCCGGTATCGGGCGGGAGGCGGGCGCGCCGGACAGCTGCGCCAGATGACGCTCGGGCGCCACGGACAGTTGACGGCCGACCAAGCCCGCACCGCGGCCGACAGGGTGATCTCAGCGGCGACACTGGGCGCGGATCCGGCCGCGGACCGCATCAAGGCCCGGGCGGATCTCACCGTCGCCGCCCTTTGCGACCTCTATTTCGCCGAAGGATGCACGACGAAGAAGCCGTCGACGCTCTACACCGACAAGGGCCGCTCAAAGCGCCACATCGTGCCCCTGCTGGGCGGCAAACGCGTCGGCTCGGTCACCCGCGCAGACATCGAGCGTTTCCTCGCCGATGTCGCTGCGGGTAAGACGGCCCGGACGGAGAAGACCCGGGCGCGCGGCAAGGCGGTCGTTCGAGGGGGGCGCGGCACGGCCACGCGCACCGTCGGGTTGCTGGGAGCGATCTTCACCTTCGCCGTTTCGCGTGGGATCAGGACCGAGAACCCGGTCAAGGGTGTGAAGCGCTTCAAGGACCGCAAGATGGAGCGGTTCCTGAGCGCCAGCGAACTGGGCGCCCTTGGAGACGCACTGCGGGCGGAGGACGCGGCCGGCGGCAACGCTGCAGCTGCCAATGTGATCCGGTTGCTCGTCGTCACCGGGTGCCGCAAGAACGAAATTCAGCGGCTGCAGCGGGCGGAAGTCGATGTCCAGCTGGGCTGCCTGCGCCTCATGGACTCCAAGTCGGGCCAAAAAGTCGTGCCGATCGGCGCCGCGGCGATGGCGATCCTATCCAAGATACCCAAGGGCAAGAGCGAGTTCGTTTTCCCGGCTCAAGGCGACGATACCAAGCCGTTTCAGGGTGTGGACAAGACCTGGTTGGCCGTGCGCCAGGCAGCTGGGCTCCCCGATGTCCGCCTGCATGACCTGCGTCACACCTACGCCTCGACCGGCTTGCTGGCGGGATACAGCCTTTCGGTCCTTGGCAAGCTGCTCGGCCACTCCGACGCTGCGACCACACAGCGTTACGCGCACCTTGGCGACAGCCCTATGAGGATTGCGGCCGATACGATCGCCGCCGCAATCGAGGACGCGATGACTTCTGGGCCGTTGCCCGCAAACGACAACAGCGTCGTTCCATCGGCTGACGTCCGTCGGTGACTAAACCGACGGAATATCTGGCCGACCCCGACACGCCGGCGGGGCTAGCCGTGGCGCTGCGGCAGATACGAAGCGCGGCGGCCATCTACTTGTTGCGGGTAAAGGGATTTCGCCGCTCTCAAGATTGGCGCGCAGTGCGAGCGTCAAAGGAAGACCGGGCGCTCGGGGGCCACGAATATTTTCTCGCCGTCGCACGGGCGTTCGATGAGTTCATCGGCCCCGAGGAGCAAACACGAAAGCAGAGGGCCGCGGTCCGGGCGATCCACCACGCGCATGGAGCTCTGCTGGAATTGAACCGTGCGGGCCAATCGATGCCTGACAAAGTCGGCGACGCGTTCAACTGGGCGCCAGCGACCTTCGACGTCATGACCCGCGAGGCCTTGGAGCGCGTCATCGGCTGGTCGACCCGGGCTTTCTTTTGGGGCGGCGACTTCATGCTCGTCTCGGTCTCTGCAAAGGCCGGCGGCGATGCGCGCGCGCCTGCCCTTGGAACTCCAGTGGACGAGAATTGGGAGGCGCTATTTCTCTCCACCGCGCGATTGGTTTGCGGGAAAGGAAAGTACACCCAGGAAGGGCTCTATGACGTGGTCTGGAAGCTCCTGTCTGATGACGGCGTCATTCTGCCTGAGTTCAAGAAGGTTCAGCGGAGAATGACCGAATGGGAATCGTCCGATCCACCTCCGTATGACCGGCATTTTCGACGGGCGTAGGGCGCATCACCATTGAGAGTTCGGGAACGAGGGCTCGCGGCGCGAGCTCCGCGGCGCGGCTAGTCAGCGATCGCAATTTGAGACAGCCCATGTCTATGGGGCGCCAGGCAAATCCCCCCAGCTGGCTGGGGGTTTTATCCGGATGAGGCCCGCCTAGCGTCCTCCCTCGAATCACCGTCAGCGATCCGAGAGGAACCGGGGCCTTGGTCCAGGGAAAAATCAACGCCATTCTCCAAGCCCTGGAGGCCGAAGGATCGGCCCCGGAGCAAATCGCCACGAACCACCCCGTCGATGCGCCAGAACGGTTCGTCGACGAAAAATTCGTCGCCGACCTATTCGCAATTTCGACGGGCTACCTCGCCAACCTAAGATACCAAGGTGGGGGCCCAAAATATTACAACCTCGGTAAGCCCGGCCGGGGACGATGCATTCGATATCGACTTGCTGACGTCCTAACTTGGGCTGATTCGCGAGCCGCATCCTCCACTTCCGAATACACGCCGGGGGTCGCTGAATGATCTCCACCTCGATCATTCAGAACGCAAAGAGCGCCATGACCATCGAGGACCTGGCCGCGCGCGAAGGCATCAAGTTGCGCCGAGCGGGATCCTCGCAACGCGGGGCCTGCCCGCTGTGCGGCGCCGGCGCCAAGTCGGCATCTCCGCCCTTCTCCATCCGAACCGAACGTCAGACCTGGCTCTGTTTCGCCTGCGGGCGCCGTGGCGACGCGATCGACCTGGAACGAGACCTCCGAGGCGGCTCGATAGCAGACGCCGCCCGACGGCTTGCCGGCGCGCCCGGCGAAGTCCGCCGCCCACGGCCCGCGCCAAATCTTCACCGCCTCATCGGGACCTCCGACGTCGCCGCGGAGATGCTGGCCGAATCAAGACCGATCGAGGGGTCGATCGTTTTGCGCTATCTCTCAGAGCGAGGGATCGATGAGGAGACGCTGAAACGAGCCTCGGGCAGCCTACGCTTTCATCCCCTCGCCAAACACCATTGGGACCAAGGATCCCGCACCTGGGTGGGGGCGCCCGCCATGCTCGCGCCCGTCATCGCACCGTCCGGTCCAACGGGAGGCGTCCACGTCACCTATCTCGCCCTCGGCGGCGCCACAAAGGCGGCGCTCGTTCCGGCAAAGAAAATGTGGGGCCCTCAGAACGACGCCGCAGGGCGATTGGGAGGGGCTTGGCTGATCGGCCCGGGTGGCGAGGGCGACCTGGTCGTCGCCGAAGGCCTAGAGAACGTTCTCTCCTACCTTTCGATGGCGCGCTCGGCCGGTCGACCGATGCGCGGGTGTGCAGCGCTGTCGCTCGACCGGCTGCAGGGAGGCTTGAATCGAGACGCGCAAGGGTGCGTCGATCTCTTCCGACCATCGCCAGATCCCGCCCGGCCGCCGTTCACCTGCCCGGCCCCGGAGCAATCGCCCTGGAGCGTGATCGTCGCCGTCGACCACGACATGAGCCCGATCAGGCTCAAAGGCCGCACCGGTCGCGGGCGTGAATGCTGGTTCGAAGTTCCCGCCCTAGCGCGCGCCCGGCTCTGCGCTTGGCTCGCCTGTGCGGCCTGGAGGGCGACGGGCGTCGAGGCTCAAGCGGCGTTCCCGCCGCCCGGGCTTGATTTCAACGATGTCCTCAGAGGCGAGCGCCCAGCATGAGCAAGCCGCGCGCCAACAAGGACGTTGGTGAAGGAACCGCGCATGGATTTGGCGCCTCCCCTGATCCAAGCCTCGATCTCTGCCCGGTCGCCCCACTGGGTTCTAGCGGCGCCCACCTAATCTTTGCCATGCCGAACGGAGAGATCCGACGGGAGCCGGCTTGCCGGGTCGGCCAGATGCTGAACACGGACATTTTCGCGTGTAAGGCCGGGCAGGCCTTTCTGAACAACTGGCGCGGCCCCCACGACAATAAGCTCCTTCGCGAACACGCGGCGATCTGGTTCGTTCAAAAATGCAGGGACGCCGGTTACTGGGACGACAGCCGGCTGATGCGTGGGCTGGGGCTGTGGCCCGGAGAAGGTGGAGCGATCGTGCTGCACCGCGGGGACCACATCGAGGTCTATGCCCCAGACGGTACTTCGAAAAAGCTGACGGTGTTCGAGGCGCTGAAAGAGCCTCGCGAGCCGCTTTATCGAATCGCGCCGCCCGCGCCGGCGCCGGCCGCTCCATCTGATCGGACGACAGGCCAATGGATCGGCGAGATGCTGAACCTCTGGCGGTTCGAGCCGATCGGCGACGAGGGACTGACGGGCGCCGATGTCGCCCTAGGCTGGATCGGCTTGGCGATGCTTGGCGCGGCGGCCCCGTTTCGAGCCCACTTGCTCGTCTTCGCCATGGCGGGATCTGGGAAGAGCACCCTGCTCACTTACATCCACGCCTTGATGAGCTCCTTGGCTGGCGACATCATGACCAGCTTCACGGAAGCCGGCCTTCGAAACGAATTGAGCGGCAAAGCACGGCCCGTGGTCGTGGATGAATTTGAAGGAACCGGCGGCGGAATTATTCCGGGCCCCGTCGAGCTGGCGCTCAAGGTCTTCCGCCAAATGTCGACCGGGGAAGGGGGTAAACGCAAGCAGGGTGACGTTGGCGGCGGCACGGTGACCCAGGGCGTCGTCGGCGCCGCACTTATGTGCGCGATCAATCCGCCGATGCTGGACCCCGCCGATGCTTCTCGCACTGTCGAGCTGCGGCTTCAGCCGCTGTCGCCGGCGCCCGCCGGTCAGAGGCCTGCAACTCACGAACAGCTCGTCGCCGCGATCGCCCGCGCGCTCGAACTTTCTTCGGCCCTCCTAGGTCGGGTGATCGCCGGCGCAGGGAGATATCGCCAGGACATTGAACAGCTAAAGGCCGCCATGGCGCGGGCGGGCGAGCAGCCTCGAACGGCCGACCTCGTAGCCGGTCTCGCCGCTGGCCGGCGGCTGCTCCTCCACGACGAGCCGCTGACGCCGGCAGAGGCGGAAGACGAGTTGAAGCTTTTGGGCCCGCTGCTGGCTCAGCGCCAAGCCTCAGAAGCGGTCCCGAATCCCGGGGCAGACTGCCTAGCACATCTCATGAGCGCGCCCTCCGGCCAACGCATCAATGACAGGATCGAAACCCTCGGCGAGTTGATCCAGAGATCGGCGAAAGGCGGTTCCATATACGACCACGTGCTCCCGGCTCACGGGCTAAGGGTACATGGCACCTCTGCTGACGGTAATTGCTGGCTGTATGTGGCGAACCATCATCCGGCCCTCACTCGAATATTCGAAAGAACCTCGTGGCGCGACTGGCGCAAGACCCTCGCCTACCTCGACGGTCTCGGTCCCGATTACGCGACGAAAATACCGGGCTCATCACATAACTTCGGACCCGGCGGTAAGTCGCGCTGCCTCGCTATCCCCCTGTCCCCCTGGCTGGAAACGGAACGGCGCGTTCCGCAGCGTTCCGCCGCCGTTCCCTCTGGAGGGCGCTGACCCGCAAGGCGAAAGCATACGGGCGGAACGCCGGAACACCACCAGCGCCAGCTACGCCACACGCGCAGGCGCGCGAGCTTCGTCCGTTCCTTGAGTTCCGACCGTTCCATTCTATATAAATATCAATAAACATAATAACATATAGGGAACACTCCGAGGCGGGCTGGAACGCTCCTGTTTCACCAAAGCTCCAGACTTGGGGCTCCAGCCGTTCGTCGCGATCCGCCAGAACGCCGAGACATAAAGGCGACTATCGCCTTTGCCCTGCACCCTGGCAGGACGGGGGTGCTCAAGCGGACCGGCCCGGGAGGGGGCCGGCGGTGGAGGGGGGGGGGGGCGAAAACCTACCACCTCGATCGCCTAGACCGGCCGCCAGCGCTGCGAAACCGGCCGCAAGTTTTTGGGAAAGTATTTTTTGGTCCATGCGGTCCTGACGCCGGGCACGAACTCGGATCGCATCAGATACTGGTCAGGACGGTTGAGCGGCCAAGAGCTCTTGGCGCGCCTCTACGATCTTCGCAACCTTCCATCGACCGATGGGCGTTTCAAAGACGCAGCCGGCGACATCTACCAGCACACGGTCAACAACTCCGACTGGAGTTCGGGGTGGGTCTTCTATGACCCACGGTTCGATCCGCTCCACGGCCCTGACGATGCCTTTCTTCGATTCCTCTGCGAGACGGTGAATCCCATCGTCAGGCTTGAATCCTACGGTTGGCGCGGATCCTCGCGAAGGGGAGGGCGGCGGACGCGGTGCAGAAGGACGGAGTCCCATAGTCGCGCAAGCGGTGTTCACGGCCGCGCCGCTGCCATAAGAAGCTGCTGTCGAGACCTCTTGCCCGCGAAAAAGGGGGCCGCATACGACAGAATATTTCGTGGAGAGTTTGCGCCAATTGCCAGCTGGGCTCCTGTAACCTTGTCGGGAGATGGGTGTGACGGAAATCAGCGTTCCCGACCTGGTTTTGGATTGGCTGCTGAAAGTGCGGCTTGTTGTGGCCAGGTGCGGTGAAATGGACTGCGCCAGGTGGTGGAACACTCAGGGCCAGCTTGGGCCGCGGGGCGCCGATGTGCTGAGGCGTGGATTTCCCCGGACCCACCAATTCGCCCAAGCCCGCTCCGTGTTCGCGGCGGCCGCGAACCGTTGCGCGGAGATCTTCGACAACCAGGAAGCCATCACCCTCTGGCGTCTGGACGCGGCGCTTGAAGAGGAGTTCGACCTTCAATGGGAAGTTTGGCTCGATTCAGCCCTGACGTGGCGCCCGTTCTTCGAGGTCATTGCCAGCATCAAAGGCGACGATGTGGTGGGGGAGCTGGAGCGGCTGGGCCTCGTCGATGAGGCGATCGTTGCTGAAGTGCGCGCCCTCTCGTTCGACGCCGGCGGTCGGGCGCTGCCGCTGCCCTTGACGATAGATAGCCAGCGAAGCCGGATCGAAATGCTCGCGCTTGGATTTGGCCGTGGCGAGCCGGGCCGATTGGTGGTCCCCTACGCTAGGGGGCCCGCATGAAAGTGAAGCCGGAGTGGTCCCAGCGACTGCTGCGCAAGGGGCTTCTTGTCGACGAGACCTACGGCCTGTTCGCCGGGTGGGCCTTCTGCCAATCTGTGGAGGCCAATCTCTTTACTGGGCTGTCTGGCCGCCAGTCGACGCAAGGCTGGGATGATGAAGTTGTATCCACGGTAAGGCGGCGTCTTCGCCATTTCGATCTCGTGAAGCCCCTGATCATCCTGGCGCAACGCGGTTTGCCGCTCCGAGACTGGAGAGATTGTCTCCGGCTTTGGGTCGGCGCCACGGAAGAACCGTTTCACACCTTCGCGACGCAGTGGCTTGAGGCGGAGCGGGCTCGGGGCCGCAGCGCGATCAAGTCGGAGGACTTACTCTCCGTGGTCGCCACGGCGGCGGCGGCGCGAACCAGCCGGGCGCCGCCCCTGTCCGACTACAGCCGCATACGGGCCGCCCGCGACCTGCTTAAGACCGCTGTGGATCTGGGCATGCTGGTTGGCAGTGGTCCGGTACGAACGTTCGCGTCCATCGCCATGAGCGACCATGCTCTCGTTTTCTACGCCCACATGATCGCCGACCTTGAGGGCGACGCCAGCAAGGTCCCGCAGAGCCCGCTTTGGCGTCTGGCCTTCCTGGACCCTCAGGAAGTCCATCTGACCCTGCTGCACCTGCACCAGTTCCGGCGTCTGGACTACCAGATTGCCGGCAGCCTGGTGCAGCTCACCCTCCCGTTCAGTTCCGCGATCGAATTCGCCAGGCAGGCGCCGCAGCTATGAACGAATTCGAGCGCCGGCTGCGCGAACAGCTCGAACCGATATTGGCCAGTCCCGACCCGCGGGAGAAGCTCAGCGCCTATCACGATATGCCCTATGCGCTGTTTCGCTATGATCCCGCCGAGGAGTTCGAGCTGCGAAAGGAAGTTCGCCTGCTGGCCACGCGCCTGAGTCAGAAATCCAAGCGCGTGACGCATATCTCGCTGTCCGAGTGCCTGTGGGCAGCGCTCCAATCCCAAGCTGAACTGGAACAATGGTACGAGGCCGAACGTGCGAACGGGACCGACGACCTGATCCGCACGATCAGCAACGTCTTGAGGGACTTTGCGCCCCTGGTGGATCTCGTCGCCGAACGAATGCCGCGAACTCCGGATCCGCTCTCGGACATCGCCCTCATCACCCGCGCCGGCGCGCTGTTCCCGGTCTATCGCACCTTCTCACTGCTGGAGCAGCTCAAGGGGCGAGTCGTTGTACCAACGGTGCTGTTCTATCCGGGTGATCTGGACGGCGCGTCGGGTCTCAAATTCATGGGCGTGCTTGACGCCGAGCACAACTATCGGCCGAAGATATTCTGAGGCGATGGGAGCGTATGACCAAAATCCAAACCCTCTTCGCAAGCGACATCGATCGCCGCATCGAAGAGGTGATCAAGGTCGATCAGACCGACGAGGAGATCATCGCCGATGAGATCGACGAATACGTCGCCACGGACTCCCTGAAGCGTCACTTCCTGGACGTGCTGGAGCGCTACCAGGAAACCCCTCAGAAGCCCCATGAAGGGGCCGCGGTCTGGATCTCCGGCTTCTTCGGCTCGGGCAAATCGAGCTTCGCCAAACTGCTCGGTCTGGCGCTCGACAACCGCTCCATCCAGGACATTCCGGCGGGCAAACGTTTCGCCGACAGAGTCGGCGACCCAAAGCTCAAGGTCGTCCTGAAGACCATCGAGGAGCAGATCCCGACACACACGGTGATCTTCGACGTGTCCACGGACCGTGGGATCCGGTCCGGCAACCAGATGCTGACCGAGATCATGTACGGGCTCTTCCTGGCTAGCCTCGGCTACGCGAAGGACATCGATCTCGCCGAGCTTGAAATCGCCCTTGAGCAGGAAGGGCGGCTGGTGGCGTTCGAGAGTGCGTTCCAGGCCCACTACGGTAAGGACTGGAATGCCCGAAAGGGAATGCTCGCCTTCGCCAAGAGCGAGGCCAGCCAAATCTTGCATCAGCTGGATCCAACGACCTATCCGGTCGCGGACTCATGGGCCCGGAGCCATGCGCGAGCGGACGTCAGTCCACGGATTCTCGCCGATCGGGTCGCGGATCTCATGGCGCGTCGGCGGCCGGGTTACTCGCTGGCCTTCGTCGTGGACGAGGTCGGCCAGTTCGTTGCCCGCGATGTCCAGAAAATGCTGGACCTCCAGGCCATTGTGCAACAGCTCGGCGTGAAGGGGCGTGGCAAATACTGGGTGGTCGTCACCTCCCAGGAAAAGCTCAACGAACTCGTCAGCGGTCTTGACGACAAGAAGATCGAGCTCGCGCGACTGATGGATCGGTTTCCGCTCCAGGTGCACCTGGAGCCGTCGGACATCGCAGAGGTCACCAGCCGGCGAGTGCTGAGCAAGAACGGCGGCGCCGAGACGCAGCTTGGAAGCCTCTACGATGAGAACCGCGCCAGGCTGGAGATCAACTCGCAGATCACAGCGGACGTGCGACTGCCGACGCTGACGCGGGAGCGGTTCGTCGATCTTTATCCGCTGCTGCCCTATCAGATCGATCTGATCATCGATGTCGTGTCCGGCTTGCGCACCCAGGGCGGCGCCAGTCGGCATGTCGGCGGCGCCAATCGCACCATCATAAAACTGGCCCAGCAACTCCTCATCAATCCGGCCACGCGTGTCGCGGACGAGGACATCGGGGCCCTGGTCCGCCTCGACCAGATCTACGACCTGATCGACAGCAACATCGGCTCGGACATCCGCGGCAAGATCGCCTCGATTCCTTCGCGGACCCGCCATCCGCTGGCGCAGGCGACCGCGAAGGTGGTCTGCCTGCTTCAGTTTGTGAAAACGGTTCACCGCAACGCCGAAAACATCGCCGCCTGCCTGGTCGATCGCGTCGATGCTGGCTCCAGGCTCGCCGAAGTCAAAGATGCCTTGTCCGAACTCGAACTCGGGCTCTTTGTCCGACAGGGTGAGGACGGCTTCCGCATTCCGACGCCAGCCGAGGACGACTGGGACAAGGTCAGGCAAGGAATCGATCCGCGGCGCGCTGACGAACGCCAGCTTTTCGCCGTGGCCATGGCGGAATTTTGGACCCCGCAACCCAATTTCCTTTTGGGCGACTCGAAGGTCTTCAAGGCGGGACTGATGATCGACGGCGTCGAGAAGGTGCAAGGTGATATCGCCTTCAGCGTTCAGTTCGCCGACGACTCCCAGGCTGCTCTCGCCGACGCCGAGGCCGCGCGAACGCGGAGTCAGTCCGAGACGCGCACCGTGTTCTGGATCGTCCCGCTCGATGAAGGGATCCGACGCGAGGCGCGCGAAGCCTTCCGCTCAGAAGAAATGATGAAACGACAAGGCCGGGACACCTCGACCGCCGATGAGTTGAAGCTTGTGGCCGAGGAAAGAACCCGCCTGCGGACCCACCAGCAGGAATTGCGCCGGCGCCTGAAGGCGGCCGGCCTCACCGGGCGCATCTATTTCCGAGGCAACGATCGAAGCCCCGGGGCCGGCGCCACGGAGATCGGCAAGGTTGCCGGTGACGTTCTCGGCCGCGCCTTGCCGCTGGTCTACGACCGTTTCGCCGAGGCCAGCGCCAAGAAGCAGGACGTGATCAGGGGCATCGACGCCCTGCTCACCGCCACCGACCTCAATGGCCTGCCGGTCATCTTCGCCACCCTTTTGCTGCTCAGGGACGAAGGTGGCAAGCCGGTGTTCCGTACCGGCAGCGGGCCGCTCAGCGAGATCCTGGGAAAGATCGAGGCGAGCACCAAGTACGGCGAACAGGCGACCGGCAAGGTGGTCGAGGAGCAATTTGACCAACCGCCGTTTGGCTGGGACTTCGATACCATCCGTCTGCTGACGCTGTCGCTTCTCCGAGCCGGGTTGATCGAGGCGGCCCACAAGGGTCAGACGATCGACGTTGCGACCAGCGTCGGCGCGAAGGAGTGTTTCGCGAATAACCCGGCCTTCCGCCTTGCCAGCTTCAGGCCGAAGAAGGGCGTCGACTTCGCGGTGGTCGCTGAGGCGTTCACGAACTTCCGGGAGACCTTCGGCTACGAAATCAAGGAAATGGTCGAGCCGGCCGTCGCCGCCGAAATCAAGGCGCGCGTCGAACGGGAGGAGGAGCCGCTGACGGCCGCGCTTCTCGCCGTCCGCTCATTGCGTCTTCCCGGCGTCGACATGCTCGCCAGCGCCCTGGACGAGATGCGCAACATCCGCAGCGGCGGCGACGACAACGCCATCCTGGCGTTCAACGCCGCGCACAAGTCCATCAAGGAGGCCATCAAACGGGCCGCCGACCTGACGAAGGCCCTGAACGAGCCGGGCGTCGAACAGATCGAACGCGCACGCGTCGCGCTTCGGCGGCTGCATCTCCTGGCCGGCGAGCCCGACTTGCCACCGGGCCTGCAGGGGGTCGGCGAGACCCTCGACGATCTCCTTTCCAGGGAGACCTTCTTTCGTGAACTGCCGTCGATCACTAACGCCGCGGACGCCATCGAGGCCGAATACGACGCCCGCCACGCCGCCGCGCTTCGCTCGCGATCCGATGTTTACGATGCCGCGCTCAAGACCTTGGCGGCCACCGCCGGGTGGGAGCAGTTGGACGAGGGGCAGCAGCATGAACTTGCCGCGCCGCTGGAAGCCTGCGCAGGGGGTGATGGAAAATCCGAACTGATAGGTCAGCTGCGCTCGGACGCCGACGCCTGCGCGTGGCGTCTCGAAAAGGCCATCGGTCAGGTGCGCCAAATCATCGACGGCGATCGCCTGGCGACCGTGTCTGCCGGCCAGTACTTCTCGGGCGGCGTCGAGACCGAGGAGCAGCTCGATCAGGCCCTGGGTGGTTTGCGGGAGGAACTCTCGCGCCTCATCGGCGAGGGCAAGAAGGTCGTCGTGACGTGACCGCCTGATGGACAAGGAGACCCGCAACGCCATCCAGCAGGCGACCCAGGCCGCTCGCGCCCTGCTGGAGAAAGACTTCGCCGAGCAGCTTGACGGCGTCTTCGACGTCCGGCTCGACGGCCGTGTCGCCGAGCTGGGCGGCGCCCACCTGGCGCCTGGCCAGCATCGTCTGCGGGAGAAGATCGTCGCTTCGATTGCCCACAAGCGCGCCGGCGGCATGAAGCCGGACGCCGCGGTCGCCGATTACCTTCGCGATGCGGCCTTCACCACCTTGAACCGTTTCGCAGCGCTGAAGATGCTGGAGGCCCGCGAGCTGGTGCAGCAGTGCGTCAGCCGCGGCGATCAGTCGTCCGGGTTCGCGGAGTTCTGCGGCCTCGCGCCGGGCGTGCGCACGTCGGACGGCGCCGGCTATCGCCTGTACCTCGAGTGCATCTTTGACGAGCTCTCGACCGAGGTGAAGGTGCTGTTCGATCGGCGCGACGCGGCATCGGCCTTGTGGCCCCGGCGAGCCGCGTTCGAGGCGCTGATCCAGACCCTGAATGCGCCGGCGCTCGCAAACGTCTGGGCCGAAGACGAGACGATTGGCTGGATCTATCAGTACTTCAACGGCCAGGAAGAACGCCGCAAGATGCGCGAGGAGAGCCAGGCGCCGCGCAACAGCCGCGAGCTGGCCGTCCGCAACCAGTTCTTCACCCCCCACTACGTCGTCGCCTTCCTGACCGACAATACGCTCGGCCTCATCTGGTACGAGATGCGCAATGGCGCGACGGCGCTTGCCGAGACCTGCGACTATATGGTCCGGCGCCTGGACGACACCTGGGCGCCGAGGCCGAAGAAGGACCCGCGCGACCTGCGCGTGCTCGACCCGGCCTGCGGCTCCGGGCATTTCCTGCTCTATGCCTTCGACCTGCTGACGACGATCTACGAGGAAGCTTGGGCCGATCCCGCCTCGCCGCCGAGCGAGGTGACCGGCGCGACCCTGCACGCGGACTATCCCGACCTCGATAGCCTCCGGCGCGCCATGCCAGCCTTGATCTTGGCGCACAATCTGCACGGCGTGGACATCGACCCCCGCTGCGCTCAGATCGCCCAGCTGGCCCTGTGGATGCGGACGCAGCGGGCCTTCCTGGACTTCGGCGCGGCCCGCGCTGAACGCCCGCTGATCCGCCGCTCCAACATCGTCATCGCGGAGCCGATGCCGGGCGAGACGGAGATGCGCGATGAGTTCCTGCAGGGCCTGAAGGCGGATCAGCTTGAGGGGCTCATGCGGCGGGCGCTGAATATTCCCGCCGGTCAGGTCGTGAACAGCAACAAGGCCATGGCCGATAGCTTGGCGATGCTTGTGGAGGCGGTGTGGGACGACATGGCCCTGGCGGGCGATATGGGTGTGTTGCTCAAGATCGAGCGGACCCTGACGCGCGCCATCGAGAAGGCGCGGACTGAGTGGGAGGAAAAGATGCCTCTGTTCCGCCCCGGTGACGGACTGGATTTCTGGGCAAGGGCCGAGCGGCTCGTGCTCAGTGCGCTGGAGGACTATGCAAACACGGCGCGAGGCGCTGGCGTCGCTCGCCGGCGGTTGTTCGCGGACGATGCCGCCCAAGGGTTCGCACTAGCAGATATGGTATTGAAGAAATTCGATGTCGTGTTGATGAATCCACCGTTTGGGCTTTTCAATCCGAATACCAAGACGTACGTCGACAGCACTTATCCGAGCACTCGAAATGACTTCTTCGCCGCATTTGTTGAACGAGCTTTGCAGCTGTGCGTCCTATCTGGACGAATCGGATCAATTACATCCAGAACCGGCTTGTTCCTATCGTCGTTTAGAAAATGGAGAGAGGATATTATTATCAACCGTTCGAAACTCGTAATTGTTGCTGATTTAGGATCTGGCGTATTGGACGCCAACGTTGAGGTAGCAGCATTCTGTCTTGAGTCAGTAGAATGAGCCTTTTTATCGACTTGGTGGAAGTCGGAACAGAATCCAAAGCAGAAGAACTCCTAAGGGAAATCCGCGAGCCTGGTGCGCGAACTCATACGGTCTCCCCATCCAGATTCAGCGCGCTGCAGGGCGCGCCGTTTCTTTACCGAGTTCCGCAGATCCTCTTAGACGCGGCTGGTACCGGCCAAACCCTCAGCAAGAAATGGGGAAAAGCGCGTCAGGGTTTTGGAGCTTCAACAAAGTTTCACCGCCTATGCTGGGAGGTGAAGCCAGAAAAAATCGGGCTTCGGGCCAAGTGGGTCCGAATGGCGCATGGCTCCAGCCCCATGCCATTTTTCAAGTCGATGCCCCACGTGGTTCTATGGCAGCAGGGTGGGCGTGAAGCCAAAGCGGATGTCATCACC
>Ga0182024_10015585_pt1 | contig 14527 bp, 19 predicted proteins | sample P32metaG_FD_120480 | JGI IMG/M metagenome (GOLD analysis project Ga0182024, IMG submission 120480) | Permafrost microbial communities from Stordalen Mire, Sweden - P3-2 metaG (Illumina Assembly) | ecosystem: Environmental > Terrestrial > Soil > Wetlands > Permafrost | place: Sweden: Stordalen... | reverse complement strand
TCCCGAACATCGATTGCCAAGTCCGATGTTGACACTACCTCCCCGACTTCTGCATCATCTATCATCAATCATCCACCTTTAAAACCCGACACGCATCCTATACCACTACCGACGACTACGGATCTTCGGAACTTGTCCGTTACAGCCAATCTTTCCGCGGGTCTACCCCCATCCCTACTCGAACCACCTCCGTCCACCGAGCACACATCCAATAATTCCTTCAACAATCGTCGTGCCCGGGTAGAACGACAAATGCGCACTCTTTTTATCTTCCCGATTGTATATTTCATCATGTGGATTCCACCCTTCATCAACCATCTGTACCAAGTCATCACATACGATTCAACAGCAACTCAACTCCCGAAGGGGACATTCGTCGTAACGCTCCTGGCAACGATTTTTCTGCCTTCGCAAGGCTTCGTCAATGTCTGCGTTTACGCCATCCGGGAACGTCCCTGGCGGAGACGTCGACGAGTTAATCGCCTATCCACTGCATCTGCATCCCGCGTCGCTCGTGTCGCCAACAGCTTTTCCGAGTGGAAGGGATTCCATAACGAGGAGAAGCCCGCCGGGCGACCCAGTGCAGAGGACATTCAGGCGCAAATTGAGCAGGCCAAAGCTACTCATCTGAAGAGCACGAATGCTGCCCAGGCGGCATATGCGCGGAGAGAAATTGAACGAGTGGAAAGAGAGTTGGCGAGAGCTCATACCATGGATTCGCGACCGCGACCGACTAATTGGTGGGAGGCACAAGATGACCTTGAGGCGAATAGAAAGTGAGGTAAATACTGGCATATAATACGGGATCTTGGACACTCAAAATGAAAATAGCTATAGTGTAATAAGGAGAAGGGTATTGGGAGTAAGGATACGGACGGCATTATAGAATATACCTATTAAGTTTGGAAGCAATCTGATGGTCGTTTCTTTGCATTGCAATGCCAGTGTCCCACGTCATTATCATTGTCAAATCAATAAAGGTGAACTCAATTCCGCGAAAGACCATGAGACAATCACGTATTGTGGTAAGAAACGCTGGAAGAGATTGTGATTCCATGCATAGGAAATAGTGATATAATAAGCTATAGGAAATAGTAATATAATAAATACCCATCACCATTGACGCATCGCAAAACAGGATCCCAATCTATCGGATTCGAAGCATTTCCGTTTCCGCACTCTCGGGAATTGGCCCATCAGCAACCGTCATCGCAGCAAACTGATTCTCCGTCCCATCCATCGCAGCACCAGGTTTAAGAGTTTCTTCCGGTTTCTATCAAGTAAGCCATCTCTCGTATAAGGAATATACCATCGCAGGGAACAATAGGACTTCTTTGATGTTATTACTGTCGGTCAAAAACATCGTAAGTCGATCGATTCCCATTCCCCAGCCCCCTGGATGATCAGATAATGTCAAAAAGGGGATTACCAGTAGGCGGCAATCCGTATTCAAGAGCGGTGCAGAAATTCTCGTCGACAATTTGAGCTTCATCGTCTCCTTGCTCTTTTTGACGCGCTTGCTCTTCGAATCGAAGACGTTGGTCGAAGGGATCGTTCAACTCTGTGTAGGCATTACAAATTTCTTTGGTAGCGACAAAGGCTTCGAAGCGTTCACATAATCCAGGACGGGAGCGGTGGTATTTGGCGAGCGGGGACATTAGTTGGGGGTGTCCCATGATGAAAGTCGGATTGATGCATTGGTTTTCGAGATATTCTCCAACAAGCTACGGTCAACAGTGTTACGAGAGGGATTATACTTTGTCGAGAAGTCTGGCGTTGGTGAGAGGAGGGGAACATTCCACGCCGTGTTTAGCGCAAAGTTCTTTGAGGAAGGCTCCTGTCTCGGCAGTATGTAGTTCGTCTCCGGGAGGGAATGTGACGTTTAATTGCTTCTCCAGCTCTTCAATCATATCGATCCGTCTCCAAGGTTTCTCGAAGTTGATAGTATACTCTTTCTCGGGATCCTGGGGATCGGGATGATATTTAATGACATATCCACCTGTGATCTCCTTCACCATCCCACTGACCAATTCCTCCGTCAAATCCATGACATCGTACATATCCGCATAAGCCCAATAGAATTCACAAGTGGTAAATTCAGGATTATGAGTGAGATCGATACCCTCATTTCGGAACTGCCGTCCAATCTCATACACTTTCTCGAGCCCTCCAACAGTGAGCATTTTGAGGTACAATTCCGGCGCAACACGCATGAACAAATCCATATTCAGATCATTATGATGCGTGACGAAGGGTTTCGCAGTGGCTCCGCCGGCAATCATATTCATCATCGGTGTCTCGACCTCAATGAATCCTCGATCGTCCATAAAGCGCCGTAGATGCGAAACGATTTTAGAACGAGTGATGAATTTATTCCGAGTGTTGTTATTGAGAATGAGATCAAGATATCGTTGGCGGTATCGAAGCTCTTGGTTTTTGAGACCGTAGTGGGAACTTGGAATGACGTGTAACGAAGGCGATAAAAGAATAATATCAGTGGCCCAGATACTCAGTTCTCCAACCGCTGTGCCATCTTTACTTTTGGGACTTGTGCGTCCCGGGTAGCCTTTGACACCAACTATATCTCCCCGTCGAAGGACATCGTGTACTTTCCAGGCTTCTTCGGATACCGAGTTTTGGAACTGTGCGAAAATCTGTACTTTGTGGCCCTGAAATGTTAGCCGACCCATAAACGATAACAAACCTCGCCGTGCAAATCATAGAATTTGAGTTTATTGCTACTGTCTCGTATGACCATAACTCGACCGGCTAGAGCGATTTCCGTATCCTTGATATCCTCTCCGCGTTGGAGATACGAGAACTTCTCAACGAAGTCAGGGATTGACATTGTTGTCTGGAATTTGTGAGGATAGGGATCAGGATTCTTGGTTTTGCGCAATTCGTTGATAGCTTTAGAACGCATTTCAAAGTATTTCTGTAATTAGACGTGGGGATACGTTTGCAGATACGTTTGGTGTGAGTTCTTCCTCTTCAGCAGCTTTGGACTTGGTGGCCTGTGCAGGAGCAGGACGTTTAGCTGCCGCCGCAGCTTTCTTTGCCTAGATCATCAACCCAACGTCCAAACCTCAGGGTACCTCGTTATGTCTCATTTTCTCTCGTTTTTTGAGCTCCCTAGAATCATCAGTAAGTCACTTTAGAAATATCTACGATTTAGACACCATTTCCCCTGTAACTCTTATCCATTAGCCCAGCCGCATCAATGGGAAATACGGGTCTTTCTGGAGATTGAGAGTCCCTTCTTTGGGAGCTTGATCGGCCATCGTTCTGGACACTAGACTTGTTGATATGAACCACGGGCGTCTTGCAGACTGAAAAGGACGAATAACACCAACTGGAAGTCTAGAAAGGACAATTCGCATAAACTATGCAAAAAAAGTTTAACCAATTTCGCGTCGACTCACACTTTTTGCTGATATCCCTGATCAAAATAAAGCTGCAGTTCGGGGGGACTTCCAGATTTTGAGCCGGCGAGAAAAAGTTTAGGATCTGCCGACCAATCGAGGAGAAAGAATTTCTTCTCCTGAGTTGAGAGAGAGATGGACAAAGGGCTGAAGGGAAAGGCTTCGGGACTGGTGACGACCGATCCGAGGTTCGCGGGGATACATACTGATCCGCGATTTGCGAGACCGAAGCGGAAGGATGTCAAAGTCCCGCTTGATTCTCGCTTCAAGGCAGCTTTCAAGGATAAAGAGTTCATCGATCAACGTATGTTCACCAACGTTGTTCTGGGGTACTAATGGTTAGCAAGCGTCGACAGATATGGTAGAAAATTGAGCAAGGATGAAGGGAAACGGCTAGTGAAGAAATTCTATCACCTCGAAGAAGATGACGATGTCGAGGAATCTTCGTCCGACAGCGAGGAGGGAGAGGGAGCGGAAGTCGACTTTGCTCGCGGCATCGGGATAGCTTCCTCTTCTGAAGACGAATCAGAGGAGGAAGGAGAGGAAGAGATCGCAGATTCAGTCCTTATCGAGGAAGATATTCCCAAAGGCGACGCTACACATCGTCTCGCAGCAGTCAATCTTGATTGGGACAACATTCACGCGCTCGACATCCTGGCGGTAATGCAATCCTTCATCCCGACCACCAGCCACGAAACTATCAAGTCCGTCAAAATATATCCCTCTGACTTCGGCAAGGAACGTATGCAACAAGAAGCAATCAAAGGACCCGCAGTGTTCGACAAACCCGGCACAGAGGATTCCGACGAAGTCAATACCACTGCCCTACGAAATTATCAGCTGGAACGACTACGGTATTATTATGCCATCATCGAATGTAGTAGTATTTCCATTGCAAATATGCTATATAAAGCACTAGATGGAGCCGAATTGGGGTCCACGGCGAATATCTTTGATTTGCGATTTGTGCCGGATGATGTTACCTTTGAAGATACGCCCAAGGAAACGGCTACCGATGTGCCGGATGGACACCAACCCCCGGAATTTGTGACGGATGCCTTACAGCATTCAAAACCGAAACTGACTTGGGAGGGCGAGGATCCTGACAGGAAGAGGATTGTTTCGGAGGCGTTTAAAGGGGATGCAGAGAAGGGTCAATGGGATGCTTTATTGGGCAGTAGCGAAGATGAAGACGAGGACGATCAAGATGCACGAGAAAGATACCGCAATTTGCTCCTCGGAGACACTGCATTGCCCAGTAACGACGAGCAAATGATGGAAGCGACCTTCGAAGAAGAAGAGCCGGACGAGGAAGATCAAGTCGACGACAACAAAGGACCGGAAGAAGAAACGACTCTCGAGAAATACAAGCGCAAAGAACGCGAACGTAAGCAACGGAAACGAGACGAAAAGTTGGACCGCATAGAAGCCTCCAATACCACCCCTGCAACTACCGACCTCGGTTTCGACGATCCCTTCTTCTCCACAGCCGACTCCGCAACCTCTCAAAAACGCAAAGAGAAAGAACAAGCCCGTCTCGCTAAAGCTGAAGCGGCCCGCGAACGTGCCGAAAAGGCCAACGAGCTCGAACTCCTAATGCACGATGAAACCCCCGACACGGGCAGTCATTTCAATATTAATCATATTCTCAAGGCGCAAAAGAAAGCAAAACATACAAAGAAGAAGAAACGGGATGCCGAGCGGGAGTTAGATTTGCAGGAGGGGTTTAAGATGGACGTTAATGATCCGAGATTCGCGGATGTGTTTCGTGGAGGGGAGTTTGCTATTGATCCTAATAGTGGGGCGTTTAGGAAGGGGTTGCCTGGGATGGAGGAATTGCTGAAGGAGAGTCGAAGACGGAAGCGGGAAGGCGAGGGAGGAAAATCCGAGGAGCCAAAGAAAAGACGGAGGTGATGTGTGTAATCTGAAAATTTGTAGTGTACCATTAGTGGGGAGTAGAACAATAAAAGTCAAAGGATTCCAGGGGTAACGGCCAATAGTTGCAAATCAAATCGTTCCTACAAACTCCTATAATCCGAATTTTATACTCGCAGAGTACCTATTGCTCTTTATTTCTTACTCGCACTCCTTGTTCTGGAGCCGATGCTATCACTGCTTCCTTTACGGCTTCCGTTGCTCTTCGAGATACTTTCCTTCTTGCCTTTGGGTTCCTCTCCTTTCTTTGGACGGCCAGGCTTCTTCTTGGGCGCGTTGTCGGCCTCTGTGGGAGGTGTCTTACGCTTTTCTCCAGTTTGAGCTTCGGAGGAGGGTTTGTCTTCCTCGTCTTTGCCGTCGGCTTCTGCCATTTCCTCGTCTTTATCATCTTCGTTTCCGCTTTCCGCTTCTTTGGATGGTTCTTCTTTCTCTTTCTCTTCCTCTTTCTTTTCCTCCTCTGCCTTCTTTTCCTCCTCCTTTTCCTCCTCCTTCTTTTCTTCCTCCTTTTCCTTCTTTTCTTCTTCTTTCTCCTTCTCCGAAGCTCCATTTTCCTTCGTCTCAGAATCTCCCTCTTTAGTCAATTCACTAGCCCTCTTAACCACAGGATTCCCACTGCCATCTCCATGCCTATCAACCCTCACGGCCTACAATCAATTCCATGAGATCGCGTCCTGTACCGGATCATCAGGAGAAGCATTCTTCTTAACTTCCTTCCCCTTGGACTCAATCACCAACTCCCCGTGCTCCTTAACCTCAGCAACCTCCCCCTTCGGGTGTCCACTACCCCAGTTCCACGAAACTACGAGTTATACGCGTTCATTGACATATCTGTACCTTTGTCGCCTACAATTAGTCAGATCGTGAGATACCATGCCTTCTTGGATATCTTTGTCTGCCATCCTGTTTGAGTTCGTGTCAATTGGTTCTTTTGTGTGCTTGGCGCGCGATTGGCGAGGATGGTGTGCTTTGAGGCGGGACGAGGGTTGCTCGGGGAAAGTCGTGACGTTGAGGGTGTGGGGTTTCATACCGTGTTCATCAGCCAAACAGATTCACGCGATGACGTCAGTTGAACCGGCTCACACCGGAAATGGGGATCATGATCAGTTGTTCACGAAGATTCGCTATGTTTAACTTTAGATGGACTATGAAAGCCAAGGGAGTGGTTCTTGTCTTCTACCTTGCGGCTAAATTGTACCTTATCTCATGTCAACCCAGCTCCATTGCTCTTGATGACTGATGCGGTGAGATCGGGCAACATTGCTACAGCTACTTGGCGAGGAGATCAGGGCCTTTATAAATTTCTTTTGACGCAGCAGTAAGAGGGGTTGATTAAACCGAGATCCGAGTTCAGTAAATATCCCATTGTTTCAGATCGGCTTTGGTTGCAGTCAAGATCAAAGCGTCCATAAATTCATGTTTCTCAAGAAAATTACACCGTCCCAGTACCTTGCAACTCCTTACATAGTTCACTGCGCGATCGTGTCACGGAAAGTTATACAGCCTATGGTCCTGAATTTTATGTCAATGATCTAGCACTTTCCCTCCCACGAAACCTACGTGTTCCTTCCATCCCATTCCATAAATCAGTTGAGTGATCCGTTTAAATGTCTCAAACAGCTGCTCAAAGTCCCAGTTCACCAATCATATTCTGAGATAATGAGACTCACCAACTAATCTATCGTGGAGATCAGACTCTTCCGGACAGTAAGACCTAATATCAAACCGCGATGTCTGACGCGTATATATATACGCCCATACCTTGACTCTCACCATCGTACATTTCCAACCTTACCATCAACACAATCAATCTCAACTTCCCTAATACAACATAAAACACATATCAAATGGCTACTGCAACTGAAGTCGCTCCCGCTGCTGAGCAAACTCCTGCTGCTACCCAGGCAAATGGCGTCGCCACCGCTGAGGAACCCAAAGGTCTTTCCAATCAGACGCCAGTTGACACATAGGCCCCATGAAGATTGTAAACAAAATCACCACATGGGCCAAGGAGCACAAAGGCGTAGCTATCGGAACCGCTGTTGGCGCCGGTGTCCTTGTAACTATGCTTGCTGCTGCTTATCCCTTGTGGAAGAAAGTCATCCAGCCTCGCTTGGCTGAGATGAAGAAGAAGAAGGCTGGCGGCCGTTATGCCAAGCGATCTATCGATGATGAGATCGTCGAGGAGGCTCTGCAAGATGAGGAGTTCCTTGCCTGGTTGGAAGAGGTTGCTGCTGAATTCGAGTAAGGTGGCCGTACGGCTCGCAACCTAAGCACATGATGTCTCTTTTTTAAAAAGTGTGGTGAAAAGTTGAGAGAAGTTTTCTTTATAGTTCAATTGAAAAGCATAAAATTCCAAAAGCGAACGTATCCCTATTGAATTAATGATATCTAGATGCCTAGTGCGATGCTGGCGAATTGAGCTTAGGTCGTCGTCTTACATGAAAGTTTGATCGACATACAAGCCAGCTCAGCAGCCAAATACCTTCAGATTAGCTAGATTCGGGGCCGGGCCTTACTTGAACACATGCGGTAATGCTACGACAGCCACATTCTCCCCTCCTTTCCACCTTGACCCTCCTCCGTCTTCCCAAACCTCTCCATGTTTCTCGAATCCATCTGCGGCTCTTGCGCAACTCTTACATCTCACCATTCCAGACCCACCGGTTCCTGAGATGGTACTCAAAGGAGATAGTACGCTTCCGCAGGTCCGACAAATCCAGCTTTGCGTATAATCGGAGCAATTCATCAGTCGATCTTTCAGTAGAAATGACGTTCCGTGTGCAATCATAGAATCACGTTCCATCTCCCCGAAACGGATACCTCCAAATCGTTTTCTTCCTTTGACAGGTTGTTGTGTGAGAGAGTGAACAGGACCAGTTGTACGGACTTGAAACTTATCGTTGACCATGTGTCTGAGACGTTGATAGAAAACACAACCAATGTAGACATCGGCGTTGAATTCCGTTCCAAGGATACCAGAGTACATTGGCTCGTTTCCATGGTAATTGAAACCCGCCTTGGCTAATTGTTCGCCAAAGTAATCGGCGGCAGTGTCCTCCTCGGAGAATCTGTCGTCAGAAATGATCTTAAAATTATTACCTGAATGGCGTGGCATCCTGGGCTTGGCCTTTGAGGGCCCCCACTTTACCAGCTAAACTCTCGACAAACATACCGATGGTCATTCGACTAGGGAAAGCGTGAGGATTAATAATGACGTCGGGTTGTATCCCAGACTCTGAGAATGGCATGTCGACTGCCGGCCACTTCTGTGAACAAACACCTTTCTGACCGTGTCTGGAGGAGAATTTGTCTCCAATGACCGGAGATCGAGTGACGCGTAATTTGATCGATACAGCTTGACATTCGGAGTCACCAGTATCATTTCCTATCGTTAGCTCTTCCACTAAACAAGACGTACCAAGCATTCGAACTTCATCAACGAAAGCATCCTCAGGTCCGTGATACGATTCTATTATTGTCCGCTCGGAGACATCATCCCAATACACTGCGAGAGGATCCCCTTCGCGGATAAGACTTCCAATCGGAGGAAATCCATCATCGTCAATTTGATCTTTTAACCGGTCAACGAGCGATGGACTCACTTGTGGTCCAAAGCCGAAATGATACATTATATTCTTCTCGCCGAATTTTCGTTTCTCCTTGAGATCGACGACTTCAGTTTTGTATATCGTTCCGTACCCGAATCCACGTTCATGGGATGATTTGTTCAGAATCAACGCATCGTCCATGTCGTAGCCGGTATAACTTATGACAGCGACGATTGCATTTGTTCCATTTGGGAAGTGATCCATTCCGTATTCTTCATGTAATTTGGGCCGGACGATAGGAGTTTGTCCTGTTTGAAGTCGGTACATTTTGTTGTCTGTTCGGAATCGGATTGCTGTTGTTGGTGTACCCATCGTTTGCTTTCCCATCTGACATTGGTACATGTTTCGTGGTGATGGATTGAAGTCGGAGAAGGGTGTTAGATTGGCGACGATGGAAAGGATGTTGGTAGGATGGAATTCGACATGAGTAGTATCGCTCACGACCTCAGTGTCTTTGATCGCAATGGACATATATACTTGTTCGAATGGGCCCACCCAGTCTTCTTTCCCTGAAGCTGCGTGTTTCACTGGCCGCGTCATCCTTGCTTGCGTTGAGAAGAGGTACAGTCCTGGATACTGTCCGCCATTAGATTTTGGTACCAAACCTATTTCCAAGTCCTTCGGCACGTTGAATTGCCTGTTGATTTTCCAAAGACGGAGAACTTGACTGATATGCGTAGCCAAGGCATCTGTGCACCATCCGATAATTCTGCCGTCCAGTTGAATACAACTGATTTGCTCCGCAGTCGGAATGTTTGTTGCTGGCGAAGCGCCTAGAGACAGAACTAAGTCTGTTAATCCACTGACATCGGGTGCTGCCGTTGTGATTTTGCACTTATGCGACAGATGGTTGAGAAGACCGCAAGGAGCACCGTCAGGAGTATGTACAGGACAAATAAAGCCTACTATAAGCCACGATTTGTGATGTTTGTTACCCCAACTCTCTGGTAACAGTTTTCGCACTGTCGTAGTTCTCAAAGACTGAAAGAAACTCCCTCGATGGACCGCTCGAAAATGACTCAGATATCTATTGTCAACTCAATCCCTAAGAAGAAATAACTACCTCAAGAAATTCAACTTTTCCGCCACAATGGTATATCCTGTAACTTGCTGCAAATCCAATCCACTGGCACTATTCAAATTACCCGTCGCCAAGAAATAAATCATCTTGTTGCCCAAGTCAAAATGATATTTCTGAAAGACCTGTGCGAACACACGTTTATCGTGAAAATTGACTGGTTTCGCTCGAGGAAGTTTATTTGCTTCAGCGCGGAGATCTGACATGATTTGTTGTCGAACGCCGGATAAGTAATCGTCAATGCGCTCTTTCAGGATTTGAAGGTAAAGAAATCCTCCCAAGAGGATTTCGTGATGTTGAGTGGAATCAGGATTGTCTGGAACGCAGTCGCCGGCCACGAGCGAATAGAGTTTGCGGATCATGAATCTAAATTAGAAACAAGAGAGCAGGCAGAATACATTAATAGACGGAATTTATCGGCATTGGATTTGAGATGAACCAAGACGATACGGTGGAGGAAGATTCTTCCGACTTCTTCGTCCGTCAAATCTTCCGACTCGTCTAGGACAACCCGGAATTTTTCACCGAGATACGATAGGGTATCGTGTCGCGTGTATAAGTGATAATTCTTGTAGGTACGAAGAAGTCCTTCGACTCGTTCCGCAAGAAAAGCCTCTTCCCCTCTCCCAGCAGTAATACCATCGAAGATCGCCTTATCATTCGTCTCAATAAGGGCATTGAGTACCATCACCACAGGAACAAGGTACTCTGTCTTCCGCCAGCTAAAACGAAGCATTACGTTGCCATCGGTGAGATAATGCAAGACATTTGTCAACGTCGTCTGATCAGGTCGGGCACATCGAATTTGAATACCATACTGAGTATATGTCGAACCTCTATTGGCGAAACTTGAACGAATTAAAGCGAGCGGGTGGTTTCGTTTTGGGACATTTAGGAGTCGGATTAACTTTTCGTTACCGTTTACGATGAAATAGCCTCCCATTTCCAAGGACTCTTCTTTCCGTTCGATAAGTTCGGCTGGAGACAGATTTTCTAGATGACATCGGTTGGACTATAGATTGTCAACTGGTCACGACGGAGAGGGTGGTACCTTGACCATCACAGGGATCTCCCCGAGTTCGCGCATTTCAAATTGTTCAGGACCGTCATTCAGTTGATAGACGAACTTGACCCTCAGCACGCCTTTATAACTAACTTTCCTCTCCCGTGCCTACATGGTTAATTGACGAGTATCTGACAGCCTACCTCTGATGGGTATATCCGTCGATTTAAACTTGTCCGCTCCCGAGTTGACAAAGTCGGTTTCGAGAGCTGCACCTCTTCCGCCCAAAAAGTAAGTTTATTCCCGCGACCCCCATTCTCAGGTCCCTTATGATCAAACACTGTCTTCTTGCCAATGTCCTTGATAGCAGCTTCGAGCAAGTTGTCCGCGGTGATAGCATTGAACGCATCTATATGCGGCTGCACAGCTTCTTGTAACGCAGGAAACTCAGGCTTCGAAGTCGAAGGATATTGAAAGGAGTGTTCCCGGATTAATGTCTGGAAGGAAGGCTTTATTTTTGCTGTAGGCGGAGGAGGAGCCTTCCTTTCTGCGATTGAAGGCATCGGGCCGAGCAAAGACGACAAATTTGTTTGCTCTTCCTGGAGATCGACAGGCAAGCCAAAAATTTCACCCAATAGAAAAAGAGGACCGTGCGCACCGGTCCAGTTCGAGCTGATCCCAGCATAAACAAAGCGGTGTGAACTTTCAAGTCGGCCATGGCACAAGGTCCGTCCTACGCTTACAATCCCGATCTCCCTATAAGGAAATGGCATCAGAAATGGATTAATCCGATCATATCTTTACAAAACGCGCCGCCGTCGTCCCATGGAACTCCAGCACCCACAAAGGAAGATGGAGAGGTAGGGATAGCGGGATTCAAGATTCGGACGTGGATTCCTATGGATGAGGATGAGGATGTTACGGAGGAGATGTTGACGCAGGAGGTCGACTGGTGGAGTAAACCTGGGGCGCCTATACGGCCTGAACTCCGGTCATCAATGGAGATTGCTAGACAAGCAGTTTCGACGCCAATTGTTGAGAGCACGCAGAAGGCTGCTGAGCAGGATGATGTTATGGAGATTGAGCCAACGACGGAAGTACCGCAAACGACGGATGAAAAATCTACGAATGAAGAGCCTATGGACGTCACGGAAACAGCGACAGAGCCGGTGGCCTCAGAACTGGCATCTCCTCCTGCAGCAGACACAGACATGCCCGATGCACAGCCCTCTCCCGTTCGTCCTACCGACATACAGACAGCCAAATCCCCATCTATAGGAGCACGTTCAGCTCAATCGCCCCTCACAAACGCCAAAAGTCCGACACCAAAAGAAGAGGTCGCGGTCTCAGAACCAGCTACAATCGCCGATCTCCTTGCTCCCGCCAAATCGTCACCTCCCTCAAATCCTCTTGCTCAGGCCGAAGAAGTCGCAGCTGGTCTTGCTATAGAAACGCCTAGTGAGCAAGTAGAAAACTCTATGGATCCGGGGAGTCTCAGTGGTGCTGGAGGAGGGATTGCAGGTGAGGGTATTGTGGGCGGTGGAAGTATGGATTTAGGGGATTCGGAGGAACCTAATCTTCCCGAAGAGAGGACAGGCGAGGAAGACAAGATTCTGGAGGAGAGTAAGAAGGATTTGGAGATGGAAGTGGTAAATGATGTATAATATGAATTTGTTATGATTTAATCATATATACCATGGCTGGATCTACAGCCTAAGTAGGTTGTAGACTATGAACTCTACCAGCCTTTGACTTCCGCGTTTGCGTTGCTGTTTGGTGGGTGCCTGGGAATTCTTTAGTTCCTCCAGCTACCGCTTATAGGGCGTTTCCTGAAATCTCAGCCATGCCATTCTGATACCCATGTTATTGGGGTTTCAATCATGAAGTTGTCTTTTCCAGACTCACTGTCCGTTAGTAAAGTAATACAAAGTAACTACTGCAATGAAGGACATGATCTCACACATCAAAGGCCGAAGAATGCTCATGCTGACGCTTTCTGTCCACTCCCATCTCCGCCAACTGATGCTTCAATCTTTCCAAACTACATCTCGTGTGCATATCCGTTCCCTCACAATGTTCCAATGCCCAACGTACAAAACTTTTCGCCTTTCCCAATGAACCCGGATTCTTTAGATCGGCCGTATTTCTGATCCAGTGCCTAAGAATCATCTCGCTATACCGCGCGCACTCAACTGGTGTTAATGCCCCATGATTGAGTTGGATGAAACGAGCTGCTTGACTTGCTTTCTCAGTCTCCAAGCAGTGATCAACCACATCCAAAATCAACTGGCGTCGTGACTCCTGCGATAATAGCTGAAGGATACTCTCGTCCCATTCCACTATACAAATGGCAGTATCGAATGTATCCGAAGATTTTGACGCCCGCTGCAAAAGCTGCAGTGATGACGGTTTTAGTAATTGTTTCAACGTTGCGGCAGAAATGTTTTTATTGGCCCATTCAGACCACATTTCGAATCCTTTTGTAACGCCATGTTTTCTTACATTCCACAGCATATGGGCAGCCAGATCCATCTGGTATTGCTGCAATGACTGGGTTGAATATTCGAGGGTCTGGATGTTCCATGTCTTGCGCAGTTCTGATACTCCCGAATCCGCTATGAAACTCCATAATGAGGAGACCGACGGGACTTTCGCATACCAGGATTGTAAATTGGTTTCGGGTTGATTTCCCAGTTGGAGTAGTTTGGTGACAATGTAGGAGGCGGGGATTGCGGTCTCGGTGGCAATTTTCTCGACATCCGCATAGGATGTAAGATTACGATTGAAGAGGATTGCGAGACAGGCGTCTTTCGTGAGTTCGTCGGCGATTTTGAGTTTTTCATAGAAAGTCAAGGGATGCTTTGTCGAGGACAAAAGCTGTCGGAATTGACGAAGGATATCATTCGAGTTGATTGGAGTCTGAGTGTTCGAATCGGCATTGAGGATTTTTACCAGGACACTGAGATTGGTGTATTGATGCTTGAGGAATGGTGTTGACGATGAGTATGGAGAGTGGCCCCGTTTTACCTGCTGCAGCGACTACAATAAGCCGTCATCATTAGCAGGGAAGGAAACCTTGTGAAACTCAGAGCGAGTCATCGGAACCATCGGCGCAGGCTTGAACAACCTGCCCAGCATCTCGAATGCCGCCGCTTTATGCTTACCGCCCGCCATAATGACACGGAAGGTAACAAGCGGCGTGAATGATACTCTCGTCCCCTTCGGCTAGGGCAGGAGCCCTACGGGCTCGCGCCTAGCCTCTGGTGCCAAATCTCACCGGAACTCAGCACCTACTTTTTCTGTGCGATTTTGAGCTCAGTTTTGAATAGCAAAGCAGCGTGCATGCCAATATGAATTCCTGAAAGTTTCATCCCTCCATGATGTCTAGTTGTTGAGATCTGAGGTGGTGTCCGGAAGTCACCAAAAGCTCAGTTCCGGTCTGGAATAAACCCGGAGATTATGAGTTCCGGAGCCGGGATCT
>Ga0182024_10015584_pt1 | contig 14527 bp, 13 predicted proteins | sample P32metaG_FD_120480 | JGI IMG/M metagenome (GOLD analysis project Ga0182024, IMG submission 120480) | Permafrost microbial communities from Stordalen Mire, Sweden - P3-2 metaG (Illumina Assembly) | ecosystem: Environmental > Terrestrial > Soil > Wetlands > Permafrost | place: Sweden: Stordalen... | reverse complement strand
TTGGCGTGAACGGATCGATCCGGGACGCGGCTGACAGTTATGCGAAGGATGGATTTGTGGCCATTGCGCCGGCGATGTTCGACCGCTACGAGCGCGGTCTGGAATTGGGGTATGGGGAAGAGGACATGAAGAAGGCGTTCGAACTGTATCCGAAGCTGGATGCGGACAAGGCGCTACTGGATATTGCTGCTGCCTTTGAGTATGTGCGGGGAACAGGCAGGGGAACTGCCGTGCTCGGATTTTGCTGGGGCGGGCTGATGAGCTGGCTGAGCGCGACTCGCGGCAAGACGCTGAAGATGCAGCCGGCTTGCTGCGTCGGATACTACCCCGGCGGCGTCGGCAAGGTGGCGGGCGAAGAGCCGGTGTGTCCGGTGATGCTGCACTTTGGCGCAGCCGACGACCACATCGGCAAGGACCAGATCGATACGGTGCGGACGGCGCATCCGCAGGTGGAGATTAATATCTACGAGGGCGTGGGCCATGCCTTCGCCAATCATGCGCGTCCGAGCTATAACGCGGAGGCGGCAAAGCTGGCGCGCGAGCGATCACTGGCGTTTCTGAAGAAGTACATCGCATAGAGTAAGGAACAGGGCAGGCGGCCGCGGTAATTCCGCGGCCGTGCTATCTTTAAAGGGACACTAAGACGAGTGGATCAGAAGAGTCAGGAGCAATTAACAGCTGTGTTGGCAACCGTAAAAAAGACAGACATCATTACAAAGTTTCGCACGCATGATTCCGACACCGGAAGTCCCGAGGTGCAGATCGCGATTCTGAGCGAGCGCATCACCGAGCTGACCGAACACTTCAAGCTGCACAAGAAGGACCACGGCTCCCGCCGCGGTCTGCTTATGCTGGTCAGCAAGCGGCGCAGACTGCTCGACTACCTGAAGAAAACGGACTCTGATCGCTACCGCGAAGTCATCGGAAAGCTCGGCATCCGCAAGTAGTTGCAGATGCCCTCCGGACACGGCTTACATCATGAACAATCTCTGCACGGCGGGATGTGAATCGGCTTCAGGGCCTGCCGCGAGCTTGGCTCGCGCAGGCGCAGGCTATCGCCCCATGCATGAAATTCCAGACACGCAGCCCCGGACGATCGATATCGTTCGGGACTGCGTTTTGCTGCGCGCGCCGCGCAAGGCGCCCGCGCCCCACAAGATTAAAACCCAATAGACGAGAGAAGAGGGAACCGAATGAAACAGGACGTGACGGTTGAGCTTGCCGGCGGCAAGCAGATCAAATTTGAGACGGGCCGCATGGCGAAGCAGGCCCCCGGCGCTGCGCTGACATCGAGCGGAGACAACGTAATCCTGGCAACGGCGACTGCCTCGCCGGACCCGAAGGAAGGCATTGACTTCTTCCCGCTCACGGTCGAGTACCGCGAGTTCACCTACGCCGGCGGCCGCATCCCCGGCGGTTTCATCAAGCGCGAGGGCCGGCCGAGTGAAAAGGAAGTGCTCACCAGTCGCCAGATCGACCGCCCCATCCGTCCGCTCTTTCCCGAGGCCTTCCGCAACGAGACCCAGGTGGTCGCGTTTGTCTACTCCGCCGACAAGGAAAACGATCCCGACGTGCTTGGCATCAACGGCGCAAGCTGCGCGCTTGCCCTCAGCGACATTCCCTTCCACGGCCCGGTGGGCGCGGTCCGCATCGGCCTCGTCGACGGTCAGCAAATCGTCAACCCGACCTACGCCGAGCGCGCCAAGTCCAAGCTGAACATCATGGTCGTCGGCACGAAGGACGGCATCGTGATGGTCGAGTCCGGCGCCCAGGAGGCGTCAGAGGAAGACGTCGTCGGCGCCATCGAGTTTGCGCACGAGCAGATCAAAAAGATCTGCGCCGCGATTGAAGATCTCGTCGGCCGCGCCGGCAAGAAAAAGCGCACTGTCCCTGAACTTGAAAACGACGAGACATACATGAACGAGCTGACCCATAAGATCGGCAGCCGGTTGAAGGACGCGCTCGACACGCAGAAGCATCCGAAGTTCGACAGCTACGCGAAGGTCAAGGAGATCAAGGACGAACTGAAGAAGGAGCTGCCGGAAGGCGACGCAGCTGCCGCCAAGAAGCTCAGTAAATACTATGAGGCGCTGCGCGAGAAGATCTTCCGCGACCAGGTACTGAATGAGCGCATCCGTCCGGACCATCGCGCCTTCGATAAGATCCGCGACATCTCGATCGAGATCGGCGTGCTCCCCCGCGTGCACGGCTCCGCGCTCTTCACCCGCGGCGAGACGCAGGCGCTGGTCTCCGTGACGCTCGGTACCACCGACGACTCGCAGCGCATGGAGAGCTACGAGGGCGAGCAGAAGCGCAAGTTCATGCTGCATTACAACTTCCCGCCGTTCTCCGTCGGCGAAGTCGGCCGCATGACCGGCGTAGGCCGCCGCGAGATCGGCCACGGCGCGCTCGCGCACCGCGCCATTTCGGCAGTGCTGCCGGGCGAGGACGAGTCGCCCTACACGCTGCGGGTGGTCTCCGACATCATCGAGTCGAATGGATCCTCTTCGATGGCCACGGTCTGCGGCGCATCGCTCGCGCTGATGCAGGCCGGCATCCCCATCAAGGGCGCCGTCGCCGGAGTTGCGATGGGCCTGGTGAAGGAAGGCGAGAAGTATGCCGTCCTGACCGACATCGCCGGAGCAGAGGACCACTATGGCGACATGGACTTCAAGGTGGCGGGCACGCGCAACGGCATCACCGCGCTGCAGATGGACATCAAGATCATGGGCATCACGCCGCAGATCATGCGTGAGGCACTGGAACAGGCCCACCGCGGCCGGCTCTTCCTGCTCGATACGATGGATGCCGTTATCGCCACTGCGAGCGAAGAGAAGTCGCAGTTCGCTCCGCGCATCCACACCATCCAGATTCCTACCGACAAGATCCGCGACCTCATCGGGCCGGGCGGGAAGGTCATCCGCGGCATCATCGAGGCTACCGGAGTCAAGATCGACGTGGATGACACTGGCCGCGTCAATGTTGCCTCCAGCGACGCCGACGGTCTCGCCCGCGCCATCCAGATGGTGTCGGATATCACCGCTGTTCCCGAGATCGGCAAGACCTACCTCGGCAAGGTCGTTCGCCTCGCCGAGTTCGGTGCCTTCGTCGAGATCTTCCCCGGCACCGACGGTCTGCTGCACGTCTCCGAGATCGCAGAGCATCGCGTGAAGGAAGTGAAGGATGAGCTTCGCGAGGGTGACCAGATTCTCGTGAAGGTCCTCGCCATCGAAGGCAATCGCATCAAGCTCTCCCGCAAGGCCGTCCTCCGCGAGCAGCGCGCGAAACTCGGCCTGCCCGAGCCGGGCCAGGAGGGTGGGGGCCAGCATGAGGGCGGCACCGCCAACCTTCACGGCAGCGCCGACCGGCCACGCCGCGATCGTCAGCCATCGGGCGATGACCGTCAATCATCAAGCGGTGACCGTCAGCCATCGAGCAACCAGAGCACGATCACGATCGAGGGTGGCGACGACTTCGACGAGGAGGACAGCGCACCGGGTGAAGGCGGCGAGGAGCCGAACTTCAACCGCGCCGACACTCCTGCCACAGGCGCGCCGCAGGGCGGGGACCGTGGGGCCGGAGATCACAAGCCCGGCGGACGCCGTCGCCGCGGCGGAGGCCGCCGGCCAGGGCAGGGTGGCGGTGGCGCTGGCAGCGCCGGTCCGCGTGACGGCGGCGGCAACCGCTAACACTTCCCTCGGCCATTAGCATGAAGGCCCGCGCAAGCGGGCCTTTGTCGTCTGCAACCGGCTGTGCTGCATAATGTAGCAGCATGCGCCCAGCCCGTGGTATCGTCCTCGCCTTCATCGCGCTCGCGCTGCTGCGTGGGATTGTCCTCACCTACACGTCCCAACCGCTTTACTTTGCGATGCACTGGCAGATGTTGGCCGATGGTGCGCTCAGCGCGCTGTTCGGGGGCATCTTTCTCCTGCTCGCGAGCGTTGCTCGACGGGAGCATCACCTCAGCGCCCCGCAATGGCTGGTTCTTTTCGTTTTACTCGTGCCCCAGTGGCTGGCCATTCTGCTTGGCCCACCTTATGTTCAATTCATCCCCTGGCTGCATCAGACGCGTTCGGGCATGACCTTTCTTCTGCTGATGGCCGCGCCGCTCTGGCTGGGGCTGCTCTCGGCGCTTCGGCTTGTCTCCGTTGAAGTCCCTCGTTCGGTGGTCGCTGCGGGCATCGCCGGAATCGGCACCGTCTGCCTCGTCGTTCCGGTCGAGGCATATACCGTGCGCTCGAATCAAATTCCTGTTTTGCTGATGCATCTGCTGCTCAATATAGTGATCGTCTTCACATGGGCCTACGCCTGCCCGCGTCTCGCCTCGGCGGGGACACTCGCTATTGCTGGCTCCTATTTGTTGCTCAGTGCGATAGGCGGCGCGGCCTTCTCCTTCCTGCTGGAGCGGCACGCGTGGCAGCCGATCGATTGGCACGAGGTTATAGTTCCGTTGCTGATTCAAACTGCCGTGACCGCCGGCTCCCTCTGGCTGTGGTTCTGGTTGCTGGAGCGCATGATGCTGCCTGCATTCACCATGTACCTGCTGGCTGCATGGGCGGCCTCTCTGATCAGGGACATTGCTTACGGCAGCTTTTTGCTTTGGCGCGTCGATGCTGCCTTGGTAATTGCGGTGGCCGCAATCACCGTTGCACTCCGCGCCCGCGTCTCCGATGAACAACCGGTGGTGCTTGGTCTCCATAGCCGCTGACGCGGGGTCTCCACAGCCCCTGACGCTATACTGTCCGCAAGATGGCGGCGTCGATGTACATCGTGGTGGAAGGGGAAGACCCAGGCTTTGACATCTTCGTCAACGGGCGCTCGCTTGCCCGCTACGAAGATGCTCTCGAAAAGCTTGCGCTTCGCCTGCACGTGCGGCCGCTGATCGAGTTCTTCTCCGCGGATGAAAACTCGATGGCCCAGCTCATCGAAGAGGGTGCGGGCAATCCTGACCTGCTCAAGCGCCTGCTGCCGCCGCAGTGGTATCGCGCAGGCGATGGACTCGACACCGTCGCGGCGCTGCTCGAATCGTTGCGCCATGAGCCGCAGCAGCTCGGCACCGAGAGCGTGATGGTGATCGGTGAGCTGGAGGAGTTCGAGACGGTGCTCCGCAAGACGCACGATCGCGGTCTGCGCTGGCATTTGGCCGTTAGCTGGCGTTGAAGCGTCGACTTATTCGGATAGATATTCCTTCAGCCATGGGTCCTGGGTGTGCACCAGTTCCAGCGTGCTTCCGTCGAAGACGATCTTGTGTTCATTCAGCACCATAAACCGCGTGCTCGCTTCGATGCCGTCGTTGGGAATGCGTTCCATGTGCCCGGTCCTGGTGTTGAACCGGTTCATCGCCAGCGTGAATGCGTCCTGCATCCGATGCGTGATCAGCAGGGAAGTCGTATGCGATACATCGCGCTGTTTCATCACCAGTTCCACGATGGTCGTGGAGGTAATCGGATCCAGCCCACCGGTAGGCGAATCGTAAAGGATGAGGTCCGGCCTGGTGATGATCGCGCGCGCGATTGAGACGCGCCGGCGCATTCCGCCCGAGAGCTCTGATGGAAACTTGTCGATCGCCTGTTCCAGCTCGACGAAGCGTAGCGCCTCCAGCACCCGCCCCTCGGCCTCTTCTGCGCTCGCGCCCGCTTCGTAAAGCCGATAGCCGACGTTGTCCCTCACCGAGAGCGAATCGAACAGCGCGCTCTCTTGGAAGACCATGCCCACGCGCTCGCGCAGCTTATAGAGTTCGAGTTCCGACGTCGTGTCCACGCGCTGGTCAAAGACTGTGATGGCTCCATCGTCCGGGCAGATCAGCCCGTTGGTCAGCTTCATCAGTACGCTCTTGCCGCAGCCCGCCGGTCCAAGGATGATGCGCGTCTCGCCGGGTTCTACTTTGAAAGAGATGTCCTGAAGGACGGGATGGCCCTCGAAACCGACCGACACGTTATCGAAGACGACTACAGGCCCGGGTGTTCCAGGCGTGGCTTTCCCCGGGGTGCGGTGGGTGATCTCGATCTGGCTCTGGGCTGCCATCATTGACCGCCGAAGATGCCGATCATTGCCCGGCTGATGAGAAAGTCGACCACAATGATCAGGACCGAGGAGAAGACGACGGCCTGGGTCGTCGCCCGGCCGACTCCCTGCGTCCCGCCCTTGGTCGTCATGCCGAAATAGCAGCCTACGCTGGCGATGATGAAGCCGAAGAACAGCGGCTTGGTCAGCCCCTGAATAATGTCGGCATACACCAGTACGCGATAGGCGGAGTGGAAGTATGCCGATCCGTTCAAGTGCAGCAGAGTCACGCTCACCATGCCGCCCCCCGCCGTACCGAAGGCATCGGAGATGATGGTCAGGAAGAAGAGCATGAGGATCGTCGCGATCACCCTTGGCGTCACCAGCTTGCGCACTGGGTCGGTGCCGAGTGCCCGCATCGCGTCGATCTGCTCGGTCACCTTCATCGAGCCGATCTCGCTGGCCATGCCGGAAGCGTTGCGCCCGGAGACCATCAGCCCGGTCAGCACCGGTCCAAGCTCCCTCACCATGGAGAGGCTCACCATCCGCCCGGTCATGCTCATCGCGCCAAACTCCTGCAGCGCGGTGGCCGACTGCAGCGCCAGCACGCAGCCGGTAAAAAATCCGGTCAGAATCACGATCGGCAGCGATCCGAAGCCGATCGAATCCATCTGCGTATAGATGTCGGCCCAGTAGCGCGGCTTGGAGAAGAGGTTGGCGAAGGCCTGCCCGGCCAGCAGGGAATACTCCTGCACCGCGGCGACCCTTTGCTTGGCGAAGACCTCTGGGGAGACGAACTTCATCGTGGATGGCTCAATGTATCAGATGCAATGTTTGAGCCCCTCGGCCTGATAAAAATGCTGGCCACCAGGCGAGAGGTGCCGGCAAAACCCCACAGCTATATGCCGAGCTTTTTGACCTCGTCGTTGTAGTACTTGCGATAGAGGATGTCCCATTCCTGCGAACCTTCCAGGATGATCTTGCGCTGCGAGGCGATCTTCTGTCGCGCGGCGGTATCGATCCGCAACTCCTCGGTCAGCAGTTTTTCCAGTGCCTTGCGCGCCTCCTGCCGGATGGTATTGCGATCTTCGAGGAACTCGGCCTCATCGGTCTCGGCCAGCGTGTCGGCCACGGTATGGGCAATCTTGTTCAGTTTGTCGCGGGAGAGCCTCATAGCACCGCCTTGTACTTGCGGGCGAGCTCGAGCTTGACCTTCTTGAACATCTCCGGGTAGCTGGCGCCGGTCTTGCGCATATCCTCCTGGAACGCATCAAGGATGACGCGCACCTCATCGTTGATGCGGTCTTCAAGCGACAGCTCGTCAATCAGTCCGGCGGTGACGCGCTCGTTCAGGACGGTTGGTTTGGCGGTCTGGATCATCTTCGCGTCGATCAGATGTTTGACCGTCTGGCGCGCGAGATATCCAACGTAATCTCTGGAAAAAATCATTGACTTTCCATCGACTATACCACGCTGCCGGGACGCGCTTCTTTCCCGCGCCGGGCGCTTTTCTGAGACAATAAGCGTCCATGCAACCGGACAATCTGATCTCGCTCAAAGACGACATGGTGGCCTTCATCTCCGGACACGGAATGCGGCGGCTGAACGGGTACGTCACCGACGATGTCCCCGCCGTCATCTTCGAGGAAGAGGACGCCGACGGATGGAAGGACTTCGTCGAGCACGCCAAGGCCGCCGGCTCGCCCTTCGTCACCATGAGTGAGGTAGTGCTGAAAAAGTCCGACATCGTCAGCCTGCTGGAGCAGAGCTTTCCCGACAGCGATTCGCCGGAGGTCGAGGAGGTGCAGTCGCTGCTGCAGTACGTTGGCAAGATCGGCTATCTCCAACTCGGCTTCCCGCACCAGGGCGTCATGTTCCTCTATGAGGCGGCGACGGAGTGGTACGACCGCTTCCAGCAATTGATGGAGTCGATGACTGACCTCGGCGGCATCATCGTCGATGAGGACGACCACGACGACTGATCTGAATGATCTTCGCACTGGCGCGGCCCCGCCCGCATGGCGCGTGCGGCAGCACGATCCCTTCGCGGTAGAGCGGCTCGCGCGCGAGGCCGCCGTCCCCCCGGTGATCGCGCATCTTCTGCTCTGCCGCGGCATTGAGACCGCCGAGGACGCAAAGGCCCACCTCCATCCCTCGCTGCTCCAGTTGCACGATCCCTACCGCATGCTCGGCATGAAGACAGCCGTAGTCCGCCTGCAGCGCGCGGTTCGAGACGGCGAACCCATCCTGATCTACGGCGACTACGACGTCGACGGCACCATCGCCACCGTCCTGCTCAAGACCGCGCTCGAGCGCATCGCCCCCAAAGACCGCCCCGCAGACGTGCGTTACCACATCCCTCACCGCATCCGCGAAGGCTATGGCATGCAGGAGAGCGTACTTGCAAGCGCGGCGGAGAGTGGCATCCGCCTCGTCGTCAGCGTCGACACCGGCATGCGCGCGTTTGCCGCGGCAAAGGAGGCCGAAGCCCTTGGGCTCGACCTGATCGTGACCGACCACCATCTGCCCGACGACGCCGAGGGCGTGCCCCGCGCCGTCGCCGTGCTCAATCCAAACCAGAGCGGCTGCGAATATCCCTGCAAGTCGCTGTGCGGCGCCGGAGTCGCGTTCAAGCTCGCACAGGCGCTGCTCGAGGCGGCTGCTGTCACCGAAGAAGATCGCGAGCGGCTGCGGGCGAAGACCCTCCCATCTTTTCTGAAGCTGCTGTCGATCGCGACGATTGCCGATTGTGTACCGCTGACGGACGAGAATCGCGTCATCGTGGCGATCGGGCTGCGCGAGCTCCGGCGACCCGCGCAGGCCGGCCTGCAGGCGCTGATGGATCTCGCTGGCCTTGACCGCTCGCGCCCGCTTACGGCGACCGATGTGGCCTTCCGCCTTGCTCCGCGCATCAATGCCGCCGGTCGCATGGATGTGGCCAGCGATGTGGTGGACCTCTTCCTCACCCGCGATGTGCTCGTCGGCCGCACACTCGCCGAGAAGCTGCACGGCCTTAACGAAGACCGCAGGGCGACCGAGGCCGTGGCGCTCGCCGCCATCGAGCAGCGGATCGCCGCCATGCGCGAGTCGGTCGACGGCCTGGCGGCCTGCCTTGTCCTCGATGACCCCGCATGGCATCGTGGCGTCATTGGCATCCTTGCCTCCCGTGTGGTCGAGCGCACCGGCCGCCCAGCGCTGGTGCTCTCGCATGAGGATGGGCAGGCCTATGGATCGGGTCGTTCTGTGGCGGGATTTCATCTCCTCGAAGCCCTGACGGCGGTAGATATGGAAGGCGATACGACCGTCGCGGGCCGCCTCTTCACCCGCTTTGGCGGACACGCCCATGCCGTTGGCTTCTCCCTGCCGTCGGAGCGCGTCGAAGAGCTGCGCGCTCGGATGCATCGCCGCGCCCTCAGCCTCAACTTCGGCGATACGCCGCCGGTCGAGTGCGAGGCCGTGCTGCCCCTGCGCGAGCTGACCGACGAGTTTGCCGGCTGGTTGGAGCGGTTTGGTCCCTTTGGCATCGGCAACCCCGAGCCGCTCTTCCTGGCTAGCGGCTTGCGCCTCGCCTCGCCCGTGCGCCTGCTCAAGCAGACGCATATCCGGCTCGCTCTGGAAGACCCGAAGACCGAGCGGCGGTATCAGGCCGTCGGGTGGGGAAGGGGAACGAGCTGGTCCGACCAGGTGCAGCGGATGGGCCTCCAGCGGGGAGCGTTGGTGGATGTGGCGTTCCGCGTCCGGCGCAATCTGCACCCCGACTTCGGCGGCCTGGAGCTGGAGATTGCCGCGTTGCGGCTCGCGGCTAATTAAGGATTGCTTAAGCCCTGCGATAACCGCACATCGCTTGGCAATTTTGATGACAGAAAGTTCATGGGTCGTTTGGACGTAGATCGCGTCTTATATACTGACGGTTCGCTCGCATGGCTTCCTCCACCAAATCGCGCACAACGGTAATCACGGTCCTTGCGGCCGCACTCGTGCTCGCCGGTATCCTCGCCTACCTCTTTCGCAGCTCGCAGGGGACGGTCGAGGTCCGTTCGGCTAAAGTAAGTTATCAGGACCTGATCAGCACGGTTGCGACCAACGGCAAGGTCGAGCCTATCGACGAGTTTCCAGCCTATGCAGCCGTCCCCGGCACCGTGGAAAAGATCTATGTGGACGTCCTCCAGAAGGTAAAGGTCGGTACGCTTCTGATCAAGATGAGCGACAGCGAAGCCTATGCGCGTCTGGCCTCCAGCACCTCCGCGCTGGCGCAGCAGAAGGCGGCGCAGCAGGACCTGCTGCGCGGCGGCACGCAGGACGAGTTGAACGGATTTAAAAACGATCTGAACCGCGCGGAGATGCAGCGGCAGCAGGCGGCAAAGAGTCTCGCTGATCTCCAGGCGCTGCAACAGAAGGGCGCAGCCTCGGCGGGTGAGGTCACGGCGGCGCAGCAGCGCGTAGACAACGCGAAGGCGATGATCGACAGCATTCACCAAAGGATGGGCAACCGCTTCAGCGCCGCGGACGTCGCTCGCTCCAATGCCCAGGTGGCGGACGCGGAGGCAGGGGTTGCAGCCGCCAGCCATGCCGTCGCAGACAGCGAAATTCGCTCCAAGATCGCCGGCACCGTCTACTCCATCTCGGTCTCCGACTACGACTATGTTCACGGTGGCGACAATCTGCTGAATGTGGCCGATCTAAACAGGATTCAGGTCAGGGCCTACTTCGACGAGCCGGAGATCGGCAAGCTCTCCGTCGGGCAGCCGGTAAAAATCATTTGGGACGCGAAGCCGAACCAGACCTGGCATGGGCACATCGAGCGGACCCCATCCAGTGTCATTACCTATGGCACAAGGAATGTGGGCGAGTGCCTCATCACCGTCGACGATGCTAAGGGCGATCTTCTGCCCAACACCAACGTCACCGCGACCGTGACGACGATGCAGCGGTTCCATGTGCTTAGCATTCCGCGCGAGGCCCTGCACACCGATGGAGCGCGCAGCTTCATCTATGTCATCAAGGATGGAAGATTGGTGCAGACGCCCGTGCAGGTGGGTGCTGCCGTGAACCTGACCCGCGTTGAAATTGCCGGCGGCCTCAGTGAAAACGAGAGCATCGCGCTCAACGCGACCAGCAACCGCGATCTGACCAACGGGCTCAAGGTAAAGGCTGTCGAATAGACATGAGGAGACGGTCTCTGCCGGAGATCTGGCGGCTTGTGCAGCTCATGCGATTTACAACGCTCGGCGTCATAAGCGTTCTTTGCGCTGGGGCGGTCCTTGCCGCCGACCGCGGCCCCGCCGATCGCGCCTTGCAGCAAGGTCGGATCGATGAAGCCATCGCCCTTCTGCATGCCTCCCTTGCAGCGAATCCAAACGATGCGCTCGGCCACCATCTGCTCTGCCGCGCCTTTTACGCCGAGCAGCTTCCCGACTCCGCCATCCCCGAGTGCGAAGCGGCTGTGGCCAACGCGCCTGCCAACAGCGAGTACGCTCTGTGGCTCGGGCGCGCCTACGGCAGGAAAGCGGAGCAGGGAGGGCCGATCTCCGGCCTGACCATGGCCAAGCGGGTGCGCCTGATGTTTGAGCGGGCCGTACAGCTCGACGGCGCCAATGTCTACGCGATGAGCGACCTCGGCGAGTTTTATGTGGACGCGCCGTCCTTCCTCGGTGGCGGTCTGGACAAGGCGGAAAGACTCGCGGCGCAGATGCAGCAGGTTTCGAGCGCCCGCAGCTACCGGCTGCTCGCACTGGTCGCGCAAAAGAGAAAAGACTACGTTACCGCCGAGAAGGAATTTACAGCGGCGGTGGAAGCGTCGAAGACCCCGGAAACGCTGATCGATCTCGGCCGTTTTTATGCGCAACGGGAGAATCCCGACCAGGCCGTGGCCACCTTGAAGATGTGCATTGCGCTCGACAAGACGAACGATGCCAGCCTGGTCGATGCCGCCAGCATCCTCGATGAGATCCACCGCGAGCCCCAGCTTGCAGTGCAGATTCTGCGGCGCTATCTCGCGTCCCCGGCAAGGACAGACGCCGCGCCGGCCCCCAAGGTGCATGTCCAGTTGGGGCGCATGCTGGCGAAGTCCGGCGACCCGGCCGGCGCGCGCCGCGAGTTTCAGGCAGCGCTCGCGCTCGCATCCAATTACAAGTCCGCGCGGAAAGCGATCGAGAGGCTTTCTGCGCCATAACCGCAGCAACGAGGGTCGTAACGGGTAACATAGTCTTTGAGTCTGGATGATTCGATGCGCTGGATGCTTTTGATGAAATCGACCGCTAAATTCCGCTATCTGCTGCTCGCCGGCCTGTTCATGGCGGCTCCGGCCTTCGCGCAGATATCGTTCACCTCTGCCGTGGACCTCGCTCTGGGCAACAGTCCGCGCGTCAGGCTGGCGCAGAGCGATGTGAGCAAGGCGCAGGCTGTGCTCGCCGAGAGCAAGGACGCCTACGTCCCCAGCCTTGCCGCTGCTACCGATCTTGGTTACTCCTTCGGCTTTCCTCTGGGCCAGCCGACGCTCTTCAATATCACCGCGCAGTCCCTCATCTTCAACTTCTCGCAGCGCGACTACTTGCGCTCCGCGCGCTCCGGCCTCGACGCCGCCAATCTCGCGCTGATGGAGGCTCGCCAGCAGGTCGAGGCAGACGCCGCCATCACCTACATCTCGCTCAATTGGGATGAGCGCCGCAGCGCTGTGATGGCCCAGCAGTATGGCTTCGCCACTCACCTGAGAGACATCGTCGAGCAGCGCCTCAACGCCGGTCAGGACACGGAGATCGAGTTGAGCCAATCGCACCTGACCGTCGACCAGATTCATCTGCAGCAGGTGCTGCTGGTCAGCGAGATTGCGAACGACCGCGAGCACCTCGCCCGCCTCACCGGCCAGCCGGAAAGCATTCTCACGACCATCCCCAATACCATCCCGCCGATCGCCGCCCCGGCGTCCTCGAATGCGCCCGCCTCCGTGATTCCGGGCGTTCGGGCCGCCTTCGCTACGGCGCGCGCCAAGCAGTTCCAGGCCTTCGGCGACTCCCGCTTCTCCTGGCGGCCGCAGATCGGCTTCGGCGCGGAGTACAGCCGCTTCAGTACCTTCAACAACTATGCGCTGTATTATCCGGGCTTTAACGGCAACTACAATGCCGTCGCCATCGCCGTGCAGATCCAGATACCTCTCTACGACCCGGCCCGCACGGACAGGGGGCGAGCCTCCGCTGCCGACGCCGCACATGCCCGTACCCAGGCGGAGATTGACCGCAGCGACTTTCTGGAAGGCCGCTTCAAGCTGCAACAGGCAACCACGGTGCTTGCGGCCCGCGTTGAGGTGGCGATTGACGAGCAGCAGCTCTCGCTGCTGCAACTCGACGCCATTCTGGTGCAGCTCCAGGGCTCCGGCAGCAGTGAAGGCCCGCAACTGACGCCCAAGGACGAGCAAAAGGCCCGCATCGACCAGTGCCAGAAGACGCTCGATCTTCTGAAGGCAGAGTTCACCCTCGCCCAGACCCAGATCAACCTCCTGCGGCAGAACGGCGAGCTGGAGCCGTGGCTGAAGAGCGGCACAGGTACGCCGCCAGCTTCCGTTCCGCAGGCTCCGACCCCGCAAACCCTGACCACACGGCCCTGACAGCGCAGGTATCCCGGCATGCACCACTTCGGCAGCACAACAGGTTACCGAGTGGTAAAATCAGGGGATAATTATGCCACTCAAAACTCTGCTTCTGAACCCGCCCTCCTTCGAGAATTTTGATGGTGGCGCCAGTTCGCGCTGGCCCGCTGTGCGCGAGATCGAATCCTACTGGTACCCCGTCTGGCTCGCGTATCCGGCCGGCATGCTGGAAGGCTCGAAGCTGCTCGATGCTCCGCCGCACCACGTTACGGCCGACCAGACCATCGAGATCGCGAAGGGTTACGAGTTCCTCGTGCTGTTCACCTCCACGGTGGGCTGGCACGGCGACCACGCGCTGGCCGAGGCCATCAAGCGCGCCAACCCGACGATGAAGATTGCCTTCGTCGGCCCTCCGGTCACTACCGATCCAGACCGTGCGCTCAACGAGTGTTCGGCCATCGACTTCATCTGCCGCCGCGAGTTCGACTTCTCCGTCGTCGAGTTTGCCAACGGCAAGCCGCTGAACGAGATCCTCGGCATCAGCTACAAGGATGCCAACGGCGTCATCCAGCACAACCCCGACCGTCCGCAGGTCGAAGACCTTGACGCGATGCCCTGGGTCACCGACATCTACGCGCGCGATATGGACGTGACCCGCTACAACGTCCCGTTCCTGCTGCACCCGTTTGTCTCGCTCTACTCGACGCGCGGCTGCCCGGCGCAGTGCACCTTCTGCCTCTGGCCGCAGACTCTCTCCGGCCACGCCTGGCGCAAGCGGTCGACCGATGACGTCGCTGCGGAGATGAAGCACGCCAAGGAAATATTCCCCCACGTCAAGGAGTTCTTCTTCGACGACGACACCTTCAACATCCAGAAGGGCCGCACCATCGAGCTCTGCGAGAAGCTGAAGCCGCTCGGCCTCACCTGGTCCTGCACCTCGCG
>Ga0182024_10015583_pt1 | contig 14528 bp, 10 predicted proteins | sample P32metaG_FD_120480 | JGI IMG/M metagenome (GOLD analysis project Ga0182024, IMG submission 120480) | Permafrost microbial communities from Stordalen Mire, Sweden - P3-2 metaG (Illumina Assembly) | ecosystem: Environmental > Terrestrial > Soil > Wetlands > Permafrost | place: Sweden: Stordalen... | reverse complement strand
GACGACCTGGTTCAACTCCGACTCAAATGCCTGTTCTTTCAACACGCACAGACGGATGGGTGCGACAGGGCTGGCGAAGGCCTGGGCTGGCCACTCGACAAACTTCGAAAAGTTATACAGGTAAGCGGCTTTGACCTGATATTCAGACAGGGCCTCCTGCGCCAAGACCGGGCCACATGAGCAAAGCAAAGTCAGGGAACAGCAAATAAGCTTCGCCCATCGCCTCATATTTCTGCACGCCTCTCTCTCCCTTCCGGCCGCTAATGATGATTGCCGCCGTCTAGGGCGTGGCTTTCCTTGCGCCCTCGTCCGACTCCCAAATCATTTTGAAAACCACGGACCGGCGAATTTCTCCTCCCAGGAAGGACTGCGGGATGGCCTCCTGATGCCGGTTCTGTTGCAGGTTTCTCCCCCAGACGGAGAACGAGAATCCGCGGACGGGCTTGGTCGACAAGCCGATGTCCACGCGATTCAACGTCCGCAGTTGATGGGAAATCGCATCGTTGTAGTAGTACGAAGCATCAAGGTTCACGAACTGAGTCAAATCCAGCTTGGATTGGGCATTCGCCTCGTGCAGCGGATTGTCTGCGACGGCAGGGTACCCCGTTCCCGGAGAAGAGGATCCGCGCAGCTCCGTAATTGCCGCGGAGAGGGTCCATCGGCGAACTGGGGTGTATTTCGCGAAGAGTTCCAGGCCGTGCGTTTGCGCCCCCGGTTCGTTAATGACGTACACGGGAACATCGATAAAGACTGGCGACGGATGGATGATCGGTGCTCCTGGCGCGCTGAGGCCGTCGAGGCCGTCGTAGTCGTTGTAGTAAGCCGTCGCATCGAGCGAGAATTTCTGTTTCCATTCATACCGGTACCCCACTTCGAATGCGTGGAGAATTTCAGAATCCACGTTTGGATCGCCGGAATAAAGAAGGAATTGCGAAGGCGGAGGCGATGGATTGATCTGCGCGATACGGTCGAGGAGCCCCACGTCAATGCGATTGGGCGTCCGAACCGCGCGCGACGCCGCCGCCCAAAGCGTGTTTTGATTATTCGGAGTCCATACCGCACGAACCTGGGGCTGGTATTCGAACCCGGTGTAGGGATTGTGTTCGAACTTGGAGCCGGCGATCAGCCGGAGCTTATCCGGCGCCAGGATCACATCGTATTGCAGAAAGATGCTGTATGTCGTGTCCCGGCGGTAGGGTGGGAAAATACGAACAGTGAACGTTTCAGCCCACAAATCGCCAGTTGTCAGAATCGTTCCACCCCAAGTCAGCGTGTGTCGCGGCGTTATGGAATAGCGGTGCTGGAATTCGAAATCGCAGGTATTTCGATATTCCGTCTCACTCGTGCCAATCCTGTCCGTCCAATCACAGTAGCCGAGGACATCCGCTTCGGAACGATCGTTGAACGAATGCTTCCAATTGCCGAGTACGTGTCCGCCCTTCACGACGTCGCTGGTATCCACCTCAGCAGCCACAGCCGAAGTGGGGGTAAAAACCGGGACGACATCGCGGATTCGGCCAGAGTAACCCTGGCCGTCGAATGTCACGGTGTCCTTTTGCGTGGGGGACCAATCCAATCGCGTTCCTCCTTGCGTGATGCTCCACGAGTCATAATTCGGTGCGCCGGCCGCATCCACGCTTGGCAGCCAATCGTTGCTCGTCCCGTAAATCCGGTAGGCGAAATTTTCTCCGATCTTGCCGCCGAAGCGCACCCGGGCTGCATAGCCCTCATCGATTCCGGCGGACGCGGCCACCAGCGGACCCAGAGTCTTCGCCGCATCCTTGGTGATGATGTTGATCACGCCATTCATCGCGTCCGCGCCCCACAAGGTTCCAGCCGGCCCGCGAATCACCTCGATCCGATCGATGTCTTCCAGGGGAGGGTCTTGCACATCCCAATAGACGCCTCCAAAAGTCGGCGAATACACGAGCCTTCCGTCGATCAGCACCAACATCTTGTCGTTGTATTCGTTGCTGAACCCGCGGGCAGTTACAAGCCAGACGTGGGAACTCTGCTGGACAACGTACAGACCCGGCACCGTGCGAAGCGCATCCGGGACCGAGGAGAATCCCCCGCGCCGGATGTCATCCCCGGTGATCACAAAGATCGCCGCCGGCGCGGCGGACAAGCTCTCCGCTTTCTTCGAAGCCGAGGTCACTTGAATGTTCATGAGATCTTCGATGCTGATCGAAGTCAGGTCCACAGGTTTTGTGGAACCCTGCGCGGATTGTTGCGCGGATACACCCGACGATAGAATTGACATCGCCAGCACGCAAGCGAGCACTCTCACCATTTGTCCTCTTCTACACACGCGGAAGATTCTTTCGTGATTCCTGAAAAAGGACACATCATGGGCAGCTGAACGTAGCTCCCTTGCCTCATGCATGCACATCGATTTCCACAAGGCGAGCAGCCCCGAACGGTTAACCTTTTGTTTTCAAGAAAGATCGGGATTAGAAAGAGCTAACAAAGTGGCTTTGGCGCGCGTCGGCCCAGAACGGGCCATGCGCAGTTCGAATTGGCAGTAGATATAAACTGTTCTTCAGAGTCCAGGCTCCAGATTCAATCCTTTCAGCCAAGCTTCCGAAGCATTTTTGTTCAAACGCCCAAACACAGAATGAAGGTTTGTCCAGCGGAATAGAACCTCTGGCGAGTAACAACTGACCGCGGAAATCCTCTTCGCGCTAGGAACTATGAGCGCCATCTGAACTCCGGCTCCGGCGGGACGCGGACGTCACACGAAGCGGGATGGCAGTGGGGCCATGGCCGACTGGTTCTAGAGCATGGGAGGCGTGGCAGCCGCTCGCACGACGCTCTGCTGGCTGACGCAAGACGTGAAAATTATTCGCGGGGAAAGAACTGAGGGGATATCGCTCCTCACGCAGAGCGTGTTTGCCCTTGCCATCGCGCTTTGGGCCGCCTATAGATTCCTACTGAATAACCGCTCTTTGATTTATGCCAACGTGGTGGCGCTTGCCTCCCCACTCGCGATTTTGATCCTCAAACTTCGTTACGCTTGATCTAAATTCGTAAGGCAGTGCGGATATGGTCATGAAGCTTGATTTTTAAGATTATCTGGAGAGGTTCTAACTGCGCCCAGTCAATCGTGAACCGCAAAGATGGAAAATAAATTGGCAGTGTTGGAGGCGCGGGTCGGATTTGAACTCGAACCCCATATTGAAAACACGTAAGTTACTGAAAATGCGTAGGGAACTTTTCAAAAGACAGTAATTGTCGATTCCTACCATCGTATAGGTTGTGTGTGGGGAGAGGCCTTAAATAATCGTCCCTCACGCACTTCATTCTTGATTTCGGATTCGTTCGTGGGCCAATCCTTTGACTATTGTCTTCGCTGCGCGCGATAGGCGTACTGAAGCGGCAAATTGTATGGAATCTCAAACGCACATGAGTTCGCTGGGGTGAGGGCTGCGACTGAATACGCTACTTGCTCGTTTGCTCGCCGGCAATCTCCTGTTCCTTGCCTTCAGCTTTTCGCCACCCGGAATTGGGGTTGTATTCCTTCATGGCTTTGGCGAGAACATCGGTCATGTTTCCGAGATCCCTCTCATACACTACTCCATCTTCGTTCACGATGAATGTCATTACGCCGGACGACCTGTATTCCGCCGGATAGGCCAAAAAGGCGAACCCCCCGGTCATTTTGCCGTTTACGACGTAATTTTTCGCGCCCCCCGGGCCATTTCTTCCTTGACGAGTTAGGATCCGGTAATAGTACCCTCGGTAGGGAGTCAGAGCGCCGTCCTGGCTCTCGGCATGGTCCTCGGCCACTGCCCACGCCACCAGCGGCCCGATGGGGCTCCGAACTTCACCATCAGCAGCTTTCCAATAAAGGCTATCGTGCTGCCCTTCCTCACTGAAAATTTTCCGGGCGTACTCTTTATGATTTGTAGAGTGGTATCCCTTCTCCGCCTGAACGAGCTCCTGGCAGACGATTATGGTCGATATCTCATTCTGGCCAATTCGCCTGTACAAAATTTCCTTCTTGCCCACCTCGGTGTCGAAATACCAAGAATTTCCATTGTTCACGAGTGGTATGGGCGTAGGCCAATTCTCCGCGCCGACGTACAAAGTCGTGGTTCCATCCGGTTCTTTCACTAGACGATGCATTTCGTGATAACTCTGCACGAAATTTGTACGGCTGCTGGCGTCCTCGGTTTCGTCTCCGGACGAGACGATTTGATTCCCATCCGTTCCGAGGATGTCCAGCATCGCTTTCTCGTCATTACTCTGCGTCGCCGTGACGAGCGCCGCACTCGCGTCTTCCGCCGACGAAAATGTCTTCTGGCCCTGTTGCTGCGCCATGGAATGGGTGGCGAAGCACCCCGTCAAAAGGGCGGCAACCGCCGCTAATTTAGGAAGATTGCCCCAATGAAATTTGTCGAAGCTAAGCCTCATTCTTTGCATATCGCTTCTCTCCATTTCTAAATTCTCCGATCTGCCAGGAACATAACGAAACTTCGATTATCGTCGCCCGCCAGCGCCGTGAAACCCTCCACCACCATGAGATCCTCCACCGCCGAAGCTGGCACTCCCGCGTGACGAAAAGCTCCTTGTTTGTCCACCATGGTTGTAGCCGCTGAAAGCGCCCGAACGCACCCCGCTCTGCCCCCGGGGTGCAGCGTATCCTCGAGCAGCCTGATCGTTTCCATTGAAAGCCCTGGCCGTTGCGCCTGAACGGTTGGAAACCCCGCCGCGCCCGGCAGTGTTCCCGCTAGTAGCCCTGTTCCCGGCGCTCGCGCGGGCAAGAGATCCGCCGCGCACGTTGGAAGCTACGCCACGCTCGCCGCCTCCGCGGTAGTAATTACTCCTGTTGTAGAACGTGTTGCTCCGAGAGTAGTATCTCCCCCCGCCATACATTGCGTAACCGCCACGCCAGTTAAATCCCCAGTTATTCCAGCCCCATCCGTAACCGCCGAAGAAGCCGATACCGAAGCCGAGTCCGAACGAAAGGTATGGTCCGCCATACCAGATTCCGGGATACGGGTACCACCCCGGCCATGGCCCTATCGGACCCCCGTAAACCAACCACGGATCATAGGCCGGGACGTAAACCACATCGGGGTTAGCAGGAGAAATAGTGGTCGTCGAGCCTTGATCCGTTACAATTTGCTGCGGTGTCGTCTTAAGATTGCCAGCTTCTTGCGCTCGTCGGCGCATCACCTGTACTGCATCCATCACATCCTGTTGCTGGTTGTAGTAGGCGTCGCCTAAAGATGAGGCCCAAGAGAGGTTCTTGTCCATATTTCCAAGGGCAGAGGGAAATGCAGTGAGCGCCTTGACGCTCGGGTCCCAGGGTTGTTGGTCCACAGCCTTCCCCAAGTCGTCGCCCTTCAAATCAGGATGCGCTTGCACCCATCGGTCGGCCTCGACGACTTGCTCGGGAAACGTGGACGCCGCCAAGATCTGCGCCACAAGCGAATCCGGATACAGCGCGATCGGCGCTACCAACTGCTGAATGTCCTCGGGAGTCCGTTGCGTGTATGGCGGCGCTTGCGGGGCCTGGGCCGGGGCTTGCGCGGCTTGATTGGCCGATAGGGTCTGAGGCCACGTCGCAAAGAACAAAGATAACGACAATAGGGAGATCCACATCTGCTTGCGAACCCGATGCCTTGTGTCTCCGATGCTGCGTCTGAAAATGTTCATGTTTTTGAATCTCCTCCGCACTCCAATTACAGAAGGCCACAGATAGATAAAAGACAAGAAATGGGCCAGACACGGACTAGGCCAAGTTTTCCGTTTTAAGCTTCCCCGTTGCTCGTAACCGACTGATCCAAAAGAGCCTTTTGAATTGACCGTGTCACATGCGTTGGGGACAGATCAAATACGCGTATGCAGTCAAACCGACATACACCGACCGCCGCAGGAGGTCAGCGAAGTAAAGGCGCCAATTCCGCACCCAAGAGTCCGTAAGGTATTCCTCAGTAAGTTCGCCGATACCCAGCCGCTCATCCAACTCCCTGATGAGAATTACGCTCGTGTCAGAGGTGGCTCACAATCCTAAGACAACCAATGCGCATTTTCACTGCAACCCATTCTCAAATCGGGAATCCGGGATTAGACTCGAAGCAACGCGCGGCAAACTAACCCTGAGGACTTTCGGACCGCGTCACAGCTGCCTCCGGCTGCAGTCTTTCCTCAGTTCTAAACCTGCGATGAGACATCCGTTGATGTTCGCGTAACTTAGTTTCCGACTCATACGAAGGGTTGCATTCACTACAGGTAATCAAACCCGTCGCCGGCTGTCGCAGGGTTGCACCCTATCTGAATCCTCGCTTCTCTCCTGAAATATTCCCTACCACAGTGACAACTCTGGAGACTCGCCTATTAAAAGCGCATCTAGTTGCTTGCGGAATCCGCTAATTCGCCCAAGATCGTCAACCACGTAATATCTTCGGGGAGATTGCAAGCGGGCGCGCTGAAGTCAGAATCCACATCGAGTAAGTCGTCGCACGAGCCGACAAGTTCAGAGGCACCTTGGGATGAGAACAACATTGTGCAGCGGGTTTCATCACATATTGAGAGACGATCTAACCAGATAGAGCTTTCAATTTCTACGGGCTTCATGTGAGATCCCCCCACGAATGGGATGGCGCTGTTCTTGATGAAAAGCAAACCATCCAAAAGGCAGCTTATACGCGCCAGGATGCCTAGTCTGTTCCTTTGTGAACACAACCGCATTCTTGACACTTCACGCCCGCTGTCTTGGCAACCATTTTGTGGACGTAATATTTCAAAGGCGCCAAAGGAGGAAGAATTCTGCAGCAGAGCTACACGAGGAAAATCAAGGTAACGTGGAAGCTGAGTATCAGAACAATTCAAATATTTCACGGGCTCTGCCAACTCCATCGTCCATGCCAAATTCGCTCATGCAAAGCTCAACCGACAACTTTGAATGCGACACTTTTTGACCCGATGGGATCGAGGAGATCCTTCCAGGATTTTGCGAAGGATTCAGCGCCTTCGACCTTGAGATTGGCGACCAGGCGGTCATGGTTAACGCCAGCCTGGGCAAACCTGGCTATTATTTGCTCGGCATCTCCGCCGTCAGATGGCATGGAGTCTCCTAGCGCTCCGTGGTCGTCGAAAGCGAGTAATGTATCCTCGGGAATTGTATTGATGGTGAATAGCGCCGCAAGCGCCTTGATGTAGAGAACATCGGAGGCTTTAGGCCTTTGGTGCTCGTACTCGCCCACAGTAGCCGTTGTGGTTTCGCACCTGAATTTGCCAATCGCTGCCAGTGAGGGGAATCCAGCAGCTCGCGGTGTGCCGCGTAGACCAGTTTGGCAACAGCGATCTCGAGACTATTTTGCAACCCTACGGGGACTTTTCCCATCGTCGCTCTGTCCCAGCGGTTGATGAACAGCGAAGCCACGGAGACGACATCAGGATTCAGCCCGGCGGTGACACGGCGCTCGATACCGCGCAGGTATGCCTCAGAGGCCGCGACATACTGCGCACTGGAGAATAGGAGCGTCACCTTGATCGGCACGTCGGCGAAAATCGTTTCTTCGATAGCGGAAAGGCTCTATTTGGTACCCTGAATTTTGATGAAGAGATTGGGCCGTTCAGCGCGAGCATGAAGAGCCTTGGCTGCGGCGAGGGTGCCGGACGAGTCGCGGACAAGCAAGGGCGAGACCTCCAAAGACACCCAGCCGTCCACGCCATTCGTCAGGTCATGGATTGGCCGAACCAGATCGGCGGCGTGGGTGTGGTCTTCCAGCGCCAGACCGAAGAACAGCGACTCGGTCGACTTACCTGTAGTTAATTTCTGGAGGACGGAGTCGTCGTAGTCATGACTATTTTTGATGGCATGATCAAAAATCGTGGGGTTCGAGGTGAGACCCGTGACCGAGAGCCCCTGGATATAACGGCGGAGCGTACCGCTGGTCAGCAGGCTACGGGTGATGTTTTCGAGCCACAGACTCTGGCCCATTTCGTGAAATTTTCCGGTCGCGTTCATCATCATCTTTCCTGGATAGAGGGTATGGTCTTTTTTCGCGGCCTAAGCGACTGCAATCATGCCGGGCAAGAAAAACCGGCTTCTGTAAAACGTTCATTTGGATGCGGCTTTGGTGCCGGGGGTGTGCCAACCGCCGTTTGAAGCAATGAGTGCGTCAGCTTGTTTCGGCCCCCAGGTGTGGCGCTTGTAGGGGAGAACTCGATGGTGTTTCACAAGGACGGGATCGACGACTGCCCAGGCGGCCTCGACCGCGTTCTCGCGGGTGAATAGCGCGCCATCGCCAGCCATGGCGTCGCCCAGAAGCCTCTCATAAGGTGTTTCCTCGTCCGGCTGTTCTTCGGACAAGTAGAGTTCATGTTGGTCGCCGACGAACTCTTTGCCTGCACGCTTGACGCGTGCGGCAAGGGCGACACAGGAACTTGGCGAGATTTGGAATCGCAGATAGTTAGCCCGGCCAGTCGCTGGGGCTGAATCAGCGAACAGTCTTTGTGGGGGCGGCTTCAACTCGACAAGAACCTCAGTCACATTGTCAGCCAGGTATTTGCCGGAGCGCAGGTACCACGGCACTCCTTGCCAACGCCACGAATCGATGAACAGCCTCAGAGCGCAGAAAGTCGCGACGTCGGAGTTCTTCGCCACATCCGGCTCGTTGCAGTAACCAGCGTACTGGCCGCGCACCACGTCACTGGATTTCAATGGGCGCATCGCTTCAAATACTTTTGCTTTCTCAGTGTGTACGGCTCCAAAATCCCTGTCGGCCGGCGGCTCCATGGCAAGCAGTGCAACGATCTGGAAGAGGTGGTTCTCGATCACGTCACGCAGACAGCCGGCAGTTTCGTAAAACGCGCCGCGGCCCTTTATGCCGAAAGTCTCGGAAAGGGTTATCTGGACACTGGCCACGTAGTTGCGATTCCAGATCGGCTCAAGGAACGAATTGGCAAAGCGGAAATAAAGGATATCCATGATCGCCTCCTTCCCGAGGAAGTGGTCGATGCGAAAGATCGAATCTTCCGGAAATACCGCGCGCGCAATTTTGTTGAGTTCCTTCGCGGAGGCCAAGTCGCGTCCAAATGGCTTTTCGACAATGACGCGCGCGTTTTCGGCTAAGTTCGAGGCGCCGAGTCCTTTGATCACAGTTCCGAAGAGCGAAGGTGGGATGGCCAGGTAGTGCGCCGGGCGACGAGCCTTACCCAGCACTCCTTTTAATGCGGCGAACGTGTTCGCATCTTTATAATCCCCACTCACGTAAGTAAAGCGAGACAGAAGATTGCGAAGGGCGCGCTTATCATCGATTCCACTTGATCGTTTTATGCTTTCGGTCACTCGCTTGTGCAGGCGCTCAAGACTCCACTTCGGGAAGGCGACGCCGATGACCGGGACCTTGAGTTTGCCGTGTTTTGCCATTGCATAGAGCGCTGGGAAGATCATTTTGTGCGCGAGATCGCCCGTTACTCCGAAAACCACAAGCGCATCCGAACGGGAGGGGGCCATCAGGCCCCCGCTTTCTTGATGGCTTTTTCCACGTGTCCGCCGAATTCATGCCGCATCGCAGATAGGACCTTATCGGCAAAGTCTGCTTCACCGCGCGAACTGAAACGTTCAAACAGCGCTGCGCTCAAAACCGAGGCAGGGACCGCTTCATCGATCGCGGCCTTGATTGTCCAGCGTCCCTCCCCCGAGTCGGACACACGTCCTGCGTAGCTTTTCAGGCTCGGTTCCTTCAGCAGTTCGGTGGCAGTAAGGTCCAACAGCCAGGAAGCAATCACGCTCCCGCGTCGCCAGACCTCTGCAATATCGGGTAAACGCAGATCGTATTGGTATAATTCCGGTTGCCTCAACGGTGTGGTTTCGGCATTGACCTCGACTTTCCCCCGGCCGACATTGGCGTGATGCAAAATATTCAGCCCTTCGGCATAAGCCGCCATCATGCCGTACTCGATTCCGTTGTGAACCATTTTGACGAAGTGCCCCGCGCCGATGGGTCCGCAATGCAAGTAACCTTGCTCGGATGTCCCGCCAGTCTTTTCGCGACCGGGTGTCCGAGCCGCAGTTCCGATCCCGGGAGCGAGCGTAGCAAAGATTGGATCAAGGCGCTGGACCGCATCCTGTTCGCCACCAATCATCAAGCAGTACCCGCGATCGGAACCCCAGACTCCACCGCTAGTCCCTACATCAACATAGTGAATACCCTTAAGTTTAAGTTCGCTCGCGCGACGAATATCATCCACGTAGTAAGAATTGCCGCCGTCAATGATGGTGTCGCCGGGGAGCATTCGCGCGGCAAGATCGTGCAGAGTCTGATCGACCGCGGCTGCGGGGACCATCAGCCAGGCAGCACGCGGACACTTCAATTTAGCCACGAAGTCCTGGAGCGAGTCGGCTCCTGTCGCACCTTCACTCGCGAGCTTGCTCACGTTGGCCGAGTTCACGTCGAACACAACGCAGTCGTGCCCACCGCGTCGCAAGCGTTGCACCATGTTTGCACCCATTCTTCCAAGGCCGATCATTCCTAACTGCATTTTCATCCTCGATTCGTGCGCAACAATGCGTTGCCGCTTGATTGTTTCTTACCTTTTCCGAGTTTAGATTTCACTCAACTGCTACCACGTAATCTCGCCCTTCCCAGTGATTCGCGACCGTCCAGAAAAAGGTAAAGCGAATCGGCGCGTGTTGCGTATTCGAGATTGGAATATCGACAAGATGGAAGCCGAGAACCGGGTCCGATGAGGTTGTATCTTTCAATGACTGCCATTCATCGTCCGACCAGCGAAGACGAAAGGCAGCTGGGACCTGAATACGAAGCGTGAAGCCTTTTTTGACGCTGCGCGCCTGCCGCTTGAATTTCCAGATCTCAAACAGCTCACGACCCTTGCGATCTCCCAGATAGCGACTGGCAACGTCAGGAATCAGATCGAAAACGCAACCATCGGATACGGACCTGAGTAGCTTGACGTATTCCGCATGGGCCCACATCAGAGGCATAGCCGAGCCGGTCGGTTTACCAAGGAACATATATGCCTCGGGTCGGTCCGGCTCATCCCAAACTTGCTCGGGCAATAGGCCCGTTGGCGAAGCGAAGCCTTCGATTGCTCGTATGAACGGCTTTACATCGCGTCCTGCTGAGAGTTCGAAGTGCGCCCTTTCTCCCGCTAGCAGCGGCCACGCCCGTCCTTTGCCCCATCCAATATAGGGACCCCCGTCCTTTCGCTGGCCGTAACCGTCGTGGTTGTAACGACGCCATACCGGTCCTACCGGAGTGTCCACCTTCAATAGCGCGTCGACTACTTTCAAGGAATCTGTCATCAACGGATCATCGGATCGTCTGATGCCGTAGCGCACGAGCTGAAGAAAGCCCGCATCAACGATGGCCTTTGCAGGAAACGAATCTTGTGCGCCTGCCGGATGGTTCTTGATTTCTAGAGTCTTTGAGTTTGGATCCTCCAAGGGGTTGGGATTGCCAATGTCCTCCGGCAAAATCCGTATGTAGTGCCGCTGAATGCCCGGGACAAGTGAACTCTTCGTCGTAACCGTCCATGCTTCGACATGACATTCCAGGAAATCGGCATACTCCTCGCAGAGTTTTGCAATATCCTCATCCCCTCGGTCGCGCGCAAACCACGCCGCACCGATCAGCGCAGCAATATTGGACGCCAGGGTGGAAGGAGAGTACCCGCTGGCTTCTTCCCAGCGCTCCTGCTGAGTGACAGGTCCATGGCGAATTAAAAAGGCAGCAGCCTTCAGGACCATTGGATATGGGTCGAAATCTTGAAGGACGTGCTCTCTTTGAAGCTGCCAGGCGAGTATTATGGGAAACGCAACCTCGTCCAGCTGAATTCCTTGCCAGTGCGGCTTCCCGTCCACCCAGAAATTCTGGGCAAAGCCGCCGTCCTGCTGCTGGGATACTGCCAGATAAATTAAGGCACGCAGTGGCGTAACGCGATCACCTGCGGCGAGCATCGCGGATGCGCTGCTGATCATATCGCGGGTCCAGACCATGTGATAGCCGCCCTGATCTGCATCTCCTTTTGCTTCTCCCCAAGGAACCGAGAGTGAAGCGATAAACGCACCCGGATAAGATTTATCTTCATGGGCGTGAAGCAAGCTGAAGCTTCCTCGGTATAGGTTGCCGTTATCTGTAGAAAAATTCCCCAGCGGAAGAACGGGGGCGCTGGATTGCTCCCATTCCTGTGTGTACTTCTTAAGATGTTCTTTAAATGGAGTGCCAAGCGATTGGAAGAGAGTTGAAATGGCGCTGTGCTCGGTGTCACCAAAGGACAGACCCATTGTGAACTCGCGGTTACCGTCCAGTTCAAGCTCCCCCGTCAGGGCGATGTTGCCATGAGAAGCACGATCGAACTCCCAATCCATTTGAAAGTTGCTGGCGAGATCAGTCCAGCCGTCACTCCGACCGACGTAACCACAGGAGGCGCGAGAAAAGTTGACCGAGCCGCCCAGCGCCAGCCATATTCCTTCCTTGCGTGCCATGAGGATTTTCCGTCCGGCAACCTCGATCACATAACCGTTGTTATTCCATCCGCCTACTTGAAGATGAGGGGCGCATAACGCGTACATGCGCAGTTTCGAGACAAACGCTTCATTGCCAGTTAGCTGCACGTGTTGGAGAACGCACGGAAAGTGAGGATCCGCGATGATTTCCTTGACGATTCTATAGCGGCCGTCGGGATCTTCATTGATCTGCCGATAACCGAGCGAATGTCCCGAAAGACGAGCGCAGCTGGATTTGAGATCACGCCTTTCTTCATGGAGAAATGCCTCTCCATCCGTGACAAGGAACTGGAGGTCCCGGATCTGCGGACGATCTACGGTGGGATAGTAAACTTCAGTGATGATGCCGTTCCATAAGGTGAACCAAATTCGGCTTGAAGCGGCGTAGGCCGTTCCCACTCCGTCTTTGTCGCCGTGGGTCCATCGTGGCTCGATGCCAGGTTGTCCGAAGGCACTACCTCTGCTGGTGGGATTTGTTCTGGAACTCGTGGGCTCGACGGCAACGACGTGCTTTAGCGGTTCCGCTACTTTCGAACGAGCGGTCTGTGCGGCGTTTGCTCTCATGATCTCAATCCGACTCCTTGCACTCATCTTTCTCGACCACTGTCGCGGCCGAGACTAGGAATTCAAATTGGGTGCGATATCGTCACTGCATTCTCAATGGCATCGAGGCAACGACTCAAGTCCGAGATGTTAGTAACGTCAGAGACATCGGCAGGTCTTCTGGTCTTCGCTTATTGCACCTATATATTTTTCTGCGTGACTAAAGAGCAGCAACGGCCTAACTACGCCACTGCTCCAGATTGCTCGGATTCCAAATCGAAAACTGTTCTTTTTTGAACAATCGCGATCCGCTTCTTGGTATGCACCTCACGGCTCCGCAACGCCGAAGGCGTGGCAGCGCACATCGTGCATTTGTGGTGTCGGATGCCCTTGTTCATGAATCATGTCCCAAGACTTGGAGTGGTTTTATGCGACGGTTTCGCAGATTAATTCAGTCCGGAAGGTTCGCTGTGTAGAATCGCGCATCTAAGTGGATACGATAAATTAGGTGCGTGGAGGCGGGAGCGGTAAGGACCCCATGCCGGACTTATCGCGGTCATTGAGAACGGCTTCACAATCGAATTCCCGCCACGCTGCGAGTACTCTGCTGGAATCAAACGGTAAAAAATACTTGTCCCATGGCAGAACGGCAGCCGCCTTAGTGAATGTGTATCTCGGTGAGTGGTTCTCACACGCTCAACACTGGGATGTGTGACTCGCGAATGATCGCATAACCGCTCCCGTTTTCACCCAAATGGCCGCCGGAAGGCAGGTGCCCGATGACCAGGACGTCACCATTAGCTTTCTCCGCAGCTTTGTTCAACGCTTGATGCACATTGCCGCTATCAATGATTACCTCGGCCTTGGTGCCAACTTCATGCTGAAGCTTGGCAATCTCCTTTGTCGCGTGGCCGACCAGCGCCTCCTTCCACTCAGGAAGGACATGGGATCCTCCAGGTCCGTAAATCTCCACGCTGTCGGTGACATGAACAAGCGTTAGCCGAGCGCCAAACTCAGCGGCCACCTGCGCGGCCTGCGAGACGGTATGGCGGCTGTGGGGTCCCAAATCAACTGCGCAAAGAACGTTGCGCACGGAAAATTCACGTGCCGACGGTTTTTCGATGTGGGCGCCGGTCCAAACCGGGCAATCGCTGTCGTGTAGAACTTTCGCGGCCACTGAGCCCAGCAGAAAGCGGTAGATCGCCCCGTGGCCGTGCGTGGACATCACGATCAGGTCCACTTTTTCGTCGCGAGCCACCTGCGAGATTTCGCGGGCCGGATCGCCTCGGAGCAACAAGCGTTTGACGGTAATCTCATCGAGCTCCGGGTGCAGGGATTCGTCCAGATCCATTTGAGCATGTTTGACGATTTCAGCGTGCAAATCCCGCGCCGTGACCTCGTGCCCACCCTCCAGTATTCCGGCGGGATAGCTCATTGACGTCACCACATGTAGAAGAATGATCTCGGAATGGAAATGGCGAGCCAAAAACGCGGCCTG
>Ga0182024_10015582_pt1 | contig 14528 bp, 14 predicted proteins | sample P32metaG_FD_120480 | JGI IMG/M metagenome (GOLD analysis project Ga0182024, IMG submission 120480) | Permafrost microbial communities from Stordalen Mire, Sweden - P3-2 metaG (Illumina Assembly) | ecosystem: Environmental > Terrestrial > Soil > Wetlands > Permafrost | place: Sweden: Stordalen... | reverse complement strand
TGTGGTGCAGCTCGACGACGCGTTGGCGCGAGTACACGATCTGCCGGAGGAGTACAGGCTGTGGCTGGAGGCGGCGGCGATGATGGCCGACGTGGGCAAGTTCATGAACCACCAGGGACACCACAGGCACACGCAGTACATTCTGGCGAACTCGGAGATATTCGGGTTCTCGCCGGAGCAGCGGGCGATCGTGAGCGCGATTGCGCGTTACCTGGGCAAGAGCCGCCCGGATGCGATGGAGCGGCCGATGCGCATGGTGCCGGCAGAGGAGCACAGCAACGTGGTGCGGGCGGTGGTGCTGCTGAGGCTGGCGGTGGCGCTGAACCAGGACCGCGCGAGCGCGGCGGTGCGCATGCGGACGCATGTGTATCCGAAGCGGGTGGTGCTGGAGTTGGTGCCGGGGCGGGGTGGGGCGGAGCTGGAGGCGTGGTCGCTGAAGAAAGAGGCGGCCTACTTCCGCGAGGTCTTTGGGCGGGATTTGGCGGTGGAAGTGGCGTAGAGCGCGCGCACGGTGCGCGGATCCAGCAGCCACTGCAGGGTGGCGGGGCCGCGGGTGAAGTTGAGGCGTGCGAGCGAGCCTTTGCGCAGGCGCACGGGAACCGTGCTGCTTTTGCCGTCGAGGCCCATGGCTGGACGGTTGGCGGCGGGTGTGAGCAGCGAGGCGACGAACCCGGTGAGGTTGGGATTGTGGCCGACCAACAACAGGTTCTCATACTCGGCGCATTCGCCCAGCAGCTTTTGGAACTGGGCGAAGGAGGCGTCGGGTGCGAGCGCGGTGGAGGCGAGGACGGGCGCTTCATAGCCCATTTCGGTGCCGACGAAGGACGCGGTCTGCATGCAGCGCTTGAGTGGGCTGGAGACGATGAGGTCGAACTGAAGCTTCATGGCGTTGAGCACGTGGGCGAGCTGGAGGCAGTGGCGCTTGCCGTCCTTGTCGAGGGGCCGCTTGCGGTCGAGGATGGGATTGGCGCGGCGGACGCCGGCGCTGGCGTGGCGCAGGATGTAGAGATTCATAAGTCTATTCACATTCTAGTGGACTGAGGGCGCGAACGTATTCTAGCCAAGAACGATCAACGATGGCGTCGGTGGAGTGCGAGGGGCCGGGCGCGAAGGGCTAGGCGCAGGCAGGATTGCGGTCGTCCTGCGGCGGCGCGGGAGGGTCGGGACGGAAGACGCCGGGGTCGGGTTCGGGGAGCGATGGGCTGGCGGGCTCTGGGTTGGGGACGGGGTCGGGCGGACCGGCGGCGTCGCGCGCGCGTTGCGTGGGCAACAGCATGGCTGGAGTGTACGCCGGTTGTGCGGCCTTTGGGGTGAAGGCCCATAGCTCGGCGGTGAGCATGCCGGCGAGCGAGTGGTGCTGCGCGATGCGAGTGAAGCCAGCTGCGGTGAGTGCGGCGGCGTGGTCGGGGAGGCGGGTGATGCGCAGGCCGGTGAGCAGGCGAAAGGCGAGGTAGAGCGAGCGGACGAGTGCGCGCGCGGGCAGGCGCATGGGCCCGGTGGGAATGCGGAAGTCGGAGAGGAGCCAGAGAGTTTGTGGCTGGGCGTGGTGGGCGAGGTTGCGGGAGAGGGCGTCGAGTTCGGGCTGGGTGAGGCAGTCGAGGAAGAAGTGGGTGACGATGAGGTCGTAAGCGGGGTGAGAGGTGCGATTTTTCGCGAAGGCGAGTGCGTCAGCGTGGTGGGTGCGCAGACGGGCGGCGGCTGTGGGATGCGCGGCGTGGGCGCGGCGGGTGAGCAGGCGGAGCATGGCGGGGCTGAGGTCGACGGCGTCGGCGTGGAGGTGTGGGCTGGCGGCGAGCAGCGCGGCAGTGAAGCGGCCGTCGCCGTCACCGAAGAGAAGCGCGTTGCGGATTGTGGAGTTGCAGTCGGAATTAAGATTAGCGAGCTGCGGGAGGAAGTGGTTGCGGCAGCGGGCGAGGGCGCGGCCGAAGGTGAGGGCTTCCATCCAGCGGTAGGGACGTGCGATCGGATCGAAGTTGGGGGCGATTTTCTTCTGTGAGGTGGGCAACGCGACAGGGACGTCGGACTCGGTGGGCGCAGTTTGGCGGAGGGTTGTGAATGGGTGTGGCGCGGAGGGGTTGACGGGGATCATCGCGTGAAGGGCAGCAGGAGGAGCGGAGTGAGGAGGGCGAGGTCGGCGGCGGCGCGGAGGTGGGTGAGGGAGAGGTGGGTGCGGTTGCGGTCGAGAGCGAGCAGCAGAAGAGCGGAGAGCGCACAGGCGGCGGGATTGGGTTTGGGTGTGGATTTGTGAAGAAGGGCGAGAGACGCTGCGGCGAGCGCGAGGACGATGGTGAGAGCAGAGAGGTGCGCGAGGGCGAGGCGGGTGGTGGCGTGGGCGGGTCGCGTGCTCGACGCGAGCGAGTGGATGCGGCCGGAGGGTTTCCATTTCGCGTCGTTGTGTTCCCACTTGTAGATGAAGAGGCAGTTGAGGCTGCAAAGCGCGGCGAAGAGAATGGCGGCGGGGATAAGCGCGGGGCGCAGCGCAGGCGCGCGGGCGATGGCGGGGATGAAGACGGCGGCGGAGAAGAAGAGGCCGACGGCGAGTTCTTTGGGCAGGCGGTGCGCGCTGGGCGTGGCGTGCAGGATGAGGAACCATGCGGCGAGCAATATTCCTTCGATGAGGTAGAGGCGGAGGGCGGCAGGATCGAGGCAAGGCAGGAGCGCGGCGAGCAGTGCGACGGCGAGGGCGATGCCGGTGAGGAAGGGGCGGCGATGGCGATGGTGGAAGTAGTGGCGGGCTTCGAGGTCGGAGGAGTGTGCGCGGCTGCGATTGCCGCGGGCGTCCAAGATGCGGGCGTCGAGCAGACGGTCGGCGGCGTAGAGGATCCAGACGGCGAGGGCCATGGCTGCGGGTGCGGCGAGGGGCAGATGGACGCCGCTGGCGCGGGCGAGGAAAAAGGTCCAGAGCGCGGCGACGGTAGGCGCGTCGAGCGAGAGCAGATGCCAGAGAGCGAGCGGGCTGGCGGCGCGGGTTGGGAGGGCGAGCTGGGTGGTGGCGGCCACGGATTTAATTGTAGAAGCGTTACTTGAAATTCACAGAGATGCCGCGTGGGGGGCGGCGAGACGCGATATTCTTAAGGTCTATGCCAACGAAAAAAGAATTGCTGAATACGCCGATCCGGCACATTGATCTTGCGCAGTACAACGTGGTTCCTTTGGTGGACGCGATGGCCTCGATGGCCTATACCTCGCGCGACACGGCGCGGGCGGCGTCGATCTACGAGATGATGCTGCGCGACCGCGAGTGCGGAGTGATCCTGTGCCTGGCGGGGTCGCTGATCTCGGCCGGCCTGCAGAAGGTTTTTGTCGACCTGATCCGCAACAACATGGTGGACGCAATCGTTTCGACGGGCGCGAACATTGTGGACCAGGACTTCTTCGAGGCGCTGGGCTTCCGGCACTACATCGCGGGCGACGAGTACAAGTACGGAAACGGCGACGGCGAGCTGCGCGAGCTGATGATCGACCGCATCTACGACACGTTCATCGACGAGGAAGAGCTGCGCATCTGCGACGAGACCACGGAGAAGATCATCAACGGTATGGCGCCGAAGGCGTACAGCTCGCGGGAGATCATCCGCGAGATGGGCGCGTACCTGGAGCGCGAGGGACGGACGCCGGCGAACGGGAACGCAGACTCGATTGTGTTTGCGGCATATGAGAAGGGCGTGCCGATCTTCTGCCCGGCGTTCTCGGACTGCTCGGCTGGGTTTGGGTTTGTGGCGCATCAGCATGCGCGGCGGGGTCAGCCGGTGGTGTCGATCGATTCGGCGAAGGACTTCTATGAACTGACGCAGCTGAAGATCGCCAACCCGACGACGGGGCTGCTGATGATCGGCGGTGGGGTGCCGAAGAATTTTGCGCAGGACATTGTGGTGGCGGCGGAGATCCTAGGGGTGGACGCATCGATGCACAAATACGCGATCCAGGTGACGGTGGCGGACTCGCGCGACGGGGCGCTGTCGGGATCGACGCTGAAGGAGGCGAGCTCGTGGGGCAAGGTGGACACGACCTTCGAGCAGATGGTGTATGCGGAGGCGACGCTGGCGCTGCCGCTGATCGCGGGCTACGCGCTGCATAAAGGCGCGGCGCAGGGACGGGCGGGGAAGAACTGGGTGGATGTGCTGGCGCGCATTGCGGAGCCTGTGTCGGCCTGACGACCGTACGACGGGGGCTGCGCTATAGTTGTAGGTGCTTCCACTGGTTCACTTTGCATTCTGCCTGGATCTCAGCAGTACCATAAGGCAAGTCGACGATGCCAGGCCTCTCACCGATGATCCTTATTCTGCTGCTCTTGAGCATCTTCCTGCTCGGGGTGCTGACGCTGCGCCAGGCCTCGCGCACGCGGGACCTGCAGCGCGAGCTGGACCGGCTGCACGAGACGCTGCGGCGCACGCGCGAGTATGCGGAGCAGCAGAAGGCGAAGCTTGCGCAGCGGTCGGACCTGGACACACTTAAGGACGAGTTCATCTCCACGGTGAGCCATGAGCTGCGCACGCCGCTGACCAGCATACGGGGGGCGCTGGGGCTGCTGACTTCGGGGATGCTGGGCGACGTCGACCCCAAGGCGCAGAACCTGCTGCGCATCGCGGCGAGCAATACGGAGCGGTTGATCCGGCTGATCAACGACATTCTGGACCTGGAGCGGATGGAGTCGGGGCGCGCGCCGCTGAAGCTGCGGCGTAGCTCGATTCTCGACCTGGCGCGCGAGGCAGTGGACACCATGACCATGATGGCGGACAGCGCGAGCATCCAGATCGAGCTGGCGTGCAGCGCGCCGCGCGATTCGATCTACTTCGACGCCGATCCGGACCGGATTCTGCAGGTGCTGACCAACCTGCTCTCGAACGCGATCAAGTTTTCGCCGGCGGGCTCGACGGTCTGGGTGCAGATCCACTCGGACATGAACTCGCTGCTGGTGAAGGTGGTGGACCAAGGGCGCGGGATTCCTGCGGACAAGCTGGAGACGATCTTCGACCGCTTCCAGCAGGTGGAGTCCGCCGATGCGAGCCGCAAGGGCGGGACGGGGCTTGGCCTCGCGATCTGCCGCAGCATTGTGCAGCAGCACGGCGGAGCGATCTGGGCTCAGCCCAACCAGGGCGGCCCGGGGACGACGCTGTGGGTGCAACTGTCGCGGTCGGCGCGCGTCTCCGACAGCGGAGCGCCGGAGATGGCGGTGCAGGGGCCGGGGGAGCGCGGCGAAGGGCTGGTGCTGGTGTGCGACGACGATCCGGGGATCCGCGTGGTGGTGGCTGAGCAGCTTCGCCTGCATGGGTACGAGATTATGGAGGCGCGCAGCGGCGAAGAGGCGATCTCGCTGGCGCGGGAGCAGATGGCGCGGGCGGCGGGGCTGACGCGCGACGCGGCCGGGTCGAAGCCGATCGCGGCGATCCTGCTGGATCTGTACATGCCGGGACTGAGCGGGTGGGACACGATCGAGCAGCTGCGCGAGTCGCCGGTGACGGCATCGATCCCGGTGGTGATCCTGAGCGTGATTCCGCCGACGGAGCGCAGCGGCGACGCGCAGGGATGGGTGCAGAAACCATTCAACGAGAACCTGCTGCTGGCGGAGCTGGGGCGCGTGCTGCGCAGAAGGAGCGGGGCGGGACGAGTGCTGCTGGTGGAGCAGGACGAGGAGCTGGCGCAGGGGATTCTGGCTGGCTTGCGCGAGGCAGGGATCGAGACCAACCATGCGGCTACGCTGCAGCAGGCAGTGGACCGCTGCATGCTGGGACCGCCGGACATGATGGTGCTGGACCTGGCGCTGCCGGATGGCGACGGCTTCTCACTGGTGGACTGGATGCGGCGGCAGCCGACGCTACGCGGGCTGGGACTGGTGATCTACTCGGGACGGGACCTCTCCGAGGCGGAGATGCACCGGCTCCGGCTGGGGCCTACGGAATTCCTCAATAAAGGGAAGGTGCAGCCGAAGAAGGTAGAAGAGCTGGTGCTGGCCATGGTCCATCGCCAGCGCAACGAGGCCATGGTCACGTAAGAGCAGAGAGCATGAGAGACTGATGAGTGCAATGCGCATCCTGATCATCGACGACGAAGACGACATCCGCGAGGTGGCCGCGCTCTCTTTAGAGGCGACGGCGGGCTGGGAGATTATTACCGCGAACTGCGGTCTGGACGGCATACGCGCCGCGGCCGACGGCAAGCCTAATGCCATCCTGATGGATGTGATGATGCCGGGGATGGATGGGCCGACGACCTTCCGCCAGATGCAGCTGAACCCGGAGATCGCCAACATTCCAGTGCTGCTGCTGACGGCCAAGGTACAGGGAGTCGATCAGCGGCGGTTCGCGGGGCTGGGCGTGGCAGGCGTGCTGTTCAAGCCGTTTGATCCGCTGACGCTGGCGTCGCAGATCTCGGCGACACTGGGCTGGAAAGACTAAGGGCGCGGGGCCAGGCGCGCAACGAAGCCGAGCGATGTGAGAAGAGATGAGTGAGGCGGAAGACAAGACCGCGGCGTTGCTGGCGCAGCTGTGGGTGAAGAACCTGCCGATTGTGGAGGAGCGGCTGGCCGTGCTGGATCGTGCGGCGGCTGCTTCGGGTGGGCTGGGTGAAGATTTGCGCACCGAGGCGGCGCAGGCCGCGCACAAGCTGGCCGGCGCGCTGGGCATGTACGGCTACCACGAAGGGACGCGCATTGCGCGGGAGATCGAGGCGTTGCTCTCAGGCGAGAGGCCGAACTTGGCGCGGCTGGGTGAGCTGGTCGCGGAGCTGCGTGGGGCGGTGTTCCCGAAGGGGTGAGGCTGGGGTTACATCCCCACCCATGTCGCTCCTCCACCCCAGCGCGAGCATAGACCGCTACCCCCCTGGTGTCATCGTGCAAACCGCTGAAAAAAATTGCAGGTTGCGGATGGGTGTGGCAAATCTGACACACTTTTCCGGTTCGATTGTCCTTCTTTTGAAATCTAAATCTGAAATGCAAAAAGGCCGCGGACCGAGTGCGCCCTGCAGCCTTTGAGGATATTTACCCCTGATTTAATTGTAACTGGATGAGGAAACTGGATTGCCAGATTTCTTGCGGAGATTTCTGCTTGCGATTGAGGGAGTTAGATGTAATTCAGGGGTGGGAGGGGCTTGACAGCTCATTGCAGTACTGAAGCAGGAGGAGCAATCTATTGAAGAGATATACCACAAACGTTCATTGACAGGTTCCTGATAAATGGCATACTTAGCACGCACCAATATGTCAGACCTATCGGAGTTGCACATGAGTCGGACTTTGCCGTCAGTAGTTCTCGCTCTTTTCGCGCCTCTTGCCATTGCGCAGAACCCCTCACCGATCCCGTCTGCAGTTAAGAATGCGCCCCTGCCAAGGCCGTCGGCGGCACCGTCTGCGCAATCTGGGAGTCAGGCCACGCCAGCTTTAGCACCCAAACAGGCCGCCCAGTTACCCGTGCGCCGGCTACCTATTGCCTCCATGAAGATGCTTTCTCCAACGAGCGGATGGGCCTCCAGCGGTAATCGCCTGTTTTTGACCCGGGACAATGGGGCGGATTGGCAGGACATCTCCCCTACTACATACTGGGGGGACAAGTTTGCAAGTATCTTCTTTCGCGATGCGAACACAGGATCTGTGCTCATAGCACATTCTGAAGATCTAGAGAACTGGACTTTCACGGTTTCGTCCACGACCGATGGCGGAGCGACGTGGAAAGTATCCGCGCTTCCGGCTTGGCCAACCGACCGGGAACACGGTGTCCCGGGTCTTTCCGGCAGCGGAATTCTCGCATTCGCCGACGGCCAGAATGGTTGGCTAAGCCTGGATATCGAAGGCAATACCCTGTTCGCACGCAGCGCTCTTTTCTCGACCTCCGACGGGGGAGCCACGTGGGTGCACTCTCGCACTAGTCCAGATGTTGATATCGACGGCATTTCCGCGCCTTCAAAAACCGATCTCTTTATATCAGGACACGCCGGGGAGGGCCCAGAGTTGTGGGCGAGTCATGACGGGGGCACAAGCTTCCAGCAGATATTTTTGCCTCAACCCGCGGGGGCGGCTTCGGATGGCCGAACGCTTGGATCTCCTATCTTTCCTGACCCGACACACGGTTATGAAACGGCAACATATCTGACTGCCGACAGCAATTCGGCCGTCGCTGCATTTTTTGTGTCTTCCGATGCAGGACGTACATGGGCTCTAGACCGCACACTTGCGGGACTAGATGGGGGTGGGCAGATTGCTACATCAGTTGGCGGCGGCTCTTGGATGGTGCCGTTTTCCCCGGGAGGAAATCAGCCGCAAATCCTTTTCATTGACTTCGCCTGTGACTCGAGCACCAGCAAACCATGTGGGGGATTTTGGTCGTTGCGGGCTGAGCTTTCAGACGCAAACGATAGGATGGGCGGATTGCTCAGGTTTGCTTTCTTCCACGATGGATGGCGGCGCAACCTGGGTTGACATTGCACCTCATGTACGCAACGGAGCACTTACAAGTGACCCACTTTCGTTGGTGAACTCAACTTTGCCGCAGTTCGTGAAAGCTTCCGCAACAAAAAATATGGCATCTTTGTTTTCCACCCTGGCGATAACCGGGCCGGTCACCGGAGTCAGTCAACACTTGGGATTTGAAATTGCGCAACTGCCGACGACAGACCAGATGCAGACCTGGTGGGGCTCAAGTCCCTACTACGATGTCGGAATATATCTACCTAACTCTCCGAGCGGACCCAAAAACGCGAAACTGACATCAGACTGGGTCAGTGCGGTTGCGGCGCAGGGCTGGGGCCTCATCCCTATTTGGTCTGGACTACAAGCGCCATGCGCCTGCGATAATCCTCCAAACACGCCGCTCCCTCTTCCCCAGTATCCACTCTGCCCTCGATTCCCACGCACCTTTAATTTTAATCCGACAATTGCCGAGACCCAGGGCGAAGCCCAAGCCCAGACCGCGTTTACATCCGCAGGCGGTCTGAGTTTAGATGGTAAAAGCATCTATGTAGACGTTGAAAACTATAATCCTTCTGCCTTGGACGTGCTCAATCCAACTCTGTCGTGTTCTGCTGCTACGCGAGCCTACGTCAGCGGATGGGTCACGAAGATGCACGCGTTCGCCGGCAGCGGATCGGCCGGGGTTTATGGAGCTATATGGGATGCTCCGACAGATTTTACTGCTGCAGATAATGCTTATATCACTCGCTCAGACCGACGGGTAACCGTCTGGAATCTGACTCATCCGACAGGAACTCATACGCTGCCTGTGACCATCAGTGATTCACTTTGGAATAACAAACAGAGGATCCACCAATACTACATAGACCATTACGAGCAGTGGGGTGGCTTGACCCTGAAAATCGACTCCGATCTAGATGATGCGCCAATAGCTGTGGGCACTGGAATCAAGTCGCCAGCTTTATTTAGCGAGACTGACGTTAGCTACGGGCCGGCGTATAGCTATCTGTCCGGGATCACGAACGGGACAAGCACACCTGCATTTTCGGATGGGACAGCCGTTGGCGTGTCATATACCGAAGACGAATTTGACGATGGGGATGGTTTTATATGGTCAAACGGTACGGGCACGCCGCTCACCTATGGAACCATCTCGACAGTGCCCTTTGCAATTAACAATCCTGGTCAGGTAGTGGGTTATTATCGCAATAACTCTTACGATATCGGGCACGGCTTTCTCTACACTCCGGGCTCTGGTTCAGGTTCCGGCTTTACACCTTTGGATGTGCCTGGGGCGATGTGGACTGAGTTATATTCGATCAACGACGCAGGTTGGATTGTCGGGGGCTATGCTGGGTCTGATTATGTTCCCCACTGCGTTCTATTCAAACCTCCGTATACAGGTACGCCTATAACCTTTGACGATCCGGGTAGCAGCTGCTTTAGTACCGGAATCAACGGTATAGGTCAGATAGTGGGGTCTTATCCGGCCGATCCCTCTGGATCCAGTTATACGGCATTTCTGGATGACGCTGAGGCGGGCACCCCGGGGGATATATCTAACTATCAAACATTGCCCTCACCATCCGGCACAACCATGCCCCAGGCGATTAGCAACAACGGCATTGTCGCAGGCGAGGATAGTGGTCTTCAGGCAGGTTTTTTTCTTGACCCACGCAGCGCGGCAAGCTACACGGTACTGGGCATTCCAGGCTCATATCAATCAACCGTTTTTGGGCTCAACGATGACATGGAGTTGGTCGGATGGTATTTCACAGCGACGCAACTCCAAGGGTATATTTTTGACCCGTCGCATTGATCGACCCAAAGTGACCTGAGTTACCTTACTCGCTGTCGATGAGCACGGGCCGTTAGGCTTACATGCTCTGAACGATCGAGTATGAATGGCGCACCCTAGATAGGCTCTGCGACCGTTAGTGTTGGAGGGTGAGGGCGATCTCGTGGGTGGGGATGGCGCCTTCGCGGAGGATCATCCAGGAGTTGCCGCCGCCGGAGAGGTCGACGATGGTGGTGGGGATGGAGCGCGGGGTGGGGCCTCCGTCGACGATGAGAGGGATGAGGCCGGCGAGCTGGGCGCGGACGTAATGGGCGTCGGTACACTCGGGCATGCCGCGCAGGTTGGCGGAGGTTGCGGTGATGGGCAGGCCGAGCTTGTGGACGACGGCGCGGGCGATGGCGGACTCGGGGACGCGCAGGGCGACGTTGCCGGTGTTGGCGGTGACGCGCAGGGGCAGGCGGGCGCCGGCCTTGACGATGATGGTGAGCGGGCCGGGCCAGAAGCGCTCGGCGAGGCGGTCGAATGCGGTGTCGATGTCGCGGGCTAGGCCGTAGGCCTGGGCGGTTTCGGCGATGAGGAGCGAGAGCGGCTTGTGGCGGGCGCGGGTCTTGATCTCGTAGATGCGGTCGACGGCGCGGAGATTGACGGGGTCGACGGCGAGGCCGTAGAAGGTGTCCGTGGGCAGGGCGGCGACGGAGCCGGCGGCGAGCGACTGGACGACCTGGGCGATGCGTTCGGGTTCGGGTTCCTGGGGATGGATGGGGAGGATCTCGGCCGTCAAATACGTTCTCCTGTGCGGGTCGGCGGGGTGGGAAGCTGTTGCGGGAATGCACTGGATGCGATGCGCGATGGGATGGTGCGTGGCTGCAACCCATAGCATACCGCCGATGGGGTGGAGATGCAGGTGCGGGGATGGGCTTAGCAGAGCCAAATCAAAACTGCGGCATTCTTCTTGTGAATGGAGAGGGTTGGCCGCGGAGGACGGTACAGGCGATACTGGCTGAGCGAGAAGTTACTCCTGTTCTCTCTTTTTGCAGCGGAGTGTGACCGCTGCTACGTTGTGGCGTTGCGTTGAATGCTTTTCCTGCCATGGGAAATTCTTCCAGTTCGAGATCGTACGGGCGCCGTGAGACGACGGGGCGGTTGCTGCTGCGGCGGCTGCTGGGCGTGCTGCTGCTGGGTGTGCTGGTGTGGTTCGGGTGGCTGTATACGAAGATCAAGGATGTGGCGGACCGCGATGAGGCTCGGCCGGCGGACGCGATTGCGGTGTTCGGGGCGGCCGAGTACTCGGGGCGGCCGTCGCCGGTGCTTCATGCGCGTCTGGACCACGCGGTGGAGCTGTATCGCGAACACATGGCGCCGCTGGTGATTACGCTGGGCGGCGGCACGGACCGCGATGGGGGGCAGACCGAGGGCGGCGTGGGGCGGGATTATCTGCTGGCGAATGGAGTTCCTTTCGACCAGATTGTGGCGGAGACGCGGTCGGTGGACACGGAGCAGCAGGTGCAGCGGCTGGCGGAGATTGCGCGGGCGCGGCATCTGGGGCGGATTGTGGTGGTGAGCGATGGGACGCACCTCTTCCGCATTGAGAAGGAGTGCGAGATGGCGGGACTGAAGGTTTATACGTCGCCGCGGCCGGTGGTGGGACACATCGACGGATGGGATCTGGCGCAGCGGTATCTGCACGAGATGCTGGGCTACACGCTGCTGAAGCTGCACCTGAATCTGGAGTGGCTGCACGGCAAGGTGGATTTGTAGGGTTTTTCCCGGGGTTGCATTGGGCTTTGCGGTGCGTCCAACAGGTGAGCCGGACCCCCGGCGCGGGGGCGGTCTGTTGATTTACAATCAAGCCTTGAGCTTAGATGGGATTGCGGGAGAGGTTTTGCACTTAGTGCGGATTGAGCGAGTGGGGAAGGAAGACCGGCGCGGCGGAGGCCGGAGGGCCATGCGGGTAGCGGCAACAGCGGCGGTGCTGGCCGCATGCGTGGGGGCACTGACGGGCTGCGGGAACGCGTATCGCCCGGTGGTGGCGACCATCGGGTTGATTGGGCCGGCGGCACAGCCGCAGAAGTATGCGTTGGCGGTGTCCAGCCCGAGCCCGACCGCAAACGGACTGCTGACCATGGTGGACTTTTCCGGCGATACGGTCCTGGTGAATGCGACGCTGGGGGTGAATCCCTACTACCTGGTACTGAGCGCACAGGGGGGCATAGGTTATACGCTGAACAGCGATAAGACGGTGACGTCGTTCCAGATCAGCACCGGGCTGATCTCGAGCCAGGTGCTGGAGTCGACGCTGCCGCCGGGTTCAAACCCGGCGAGCCTGTTTGCGACCTCGAATTCGTCGTACATCGCCGACCCGGGAGTGGACGCGATCGATCAACTGACAGGCACGCCGGCGGCGTTCAAGGAAGAGCTGCCGGTAACGAGCGGGTACACGCCGATTTATGTGGTGGGCTCGTCGAGCTCGGAGCGCGCATTCGCCATCAGCCAGGCGACGGGCGGCGGCCCGGGGCAGGTAACGACGATCGAGACGGGGGCCAATACCATCTCGGCGACGCTGCCGGTGGGGCGCGGGCCGGTGTATGGCGTGATGACCGTCGACACGCGCAGGGTCTTCGTGATGAACCAGACCGATGGGACGGTGTCGGTGATCAACGCGCAGACCAACCTGCTGGACACGCCGGTGAACACCATTGCCGTGGGGACGCAGCCGGTGTGGGCGGATCTTGCGTCCAGCCTGGATGAGCTGGTGGTGGCGAACCAGGGCAATGGGACGACGCCGGGCTCGGTATCGATCATCAGCATTCCGCTGTGCTCGCAGACGACGCTGCCGACCAACCCGAACTGCGACGCTTCGAACCCGGTGGATGCGACCAGCTTCGGCCAGGTAGTGGCGACGGTCCCGGTGGGGACCAACGCGTTCATGGTAACGGTGCTGAGCGACAACTCGCGGGCATACGTGGCGAACGCCGGCGTGGCTGGGCTGCCGTGCGCGGCCAACGGAGTTGCGGTGCCGGGAGTGTCGACTGCGTGCACGGTGAGCGTGGTGAACCTGACGTCGAATACGGTGACGGCGACCATCCCGATCAACGGGCACCCAGCGTGGATTGCGTCGACGAATTCCTCGCCCACGGGCAAGGTGTACGTGGTGTGCAAGGACTCGCAGGTGATGACGGTGATCGAGACCGACACGGACAGCGTGGACACCACGATCCCGCTGCAGGGGTATGGGGTGAGTGTGCGGGTGACGCAGCCGTAGGGCAGGCTGCCGTTAGTTGCCGTGCCGGACGCGACGTTGAGGGCGCGGGATGACATGACCTCGGGGGCTTTGCCTGTTTCTTTTAGGCAACCTGCGATTCTGCCCAAAAAGAATCGATAACGCCGCTTTACCTCCGGTCTCTAGCTCCGGGATTTGCTTGCTCCTTCCGGATTTTCCTCACCATCTTCACTACTTCCTTCGGAAACTTCTCTCTTGGCAGTCGCGGACGAGCGCTATTCGCGGTCGGCATTGCGCCGATGAGGATTCCTTCAATCTCGTTCCGATCGGCGGTGTCCAATACCACAAATGCAGAAAAGAAATTCCAGAAGTTATAAAGGCGTCCCCCGGGTTTCATGGCATGTGCCCAAAGCCGCCCTCGCAGCTTTCGCGCTTGGCCGATATAGTAGGGAATATCATCCCGGTACAGCACGTAAACTCCGGGATTATCCAAGAATTCCAGGCTCTTCGCTAATGGCTTGTTGGGGCTCACTCCGTCATCAGCTACATGATCGAATATCTCGCGTGGCCACATCCGGGCAGTATTCGCAACGACTCTGGAAGCTTTCGGCATAGGCGCTCCAATGACTGGTTTGTGTCAGTCGAAGTGTAGCCCATATGAGGCGGTAGAAGAGGCGGGAAAGGCGTACTAACGACGATAATGACGGGGGCAGCGTCCCATCCGGCTCAAATGCTCGAAATGGTTGGCGATCTTCTTGCCCCGATGCAGCCGCACGGGTTTCTTGCAGTCCGGGCAGAAGGCACGGAGTTCATTCTGCACAGCCGCCTCATCCGCCGTGATCTCTTTCTTATCCCGGGCTCTCAGCAACGCAGTTTGCATAGTGGCGACTATAGTACTTTATCGCGTGCGCTAGCTGCCGGCCATGATGATGGGCAGGGTGGGGGTCTGCGAGCCGCCGTCGGGCTCGATGGTGATGCCGAAGGCCTTGGCGGCGATGCCCTTGGGAAGGTCGGGCAGGATGATGCTGGCGCTGCCCTGCTGGTCGGGACGGAAGGTGCCGACGGGGATGGGCGCGGCGTTCTCGGCGGCGGGGATAATCCAGAGCTCG
>Ga0182024_10015581_pt1 | contig 14529 bp, 16 predicted proteins | sample P32metaG_FD_120480 | JGI IMG/M metagenome (GOLD analysis project Ga0182024, IMG submission 120480) | Permafrost microbial communities from Stordalen Mire, Sweden - P3-2 metaG (Illumina Assembly) | ecosystem: Environmental > Terrestrial > Soil > Wetlands > Permafrost | place: Sweden: Stordalen... | reverse complement strand
GCGATCGATCCGAACCTCGCGGAGGCTCATGTTGCGCTGGGCCAAACAGTTGCCCTGAAATATGATTACCCCGCCGCAGTCGCCGAGCTTCGTGAGGCCATCAAGTTGGAGCCGGATAACGCTCTCGCCTGGGACCTGCTGTCGTGGGCGCTCGGATACGAGCAGCCTCCCGAGGCAGCGGAATCGGAGAAAGCAGCTCGCGAAGCGCTCCGCCTTCAGCCCGCTTCGTCGGCGGCGCAATATCACCTGGCTCGCGCCTTTATTTTTCAAAAGCGCTACCAGGAAGCCGAAGTGGCTATCCATCGCGCGGGAGAGATCGGCGACAAGACTTACGAGAACATGGGCATGACCCAGCTCTCGCTGGCACAAGGGAATTGGGACCAAGCTGTCAGTTACGGTTTGAAGTTGAGCGGTACGAAAACTGCGATGGGTTGTTACTGGCTGAGTTCAGCTTATGCCGGTAAGGGCGAGAAGGAGAAGGCTCTGTCGACTTTGCAGGAATCGCTCAAACTAGGGTTTAACGATTTCGCCGCGCTGGACGCCAGCCCCTACTTCAAACAACTTCGAGATGATCCCCGGTACAAGCAGCTTGTGCAGCAGTATAGTAAAAAGTAATATTCCTCGATCGAGTCTGTTATCCAATTAGTTATCACTTAGGCCAAAGAAAACTCAAGCAAATCGGCTTTCACATGACAGGTTTTTCCTCGGATTCGCGCCTATAGAAGCAGGCGGACAGGGGGAATCGATGCATCCCAAGAAATGTGCCATAGCGATACCAGTTCTTGTGGGCGTGATGAGTCTGATTGCTTGCGGCGGCAGTAGTTCGGCGCCGCAGATGCCTCACGTGGTATCTGTCGCGATTTCCCCGCAATTCGTCTTTGTCACGGTCGCCAACACCCAACAGCTTGCCGCTTCGGAAATGCTTTCTGACGGCACCATGCAAACGCCGGTGTCGCCACAATGGACTTCATCGAATCTAGATATCGCCACGGTGAATGGCCAGGGCTTGGTTTCCGCGATCGCCAAAGGCGCGGTGACGATCACCTGCACCGACGGTGGCGTCACTGGTTCCACAGCGCTGAATGTAGAGCCGCAATTTTCCACCAGCGCCTATCAATCGGGCAATTTTCTATACCTTCAGAACACTGTGGGCACAGATATCGTGCTTCTGGGAATGGATACGACTCTTGGCGGGGCCGTGAGCGTGTTTTCACTGAATGGTTCCGACGTGGTCGCCAAAGCCGACTATGGCAGCCATCTTTTTGCCGTCGGCCTCTACGACGGCAACGGCACCTACGACAATTGCAACGGCTGCATCGGGACCTACGGTTGGAATCCGGTTGAATCCGGCGACTATTACCGGCACGGAAGTCCGATTCTGGACCAGAGTATTTCAGGCGACACGATCTACATCAAGGCCAACGCGCTCCAGTGGATCCCTGACGATAAAGGTGGCGGGCCAATGCAGCCTGTGCCGTCGGACATCGTCATGGAACGATGGTTTTCCCCAGTGGCGAATCACCCTTTTGTATTTCAGGAGCGTTATAAAATCACGCACACCGGAACGGATTTCCATGCGAATGCGAACGAAGCGGTGCCCGACTACGAAGTGAGCGCGCTACTTTTTAACCAATTTGACTTTTATACGGGAACCAATCCGGGTGTAGCCGCTGCTCTTACGGTTCTGCCGACGGCTCCGATGGCGCAATTTCCAGCTCCAGGAACGGTCCAATGGCTGTCGGAAAGCTGGGCCGCATTCACAAACGCACAGGGAATTGGCTTTGCCGCATACAGCCCCCAAGCGTTTCCATATTCCCCTCCCAGCCAGTCCACCTCGAATCCGGCAGTTGACGAGGAACTCGCTTTTCCTTTCCTGACACCGTTCAGTTTCACTCCGGGTTCGAGCGTGCAGTTCGATACGTTTCTAATGCTTGGCACTGACACCACGATGCAGCTTGAAACTTACGATATAAAGCGGCAGCTTGGGCCCTTCGCAGACATCGCCCCTCCCACAGGTTCTCTCGACCTCCCTGCTAGCGGAACCACCGTATCAGGCATGGTTGCCGTGGAAGGGTGGGCTTTCGATAGTGTTTCGGCTACCACGCTGGATCTCTACGTTGACGGCGTCCTTAATTCATCCGGGGTGCCCAATATTGCGCGACCTGACATCGTTGCCGCTTTTCCCGGCGCACCTGCCAATACCGGCTACCAATTCAATCTCGACACGACGCAACTCTCGAACGGACAGCATACGCTCGAGGTGAGGGCTGCGGATGCTTCCGGGAATATCGGGCTGTTGCCGTACCACACCGTTACGGTACAAAACTGAGAGCGCCAGGGGTTGGCGCGATGACCGGTAGCTTTCAGAAGGCAATCGGGTTAGCCCGGTTTCGATGTTTGCGATACCTCCAAGGGCACACGGCGGGCTGGAACGCTTGTGCATGTTCTAAGGAATTGCTAATTTGGGGCGTGACCATCGCTGACCCACCGGATTTGAGGCCGCAGAACCGCCGGCGTAGCAAGCGCATACTCTTGCGCGTTCCCGTCATCGTGCGGCTGCGCGACGCGGGCAAGCAATTCATAGCGGAAAATACCGAAGCGATCATCGTGAACGATCACGGCGCGCTGATCCTGCTGGCTGCCACCGTGAAAGTGAATCAGATCATCCGCATCGAGAACCCCAACGTTAGAGAGGAATTGCTGTGCCGCGTCACCAGCGTAGGCCCGAGTTTTATGGGCAAGACCCAGGTCGGAATTGAATTCATCGTGCCGACGCCCGGCTTTTGGAAAGTTCCCAAACCAAAAGAATCGAAGGATTCGCAATCAAGCGCCAGCGGGAAGAGGGAATTGGTTGGCGCGGGAAAAGTGGAAGCCGGCGTCCCCGTAAAGAAGTAGCCTTCTGTAATTCTTCTTGCTCCGAACTCCGTCGGTGGAGAAAAACCTTGTGTTATTTGCTGATGCGGGATACATACACCTGCCATGTCCTCCAATCCTTCGATAGGTGAAGGCGCGTCGATAGGTGAACGCACGCTCTCTCTGCAGACGTATGCCTGGGAAGACGCGACCGTAGTCGGTTGCACTGGCCGCCTTACCACCGAAACCGCGGTGCACCTAAAGACGGAAGTGAAACCGCTGTTGCTCTGCAAACGCCGGGTGATTCTCGATCTCACCGACCTGGCGCACATGGACAGCTCAGGCCTCGGCGCGCTGGTGGCGCTTTACATTTCGGCGAAAGGCGCGAAGTGCCAGCTGCAATTGGTGAACTTGAGCCCTCGCATCCGCGAACTCCTCAGCATCACAAACGTCCTCTCCGTTTTTGAAGTTTACGGCCGCTGCGGCACCCATTTGCCATAAGCTTTCCGCTTGCCCCGCTCGCCTGTAGCCTGCCCGAATGGTAGTGGCTCAGTTTCCGGTTGTCCGCCTTATCGCCCAAGTTAAATTCATTGGGGAAAATGCAAAGTGCGAAACAAGGGGTTGGGGCAATGCGTCCGCTGCTGCAGTTATGAGCGGGCAGAACTCACTACTCCGACTTGCAGCGAGTTGACCTAAGTTGCTCGCTAACTCCACACAAACAGCTTTCATCATCAATAGACGACTAGGGTAAAGTTGGTGGTCTGAGTGGAGCCTCCATTCTTGTAGAGGTCCACCTCAATGGTCGAATTGTTGCCGGCATACTTCGGGTCGGCGAGGTTGGCGTTGGCGATGATCGCTTCGAGTCCAGCTTCGCTTCCGGTCTGATAGTAAGCCTGCGCAGAGACACTCCAGAAACGATCGTCCACTTCAAAGCCAAAGTCGATCCAGTACACCCCGAAGTTCTCCTCAGTGAGATTGAACCCGCATGGCGGGGTGTGAGACATGCTGCCGGGAAGCGTGGAGTTGAAACAGTGGATAATTTTATAAGGAGAAGTGGTCCCGTTAACGGCGACCGCAGCCTTGATCCAGCCACCGCCGGTGCGGTTCTGAGAAGCGTCACCCGTAGCGGAAAATGCCCAGCCCTCGCCATTCAGCGTCTTCCCCACCACTCCAATGCCGGTAGCTCCAGTGGTTTCGCCGATCACTCCCACGCCTGCCGCCCCCGGAGCAGAGCCGAATACTCCACGACCGTTATCGGAAGCAGATTGACCGATTACTCCGAAGGTGAACCCGGAGGCGCCGGTCGCGGTCGCTGACCCCTCAACAGCGGCAACCCCGCTGGCGGCTCCGTACATCGTGCTGAAGACGCCGCCCGAGGCAGCCTCAGTTGTCACCGACGACGCACCCACCGCCGACGCAGACACAGTCCCGATGGCAGTCACATTGGCGTCGGAGTTTACGTTGCCGGAGGCAAAAAGAGTGCCAAGGGCCGAAATGCTGCCGGTGGCGCTCACGCTTCCGGCGACCTGCACTGTCGTGCCGCTTTTGAAGAGGATCGAGTCGGTAACGTTGGCACTGCCGCCATTGCTGGCGAAAACCGGGATAAAGCCCGTCTTGCAAGCTGTATCGGTGGAACAAAGGATATCGTTAGGCGCGGCTGAGGCTGCTTTGGTGGCGGTTGCGTTGCGGCTGGCGATGTCGCTCTTGTGTGCCGCCTGCGATTTGGCTGCTTGATCTTGAGCCGGGGTGGATGCAGCAAACAATGTCAAAACCGCGACACACTCTGCGGAAATAATCTTAGTATTGAGTTTCACGATCTACCTCCTTTTTGGTCTTGAGTAACGCCGGCCCTAAATAAAGGGCGGAGACTCTTGGCTCCTACTTAAGAAATCGGAAACGGCGGGCAAAAGACGACAGAGTGGCGAAAGAATTTATTTGGGTTAGGTATGTCGAACCTAAGTCCCGTCAACGCTCTTAGAGGAGAACTGAAATCAGAGCTAACCACTTGTGCGGTAACGCGACTAATCAAGAGGTAGAGACGTGGTGCGAGGATAGGCTCCGAGCAGGCGACCGCTCTAAAGCAAATCGGACAGAGGGAGAAATCAATGAAGCGAAAAATAGTCAGGACGATCGCAAGAAGTTTCGCGCTGTTTGTCGCGCTCGGCGCGACATTGCAAGCACACGCACAGGGCGATCAGACGCTCTATCAGCACATAGCACCGATCGAGCAATACTTGATGGCGGATCGGAATGCCGAGATAGCCTTTGCGCGGACTGCGGCCCCGGAGTCCATCTCACGCGATGCGGAGGTCTGGGTCCTGGGACGGCATGGTTACGAACTCGCAGCCAAAGGCAAAAACGGTTTCGTGTGTATCGTGGAACGATCTTGGATGGCTCCCTTCGACGACCCGGAGTTTTTGAACCCCGATCAGCGCCTTCCGCTTTGCCTTAATCCGCCGGCCGCCCGAACCCACCTGCCTCTCACTTTCAAAACGACAGAGCTGGCATTAGCGGGACTGTCCAAAACCCAAATGTTCGACGGCATCAAGGCCGCATTCGACAAAAAAGAACTGCCGGTGCCGGAACCTGGTTCGATGTGCTACATGATGTCGAAGCAACAGTACTTTGGCCGCAAATACGGGAACGCCGATTCCCATCTGATGTTCTGGTTTCCCAAGACAGACGATATTTTTTGGGGTGCGGGACTCCCCGGCTCCCCCGTGTACGTGCATCAATACTCGCCGCAACCGATCACCGAGTTCATCATTTCTGTGTCCAAGTGGTCGGACGGAACGGCTGTGCCCACGGATTAGGACGGAGTCCCCGTCTCGCTTAAATCGGATAAGGCAAGCTCAGCCGCCACGCGCATATGGACAGCTCGGGCCTCGGCGCGTTGGTGGCGCTTTATATTTCGGCGAAAGGCGCGGAGTGCCAGTTGCAATTGGTGGACTTGAGTCCCCGCATCCGCGAAATTCTCAGCAACGCAAACGTCGTCTCCGTGTTTGAAGTTTACGGCCGCTGAGGCACCCATTTGCCATAACCCTTCCGCTTGCCCGCTCGCCTTTAGCCTGCCCGAATGGCAGTAGCTCACTTTCCGGTTATCCGCATTCCGGGATTACTTTTGTGGTATCGAAGCCGGAGGAGAGTCGTTAGAAACCGGAGTCGTTGATTCGCCGAGTTCGGCCACAAAATAACCGGGCCGTGCGCGCACGGTTGTGTTCGGGCGTGAGACTGTGACGGTAATTGTATGAAATCCAGCGGACCGCCCCGACCCCGGGGTGTAGGCGATGACATATTGCGCGTGCAGTTCGCCGCCGATTTGATCGAGTGCGTGCGAATCATACTGTCGCGGACGGCCCGATAGTGCACGCCGCCCGTCGCCGCGACGGCTAATTCGAGCTGATGATTTTTTATTTCATTTATTCCGCGCGTGATGAGCCACATGGCCGGAGTCACAAGGTCGAAGTAAGGACGCCCCATGGGATCGGCACCCGGTTCATGTCTGTAGATAGATGGCAAAGGTTTCGGAAGTACGATTGCCGGTTGATTGTCTCCGCCAAACCCGCCTCTACCAAATCGAAGGTCATCCGTCGTAGTGCTGGGACCGACTGCGTAGATCGATACATTTGCGAGCTGTGCGTCGCGCAGGACGAGAGCAAGTTTTGAGTCACTTGCGAGATCTTGCGATTCGTCGACCACTAGCATCACACGTCGAAACTGGGGTTCCCGCGTTTTGAGCAAATCTACTGCAGTTCTCATCGCGTCGTAGAGACGCATCTCGGGTGCATCGAAATCCACGTTTTTGATGGCGCGTTCAACCGCGTCGTGGTCAGCGGTAAAAGGCTGTCGCACCTCCACACTGCTGTCGTAGGTAATCACGGCAGCTTCACCGCTGAGAGCCATAACCGTTTCTGTAAAAATGCTGCCCATGCCTCGAATTACTGGAGCCATCGTTTGAATGTGCGAACTGGTTTCAAGTACGAGTGTCACAGCCAGTGGATCACCCCCCAGGTCCCAATGGTTAATCCGTTGTTCCACTCCGTTGTCAAAAACATGAAAATCTTTTTGGGCGAGGTCGAGGACTAACTCTCCTCGCTCATTAAGCACGGTGGCTGGCACGATCACTTCGTCGGTGGAGACCCGAATTTTCTTTTGGCTAACCGGCAACCCACCCTCCGCCGGTTCGCTTGATGCCGCATCGAACGGCTCGACGAGTTGCGTCGCTAGGGGTTCGGGATTCGTATCAATTGGTTTGTGTATTGGAATGTTCCGCGTTTGATTCTGGGTAGAATACTCGTAAGGATCTGCCGACTTAAACTTATGGTTCGAAGCAGGCTCCGGCTTGGAAGGAAGATTTTCTGATGAAGGGGGCGGCGAATTTTGAGCCTTAAGAGGAATTGACGCTAACGCCATGGAAACCAACAATGCCGCGCCAGTCCAGACGACTTGGACTTTGCTCTTCACCTCGTGCAGTGTGGTTCCGCAATTCGCATACGCGTTGCTTCTCACAACTCCTGACTAGCGCGCCTGGCGGAAACTGAGCCGCTACCCTCAGGTTGTGACTCGCCATCGTACCTTTTAGATTACCGCCTCTGCGAAACAGTTCGCGCCGCGCATGTATCGAAGTATTGTCTAAGCAATGAAGAAGCTGAAGCTTTTGGTGTCTCTTCCCACTGACGACAATGATTTCCAGGTTGAGCAGGCTCTTGTAGCGCAACGCGCGGGAGCCAAGCTTGGGATTGATGTGACCGTGGTGTACGCGGACAACGACACCGTAAATCAAAGCACGCACATTTTGAAAGCGATTCAAGCATCCGCAGAATTGCGGCCGGACGGAATTGTCCTGGAACCAGTGCGCGGCAGCGCGCTTCCGCAAGTAGCGCAAGTGGCGTGCGACGCGGGGATAGCCTGGGCGGTGTTGAACCGCGCGCCCGATTACGTTGCCGAACTTCGCCGCAAAGTGAAAGTGCCGGTGTTCGCGATCAGTTCGAGCCACGCCGAGATCGGTCGCATTCAAGGAAGGCAATTTGCCGCGTTGCTGCCGGAGGGCGGTTCGGTGCTTTACATCGAAGGCCCCTCGTACAGCAGTTCCGCACAGGAACGCACCGCCGGCATGTTGGAAACGAAGCCGAAAAATATTCAGGTGACCACGCTGAAAGGGCAGTGGACTGCCGAAAGCGCCGAGCGCGCGGTCATCTCGTGGCTCAGCCTGAGCACATCGCAAAGAGTGCAGTTCGATCTGGTCGGGGCGCAGGATGACTCGATGGCCATGGGCGCGCGCAGCGCATTCGAGAAAATTAAAAACGAAGAAGAGCGCAAGCGCTGGCTGGCGTTGCCGTTCACCGGATGCGACGGCGTCCCCAAGACGGGGCAAGCCTGGCTGCGCGACGGTCGTCTCGTCGCGACAATCTTCATCCCGCCGCTCGCCGGTCAAGCCATCGAAATCCTTGCCCGCGCCTTGATGACCGGAAAGCAGCCCGCCGAGCATACGCTGACCGCCTCCACATCGCTCCCCGCTTTGAACGATCTGCGCCCGCGAAAATCCTAGACCGCTGCTTCCTGGTTTTGTAGCCCCTCACAGATGCCACGGGAACGCCTCACAAATTCATCAGAAATGGGCTTGGATTGTCATTGACAATAATAATTGTCAATGCTAGCTTCTCCCCGTGCTCGACATTCAAGTCATCGACGATTCGGCAGCCGCGACGGTAGCTTTAGAGCCGATGCGAAGTCGGCTCCTCCACGAGCTAGCCGTACCCGCTTCGGCAGCGATGTTGGCCACGCGCGTTGGCCTGGCTCGGCAAAAAGTGAACTACCACCTGCACGCGCTGGAGGCGCACGGGCTGGTGCATCTGGCCGAGGAACGCAAGTGGGGCGGGCTGACGGAACGGCTGCTCGTCGCGACGGCGACTTCCTACGTCGTTTCGCCGAGCGCGTTGGGTCCGGTCGCCGCGGATCCGAATCGGGAAATCGATAGGCTATCCGCGAGCTATCTCATCGCCCTGGGAGCGCGCGTCGTCCATGAGGTGGGCGATCTTGTTCGTCGCGCGAAGGAGACGGGCAAACGCCTGGCGACGCTGGCAGTCGATACCGAAATTCGCTTCCGTTCGGCGACGGACCGGGCAGCTTTCAGCAACGAACTCACTGAAGCCATCGCGAAACTGGTTTCGAAGTACCACGACGAATCCGCCCCCGGCGGCCGCGCGCATCGCCTGGTGATCGTGGCGCACGCGCTTCCGCAGAAATCCAACACCAATACTAATTCCAACTCCAAGGAGCCATCATGAGCGTGAAGAAAGAAGCTTCCGGACGCCGTTCAGTCCAGGTCGAAGTCGAAGTCCCCGGCACGCCGGAGGAAGTCTGGCAGGCGATTGCCACCGAGCCGGGTATTTCGTCCTGGTTCGTGCCAGCCGAGTTCGAAATGCGCGATGGGAAGCCCGTTAAGGTGAAGTTGGACTTCGGCCCGGGCATGGAGTCCAGCTCCGCTATCACCGCATGGGATCCGCCGCGGAAGTGGTCCGCCGAATCCCCTGGCTGGCAGCCTGGCTCGCCGATCATCGCGGACGAGTGGAGCGTGGAAGCGCGCGCGGGAGGCGTCTGCGTCGTACGCATCGTGCATAGCCTCTTCGCCAGCACGGACGAATGGGACAATCAGATCGAGGGCACCGAATCCGGCTGGCCTGCTTTCTTCCGCATCTTGCGGATTTATCTCACGCACTTCCGCGGTCAGCGTTCCGCGATAATGCAGTGGATCGCTCCCGCCGCGGGAACCGAAGCGGAAGCTTGGGAAACGCTGACTTTTTCTTTGGGACTTAAAGGCGCGAGCGCCGGGCAGCATCGTGCCGCACCGGCGGGCGTCCCAGCGCTCAGCGGAGTGGTGGAACATTCCACCCAGAAGCCGTGCAGCGCTCTGTTCCGGCTCGACAAGCCAGGGCCGGGCACCGCCGCGCTTGGCGCCGTCAACTTCGGCGGCTCGATCATGGTCACGCTAAACTTCTATCTCTACGGCGATCAAGCAGCCGCGACCGCAGCGCGCGAGACACCGCTCTGGCAAGCATGGATTGACAAGCACTACCCGACGCCGACGGAGACAACCAAGACCGAATGATCGCGTGGTCATGCCCGACCCCGACTATGGGGCTAGGCGGGAGCATACTTCTTCGCTCCGATGAAAACGGGAGCTCTGCCGATGGGTGCACGGACCACGACAAAGTGGGGGTATAGAGCACTCGCCATCTCCTTCGTGGCGAATTCGGTGATCGCGATTTCGGTTCCCGTATTCGGATACTTCACGGCGTGGATGTTGATCCCTGGAGCGTATGTCGCATTCTGGCTGTGTAACCTCTATTCCTTCGGCTCGGGCTGCGCAGGGTGGTACGAGAATGCGGCGTAGGTCCTTGGTTGGCTTCTTAACGTGCTCCTATGTTGGGGAGCGGTTTGGGCGATTGGTTTGTTACGCGCGAGAAAACGGGTCTAAGTACGCGAGTCACAGAAATTTTCTCCACCTGTGGAACTCGCGCCAAAGTTACGACAGCAAAAGCTAATCCGAACCGCTATTTCTGGTTGGCGCAGGACCGCGCGTCAAGGCTACTGCAAGGATTCCTTCCGACTTAACGACACATTCAGGAAGTTTCTACATTGGAATCGACGCGGCCACCACCTATTATACTTTGCGGAACGTACAATAATCGTTACCTACGCTTGGGAGCACATGGAACAAAAATACAAAATAGCAATTGGCGTGGGCGCGCTGGTTATTTTCCTCGCAATTCTCTCGCTTCCCACTGTCTATTACGTTGGCAATGGAATCGACGGCACGCTCTACTGGAAGGGCAACGAAGCCTATCTTTTCACCGCCGAATCCAAGGTCGGCTATCATTTCAGCTATCTGGCGTTTCCGTTTGTTCTCGCCGTGCAATTTTATTGGGCGCCTTCGCCCGCCAGTAAATGGGGATGCCCGCTGGTAATCCACGTCACTCCAACCGCGATTGAGCGGCAGCACGGCGCGTGCGGCGATCAGCAAGTGCAGGCCAACTTTGTCACACCGTACGACAACAATTTTTACGCCGTTTGCGAAGGCGCCACGCTTTGCAGATGGGCTGAAAACGGTTACGTCACCGCAACCGCCAAAGAAAACAAGCGCCTGGACGTAGGCGTGCTCCCCGCCATAGCGCGCGGCAACAATGAAGTGATCAGCGGATGGCGCCTGCATCATTTCCCCGACGCCGGCGACCAGTTCGAAGCTCGCCTCACCGACGGCTCCGTAATCACGGTAGGAAATCGCGCAAAACACCTGCGCTCTTACCCCTGGGTTGTGGTCGATCTTTTGCGCCCCGATCAAAGCGCGCAGGAGTTGTACAACGTAAACGGCCTCCCGCGTATATTCAGCAAGAAGGCCTACGTAACCACATTCCCAGCTCCCTAGACTCGGATGAGTTCGGCGATAAAGACGTGAGTGATCATCTATGACACATTTCTCTGACGCGCGCGAAGCCAAAGAATTTGTGACTTCCAATATCGTCGCGGAAGCGCAACGCGAGAACGCGCCGCTATCCGAGGTCGAACGCAAGATGCTTTACTTTTCGGAAACCGGATGGACCCTTCCGAATATCATGGAAGTAAATGATGAATTCGAGCGCGGCTACGACACTCCTACATATGAGAAAAAGATCGCGCGATTGATAACGGCGGCGACCAAGCGAGCGCGCAAGGAGAATCCCGAAGAGTTCACCAAATGGACGGACGCCATTCGCAAATTAAACAAGAAAGATCACTACATCACCGTGATGCTTGACATGGCCGACGTTCCCGACGTGGCGGGCGTGTCCGCGGGGCGGGTGAGAGCAAGTTACAGTTGGAAGGTTATTGTGTTCGGCGTAATCCTGGTCGCCGTGCTCGTGGCTGGTGAGTCGTTCTTGGGCAATTACGGTTTATGGCCGCTGCGAGGAGGCGCGCGATACGGCAGAGAGGTCGTCAACGAGAAACTCAGTCATTTCATTGGATATGCATGGGTGTGTCTAGCTGTTCTCTGCCTAGGCGGCTTGGTCTATTCGCATTTCGACCGCAAGCGCAGGCTATACAAATTCTTCAATCGCACCGTCGGCGGAGTCTTTAGATTATTCGGGTCCCGCAAGCGCGATCCCTCAGGCCGATAGAGAACACCTGATTACGTTGCAGCTTCACATGCTCCACCTTGGCTTTGTCGGTCCGGCCGAGCGTGAGCGAAAGGCGCATCGATCAGGCACGTGGTCAATTCAGATGGTGCAGCGTAAGCCGCGCGCCGGAGCGAATCGCAACACGCTTCGCATTGGAACTGCACGCAACGGTCACCCCGGGATCAGTCTTCGCCGCGTCGGGATCTTGCCAGGTCGTCTTCGGAAATTCCGCGATCTTTTTTCCCGAAGGGATTTCGAAAGCTTGCACGCTATCGGTGGTCGCAGCGATAAATTTCCCCGACGTTCCGCAGAAGGCGCTTCGCGCCCATTCCCACTTTGCATCGTCATCGCTAATCCGAACATCAAGGTTGCCTACTACTTTTCCGTTGCTGCCGTTCTTGATGATGACTTCCCATGGCGGTTGTCCGATCGAGAGATTCGGAAACTCGACGACCCACGCTCCGTCCGGAGAACGAAGTGAATTGAATCCGGCGATTACGAGCGATCGACCCGTTTCCGGATCTACAACGTCTCCACCCGAACGACTGTTAGAAAACTCGATTTTTCCGTCCACTGTGACTCCGCCCGAAGGGACTCCACCGGCCGGGTAGCCCGTGGCCTGTTTGGCGGCAAGCGTTTTGGTCGGCCAGTCATAGACGCTTACAACTAGAGGCCAGTCGCCAGGACCCGACTCCGTGTACGCGGAAACGAGGCGTCCATCTCCAGAAATTTTCGAGTACGGATTTCGTTCGTCGGCATCAAACCAGCTCGATGGGATATCCTGAGTGCGGCCCGTTGCTGTATCAAACAAGAAGAGATGAGCCTTCGCTTCCGGTAGGCTTCTATCGACGGAAATAACCAATGTTCGTCCATCCGTGGTGGCTGAGAAAAACTCCGTGTTTGGTTGTAGATCCCATACCCGGCGAACCTTTCCGGTCGCGGCTACGTAAGTGATCGCGCGCACGTACCGATTTCCTCCGTACCCGTTGACTTGATCGGCACGACTTCCCGCAGCAACCGTCCGTCTCTGCTAAATGATAGGTAGTCGCGGAAGGTGTCGGCTGTCCCCGGCAAAGCGGCAAAGGTCACATCCTGTTCCGCGATTCCGGAAGATGTACTCACCAGCACCGCTGCAATTGCGACCACCCTAAGTAATATTCGGCACACTGTGGCGCCCCCTTTGCGGCCTTGCGCCGGCGGTTTGCTTTACCCACGGCAAATACGTTATGTAGGGCAGTTTGGGTGCCGCCATGGGAGTGCGCTGGACAGCAGATAACCTTAATGCTTCCAGCGGCCCGTAGCGTCTTTAAGCCCTGCGAGAGTTAAGGCGTCCATAACAAAACACGCTAGTTGTCGCTGTAAGAACACGACGCGCGTTTGCTGACGTCCCAAGTATCCGCGCCAACGTTTTCAAAGTTGAGCCGTCTAATTGCGTGAGGAAGGGAAGACAGGAGTCCAAGCTATGGTGCAATGGCGACGACAGCCCGGACGCATGCTAGGTTTGGCCGCAGCCCTATTTTCACTTCTGCTAGTACAGAAGACTTCCGCTTCCCCAAACAACGCGTCAAGCGCCGATCTGAATCCGGGAATTCTGTATCACAACGCCGGTTCGCTCTTCGCAGCGGTTGTTACTGGAAGCAGCCACATTGTGAAAAATTTGGAAACGCTATATGAACTCCGCCAACTAGCTTTAGAAGCTTCTCCGGCGGAAACGTCATCAGTCTCTGTTTCTCTAAGCTCTTCGTCCCGCTCGTCCGCCCACGAGACGGTCTGCAACTACCGCGCGGCCTCCAAGCCGAGCGGAACCGAGCACCGCTGCCCTGTGTACGGTCCTGCCAGCGCTCGTTTTTCGCCAGCCCCCCGCTGCTGATCGCGATCCACTCTCTTTCCGCACAAACACCGACGCGCCATTGGATACTAAAGTTAATCAGGCGTTGACTTTCAACCAGGGTAATTGCCATTTTCAATTAGAAGGCGCCCGGCTGGGGCGCTACACTTGCTTACACTGGCTCCTATCAGTTTGGTGGATTGGGAAATGAGAGAGATTTCGTGGATTTTACTACTCGGCTTAGCGATGCTCGCGGCCATTTTTCTCACCACTCCATACGAGTCGGTGCTCGAGGTAGTGTTAGCTGTCGCGCTCGTCGCGGCCGTAGTTCTGGGTTTTCTTCTTCATCCGCGCAACGATGTTTTCTACGTCCGCACTACCATCGGATTACGCGACACTGATCGAAGGCCGATTCTGGAGCACGACTATTTGGCCGTGAAGGTTGTGCTGGCCAGGCTATGGCTTCTGTTTCTGCCCACGCTTCTGGCGATAGGGTTTCTTGTGATTTCCTCCGCCAACGGAAGCTTATGGAAGTTCAGCGTCCTGAATAGGATCTTCTCATCACAGTATGCCCCCATCGCGCTTATCACCTGGGATATTCCACCGGTGATTGTCCTCATCCTTCTGTCGGTTTGGATTGGCGAGAGATGGGTAATGAGAGATGCCGAGGCGTGCAGCGCAAGGTCCTACTCG
>Ga0182024_10015580_pt1 | contig 14529 bp, 14 predicted proteins | sample P32metaG_FD_120480 | JGI IMG/M metagenome (GOLD analysis project Ga0182024, IMG submission 120480) | Permafrost microbial communities from Stordalen Mire, Sweden - P3-2 metaG (Illumina Assembly) | ecosystem: Environmental > Terrestrial > Soil > Wetlands > Permafrost | place: Sweden: Stordalen... | reverse complement strand
CGAGCGCGTCCGCGTCGACGACCAGCGCCGGTGTGCCGAGTTCGGAGAGCGTCGTCATGACGCAGGAGCATGACACGCCGGCCCGCCTGCTCGCGCCGTCACGACCTGTGCCACCATGCATCCCATGCCGGTCCCTGCGGAGCAGCGACGACCGAGCGAGCGCGACTGGCACACCGACGAGCTGCCGGCCACTCCCCAGCGTGACTTCCTCATCCCCGCCGAGCGCTGGATCGAGGCCCCGGCTGATCTGCGCGACCTCGGGGCCGACTTCGGGGTCCCGCTCGTCGCGTACAAGCGCCGCATCGGACGCTTCCTGCTCTGGCGGGCCGGCCCCGCGGTCGGCGCCGACGCCCGATATGGGGCGCTCGACGCCGCCGACCCGTCCGACTCCTACACGTTCCGGCTGCACGTCGACGGCAGCGGCGAAGGCGTCGGTCCCGACGGGAACGAGCACACCCGGTTCCGAGCCTGGAAAGAGTCGCTCCGCGACGCGTAACCGGCCCGACCGCGCCGGCGAGTTCCGGCGATCGGATCCGGCGGTCCGATCGGCTCAGCGCGTCGCGCGGCTCAATGTGCCGTCTGAGCGGCCCGGGCTGCTCCGAGGACCAGCTCCGGCGGCGCGGCGGAGTTGTCGACGGGCGGGGCGGGAGATCACCCGGCTCGACGAGCGCATGCACGCGCTCGAGCGGGCGGGGTCGAGCATCCCGCGGTAGCGACCGCGGCGAGCCTCGGGCCGCCACCGGTCTCGGTCAAGGGCCCTCCCGGACGATGTCGCGGGCGTCCTTGTCGTCGCGGATCCCTCGGAAGCGCGGCGCGCGCAGCGAGCCCCCGGTCGTCCACTCGTGGAACGCGACCTCCACCACCAGCTCGGGATCGACCCAGACCGGGTCGGGGAGTCGGGGCGGGTCGCGGAACGGGGAGTCGGGTCGGCGGCGGGTCGACAGGGCAGCTTCGAGCTCGGCGCGGGTGTTCTCGTTGATGCCCGAGCCGACCCGGCCGGCGTACCGCAGCGCTCCTCCGGGCGCCTCGTGGTACCCGACGAGCAGCGACCCGAGCCGACCCGCGAGTCGTCCCTTCCCGGGAAGCCACCCCCCGACGACCAGCTCCTGGGCGGCGGACACCTTCACCTTGCGCCACGCGTCGGACCGTTTGCCCGGCAGGTAGGGGCTGTCGGCGCGCTTGGCCACGACCCCCTCGAGGCCGAGCTCCGCCGCGGCGCGGAGCAGCGCCTCGCAGCTGCCCTCGCGCGCGGGCGGGGTCTGCCAATGCGGCCCGGCCAGCGCCAGTCGCTCCAGGAGCGCCCGGCGGTCCCGGTAGGGGAGCGCCGCGGTCGAGTGGCCCTCGAGCCACACCACGTCGAAGAGCATCACCACGACCGGGTCGCTAGCCGCGAGCTGGCGGGCCTTGGCCGGTGACGCCACGTGGATGCGAGGCTGGAGCCGTTCGAAGCTGGGACGGCCCGAGGCGTCGAGCGCGACGATCTCGCCGTCGAGGACCGCCTCGGTCGTCCCCATCGCCTCGCCCAAGCCGCGCAGCTCCGGGAAGCGGCCGGTGATGTCCGCCCCGCTCCGCGAGGTGACGTGCATCCGTCCGCCCTCGACCGCGAGGAGGGCCCGCATCCCGTCCCACTTCATCTCATAGACCCAGCCGTCGTCATCGCGCGGCGGGTCGGCCGCGACCGCGAGCATCGGAGCCAGATCCGTGGGAACCGCGGTGCGGGTCGGGTCGTCCGGGGGGCTCATCCGGTGCAGCATCCACTGCGTCCCACCGGTGCGGAACAGCGCGTACTTCCCGTGGACCCGCTCACCGTGGAAGGTGACGATGACCTCGTCGTCGCGCAGCTTCTCCGCCTCATACGTCCCCGCGTCCCAGATCCGCATCGTCCCCGCCCCGTACTGGCCGGCGGGGATGTCCGCCTCGAAGTCCAGGTACTTGAGCGGATGGTCCTCGGTCCGCACCGCCAGGTGGTTCGGCCGGTTCCGCATCGGGATGCCCTTCGGCACCGCCCACGACCACAGCACGCCGTCGTGCTCCAAGCGCAGGTCCCAATGCAGCGCCCGCGCGTGATGCTCCTGGACGACGAAGCGAGGCTGCTCGCCGGGTTCGGCTCCCGCCACGGTCGCCCCCGGCTCGGGGGTCTGCTCGAAGTCACGCTTCGCCCGATACGACGCCAGCGGGTCCTTCGCCACGACCCAAACCGTATCGGCGGTCAGCGGGGGACGATCAGGTGCCGACGTTGGGCTTTGCCGCCCGGCGTGCGTGGGATCTCCTCGATCGGGACGACCTGACGCGGTAGGTCGGGCGCCCGGAGTTGGGTGCGGGCGAAGTCGCGGAGGTCCGCCAGGCTCGGCTCCGGGTAGGGGGGCGCGACGACGATGAAGGCGACGACGCGTTCGCCCCACTCGTCGTCGGGTGCGCCGGTCACGCAGACGTCGGCGACCGCGGGATGTTGGGCGAGGACCTGCTCGACCGCGGTCGGGCTCACGTTGACGCCACCGGAGATGATCAGGTCGCGGCGGCGGTCGACCACGAGGAGCGACCCGTCGTCGGCCCAGGCGCCGACGTCGCCGGTCCGCAGCCAGCCGTCGTCGAGCGCGGCGCGGGTGGCGGCGGCGTCGAAGCGGTAGCCGCGCATCACCATCGGGCCCCGCACGCGCACCTCGTCGTCGACCCCGAGCTCGACCTCGGCGCCCGGGATGGGCCGACCGTCGAGGACGAAGCCGCCGCCGGTCTCGCTCAGTCCGTACGCGTCGACGACGTGCGCCCCGGCTTGCCCGGCTCGGTCGCGGAGCGCGTCGGGCAGGGGTGCGCCACCCGTGACGATGCGGCGGTACTCGTGCATCGGGGCGTGAGCGTCCAGGAGACGTCCGAGCATGGTGGGCACGACCGACACCAGCGACGCGCCCTGCTCGGCCGGGGCGGCGCCGACCTCGGCGAGGTCGAAGCCGCGGTGCACGACTACCCGCTGGCCGCCGACCCGGGCTCGGGCCAGGATGGCCAAGCCGGCCACATGGTGCAGCGGCAGGCACACCAGCCACGCGTCGTCGGCCTCGAGCGCGAGCGCCGCGTTGCAGCCTTCCCCGACCGCGCGGAGGCCGTCGTCGTTCAGCTCGACCGCCTTGTGGCGGCCGGTGGTGCCCGAGGTGAGCACCACGGCGCGGACGTGACCGTCTGGCGCGACACCGTCGGGCAGGGGCCGCCGGCCGTCGTGGTCGTGGAGGTGGGTGGGTCGGACCTGAGCGAGGATCGCGTCGCGGACCGGGGGTGGGGCGTCGGGGTCCAGCACGACCACCGCCTCGTCGTCGTCCCACGCGGCCTGTACCGCTGCGGCCGCTTCGGGACGCCCGAGGGCGATGGCGATGAGGGGAGTGGAGCTCACAGCGCGATTTGGTGGGGCGTCGACGCCCCCCGTACCGTGGGAGCGAACACTCCCAGAGTCTACGCGCCCAGATCGGGGCCACGGAGAAGCCATGAGCGCCACCACCATCCGAGCGGGAGCCGAGTGGAAACCCGGCGACGGCGACTACGGCGACATCCGCTACGAGACCGCCGCCCTGCCCGGCGGGCAGGTCGCCAAGCTGACCATCAACCGGCCCGAGGTCCGCAACGCCTTCCGACCCCAGACCCTCTTCGAGCTCCAGAACGCGTTCGAGCGGGCCCGCAACGACCCCGAGGTCGGCGTCGTCATCTTGACCGGCGAAGGTCCGGACGCGTTCTGCTCCGGTGGCGACCAGCGCATCCGCGGTGACGACGGCTACGTCGGCGCCGACGGCGTCGGTCGCCTCAACGTGCTGGACCTGCAGGTCCAGATCCGACGCCTCCCCAAACCGGTGGTCGCGATGGTCGCCGGGTACGCGATCGGCGGCGGCCACGTGCTGCACCTGGTCTGCGACCTGACCGTCGCGGCTGACAACGCCCGCTTCGGCCAGACCGGTCCTCGGGTCGGCTCCTTCGACGGCGGCTACGGGTCGGGGCTGCTGGCCCGCACGGTCGGGCAGAAGAAGGCCCGCGAGATCTGGTTCCTCTGCGAGCAGTACGACGCGGTGGAAGCCGAACGGCTCGGCCTCGTCAACACCGTCGTGCCCCTCGAGGAGCTCGAGGTCACGACCCTGGCGTGGTGCGAGCGCATGCTCGGCCACAGCCCGCTGGCGTTGCGGATGCTGAAGGCGTCGCTGAACGCGGCCGACGACGGCCTCGCCGGCATCCAGCAGCTGGCCGGCGACGCCACCCTCCTCTACTACCTGAGCGAGGAAGCCCGCGAGGGCAAGCAGGCGTTCCTCGAGCACCGCCCGCCGGACTTCGAGCAGTTCCCGCGACGCCCGTGACCGCAGCGACCCAGGCCCCAACCGGCCTGCGGCTCTGGCTCGCCGGGGCGCGCCCCCGGACCCTCGGCGCCGCGGTGGCGCCGGTCGTGGTCGGCACCGCGGCCGGGTCGAGCGCCGCCGGGCAGCTCCTCGTCGGGCGCGCCGCCCTCGCGCTCGTCGTCGCCCTCGCGCTCCAGGTGGGCGTCAATTACGCCAACGACTACTCGGACGGGGTGCGCGGCACCGACACCAACCGGGTCGGGCCGCTGCGCCTCACCGCCAGCGGCCTCGTCCCCGCCGCCGCGGTGCGCCGCGCCGCGCTCGTCGCATTCGGGCTCGCCGCCGCCGCGGGCCTCGCCCTGTCGCTGATCGCCGAGCCGTGGCTGGTGGTGGTCGGCGCCGCCGCGATCGGCGCCGCCGTCCTCTACACCGGCGGCCCCCGCCCCTACGGCTACCTCGGACTCGGCGAGCTGATGGTGCTCGTCTTCTTCGGGTTCGTCGCCACCGCCGGCTCCGCGTACGTGCAGGTCGGCCGCGTGCCCGCGACGGCCTGGTGGGGTTCCGCCGCGGTCGGGTTGCTCGCCGCCGCCGTCCTGTTGACCAACAACGTGCGCGACCGGGTCGGTGACGCCGCGGCCGGGAAGCGCACCCTCGCGGTGCGCCTCGGCGACCGCGGCGCCCGGCTCCTCTACGTCGGATTCCTGCTCGGCGCGTTCGTCGCGGTCGCCGCCCTCGGGGCGCTGCACCCCTGGGCGCTGCTCGGCCTCGTCGCCCTCCCCCTCGCGGTGCGTCCCGCCCGACTCCTCCTGGGCGACGCCACCGGCCCCGCGCTCATCCCCGGGCTCGTCGCCACCGTGCGCCTCGAGCTGCTCGTGGCCGGGCTCGTCGCCCTCGGACTGTGGCTCCCGTGAGCCCGACGGTGCGCGAGTACCGCCTCGTCCTCGACGACCGGGCGGTCTGCCTCCTCGAGGGGCCCGCCGGGTGGGGCGAGTACTCGCCGCTGCCCGGCTATCCCTGCGATCCCGCCGCGGCCTGGCGGGCGGCGCGGGAGGCCGCGCAGCAGGGCTGGCCCACCCCCCTCCGGGCGGCCGTCCCAGTGAACGCGCTCGTCACCCGAGGCCCGGTCGACCCCGCCGCGCTCGCCGGCTACCCCGCGGTCAAGGTCAAAGTGGGCCGGCCCGGCGACATCGAGCTCGTAGCCGCGACCCGCGACGCGCTCGGTCCCGACGTCGCGCTGCGGGTCGACGCCAACGGCGCCTGGGACCTCGACACCGCCGCGCTGATGATCGCCCGCCTGAGCGCCTTCGACCTCGAGCTGGTCGAGGAGCCCGTCGCCACCCTCGACGACCTGGCCCACCTCCGGCGCCGGGTCAGCGTCCCCCTCGCCGCCGACGAGTGCGTCCGCACCCCCGACGACGCTCGACGGCTCCGGGCGCTCGACGCCGCCGACGCGCTGGTGCTGAAGGTGCAGCCCGCGGGCGGGGTGCGCGCCGCGCTCGCGCTCGCCGACCTCAGCGGCGTCCCCACCATCGCCACGTCGATGCACGAGACATCGGTCGGCGTGGCCGCCGGCCTGGCCCTCGCCGCCGCGCTCCCCGAGCTGCGTTACGCCTGCGGGCTCGACACCGTCCGGTCCCGGACCGCCGACGTCACCCACCAGCCGCTCGTCCCCATCGCCGGGGTGCTCACCGTGCGAACGGTGACACCCGACCCGGACCTCCTCGACCGCTACTCGGGCAAGCCCGCGGTCTCGACCCAGGCCCGCAGCTCGTGAGCGAGCGCCTGAGGCTGCTCGAGGTGCAATGCGTGCCCCGCCCGGTCGACGATGACGAGCTGCGCGTTGGACCCGATCTCGCTCGCCATCCGGCGGCCGATGGTCGAGTACGTCCGGTCGTACCCGCCCGCCACGACCAGGACCGGCATCTCGAGCTCGCCCAGCCGGTCCCACAGCGGCTGCTGGACGCCCTGGCCCAGCTCCCGCAGCTGGTGCGCGAGCCGCTGCACCGTGTTGCCCCGCCGGCGGTCCTCGAGCATCGCGGCGTCCCGGGGCAGCGTCTCGAACAGGCGCTGATCGAGCCACCGGTCGAGGAACACCTCGACCCCGTCCCGCTCCAGCTCGCTCGCCTGCCGCTCGTCGGCGGCGGTGCGGGCCTCCCGCTCGCCCGCATCGGCGATCCCCGGCGAGCCGCTCACCAGGACCAGACCGTCCACGAACCGCGGGATGTCGAGCGCCAGCCGCAAGGCGAGCCGGGCCCCCATCGAGTAGCCGACCCAGCATCCCTGACTGCCCCGATGGCCGAGCGCGTCGGCCGTCGCCTGGAAGTCCAGGCCGTCCGGGACCTCGATCGCCTGGATGTCCCAGTCGGTCGGCAACGCCCGCTCGACCGCGTCCCACGAGCGGGCGGTGTTCGAGAAGCCCGGAACCAGGCGCAGCCGCACCGCACGATCCTCGCATGAGCCGCGACGCCAACACCGCATTGGCCCGCACCCTGGTGGACGAATGGGCACGAGCCGGCGTCCGGGACGCCTGCGTGACCCCCGGGTCGCGCAACGCGCCCCTGGCGCTCGCCCTCGTCGCCGACGACCGCCTCCGGGTCCACACCCACCTCGACGAGCGATCCGCCGCCTTCTTCGCCCTCGGCTGCGCCCGCGGGTCCGGCCGTCCCGCCGTGGTGTGCTGCACGTCCGGCACCGCCGCCGCCCACCTCCACCCCGCGGTGCTCGAGGCTCACCACGGGCGCGTCCCGCTCCTCATCTGCACCGCCGATCGCCCCCCCGAGCTGCGCGACACCGGCGCCGGCCAGACCATCGACCAGGTCGGCCTCTACGGCGACGCGCTCCGCTGGGCATTCGACGTCGAAGCCCCCGCCGACCACCCCGGAATCGGGGCATGGTGGCGGTCCCTCGCCGCCCGCGCCGCCGCGACCGCGGCCGGCCCCCCCGCCGGCCCGATCCACCTCAACCTCGCCTTTCGCGAGCCGCTCGCCCCGACCGGCGCGCCCCTCGTCGACGCCCCCGGCCGGACCGACGGGCGGCCCTGGACGGTCGCCACCCCCGGGCGCCGTCTGCTCGACGCCGCGACGCTCGACGACCTCGCCCGACAGGTGCAGGCCACCCGGCGCGGGCTGGTGGTCGCCGGCTGGGGCGCCGATGCGCCACCCGACGCCGTCGAGCGGTTCGCCGCCGCCGCCGGCTGGCCGGTGCTCGCCGACCCGCTCTCCGGGCTGCGCGGCGGCGCCCACGCGATCGGCGGCTACGACCCGCTGCTGCGAGTCGCCGGGTTCCCCGCCGCGCACGACCCCGACCTGGTGCTGCGCCTCGGCGCACCACCCACCGGGGGTGTGACCACCCAGTGGCTCGCCGCCCGGCGGGAGCAATGGCTGGTCGACCCCGACGGACGCTGGCTCGACCCGGCCCACGTCGCCACCCGACACCTCGACGCGGACCCCGGCCCGCTGCTCGACGCACTCGCCGACCGGCTCCCCGGCGAGGGGGGAACGCCGTGGCTCGACGACTGGCGGGACGCCGACCGCCGGGCCCGCCACGCCATCGACGACGAGCTCGCCGGCACCGAGGAGCCCTTCGAGGGCCGCGTCGCGCGCGACGTCGTCGCGACCCTCCCCACCGGCTCCACGCTCGTCGTCGCCTCGAGCATGCCGGTGCGCGACGTCGAGTCGTTCGCCGAGCCCCGGGACGGTGTCCGGTTCATCGCCAACCGGGGCGTCAACGGAATCGACGGGCTCGTCTCGACCGTGCTCGGCGTCGCCGCCGCGTCCGACGGGCCCACCGTCGCGCTCACCGGTGACCTGTCCTTCCTGCACGACCTGAACGGGCTGCTCGGCGTCGGCCGACGATCACTCGACGCGGTCTTCGTCGTCGTCGACAACGACGGCGGAGGAATCTTCTCGTTCCTGCCCTACCGCGAGAGCGTCGCTCCCGAACCCTTCGAGCAGGTCCTCGCGACCCCGCCCGGCGCGGACCTCGCCGAGCTCGCCGCGGCGTACCACGTCCCGGTCGACGAGGTTGAGAAAGCCGGCGCGCTCGCTCCCGCCGTGCAACGCGCCCTCGCCGCGGGCGGGGTGCGGGTCGTGCGGGTCCGCACCGACCGGACCGCGAACGTGGACCGCCACCGCGAGGTCTGGGCGGCCGTCGACACCGCGCTGCGCGAAAGCTGAGCGGCGGGGCGGCGGCCCCGCGTTAGGTTGCCGCCACGCCGAGCATCCCCGAGTTCACCGACCCCCGGCTGGTCGCGATCTACGACACGGTCAACCCGTACGCCGCCGACGCGCAGCCCCACTTCTACCTCCACCTCGCCGACGAGCTCGACGCGAAGTCGATCGTCGACCTCGGCTGCGGCACCGGGCTGATCACCACCGAGCTGGCCCGCCACGGCTACCGGCTGACCGCGGCCGACCCCGCACCCGCGATGCTCGACCTCGCCCGTCGCCGCCCCGACGGCGATCGGGTGCACTGGATCGACGGTGACGCCCGCCAGCTCGGCACCCGGGACGCGGACCTGGCCATCATGACCGGCCACGTCGCCCAGTTCTTCCTCACCGACGAGACCTGGCACACGACGCTCACTGCCCTGCGCGACGCGCTGCGCCCCGGCGGCCGACTCGCGTTCGAGAGCCGCAACCCCGCGGCGCGCGAGTGGGAGGGCTGGACCCACCAGGCCCGCCGGACCGTGGACGACCCCACCGCCGGACGGATCGACATCTGGTCCGAATTCCACGACGTGAGGGACGGGATCGTCTCGTACACGATCCACTACGCCGTCGCGGCCACCGACGTGGAGCTCCGGTCGCCGGTGCAGCTGCGGTTCCGCACCGAAGGCGAGCTGACCCAGTCGCTCGCCGACGTGGGCTTCACCGTCGAGCACGTCTACGGCGACTGGGACCGTCGACCCGCCGGTCCGACGACCCGAGAGCTGATCGTCGTCGCCGTCCGCTGATGCCTCGCCAAGGCTCCCGGCGATCCCACCCGGGGCGCCCAGTACGCGCATTGCCCCGACTCCTCTCCCGAGGTGCCCCGAGCCGTGTCGCGACTGGTGGAGCTCGGCTCAGTTTCCCGGTGCGGCAAGGTCGATCGCGGCGATCCGGAATTCGGGTGCCGGTTCCCCGTCAGGCGCGGAGATCGGCGATCGGACCATCACGCGTGTGAACGTGGCGACCGAGGCGTAGAAGGAGGGAACCCGACCCCGCGCACGGTCGCCGGGGTCGTCCGCAGACGGCTCGAGCGTGACGGGAAGCCCGTTGACTTCGACGCTGACGTCGCCCCATCGGGCGAGAGCCATCGGCGCGGTGAGGTGGATCGTCACCGCGGTGCCCGCCGGGACCCGAACCGGAAAGTCGACCCACGCCGCCGCGCCCGGCCTGGCCGCGCGCCCAGCCGCGGCCGGTTCGGCGGCGGGTGGATCCCAGCCCTGCCCGACGATCGGATCCCGCAGATCGAGGGTCACCGTCGGCGGAGCTGAGGGCGCGCCGGGCGCCGCGGCGTGCTCCGCGAGCCCAGCTGTCTGGTCGCGCAGCCAAACCAAGGCCGCGTCGAGCGCGCCGCACGCGTCGGTGGGAGCGTTCGCGCGGGCCTGCAAGACCAAGCGGGTGGCGAGATCGTCGAACTGCAGCGCGTGGGCGATCACCGCGTCGCGCAGCAGCTCTTGCCAGGATCGCGAGTCGGAGGGGCGCGCCAGGTCCTGGGCGACGAAGAACGCATCACACCAATACAGCTGCCCGCCGCACTCATCGAAGGGCGCGGGCCGCGAATCGAACCAGTTTTGTCCGAGACGAGGCGCACGCTCCGCTACCCCCCATTGCGAGTAGTGCACGAGGTTTCGGAGCTTCCAGAGCATGAAGCCGTGTCGACGGAGGAATGCGTCGACATCGCCGAACAGCGGCTGTTCCTCATAGAGCGGATTGAACTCCACCTCGACCTCGACCGCCCGGACCGATTCCAGGACATCGGAGGCGCCACGCAAGATGTCGAGCTCGCTACCTTGGGTGTCGAGCTTGATCACGTCGGCGCTCGCCGGTCCGTTCACCGCCCACCACGCGTCCAGCGTGACGAGCTCCACCGCGATGGTCCGTTCCGGCTGTGCCCCGTCGAGATCAGGGTGCAGGCCGTACGTGTCGGGATGTGGTCGGTAGAGCGACGAACCGGCGGGGTCCTTCGTGATGTGGAGCGTGGCAGGCCCCGGGCGGGACCCGAGGCCTTGAGGGATGACGTGCACCCCGGCCCGATCGGCGTACCGCTCCTCGAGGCGGCGGCACTCCTCGACGTCGGGATCGAAGCCGATGATCGAACCGCGGTCGCCTAAGCCGAGCCACGCGTCCGCGAAGCCCCAGCGGCAACCGACATCAACGACGACGATCGGGTTGTCGAGCAGCGGAACCACAAACGCAACCATCGGGTCCGTCTCGGATAGCCCCGGGCTCCCGATCATCGAGCAGAGGCTAGTCTCCGGCCCATGTCGAACCTGCTCCGGCGGGTCGTGCGCCCATTCGCGCGTCCCGCGATCGAGCGGTACGCGCAACTGCGTGCGCACCTCGATCTGATCGACGCCCACATCGCCGATCTACACGGTGAGCTGTCCGTGATGCGCGAGCAGGTCGCCGCGATGACCGCCCAGCAGATGGACCTCACCACGCGTGTGCGAACCGGCCTGTCCACATTCGGTGCGCTCACCCAGGACGTCCGTCGCGCCATCGAGATCTCGGACGCGCCGCGTGCGACCGGGACCGGGCACGATCCGTCCGCCCTCCGCGGGTGAGCGGCGCTCGGGCGGTCCCTGGTTGAGTATGCAGCTCGAGCCGCGGTGCCGCCGCAGCGGACACTCGATCGAGAGCGACGAATCGGCTGCGGGGCCTCCCCTGGCGCGCCGGGACGGAGTGCCGCCGCGCGGGGGCCCACCCGCCACCGATTTGGGCGAGCCTGGGCGCCGATCTGGCGGGGCGGGACTCCTCGCCGTCCGATGCGGTCGCGGTCCGCGCGATAGCTAAGCGATGCTCTCGTACAACAAGGTCTGCAACCTGGAGGACTTCGCTGATCCCGATCTGGTCCCGACGATGGTGGACGTCTTCCTCCACGAGAGGGATCGTCTGGGACCGGAGTTTCCGTCCGGCTATGAGTTCCGAAAGTACTGGGAGATCGCCATGGCCGTGCGCACGCTGCGAGACGGCGGAGCGCTGCACCCGGACGCCGAGCTGCTGGGAATCGGCGCTGGCCACGAGCCGACGGTCTTCTATCTCACCCGGTACGCGCGCCGGGTGTTCGCCACGGACCTGTACCTCGACCCGGGCGTGTGGGGAAGCTACGCCGCGCCCTCGATGCTCACCGAGCCGGAGCAGAACTGGCCGTTCCCGTGGAACCCGCGCCGCCTCGTCGTCCAGCACATGGACGCGCTCGCTCTCCGATACGAGGACGAGACCTTCGACGGCGTGTTCTCGTCGAGCTCGGTCGAGCATTTCGGGGATCACGACGCCGTTCGGCGGGCGATGGCCGAGAGCTTCCGGGTGCTCCGACCGGGCGGGATCTTGAGTCTCAGCTCAGAGTTTCGGCTCGTCGGCCCATCGCCTGGGCTGCCCGGTATCCAGATGTTCTCACCGGCCGAGATCGTCGACGTCCTCATCGGCGACCTCGACTGGCAGCCTGTCTCACCCTTCGATCTGCGCGTGTCCGCGGCCACACTCAAGACCGAGCAGCTCCAAGACCATGTCGTAAACCAGATGATCGCGAGCGAGGGGCGCTACGGCAGTCTCTATACCTTCAAAGCCCGGTACGACCGCTATCCACACATCGTCTTGCGACTCGGACCATTCGTGTTCACCAGCTTTCACCTCGCCTTACGAAAGGCCTCCTAGGCGAACGTCAGCAGGCGCTCGGCCACGTCGGAGAACTCCCACCGGGACGCCGGCCCGGGGACCGACCGGGGGGCGAGCGGGAGGACGTGCACCGGCGGCGCTTCGTCTGGCGAACCGACCTCGCGGGCCAGGAGTTGGGCTTCCAACTGGCAGCTGACGATCACGGCCTTGGAGCGCATCGTGAGTTCGGCGACTGAGCGAACGTCGGCCGCGTCGGGCAGAGCCGAGTGGTCCCATCGATCACCCGGGAGGATTCGATGGTCGGTGTGGGCTCGCTCGGGACGACGCGGCGTCCTCTCGGCGGTCGGGGCGCCGAGCTGGGGGTCGCGCGCGTCTCGGGTCCCCTCGACGTCGTGCAGCCACGGGACCCCTGGGTACAGGGACGCCATCGCGAGTGTGTCGGGGTGCAGCGTGCTCGCGTTGAGCGCGTAGAGCACGAGATCGTAGGACGCCGGGTTGCATCTCGGAAAGTGCGTCACCGGAAGCGCGCGGGTGCGCGGGATCACTGGCCGGCCGCTTCCCGGCTCGAGAAAGCAGTCGAGGGTGCAACGTGGTGCCAACGCTGCCGCCAGCGACGCGTTGTAGGCCGAAAGACGGCTTGGAATGGGCGGGAACGGCCCGACGAGCGCGACGCGCAGCGGCGGAGGATCGGCCGGCTGGTGGTGACGAGGCAAGAAGTCGTCGAACCGCCGATATCCGGCGAGCATCCGGTCAGCGACGGCGTCCCAACTCTGGCGAGCGGCGGCTCGGCCCTCGACCTCGCGCAGCCTTGCTCGGAACGTCGGGTCGCGCAGGCTCCGGCTGATGAGCGCGGCCAATTCGTCCGGGTCATGGGTGGCGAACGTGGCCGGCGCAAAGTCAAACAGCTCCGTCAATGACGAGTTCCGGGCCGTGATCGCCGGTGTTCCGCACCGGGCGGCCTCGAGCAGGGGGAGACCGAAGCCCTCGTAGGAGGACGTGAAGACAAACAGCGCTGCCGCCTGGTACAGGGATCGGAGAACCTCATCGGAGACCACACCGGTGAGCACCACCTCCTCCGGGTCCAGGCCCGCGTCGGCAACCTGAGCCCAGAATCGCTTCCCCCACCCGGCGGGGAGTCCGCAGGTCACGACGAGCTGATGCTCGCGTCGGATCGCGGCCGGCAGGCGCGCCCACGCCTGGAAGAGGACGCCGGGGTTCTTGCGAGGATCGGCGCCACTGACCGAGAACACGAACGGCCGGTTGATCCCGAATCCGAGGGAACGCACCACCCGCTCGGGATGCTCGTCGGAGCTCGGCGCCCGAAAGGACGAGGACGCACCCGCTCCAACGACGACGATCTTCTCGGAGGGAACTCCGAGCAGCTCGATGGCGTCGCGCCGCGTGCTTTCCGACAGCGAGAGCACGAGGTCGGCCCGCTTGACGAGCTCGAGGCGAGCGAGGTACGCCCGCCTCGCCGTCGCTGAATGCCAATACCAATCGGGAAAGATGAGCGGGATGAGGTCGTAGAGCGTTACGACGAGGGGAATGTCGCTCGTGAGCGCGTACCGGGGCATCTCACCCTGGACCGAGGTGTTCTCCACAAACGGAGACATCACGTGATAGAGCAGTGACCCACCGCGACGCGCCGCGCTGAACGTCTGCGCGGTGTTCCACCGCAGCTCGGGCGCCCGAGCAAGCTCCGGATCGAGGCGCGGCGCGGGCAGCATCGGGTTCAGGGCCAACGCGGCAATCGGGGCCTCCCGCTTCAGCAGCGCCGCGGCGCATTCAGCCGTGTATCGAGGGATCCCCCGCTCACGGTAGATGGGGTTCTGCGTCGCTTGGATGTCGATGAAGACCGGGGAACTCATGGGGGAGGAGCGCTTCAGGTGCGTAGGGTGCTCACGTACCCGGGTGCTGGGCCCACACGTCATCGTGGGTCGGTCCCTCCGACGCGGCGCCCGCTCGCTCGAGCCGTGTTGTGACCTGCTCGGCGAAGCGGGCGAGGCCCGCGCTGAGTTCCAGGTCGAGCTCCGCGTGGGCCGCCACCTCGGCGCGAAGCAGCGTCACCTCATCCCGCAGCCGCGCGACTTGCGCGATGAGTCCGTCAGGGTCGGCGTCCGCACCGACGTTGTCGAGATGTTGGTGCACATCGGCGAAACGTCGGTCGAAAAAGCGGAGGAACGGATAGAAGACCACGCGACCGACGGACTTGAGGAAACGCTTCACTGCTCGCATCGGTCCTCAGACTGCGCGCGGCATCGATGACGCTGCTGGTGACGCCGATGGTACCCGCCCCGCGCCGCTCCGACAGTCGCACCGAGAGCAGGAATTGCAGTGGATCTCGCGTGCCGCGGGCACCGTCCGAAGTGCGAACGGAAGGGCTCCGCCGCGCCGGTGCAGCGGGT
>Ga0182024_10015579_pt1 | contig 14530 bp, 15 predicted proteins | sample P32metaG_FD_120480 | JGI IMG/M metagenome (GOLD analysis project Ga0182024, IMG submission 120480) | Permafrost microbial communities from Stordalen Mire, Sweden - P3-2 metaG (Illumina Assembly) | ecosystem: Environmental > Terrestrial > Soil > Wetlands > Permafrost | place: Sweden: Stordalen... | reverse complement strand
GTCGGACATTGTGGGCAAGCCGGCGGCGATGCTGCTGCTGAACGCGCATGCCACGGTGACGGTGTGCCACAGCAAGACCGTCGACATTGCGCGCTATACGCGGGACGCAGAGATCCTGGTGGCGGCGATCGGGCGGGCGGGATTTGTGACGGCGGATATGGTCAAGCCGGGGGCGACGCTGATCGATGTGGGGATCAATCGCATCACCGATGCGAATGAAGTAGCCCGGTTCTTTCCCGGCGACGCGGCGCGGGCGAAGCAGTTTGCCGAGCGCGGGTCGACGCTGGTGGGGGACATCGAGCCGGCGGCGTTTGCGCGCGCGGGTGCGTATACGCCGGTACCGGGCGGAGTGGGCGCGCTGACGATCGCGATGCTGATGCACAACACGGTCCAGGCGGCGAAGGCGCGGCGCGGCGGCGGGATGGCCGCTGCGGGCGGGGTTTAGCGCGATGCTGCGCGTGGGACTGACCGGCGGGCTGGGCAGCGGGAAGACGACGGCGGCGCGGCGGTTTGCGGAGTTGGGGGCGCAGGTGCTGTCGGCGGACGAGATTGGGCGCGCGCTGATGCAGCCGGGGCAGGCGGTGTATGCGCAGATCGTGGAGCGGTTCGGGCCGGGGGTGGTGGCGGCGGACGGCAAGCTGGATCGAGCGGCGCTGGCGCGGATGGCGTTTGGCGAAGGCAGGGTGGAAGAGCTGAACGCGATTGTGCATCCGGCGACGATCGCGCGGCAGGAGGAGCTGATCGCGCAGATTGGGGCGCGCGAGCCGGACGCGGTGGTGGTAGTCGAGTCGGCGCTGGTGTTTGAGACGAAACATGGCCGCGCGGAGGGCTGGCGGCGGCGCTTCGACCGCGTGATTCTGGTGCGAGCAAGCGAGGCAACACGGATTGCGCGGTTCGTGGCGCGGGCGGCGGGGAATGCGGCGCTAAGCGACGGGACGCTGAGCGACGAGGCGCGACGGGAGCTGGAGGCCGAGGCGCGGCGGCGGATGGCGCAGCAGATCGACGACGGGTGGAAGGCGGCGCACAGCGACTTTGTGCTAACCAACGATGGGACGGTGGAGGAGCTGCGCGCGCAGGTGGATGCGGTGTGGGCGAAGCTGAAAGAGGCGGCGAGGCAGAGCTAGCGGGGGAACCGGCGGCGTGATGGATGCGTAATCGTTGTCGTATTCTAGAGGCGTGATGAAGCTACGTCCTGTGTTGCTGGTGCTGCTGCTGCTGGGCGGCTTTTATTATGCGACGACGCACTTTGCGCCGAGTGGCGCGCTGGCGTCGTGGTTCCATCCCCTGAGCACACTGCATGGCGCGGCGGCGGCGGACCCGGCGGGCACGGTGCAGCCGACGGGCGTGGGCAACGGCTTCGACCTGACGGTGGCTTCCGCCGCTCCCGCGTTCGACGCGGAGGAGCAGCAGAACATCGCGGTGTACAAGCGCGTGCTGCCCAGCGTGGTAAACATCACGTCGACCACGGTGGCGTGGGACTTCTTCTACGGGCCGGTGCCGCAGCAGGGGCAGGGGTCGGGGTTTGTGCTGAACAAGGCGGGGCTGATCCTGACCAACAACCACGTGATCGACGGGGCGCAGCGCGGCGGCATCGAGGTAACGCTCTACGACAAGCACAAGTACAAGGCCCAGGTGATGGCGGTGGACAAGGGGCACGATCTGGCGCTGTTGAAGATCGATGCGCCGAGCCTGGTGCCGGCGACACTGGCCGAGTCCAGCAGCAACCTGGTGGTGGGGCAGACGGTGTATGCGATCGGCAATCCGTTCGGGCTGAGCGGGACGATGACGCGGGGAATTATTTCGGCAATCCGGTCGGTGCGCGGGCCGGAGGCGAGCCCGATTGAGGATGCGATCCAGACCGATGCGTCGGTGAATCCGGGCAACTCGGGCGGCCCGCTGCTGAACTCGCGCGGCGAGGTGATTGGGATTACGACCATGATTGCGTCGAATCCGGAGGGCGGCGCGAACCAGTCGGCGGGGATCGGGTTTGCAATTCCGATCAACACGGCGAAGGCGGTGCTGGACGATTATGCGAAGTATGGGCGGATCCGGCGGCCGTCGCTGGATATCCAGACGCTGCCGATTGGGCCGGACATTGCGGAGCAGATTGGGCTGCCGGCGGACTATGGGCTGCTGATCGAGCGGGTGTTTCCGGGCGGCGCGGCGGAGAAGGCAGGGCTGCACGGCGGGACGCAGCGGGCGTACGAGGGCAACACTCCGGTGGAGCTGGGCGGCGATTTGATTGTGGCGTTCGACGGGCAGGACATTGCGAGCGGGCCAGACATGTCAGCAGCGATGAACGAGCACCGCGCGGGCGACACGGTGACGATCACCGTATTTCGCGGGCGGAAGAAGATGGATTTCAAGGTGACACTGGGCGATGCGAAGGACCAGCCGACCGGGCAGCAGGGATAACTCAAGGTGCTAGTCGCTGGGTGCTAGTTACTAGGCAAGACATGGGCAACCGCGCAACGCGAGGGCGACGATGGTTCGTTTCGGGGGCGTGCGTGGGGGTGGCGATCCTCTGCGCGGCGGCGTGGCCGGCGGTGAGGGCACACCTGGACGCGGTGTGCGTGCTGCGTGAGGTGGCGGGTGAGCCGGCGCCGTGGTTTGCGCGTGAGCTGACGGCGCCGGTAACGACCGAGGACGTGAACTTTGCCATTGAGAGCGGGCAGGTGGTGCGGGCACGGCTGTACACGCCGCGCGGCGGGGAGAATGCGCCGGCGATGGTGCTGTTCCATGGCGTGCATTACCTGGGGATCGACGAGCCGCGGCTGATGGGGTTTGCGCGGGCGATGGCGGGCTGCGGGATTCGCGTGCTGACGCCGGAGCTGCCGGGGATCAAGGACTACCACGTGAGCGAGGACTCGGTGGTGACGATTGGCGAGTCAGTGAAGTGGTTTGCGCGGCGGACGGGCAGGCCGGTGGGCGTGATGGGGCTGAGCTTTGCCGGGGGCCTCGCGCTGGTGGCGGCGGAGGACGCGCAATACGCGGCGAGCTTCAAGTTTGTGTTTGCGGTGGGGGCGCAGGATTCGATGGCACGGGTGCTGGAGTACTACCGGACGGGGCGGGACGCGCGGCCGGATGGGACGGTGGAGGTTCTGCCGGCGCATGAGTACGGGCCGCTGGTGATCGAGTACGAACACCTGGAGGACTTTGTGCCGGCGGCGAATGTGGCGGCGGTGCGGGCGGTGCTGCGCGCGCTTCTCTACGAGGACAAGAAGGCGGAGGCGGAGGCGGAGGCGTCGCTGAAGCTCGACCAGGCGCAGAGGCAGGAGACGCTGGACCTGATGGATGCGACTTCGGCGGCGACGCGGGCGCGAATTGCGGCGGTGGAGGCGAAGTACACGAGCGAGATGAAGGAGCTCTCGCCGGAGTGGCGGCTGAAGACGCTGAGCACGCCGGTATATCTGCTGCACGGCGAGGCGGACAACGTGATCCCGGCGGCGGAGACACTGTGGATGGCGAGCGAGCTGCCGCGCGGGGATTTGAAGGCGATGCTGGTGAGCCCGGTGCTGTCGCACGTGAATGTGGATGAAAAGGCGCCGGGGGCGATGGACGAGTGGCGACTGGTGCACTTTTTCGGGCAGGTGATGGAGGCGGCGGAGAGGCGGTAGCTCTGCGCGGCCTATGGCTGGAAGGCGAGGTTCATGGACACGGCAACCTTCGCAAGACGCTGGTCTCGCGTCCAGAGCGTTGCGCCCAATGTGAGTCGCGTCGCGGCCAGCAGGTGCGCATCGATATAGCCGATGCCGATGCCGAAGAGAGCATTCTGCGTGATGAAGCTGAGCACTTCGAGATGTCCGGCGGCGACCGCCGAGGGCAGCCGATGCAGCATTTTGAAGATGGACTTGCGCGGTTCCAGATTTCCCATTGCCAGTTCGCCGATGACAAATGGATGGGAGAGAACAAGCCCGTCTGTGAGTAAACGGCGCATCGCAGGATCGCCTTTGCGCAGGTGATCGACCCATATCGAGGTGTCGACCAGGATCATCAGGCAGGACGGCGGCGTGGAATCGGCTTCAAGTTCGGCTGGCTGCCGCCCATAAGAGCCAAGCGGCGCGCGGCCTCACGCTGGATGAGCGCGGTCAACGCTTCACGCACGATAGCGGATTTCTCCGTGAGCCCGGTGTAAGCCCGCGCTTCTTCGATTAATTCATCGTCCAACGCAATTGTGGTCCGCATACCCGTTTGTCCTCTGAACTGATTATAGCATCGTTTGATGTCGCACTACGTGCCTCAAGAAAACGTTGATCGCTGTGATGCCCTAATCTTGAGCCATGGAAGAACTGGTGACGCTGGAGGAGATACGGGCGGCGCGGCGGAGGATTGCCGGGGTTGCGGTGCGGACGGGGATATACGAGGTCGATCCCGCGCGGCTGAAGACGGCGGGCGTGAGCGAGCTGCCGTTTGCGCTGTGGATCAAGGCGGAGAGCGAGCAGCCGATTGGCAGCTTCAAGCTGCGCGGCGCGTACAACCGGATCGCGCAGCTGAGCGCCGACGAACTGGGGCGCGGGGTGATTACGTATTCGAGCGGCAATCATGCTCAGGGCGTGGCGTATGCGGCGCGGGCGCTGGGGGCGAAGGCGGTGATCGTGATGCCGGAGAATGCGCCCGCGGTGAAGCGCGAGGCGACGGCGGCACTGGGTGCGGAGATCGTTCTGGTGGGGCCGGGCAGCAAGGAGCGACTGGCGAAGGCCGAGGAGTTGAGCGCAAAGTACGGGTACACGATGATTCCGCCGTACGACGACCCGGCGGTGATTGCCGGGCAGGGGACGTGCGGGCTGGAGATTGTGGAGCAGCTGGGGCTGGTGGGCGAGGACGGAGCGGCGGGGGTGGGCACATCTGAGAACGAGGGTGGCGTGGTGATTCTGTCGCCGGTGTCGGGCGGAGGGTTGCTGAGCGGGATTGCGACGGCGGTGAAGTTGGCTGCGCCGGACAAGGCAGAGGTTTGGGGCTGCGAGCCGGAGCTGGCGGCGGATGCGACTGAGTCTTTCCGGACCAAGACGCTGGTGGAGTGGCCGGCGGCGCAGACGACGCGGACGATGGCGGATGGGCTGCGCACGCAGTCGCTGGGCGCGCTGAACTTTGCGCACGTGATGCGGTATGTGGACGGCATGGTGAACGTGAGCGAGGCGGAGATTGAGGCGGCGATGCGGGTGATGCTGGCGGCCACCGATCTCGTCGCCGAGCCGAGCGGCGCGGTGACGCTGGCGGCAGCGCTGTTCCATCACGCGGAGCTGCCGAAGTGCGAGCGCATGGCGGCGGTGCTGAGCGGCGGGAACATCGAGCCGGAGCTGAAGCAGCGGCTGCAGGCGGACGGCGGGGCCACTGCTTCCGCGCGGGCGTGAGTGGGAGTCTAATACTGCCATGAAGACGATGCGGGCAGGATCGTGGGGAAGGCCGACATTGGTGCGGGTTGCGGCGGCGGGGCTGGGGCTGCTGATTGCGCTGGGCAGCGCTGCGCAGGCGCAGAAGAACAAAGGGAAGGACACGTTGTCGGGGTATGACCGGTCGGCACGGGCGACGATGGTGCATCCGGCGATTGTCTATGTGTCGGCGGACGACAACGCGGCGCACGTGGCCGAGGTGGGCACCGGGCACGAGGTGGTGGTGATGGAGCGCAACGGCTCGTGGGTGCGGGTGTTTGCCAACACGGACGCGGGCGACGAGCAGGGCGAGGGCGACAAGCCGGAGTTCGCCGAGGACGATGCGCCGACGCCGGAGTCGGGCTGGATCAAGGACAAGGGGATTGTGACGCCGGCGACGCCGAATGGGGACGCGATTCTGTATGGCATGGCGGCGAGCCTGGAGGCGCAGGCTGCGCAGCCGCATCCGCCCAAGGACGCGGCCGAGGAGGCGCACATGCTGTACCGGCGGGTGGCGGACTACTATCCGAAGTCGCCGCTGGCGGCGGAGGCGGCGTACCGCTCGGCGGACGTGCGCTGGCAGATCGACAAGGCGGACATCTCCACGCTGCCTTCGGCGAAGGAACAGGAGGCGTATCTGCGCCCGCAGATCTACGAGGGCGCGATGGACAAGGTGATGAAGCTGTATCCGGGGACGATGGAAGCGGCGCTGGCGGCGTGGGACCTGCTGGACAACAAGCTGTGCGGGGACTGGCAGGGGCTGCCCAAGTGTCCGGAGCTGGAGGCAGGACTGTATGAGAAGTATGCGGACCACTATCCGGATTCGCCGAAGGCGGCGGAGGCGCTGTACAACGCGACGTATCGCGAGGGCGTGCTGGTGGAGATGTACGTGGTGCAGGACGACAAGAAGCGGAGCGAGCAGGCGGCGGCGAATGTGCAAGGGCTGGCCGGGGAGATGAAGCAGCGCTATCCCCAGTCGGATTATGCGGCACGGGCGGAGAGCATTGCGTACCGGGTGCAGCAGAATATCCCGGTGTATGGGAATGACCGGGAATAGCTGTAACGCGGTCGCCGGATGGGCGCGGATAGAATAGCGGCATGACGATTGTTCATGTTGTGATTCTTGCTGTGGTGCAGGGGCTGGCGGAGCTGTTGCCGGTGTCGAGCTCAGCGCATGTGGTGGTGGCGGAGAAGCTGATGGGGCTGGACCCCACGACTCCGCAGATGACGCTGCTGCTGGTGATGCTGCATACGGGCACCATGTTCGCGGTGATCGTGTACTTCTGGCGGCAGTGGGCGCAGACATACTTCTCTTCGGGCGACGCGTTCAAGCGGTTTCTCGTCCGGTTGGTGTGGGCGACGGCGATCACCGGTATCGTCGGCGAGGCGCTGATCAAGGTGATCGAGAAGACGATGTTTGCGGGCGCGCCCAAGGCGCAGATCGAGGACCTGTTCGGGCGGCTGGATTTGGTGGCGCCGGCGCTGGCGTGCGCGGGGATACTGATCCTGATTGCGGGGCTGATGCAGTCGCGCAGCGAGGGCACACGCGGGCGAGGACTGGCTGGCCTGGCGGGGAGCATCACGCGGCAGCCTTCGGGCAGCGTGACCATGGGCCAGGCGGGCTGGATGGGGCTGATGCAGGGGCTGGCGCTTCCCTTCCGGGGTTTTTCGCGGTCGGGGGTGACGATCTCGGCGGGGATGCTGACGGGCGCGGCGAAGGAGCGGGCGGAGCGCTTCAGCTTTGCCATGGCGGTGGCGATTACGCCGCTGGCGATCGGGCGGGAGGGGCTGCGGCTGCTGCACGCCAGGAAAGACGCGGCGGCTGCGGGGACGCCGATTGACCTCCATGCGACGCTGATGATGAGCCTGCTGGGCGCGGGATGCGCGTTTCTGGCCGGGCTGGTGGCGCTGAAGTGGCTGAGCAACTGGCTGGAGAACGGGCGCTGGTCGTGGTTCGGGGTTTACTGCCTGGCGGCAAGCGTGGGGGTGTTCTGGCTGCACGTACAGGGATATTGAGGTGCGGGCGGGGAAGAAGATGGGCTGACACCCAAGAAGCGGTGTCCGCGAGTGGCGCAGAGACGGGGCGCAGGGGAAAGCGGCCGAGTCCCGATGAGAGGCTCGACCGCTTGAATGTGTTGCGCGAGTTTAGCCTGGTCGTGGCTAAGCTTTCCCGAAGCGGCGACGGAGCAGGGCAAGTCCCGGCAACCCGGTGGTGAGCAAAAGCAGCGAGGACGGCTCGGGGGCGGCGGAAGGAGTGAGGTCCGTCGCGGTGAAGCCCAGGTTCGCGTCTTCGGTGAGCATCAAGGTGTCATCGCCGGTTGTCGAGAACGTTCCTCCGCCGAAGGTCGGCGTGAGATTCAAAGTCGTGACGGGAACGTTGAGGTTGGTGGTGAGGTTATATCCAACCGGAGTCACCATGGAGATGCCAAGGCCATTGGTGAAGCTGGAGTCGTAGAAGTCGACGTTCTGGAAGCCGGAGGTCCCGTTGACCTCGAGCGTGACACCGGTCAGCGTGTAAGTGAGGCTGTTCGCGACCAGAGTAGCGTCTACATCGTCGTAGCTGTAGTATCCGCCGCCGCGGTTGTCGATCGTCGAGGTATCTTCAAGGAAGCTGACGGTGAAGGCTGTATTCCCGTACGGGCTTCCGTCGAAGGTGCCCGCCGCGGTTCCGCTGAAGACATAGCTGAACTGGTCCGCATGCGCGGCGCGACCCGGTAAGAGAGTGAATACGGCCACCGCAAACGCGGCGAGGAACTTCTTTGAGGAAAAATGTCCCGGTGACAGCATGGCCCAGGTCCCCTTTGGTTCTCGGCGATTCTGTCTTGCCTGTTTCTTGCCGAGACCGAATAAACGGAGCATAGCGCGGCGGCGAAGGAATCTCCACAAGAATACGGCCCGGATTACCAAGGATGCTGGGCGACCTATTACGCTGTTTGCGCAGTACGATACGGTCTGAAAGAATCGCCCTTCCCGCGGCTAAGTGCGGACTTTGCACGTTTTTCCGGTCTCCGGCACGCCGATCGCTACCAGGTGCTGCCCTGCTGGAGGAACTCGGGGCTGACGGGGTTCTCGTAGACGGAGTAGTCGCGAGTGACGACGGTGAGGCCGCTCTCGGAGACGAAGTAATTCTTCTTGTCCTCGTTGATGTCGTAGCCGATGACGGTGCCGTCGGGGATATGCACGTCGCGATCGATGATGGCGTGGCGGATGCGGCAGTGGCGGCCGATGTTGACGTGGGAAAAGATGATGGAGGAGTCGACGTCGGCGTAGGAGTTGACGCGCACGTCCTGGGAGAGGACGGAGTTGCGCACCACGGAGCCGGAGACGATGGAGCCAGCGCAGACGACGGAGTTGATGGCCATGCCGGTGCGGCCGGGCTCGCCGAAGACGAATTTGGCGGGCGGATATTGATAGGGCCGGGTGCGCATGGGCCAGGACTTGTCATACAGGTTGAAGACGGGCGTGATGCCGGCGACGTCCATGTTGGCCTCGAAGTAGGCCTCGAGGGTGCCGACGTCGCGCCAGTAGAGGGCGCGCTGCTTGTTCTCGTCAACGAAGTTGTAGGCGTGGACCTTGTAGCGGCCGAGCAGCTTGGGCAGGATGTCGTGGCCGAAGTCGTGGGTGGAGTCGGGATCTTCGGCGTCCTTCATCAGCTCGGGGAGCAGGATGTCGGTGTTGAAGAGATAGATGCCCATGGAGGCGTCGACCATCTCCGGATTGAAGGGCGAGCGGATGTCGGTGGTCTTGGGCTTCTCGACGAAGCCGACGATCTCGCTGTTGCGGGCCACCTCGACGACGCCGAAGCGGGAGACCTCCTCGGGGGTGATGGGCAGCGTGGCGAGGGTGACGTCGGCCCCGGAATCGCGATGCTGCTGGAGCATGCGGCCGTAGTTCATCTTGTAGATATGGTCGCCGGAGAGGATGAGGACGTAGCGGGGCTCCTCGGCGCCGATGGAGTAGATGTTCTGGTAGACGGCGTCGGCGGTGCCCTGATACCAGCTCTTGGAGACGCGCTGCATGGGGGGCAGAATCTCAATGAACTCGCCGAGCTCGTTAGCCACGACCGGGCCCCAGCCCTCGCGAATGTGGCGGTTGAGGGAGAGCGCCTTGTACTGGGTGAGGATGTAGACGTGGCGCAGGTCGGAGTTGATGCAGTTGGAGAGGGTGATGTCGATGATGCGGTACTGGCCGGCGAAGGGGACGGCGGGCTTGGCGCGGTCGCGGGTGAGGGGGAAGAGCCGTTCTCCGGCGCCACCTGCCAGCAGCACGCCCAGTGTGTCTCTCATCGTTGCTCTACCTCGAATGCGAAGTGCGACTGAAGCATACGACAATCTCCCGCGGCTGCACCAGAGCCAGTTGCCGGGGGAGAATGCGCACCCCGAGCGGGAATCGAGAGTCTACCATGGGGCGGTTCCGATTTGCGCGGTGAGGCAGGAGTGCGGGATGAACTTTATGCGCCGGCGGGCGGGGGTTAGGAATCCGCGGGTGGGGAGGGGTCTGAGGGCGGCGCAAGATCAAACTGGGCGGGGCCTTCTTCGGGCAGGGTTATGCGCAGAGACTTGAGGAAGGTGAGGTCGTTGCGGGTGAAGGGGCCGGCCGCGGGCTCGTGGGACGCGTCGCCGGATTCTTCCGTGTCGGATTCCACCTGATTGAGGCCGATGGTGGCCTCGAGCATCAACATGACGTCGAAGCCCTGGTCGCGGATATTTTTGACGACGCCGGCGATGTGTTCGGACTCGGAGACGGACTCGTGGATCGCCTCGCCCAGCTTCTGGATCAGGTTTTTGACCTTCTGATTCAATGCCACCTCCGGGCTGCCCTTATAGATCAGATGCTGCGTACGGCTGATCCGCATCGGGTATTCCCGGCCCCTAGTGAAGGTGGTGGAAACCGGCGGGAACGGCATTGCGGCGCTGCTGTTCGGTTTAGCATACGCCGGACAGCAGGCTGCCGCAATGCCCTTTCCCACGCTCCCTATGCGCCGAAATTTCGGCCGCAGTGAGCTCTATTCACCGGAGGACTGGGCCTGCGCGCCAGGCTGGGCCGCGGCAATGGCGAGGTTCACAGCACTGCCCTGGTCGAGCTTGACGTTGTCCTTGGTGGTGGCGACGAAGACGCCGGAGTTCTGGCTGTTGAGGTCGCTATGCAGATCGACGCCGGAGGTGACGCCGATCTGATTCACGCCGGCGGTGCCGGAAGTCCAGTCGTTGGGAGTCGGCTCAGCATACCCCGCGGAAGGCTCCATCATCACCTGGTTTGAGGGAGTCTGGAAACCGACGATGGTGGCCTTAATGGGGATGCTCCGACCGTCCTTCAACTGCGCGGTTTCGAAGCGGAGCACGAGCTTGGAGTTACCGGCGACGTTCATGTCATCGCCGGCGACCGTGCCCTTGAGGATTGTGCCGGAGGGAAGCTCCGTTCCATTGGCGAGGTGAACCTTGCCGTCGAGCTTGGCCTCAAAGGTGGCGCCGGCCTGCATCTTGCGCGCGTCGAGGGTCTTGGTGAGGATGGCCTGCGCGGGAACGCGGGCCATGGCTGCGGCCGAGTCGGAGGAAGATGCGGTGGTGGTTGCGCTTGCAGCGGCTTTCGCGCTCTCTGCAAGCAGCGGAAGGGAGAGAAGACTGAGAGTTGTTGCGATTGCGAGGGCTCGCACAGGTGTACGGATCGATATACGGATCATGGGGAGGGCTCCTATTTCGGGTTGGGCGCCCGGACCGTGAAGGCGATCTTGCCAAAGGCCCGCGACGAGATTGTTTTCCTGCTGAATTAGACGAAGAGGGGGCAAGCGTAGTTGCAATAGCCGGGTTGTGCGTGCTCAGTCTGCAAGATGCAGGCTGTGCGCGCCGACTAAGCTGCGATGCCGCGGCCGGCGGCGGCGTCTTCCAGCGGACGCGCGAACTGCTGGAGGTTCGGCACACGGCCTGCTCCCCACACCAGGCAGCCAAAGGCGGCGGCGCAGATTCCGACAATGGCAAAGATGAGGCGCTTCATGGCTGCGCTCCTTTACGTTCTCTTGCGACGCTTTCTCTTGCGGCCCTCTCTGGCTGGAGAATATCTCTTTGTGTTTGGATGCAGACGCGGGGCGCGTGGCTGCGGCGATGGTCTAAACTTCGAGATATGGACGCGGTGCGCTTTGGACGAGCGCTGGGATTCGGAGCGCGGCAGGCGGTGAAGACGGTGGCCAGCGCGGTGGACGCGGCCACGGCGGAGAGCCCGACTGCGAGTCCAGCCACGAGCCGGAGCGCGGGGCCGGGCGCGGGGACGGTTGCCGGCGCGGGCGGCGCGCGGACGCCGGCGGCAGAGGGTGCGCGGGCTGCGGGGAGTCCGCAGAGTTCATCGAGTTCCTCGATCCCCAGCGCGGCGGTGAATAAGGCGGCCAAGGCCGCGGCGCAGGGCGCAGCGTCGGGTGTCGTACAAGGCGCGGCTCATGCGCGCGGGATGCGGCGGGGCTTGAGCCGGTTTCGCGCGTCGGCGCTGGAGCCGGTGGTGCGGCTCTCCGGGGTGCTGTGGCTGGAGGTGATGGGGGTCTTCTTCGGGATCTTTGCGGTGTTTGCGGCGACCTGGGTGTGGCGGCTGCGCGGCGAGTGGCGCGCGGGAGTTGCGCATCCCGGCGCGCATGGGGCTTTCGTGGGCGGGGTCGCGATGCTCGCGTTGTTCGGGTACTTCTGCGTGAGCAGCTTTGTGCGCGCGAAGCGGCGGGAGCGGCGGCGGGGCTGAGGCGCGCGATACACTCGTCGGGACGCGCAAGCGATGCGGATTCCGCGCGAGGACAGATGAGCGCAAAGACTGAGAAGAAGATCGCGACCAGCTCGAAGATCGTGACCAGCTCGGGGATTCCGGTGGAGGCGGTTTATCGCGCGGCGGACCTTGCCGGATTCGACGCCGAGCGTGAGCTGGGCGAGCCGGGGGAGTTTCCGTTTACGCGCGGCATCCAGCCGACGATGTATCGCGGGCGGTTGTGGACGATGCGGCAGTACGCGGGGATGGGCGACGCCGAGGAATCGAACCGGCGCTACAAGTTTCTGCTGGCGAATGGGGCCGCGGGTCGCCAGGCGCTGAGCGGGGCTACAGCCCTGAGCGGGGCTGCAGCCCTGAGCGTTGCTTCAGCCTTGAGCGTTGCCTTCGACCTGCCGACACAGATCGGCTACGACTCCGACGCGGCGATGGCGCTGGGCGAGGTGGGCCGCGTGGGCGTGGCGATCGACTCGCTCGAAGATATAGAGCGGCTGTTCGCGGGGATTGCGCTGGACCAGGTGTCGACCTCGATGACGATCAACGCGACGGCGGCGATCCTGCTGGCGCTGTACGTGGCGGCTGCGCGGCGTGCGGGCGTGGACACACAGCGGCTGAATGGAACGGTGCAGAACGACATTCTGAAGGAGTACATCGCGCGCGGCACCTATATCTATCCCATACGGCACGCGATGCGGCTGGTGACGGACATCTTCGCGTGGGCGGCCGAGGAGTTGCCGGAATGGAACACGATCTCGATCTCCGGCTACCACATGCGCGAGGCGGGATCGACCGCGGTGCAGGAGGTGGCGTTCACGCTGGCCAACGGCATGACGTACGTGCAAGCGGCGCTGGACGCGGGGATGGAGGTAGACGCGTTTGCGCCGCGGCTAAGCTTCTTCTTCAACGCGCACAGCAATCTGCTGGAGGAGGTGGCGAAGTTCCGCGCGGCGCGGCGGATGTGGGCGCGCATCATGCGCGAGCGGTTCGGCGCGAAGAACCCTAAGAGCTGGGCGTTGCGCTTCCATGCGCAGACAGCGGGGTCGACGCTGACGGCGCAGCAGCCGCAGAACAACATTGTGCGCACCACGATCGAGGCGCTGGCCGCAGTGCTGGGCGGCGCGCAGAGCCTGCACACCAATGGGTTCGATGAGGCGCTGGCGCTGCCGACGGAGCAAGCGGCGCGCACGGCTCTGCGCACGCAGCAGGTGATTGCGTATGAGAGCGGCGTGGCCGGGACGGCGGACCCACTGGCGGGATCGTATTACGTGGAGACGCTGACCAACGAGATCGAGCTTCGCGCGAACGAATATCTGGTACGCATTGCGGAGTTCGGAGCGAATGGTGCGAAAGGGCCGAGTGCGGGCGGCGCGGGTTACGGGATGCTGCGCGCCATCGAGCAGGGCTACGTGCAGCGCGAGATCCAGAATGCGGCCTATGCACACCAGCGAGCGGTGGATGCGGGCGAGGCGATTGTGGTGGGCGTGAATGCTTTCGCCGGCGAGGAGAGCCCGGTTCCGCTGCAGAGAATCGATGCGGAATTAGAACGCCGCCAGGTGGAGCGGGTGCGGGCCGTGCGCGCGCGGCGCGATGCTGCGCGGTGGGCGGCGGCGGTCCGCGGCGTGGAGGACGCAGCGCAGAGCGGTGAGAATCTGATGCCGCGGATCATCGAGGCAGTGGAGGCGATGGCGACCGTGGGCGAGATCGCCGACGCGCTGCGGCGCGTGTTTGGCGAATACCGCGAGACGGTGGCAATTTAGGCGCTGGCGCGGCACAGCGGCTGATGGGCGGCCCCGGCGGGCGGTGTAAAGTCGAACCATGTCCACCGAAACCGCTCCTGCCCTGCGCAAGACCGCCCTCAACGCCACTCACCGCGCGCACAAGGCGAAGATGGTCGACTTCGGCGGCTGGGACATGCCGGTCGAGTACACGGGCCTCGTCGCCGAGCACATGGCCGTGCGCACCGGCGTCGGCCTCTTCGACGTCTCGCACATGGGCGATATCCAGTTCCGCGGCCCCGGCTCGCTCGCAGCCGTCCAGCGGCTTTGTATGAACGATGCGTCGAAGCTGGCGATCGGCCAGGCGCACTACTCGGCGATGCTCTACCCGGATGGCAGCTTCGTCGACGATGTGGTCGTCCACAAGCTGAGCGAGAACGACTACCTGCTGGTGATCAATGCGGGCACGCGCGAGAAGGACGTGGCGTGGGTGCGCAAAACCGTCGGCCACATGCCGAGCGTGCACATCAGCGACTACAGCGACCACTACACGCAGCTGGCGATCCAGGGGCCGAAGGCAGAGGCGACACTGCAGAAGCTGACGGATGTGAATCTGAGCGCGATCAGGAATTACTGGTTCACCTGGGGCAAGGTTGCGGGGCTGTACAACGTTATGATCGCGCGCACTGGCTATACGGGAGAGGATGGGTT